>Ga0137410_10002134_pt1 | contig 13491 bp, 11 predicted proteins | sample CZODoug1_16funga_FD_108878 | JGI IMG/M metagenome (GOLD analysis project Ga0137410, IMG submission 108878) | Vadose zone soil fungal communities from Angelo Coast Range Reserve, California, USA - CZODoug1_16fungal (Illumina Assembly) | ecosystem: Environmental > Terrestrial > Soil > Vadose zone... | reverse complement strand
GAGCTGCTCACGCAGCGGATCGAGGTCGAAGGCGACGAGGGCGAAGCGAGCGTGATGACGAAGAAGCTCGCCGAGATCCTCGCCGAGCGGCTCGATCGCGGGGACGAAGCGCTGGCGGCGCTCACCGAGCTCGAAGCGGGCCGGCACGTCGATGTCAGCGGCATGCATCCGGCGCTGGCGGCGCTGTTCCGGCCCTCTGTGCAGGGCTTCCTGATCGACCAGATGTCGTACGATCCCGCTCAACTGCTCGCGCGCTACGCGGGGCCGGTGCTGGTCCTGCAAGGAACGACCGACCTGCAGATGTCGATGCAGGACGCACAGCGCCTTGCCGGCGCGCGCCAAGGCGTCACCATGGTGGCGCTCGAGGGCGTCAATCATATCCTGAAGATCGCGCCCGCCGACCCTGCCGCCAATTTTGCGACGTATGGGAACTCGGCGCTGCCGATTGCGCCGAGCCTCGCCGAAGCGATCATGGCGTTCCTGGCCAGGCATCCTTGAGCCGAGCGGACATGCCTGCAGTTTCACATCCATTGTCGAGCCGGTGTCGGCTTTGCAAGTGTTGCGGATGATCGGATATAGTTGCGCATGGGTCGAATTGAAGCGATCGCCAGACTGCGGCAGCACGCTCGGGCCATCAAGGCCATGGGCGCGACGTCACTCTACGTGTTCGGCTCGACCGTCCGTGACGACGCACCGCCTGCCCGCGACCTTGATCTCTTCATCGACTACGACCCCGACAGCAGATTCAACGCTTTTGACCTGGTCGGCATCAAGCAGTTTCTTGAAGACGAGCTCAAGCTGCCCGTCGACATAACGACGCGGGATGGCCTTCACCCCATGCTGAGGGCGGAAATCGAACGAACGGCCGTACGGGTCTTCTGATGGCTCGTAAGGTTGGTCATGCTCTTCATGATATTCTTGAGGCCATCGAGCGCATCGAGGAGATCACGAACGGCAAGTCTCTGGTCGATTTTGAGGCAAGCTGGCAACTGCGCTGGCTGGTGCAGCGGGCGATCGAGATCATTTCCGAAGCGAGTCGCGCGATTCCCGACGACCTGACCAACATCCAGCCCGACATTCCGTGGCGGAAGATACGCGGCATCGGCAATGTACTGCGGCACGACTATGAAGGGCTGTCAGACCGCATCCTCTGGAACGTGGTTCTCGACGAACTGCCGCGCCTGAAGGCGGCAATTCAAGCCATCGCAAAGCGGACGGCCGACTGAAGACGCTTTCGCATCCGCCCGTCGCGGACTGCGCCCTCACGCCCATCCCAGCCGCCGCATGATGGCGCGGCCCATCACCCAGTCCTTGTCGTCCTCGCTGAGGAACGGCAGCTCCTCGGTGAAATGCGTGATGCGCTGCTGATAGGTGAAGGTGGGGAAACGGTCGATGCCGGCGGTGACGTCGGTGCCCCAGAAGCAGCGGCGTGGTCCGAAGGCGTCGAACACGCGCTTGAGATGATCGGTCAGGTCGCGGAACGGATAGGCCTGCGCCGACTTGTGCGCGATCGACGACATCTTGACCTGCACGTTCGGGTGCTTGGCGAACTCGACCACCTCGGCGATCGCCTCCGGGATCTTGCCGGCCTTCGCGGTGTCGTCCGACACGTTCATGTGGTCGATGATGAACACGAGTTCGGGATTGCGCTCGACAATGCGCAGGAAGTCGCGCGCGCGGCCGGCGGTCGGAGTCATCACCGGAATGCCGGCCTTCGCAGCCGCCGGCCAGAACCAGTCGGCGGTGCCGTCGGTGAGCCAGCCGGTCTGCATGCGGTTGAAGGTGTGCCGCACGCCCAGCATGCCGGGCTGCTCCTTCCAGGTCGCGAGCAGCTCCTTCGATTTCGGATCATCGAGCCGCAGCCGTCCCATCACGGCGAAGCGCCTCGGCCACTTCTTCGCCGCCTCCATGGCATATTCGTTGCGATAGCCCTCCCAGGACGGCGGCACGATGACAACGCGGTCGACGCCGGCTTCGTCCATGCGCGCGATCAGCTCATAATAGGAAAATGGTCGCGGGATGTGCGCCTGCCCGATGCCGTCGGCGGGCCAGGGCCGCTCGGGCGTATGCGCCTGCCAGATGTGGACCTGCGCATCGACAATCGTCCGGCGTGCCGGCTGCGCCTGCGCGCGCTCCGAGGCCTGAGATGTCAGGACGAGACCGGCGCCGGCGGTGACAGTCGTGGTGAGAACATCGCGTCGTGACAAGCGCTGTGACAACATGGGGCTCCTCCTTCGCTGGCATTCGGACGATGCCTTGGCGTGCAGCGGCGATTGTTGCGCGTTTGAGTAGGTGCCGCAATGATGGGGACGGCGATTTTGCGCGGGTCGATCGCGACGAATCATGAAGTCATCAACAGGAACCGCGCGAATCGCGAGCGCGCCATTTCCAGTGAGGCGGTATTTTCAGTAAGCTCGACGCGTTTCTTTGAGTGTCTTTGAGGAACTCCAAGTTTCTTGAGGAACCCCGAATTCCTTTGAGGACCCGATGCGCCGATTTCGCACTGCCGGCATTGTTGTCGTCCTGATCGTTGCTTCGGCTCTGGCCGGGTATGAGGTCGGGGTCCACCAGCCGGTCTGGAGTTCTTCGGCCAGTCAGATCGCCAAGACTCCGCCCTCGGAACACGCGGCCTCTGATGATCTGACATTTTCTGTGATCTTTGATCGCACCGTGCGCCAGGCGGCTGAAAAAATCGACGGCCTGGCGGCGAAACTCGATGCACGATCCTTGACGCTGGAATCAGTGTTCGCCCGTCTCAGTCAATTTGCAGTGGGCGCCATCAATCTTGCGAACGTGCTGGCCTTGCTTGGTGCCATTTTCTTCATCGCCACCTTGCTGATGCGCACGATCGTGCCGCTGCGAATCTCCGCCATCATCAGCGATGTGTTCTTTGTCGGCTATGCGGTGCTCGCCGGTTCCGTCACGACTTTCATTCTTTATGTCCTGCTGCTGCCGATCAACATCATTCGGCTTCATCAGATGATCAAGCTCGTGAAAAAGGCACACGCGTCCGCGGACGGCGATCTCTCGATGGATTGGCTCAAGCCGTTCATGACACGACGGAAGTATGGCAAAGACCAGCAGCTCTTTCGCAAGGGCGATGCCGCGAACGAGATGATGTACATCGTCACCGGCAAGTTCCGCGTGAGCGAGATCGGGGTCGAGCTCGGGGCCGGGCGCATGGTCGGGGAGCTAGGATTCCTCGCCCCGGACAACCGCCGGACGCAGACCGTGGAGTGCATCGAGGACGGCGAGGTGCTCGCCATCACCTATGACAAGCTCCTGGAGCTGTGCTTCCAGAATCCCCACTTCGGATATTATTTCCTGCGCCTCAGCAGCGAGCGCCTGCTCGAAAACAATGCGCGCCTCGCAGCCATCATCGAGCGGGACCATGGGAGGGTGGCGGTTGGTGCTGGCTAACGCGCACACCGGCGCCCGCGACGATCATTCACGCGTAATAGACCCGCGCGGCATTGGTGCCACGCGGGCCACTCATCGGTTTTCACCGCGCCGCACGGCGGCGGGGAATTGCGTTATTGCGCGAAGCAGTAGAACAGGCCGTTGCCGCCGGTGGCGACGAGGTCGGGCTGGCTGCAGCTGCGCGACATATGGGCCGCGTTCCAGGACGTGTTGTATTGGGTCGGAGGCGGATTACCCTCGCGGTCCACGTGGCCGAGCATGGCGCTCCCGAACGTGCTGCTCGACCAGTTGTTGCAGGTCAGGTTGATATTGCCCGGGAACGCTTTCCCTTCCATATCCGAACCGGTCATGATGTCGTGCATGTTGGGCGTTTCGCCCCGCATCTTGACGGGCTCGCCTTTCTCGGTGAGCGCGGTCGTGCGGCCGATCTTGTTGTTGGCGCTGTGCAGATCGGCGACGTTGGTGGCAATCACCGCGCCCTTGGCATTCTGCCACGGACCGTTGCCGATGCGATCGCGAGCGTTGACTGCGCCGCCCTGCGCGGCCTGGTTGGTGCTCAGATAGGCGCGCCAGGTCTTGCCACCGGCGCCCGCCGCCTGCGCAAGCGACTGGCAGTGCGCATCAGCGCCCGCAAGGCCACCGAGATCAGCGCCCTTGCCGGGGCCCGCGCTGGTGATGAAGAACGTCATGTTGTTTTGCTGCGCCGGAACGCTGCCGCTCATTCCGAGCGACATCACAGCCACGGACGCAAACACGGACAAACGCATTGCCTTCGACATTTTCTGTCCTCCCTTTGAGGTCTTTTCTCACAATCTGGATTCCCCAGGCCTAAATATTCGAGCCTTTCCGGCCCTTCCGCAAGACAAGACCGGCGAGTGGGGAGAAGGGAGAGTGCGATAAAAACGCACGCACCCGCTTGAGGCAACGGGTGCAGGAGGTCGCGCGCGACCGGCCGGTCGGCGTCATTACCGGAATGAAGACCCAAAAGAATGCAGATTATTAATCTGCCTCAAGCTGTGCGGCCCCGCAGCGCGCGGACGATCCAGATCAGCAAACACGCGCCGATGAACCCAGCAATCAGGTAGCCGATCCATCCGCCTAGTACGATTCCAAAGAAGCTGAAAATGGCGCTGGCAACGGCCGCACCGACGATGCCGAGCACGATATTCATCAGCAATCCCATATCGCTCTTCATGAACTGCTCAGCCAGCCAACCTGCGATACCGCCGATGATAATGGCTGCGATCCAACCAATTGCTGGGTTTTCCATGGCTCTTCTCCTAGAAGGGATGCAGGCCCGCACCCCATGTCGAAATTCTCCGGCGTGTCAGGGCGGCTAACAAGTGCTCATGACGATCTTCCCCCAGCGATTTAGCCGCATCGATATACCTGCACCGCAGGTGACGCGGCCACAATGCGGCGCGGCCACGTTCCGCGGAGCTCCAGGCACCGCTTTTCGTAAGCTGCGGGAACAACAAAACAGAGATTAAGTTAGCCTGCGGGCTGATTTGTCCAAGGGGCTCTGGGCTTGTGGAGGCAGGGGCATGTTTTCCCCCGACTACTTCCTAGATCGCGCGAAGCGATGGCTGCACCTTGCAGCGCGGATAGGCGACCCAGAACTCGCTCAGAGATTTGCCGACCGGGCGAGGCTGCTTACGCGAACTGCTATGGAAGCTGAGCGGACGATGGCGCTGGCGGACAGGAGAGAGGAACGACGGATACCGCGCGTCCTCTTCTCAAGTGCAAAGACGCTCGAGGAATTGAAGTCCGAGCTACGGGACCTCTCGGACGGGATGGGTTTGTGCGTTCTGATGAAAGAATGTTTGCCTGAACAGAGGGACGAGCTTTGGCGTGCATCCCCTCACTTAAGTCAACAGTTTGGGTGCAGCGCCGAGCTCCGACCCGATGGGTGTCTTTGGTTTGTCAAACGTGGTTAACCACGACGAGGCGCGCTCTTCGCGCTCTCTCTTGTCGCAGCATCCGGCCTCCTCTTCTTCTCGAGATTCTCAGCCAAGCATAAGAACTGCAGTGACGTTGAAAAATATCTTTCACGTTCATCCGAGCTCGGAGCTCGGTAGTAGAGCATCTTGTATTCGTCGGCGCGACGATAACACTCAGCAATGTGCTCTTTCAGGCTGTAGGACATCGCACATCTCCCAGCGGTCCAACCTGCGCGTCCAGTTTGGGACATTCAGTCGAGCTAAGGGGGTATCTCGCTAGGGGTCTCAGTGTTTCCACATTAATGTTTAAAATCCGACACATTAGTTCCAATTGACCGATATCGAGGCAATTATCTCAAGACTGACGGCCAGCTCGTCCAAAGCATCTCGACCATGGACATGCGGGCGCCCGGCATGCCGTGCCCGACGTGCAAGGCGAGCGACTCGCCGAGGGCTTTCACGCCCCGGTCGATGACTAGAGAACAGTCCGACGGTCTGCGCAGTACGCTGATTGAGGGCGGACTTATAAAGAGGAAAAAAGATGGCTCGGCGATGCGATATTATCCCGTTTGACCGGTAGCCCGGCCATAACCAGCTGCTTTCATCCCGTCTGACAAGTTCCCAGGGGTGTGCGACCGAGTGGGGAGTCCGAGTTGGCCCGTTTCGACCGTTTGCTCGACACCACAATATGTCCGGCGTTGAACCAACACCGGACAAGATCGTCTATGATGGACCACGTCGAGTTGATATAAGTCAGTGACGCCGGGAAGTTCATAGTGGGGGATCATTGCGATGTTGCGTCGTCTGGCTCGAGGTGCTCGCCGCAACGCGCATTCAGCAGTCATTGTTGCGCTCGCTTTGACGTTGGTTGGATGCGCCAGTCGACCCGGCCCTGAGCTGTTGGTACCGGTCGCGACAGCGCCTGGCACCAAGTCGGTGTCGATTTATGTCGCGACGGCCCGCAAGCGTGGTACGCCATCAGAGAATGTGTTCACAGCGGAGCGTGCAAACACACTCAATTTCGCCAAATTCACTATCGCCATCCCGCCCAATCACCAGTCTGGCAACATCGAATGGCCGGCGGGTGCGCCGGATCCGCGCGTAAGCTTTGCAACAATCGATCAGGCTGTGCTGACCGACACTGAGTTTCGCAAAGCGGTTGCGCTACCTTCGCAATCGTCCCGTCAGGGGAAAAAGCAAAACGTGCTTATCTTTGTTCACGGTTACAACAATAACTTCCAGGAATCTCTTTATCGTTTGGCACAAATCGATGCCGATGCAGGTTTCAACGGAATTCCAGTCCTGTTTGCTTGGCCGTCTCAGGGTGACGTTACAAAATACGGGGCGGACAAAGAAGCGGCAGCTTATTCGCGCGACTATCTCATCGAGTTGCTGACGATGGTCACGAGCAGCTCGCAGGTTGGCGAGATTATGGTTGTGGCGCACAGTATGGGCTGCATGGTGACCGCGGAAGCATTACGCGAGCTCCGTATTTCGCGCCGCGATCGCGTGATCGCACGCCTTGGTCGCGTCGTCCTCGCGGCACCAGACATCGATGTCGATGTTTTCCAATCGCAGGTGCAAGCAATCGGTCCTCTGAACCCGCCGCTGACGGTACTGGTATCCAAGGACGATACTGCTCTGAGCCTGTCCAGCTTCATTGGAGGCTCCAGGACGCGTGCTGGGGCGCTGGATGTTGAGAATCCTCGCGTCAGGGACGCCGCCTTGAAAGCCAAGGTCCGGATTATCGACATTTCGCAACTGCAGTCGCTCGATGGCGGTATGCGTCATGATCGGCTCTTCAGCCTTGCTGCGTTATATCCGCAACTGGAACGTCAACCAGCGGCAGAGCGACAGGGATTTGGTGCGTTCCTGTTCGATGCGGCGAATGCCAAGCCGATCCTGGTCGACCACCCGGCGCCCGCCGACTAGGCCAAGGCGCGATCCGCAAGTTCGAACCCCTCTTTATCTTGCTCCGTGAACCGGAGTGGCGGCTTGTTGGTGAAGTCTACAACCGAGCCGACGTCGTCACGATGATCGCCCCCGATCGAATGCGAGGGGCGAGGCCGGCCTTTTCTCAAGCGCGCGTGCTTCTCTCGGCGCCCTGCCGGTCCAGCGTTTGTAGGCGTGGGTGAAGGCACTGACCTCCCGGTAGCCGAGCATCCACGCGATTTTGGAAATGGACAGGCCACCATCCTGCAAATAGCGTCGGGTAAGATCCGCTCGCAGCCGGTCGAGCACGGTCGAGAAAGTGAGCCCCTCTGCCGCTAGCCGGCGTGCGAGCGTGCGCGGGCTCACACCGAGCCGGCGCGCGATTTCAGGGGCACGTGCCTTTCCATGCGGCAGGAGCGGAGCAATCGCATTTTCTACATCGACCCGCAATGTGCTGCTGACGGTCCGATGCGAGCGGGCTTCTTCGCAGAACTTGATCAATAGCCTGTTCAAGTACGGATCAGCGCCGAGGACGGGCAGCTGTTGTGCATTTCCGAGAAATACGACCTCGTCCGCGTCGGCGCCGAAGATGATGCCGTGGCCCATGAACGTATCCATCTCGGGACAGCCGCCTTCGCGCCGATGGATGAAGCTGACACGGCACGGCAGCAGGTGACGATTGGTAATCTGCCGGCAGATCCGGACCAGGAAGGTAACCCAGGCCTCAATTTGATGCCGATCCGACCACCGTTCTACCCCGACGTACGTTACAACCAACGCTAGCTCTTTCCCCTCCCTCACGCGCAAGCGAACGCCCTCATTGATGAGCGAGCAGTAGCGCTCGCCTCGGCGAAAGGCGTCTCCCAGCAGGTCGGAGGAATTCAGGACATAGTAGAGGAGCCCTATCTCTCGAAGGTCTACATCGCGCGCTAAATGAAATCCGAGGAGATCATCCCGCAATGCATCCGCAATCAGCTCAACAAGTTTGATCTGGCCTTCCGCCGCGAGCCAAACGTCTTCTTCTTCGACCTGCTGCCGCGTTACACCAGCCTTCACCATCAATGGCGTCAAGTCGATACCTGCCGCTTTGGCGCGTTCATACGCGAGTCGCGACAGTGTGCCCTCCGCTCCCGGGCGCGTTCTAATCCGGCTGGGAACGGGATCATGCACGGATAAAATCCTCCCCCGCGTATGGAAAGGAGCCTACATGCTGGTGTTAAGCCACCCCATTCCACCTTGTGATGAACAGCTCATACTTAGGTTTAGGACGGAACATACGCGCGAGAGGCCACTGGTTGGATCTCGGCGGCTCATCTTTCAGAATTGTTGAGCGCGGAGCGATTCGAATTCTGCGCGGCAGGCCATGCTGAAATCGCGAAGCAGGTCTACCGATCCGCTATCGATCATCTCCCGCAGTTCGAGGAAGGTCTTATCGGGCGCCAGATATGTATCGACGATATTTCGTTCGATCTGTCTGGCGCTTTCGAGGACCTTTAGCGAGGAAAGGATGCGCATCCTGCCCAGCTTTGCGTACAGCTCGACCAGCGCGGGAATGTCCGCTTGTCCGTGCTGGAGCGCATGGACATAGCATTTTGAAGCCGCCTCGATGAATTCGTTGTAGAGTTCTTGTCGGCGGATGATCTTTTGCGAAGCCCATTGCGCGCGTACCTGCGTCCGGTGGGTCAGCCACGATGCAAGACCCGATGTAAGTCCTCCCACAGTGGCTCCCGTCAGTGCCGCAAGGGCGGTAATAACCGACGCGTCCATGAGGCGATCGCCTCGCGCTCATGGGAGGGCGAAGACGACCACCGCCGACGTGCCGGAGCCGCCGAAGAATCCCGAGACGACACCGGAGGTGGTCGCAACATACTGCTTACCGCCGAGCTGGTAGCTGATCACGCCGCCGCCGATCGAGCCCCCGGTGTTGAAGCGATAAAGCGTCTTGCCGTCGCGCACGTCGATGACCAGGAAGTCGTTGTTCAGGTCGCCGGTGAACAGCACGCCTCCTGATGTCACGGTGACGCCGGCCACCAGCGGCGTTGGCCACTGGTTGCGCCAACGCACCTGGCCGGTGGCAGCGTCGATCGCCTGCAGCCAGCCCTTGGCCTTATCGCGCGGGTCCGGATCCACCGAGCCGCCATAGTAGTGAGCGTTCAGTGCGAATTCCGGCGGCTTGTCGTGCTTCTTGAAGGTACCGCACCAGTCGACCGTGGCGACGAACAGGGTGTTGGTCCGGGGATTGTAGGCGGGCCCGTTCCATTCCATGCCGCCGAGCAGGCCGGGGCAGATGTGCGTGCCGGTCACACTCGGCTCAGCGTCGGCATTCTGGCGGGTTGTGATCGGCATCTCGTAGAGGACCTCGCGCGTGTCGCGGTCGAGCATGCGCAGGAGGCCGTCCTTGCCGCTGACCGCCATCAGGTTGCGCTGCTTGCCGTTGACCGACGCGTGGAAGATCGGGCTGACCTGGCTCAGGTCCCAGTCGTGCATGTCGTTGGCGACGAACTGCTTGTACCACAGGAGCTTGCCGGTCTTGACGTCGAGCGCAACCACCGAGTCGGTATAGAGATTGGTGCCGGGACGCACCTCCCGATAGAAGTCCGGCGCGGGATTGCCGACCGGCACGAAGATGACGCCCTTTTCGGCGTCGAACGACAACGGCGTCCACACGCTGCCGCCGCCGTGCTCGCGCGCCTGCGCGTTGGTCCAGCTCTCGGCACCCGGCTCGTTGGCGTCGGGGATCAGATTGAAGCGCCAGACCTCCTCGCCGTTCTCCAGCTTGAAAGCGCTGATCCAGTTTTTCGCGCCCCAGTCGGCGCCGGCTGGGCCATAGATGACAAGCTCGCCGACGATCAGCGGCGGCATGCTCAGATATTGGCTCTTGCCGGCGTCCGCGATCTTGCGGCTCCACAGCAGCGTGCCTTTTTCCATGTCGACCGCGATCAGATAGCCATCGGCGGTTCCGCGGATGACGCGCCCATCCTTGAGCGCCGCGCCGCGGTTGACGGGAGACAGCACTTGATCCTTGACCCGCCAGTTGTAGGTCCAGCGCTCGCGGCAGGTCGCGGCGTCGATGGCGACGATCGACTGATCGACCGTCAGATACATCACGCCGTTGTAGACCAGTGGATTGGTCTGCGTCGGGACCGCGCTGTTGGACCGATAGATGCAGACCGCGCGCAGCCCCGCCGCGTTGCCGGCGTTGATCTGGTTGAGATCGACAAAGCGCTGCCCCGCATAATCCTTGCTGGCGCTGAGCCAGCTGCTGGTGTCGGATGCGGCGCGCAGCAACTCGTCCTGGCTGGGGCCTTGACCGACGGGCGCGATCACGGCCGGGGTCGCCGGTGTGGCGGCGGGTGCTGCGGCCTGCCCGAGCGTGCCGAGATACGCGATCACGTCGGCGCGCGCGCCTGCATTCGGCAGTGAGACCGGCATCGACGTTCCGGGAACCTTCTGCGTCGACGAGGCGAGAAATTCATCGAGCGTCTTGGCGTCCCAGATCAGATGGGCGTTCACCATCGCGGGCGTATAGTTGTATCCCTGCAGTGTGCCCGATGGCCGGCCGATGACGGCGGCGAGCGACGGACCGAACCCCTGCTTGCCGGGCTCGGCCGAGTGACAGGACGCACATTGATTCTCGAACACTGTCTTGCCAGCGGTCACATCGCCTTGCGAAAGGGCCTGAGTGCCCCAGAGCAACGCCGCGGCGAACACGACCGCACTTGATTTTTCACGCATGACAATTCTCCTCTTCATAGAGCCTTCGTTTTGCACCACTACGTCGCGGCGGCGATCTTGCCGGCCACGACCGGCACGAGCGGGCCAGCGTCACCTCAGCGAGGCAGCCAGACCGTCATGCCAGACTCGAGTCCCGTTGCGTCGCCTTGCGGATCGAGACGCAGGCGCAGCGTATTGCGATCGTGATCGCCGACCGCGCGCTCGGCCTGCCAGGTTGCGAACGGTCCGAGCGGCAGCAACTCCGTGACGACGGCTGGCGTGAGTTCGCGCGCGCCCGGCCGCATGACAGTGACCGTCGCGCCCACTGTGAGGCCGTGCAGCAGATCCTCCCGTGCGTTCAAAGACACCCACTGCTTGCCGGCCTCTGCTATGGCGAGCACCGGTTGGCCGGCGCGGACGTTCTCGCCGATCTCGGCGACGATCACGCTGACGATTCCATCGGCCGGCGCCCGCAGGATCGTCTTTTCCAGCCGCCGCTCGAGCACTGCGAGCGCAGACGCGGCGGCCTGCACCTGCGCGTCGGCGATGGCGCGCTGTTCGCGGGTCGGCCCGGCTTTGGCGGCCGCATGGTTGGCCTCGGCTTCGGCGACGTCGGCGCGCGCGCTCGCCGTGTCGTGCTGGGCCTGGTCAAGCGCCTGCTGAGAGGCGATATCGCTGCGCGCAAGTGTGGAGGTTCGGGTCAGTTGTGCCTCCATATACGCCAGCCGGGATTTCGCCTTGGCGATCTCGGCGGCTAGACTGGCGATTTCCTCATCACGAACGCCGGCATAGACGTGGTCGCGATCGGCCGCCGCCGCCGCCAGCGTTGCGCGCGCCTGCCCCACCGATGCGGTCAGCTCGAGCGCGGACAACTCGGCGACCACGTCGCCGGCACGGACCTGATCGCCCTTCTGGATTTTGATGGCCGCGAGTTGCCCGCCGACCTCAGGCGCGACGCGGATCTCGGTTGCGCGCACGATGCCGACGATCGACGCAGCCTCCACTGGGGGCCACAGGAGATATCCGCCGGCGCCGGCCGCTGCGAGGAGTACGCCGAGTGCAATGATACGTGGGTGGCCGTGGCTAGCCATTCGCGTGCCTCCGCTTGACCAGATGCGCCGAAACGACAGCGAGCGCGAAGTAACCGATGGCGAGGAGCCAGAGGCCTCGCCAGTCGTGCCCCACCTCCCCGAGACTCGCGCCCAGCTGGTCGATGCGCACGATGCCATTGATCGCGAAATTGGCCGGGAAGATCTGGCCGGCGCTGAGCACCGGCCCGGGGATCGCTTCGCGCGGCCACGCGAAGCCAGTCAGGAAGAACTGCGGCAGACTGGTGGCGAGGAAGATGAGTATCGGCGTATCGGGTCGCGTGAACCAGGCGCCCACCGCCTGGCCCATGAAGCTCGTCGCGAGAATGAACAGCGACGCCAGCACGAACAATTGCAACGGGTGTCCGAGCGTCGAGAAACCGTAGAAGCGCGGCAGCACGATGAGATAGAGCGCGAGCGCCGGCAAATAGATGGTCAGGTGTGCGACGCCGCGGCCCAGCACGCTCGCGAACGCTCCGCCGGCGGCCTGGGCCAACGCCACGCTGGTCAGCATCGCCGCGGCCATTAACAGCGTCTGCTGCAGAATCAGCAGGAAGGCGGCGGGCACGACGTAGCTGCCGTAGCCGCCGACCGGATTGAAGATCGGCTGCAACAGGATGTCGGCCGGGCTGGTGGCGGCGAGCGCCGCCTTGACGAGGCTGCCGTCCGTGCGCGCCCCGCCAGCGGCGAGTTCGGACGACAGCGTACCAATCGCGACCGCAATGCCGCTCGCGGTGGATCGCAAAATGAATAGGTAGGTGCCGTCGGCATAGATCGGAAGATGGGCGGTGTTGCCCTTGAGAACGTCGCGTTGCGTGCCGGGTGGAATACCGACAACGGCAAGGGCCTCGCCGCGGTCGAGCGACTTGCGTGCGTCGGCGAGCGTCTCGGCGCGGACCGCCACTCTGACCGCACCGCTGGCATCCAGTGTCTGCACGATGCTGCGGCTCAAATCGCTCAAGTCGTTGTCGACGACCGCGATCGGAATCTTGCGCAAGATCTGGGTCAGGTACGGCTGCGGGTAGTATACGCCGTAAATCAGCGGCGCCAGAATCATCAGGCTAAATGCCCCGCGGGTCGCGAGCACGCGCCGCCACTCGGCCGCGAAGGCTCCGCCAACGCCGGGCGATCTGGGGAAAGCGTCGGTCGGTTCCGGCTCGGTTGATTGGCGGGTCATGCTCGCGCCGATCGCCCGCAGCCGAAGCAATGCCAACAGCGTGTAGAGCGCGGCCAGCGCGGCCAGCGCGGCAAAAGGCCGAGCCGAGTCCTGAACCGGCAGCCCGCGCGCCGCCTGCCCGAACAATACCGCCATGAACCAGCGCAGCGGCAGGATCGCGCTCCAGAATTGCGCGAACGCGTTCATGCCCAGGATGGGAAATCCCACCCCGACATAGCCG
>Ga0137410_10002130_pt1 | contig 13507 bp, 12 predicted proteins | sample CZODoug1_16funga_FD_108878 | JGI IMG/M metagenome (GOLD analysis project Ga0137410, IMG submission 108878) | Vadose zone soil fungal communities from Angelo Coast Range Reserve, California, USA - CZODoug1_16fungal (Illumina Assembly) | ecosystem: Environmental > Terrestrial > Soil > Vadose zone... | reverse complement strand
CGTTCGACACGCTGAAGCGCCTGAACGCGCAGTTCGCCGGCCGGCGCGACGGGGTCGCGTTCGCGGTGAATCCGCCCTCGATCCCCGGACTGGGCACGACCGGCGGATTCGAGTTCTACGTGCAGAACCGCGGCACGGGCGACCCGCGCCAGACCGACGAGGCGCTCAAGGCGTTCCTCGCCAAGGCGCGCCAGCGGCCCGAGCTCCAGGGAGTCAGCACCACGTTCCGGGCGAACAGCCAGCAGCTGTTCGTGGACCTGGACCGCAACAAGGCCGAGGTGCTGGGCGTGCGCGTCGGCGACGTGTTCCAGGCGATGCAGGCCTACTTCGGCTCGCAGGTCGCGGGGCAGTTCTCCCAGTTCAGCCGGGTGTGGTTCGTGATCGTCCAGGCCGACGCCGACTATCGCGCGAGGCCGGAGGATTTCGGCAAGGTCTACGTGCGCTCGAGCTCCGGCGCGAACATCCCTCTCTCGGCGCTCATCACGACGCGCTATGTCGCCTCGCCTAAGCTGGTAACGCGCTTCAACGGATTCCCTGCAGTCAAGATCGGGGGTAACCCGGCGCCGGGATTCAGCTCCGGCCAGGCGATCCGCGCGATGGAGGAGGTCGCGGCCGAGACCCTGCCGGGCGATTTCGCCTACGCCTGGGCGGGGCAGGCGCTGCAGGAGAAGGAGTCGGGGAGCACGTCCTCGTCGGCGTTCATCTTCGGTCTGATCGTGGTGTTCCTGCTGCTCGCGGCGCAGTTCGAGAAGTGGACGCTGCCGATCGCGGTGGTGCTGACCGTGCCGTTCGCGGTGCTGGGGGCGCTGCTCCTCACCTGGGTCCTGCGCCTGGAGAACGACGTCTACTTCCAGGTCGGGCTGGTGACGCTGGTCGGCCTCGCGGCGAAGAACGCCATCCTCATCTGCGAGTTCGCGATCGAGCGCGTGCACAAGGGCATGGCGCCGCGCGAGGCGGCGATCGAGGCGGCGGGCCTGCGGCTGCGCGCGATCGTGATGACGTCCTTCGCGTTCATCCTCGGCTGCGTGCCGCTCGCGATCGCGAGCGGCCCGGGCGCGAACAGCCTGCGCGCGATCGGCACGGGTGTGATCGGCGGGATGCTCTTCTCGACGCTGATCGCGATCTTCTTCGTGCCCTTGTTATTCTGGGGCCTGGAGTCCATAAGCGGACGCTTCGGCGGCAAGAAGGCGCACGACGGCGCGATCCCAGTCTCCGCGCACGACAAGCGGAAGGGCGATTGAGGTGAGAGCCGCGATCCTGTGCGTCGCGGCCGGCGCGCTGCTCGCCGCCTGCGCGGTCGGCCCGGATTACAAGCGGCCGGACATCGAGTCGCCGCACGACTGGCGCATCGATTATCCCAAGGCCGCCGAGGTCGCCAACACCAAATGGTGGGAGCAGTTCGGCGATCCGGCGCTCGATCAGCTGGTCGAGGAGGCGCTGCGCGGCAACCTCGACATCCGTGCCGCGGCCGCACGGGTGGACCGCTTTCTGGGCGCGCTGACGACCACGCGGTCGCAGTTCTTCCCGCAGTTCGGCTACGCGGCCGGCGCGAGCCGCAACCGCGCGAGCCAAGTCGGAGTGACGCCGCTTCCACCGGGCGTCAACACGGACTACTCGCTCTATCAGGCCAACCTGAACGCCTCGTGGGAGATCGACCTTTTCGGGCGCGTGCGGCGCCAGAGCGAGGGCGTGCAGGCGCAGGTCTACGCGAGCGAGCAGGGGCGGCGCGGGGTGATCCTGTCGGTGGTCACGTCCGTCGCGACGAGCTACATCGTGCTCCGCGGGCTCGACCGGGAGCTGGAGATCGCGGGCTCGACCGCGCAGAACTATGCGGACACCAAGCACCTCTTCCAGCTCCGGTTCGCGGGCGGCGTGGTTTCGGAGGTCGAGCTGTCGCAGATCGAATCGCAATATCAGACGGCGCTCGCGGCGATCCCCTCGTTCGAGCAACAGGTTGCCGCGCAGGAGAACCTGATCTCCGTGCTCCTGGGCCGCAATTCCGCCTCGATTCCCCGAGGCAAGCCGATCGAGGAGCTGATCGCTCCGGCGATTCCGGCCGGATTGCCCTCGGAGCTGCTAGAGCGCCGGCCGGATATCCTGCAAGCAGAGCAGAATCTGGTCACCGCGAACGCCAACATCGGCGTGGCCAAGTCGCTCTATTTTCCGTCGATCTCGCTGACCGGCCTGTTCGGCTCGGTCAGCACCACCACCGGCGAATTCCTCAAGGCCCCTTCGAAAACGTGGTCGGTGGCGGCCGATCTCGTCGGCCCGATCTTCACCTTCGGGGCGATCAGCGGGCAGGTGCGCAGCGCCGAGGCGGCGCAGCAGGAGGCGACGCTTTTCTATCAATCGGCGATTTTGAACGCATTTCGCGAAACCAACGACGCGCTCATCGGAGCGCAAAAGAAATTCGAGGAAGCCCAGGCTCAGGCAAGGAGAGTGCGTGCGCTGCGCGACTACGCTCGCCTGGCGCGCCTGCGCTTCGACAACGGCACGGCGAGCTACATCGAGGTGCTGTATGCGGAAAACGAGCTCTTCGGCGCGGAGCTGGTGGCGGTTAGCACGCTCGCCGATCGCTATGCGCAGTTGATCAACGTCTACAAGGCTATGGGGGGCGGCTGGGTGGACCTGAGCGATCCGTTGGCCGCTCCCCCGAAAAGGGAAGGAAAATGAAGCCCGTGTGACGCCGCCGGCCGATCCCGGGCAGTGGAGCTTCACATGGTCCTCAAGCTGAAAACCAGCCGGCGGCTTCGGCGGTCCGAAGTGGTCGATTCGCGTGGGAAGTAGGACCGCGCGCTAGGGCAGGCCGAGGATCTCGAAGATCGAGCGCAGCTGCGCGCTCATCGCCAGGTTGAGGCGCTCGCCGGTGGGGAGCTTGGTGAGGAACCATTTGTTGTAGGTCTGCTCGAGCTCGCGCGAGGTCGCGAGGCGCTCGAAGGCGTCTTTGACCACCGCATCGAAATCGGGATCGTTCCTGCGATACATGATGCCGTACGGGTCGTAGGAGAGAAACTCGCCGACCACCTGGAATTCGCGGGCGCGTCCGGATTTTGCGATGATCCCGTAGAGCAGCACGTCGTCGGTCGCAAAGGCGTCGGCCCTGCTCTTTTCGAGCAACGCGAAAGCCTGAGCGTGGTCCTTCGCGACGGCGAACCGCATGTCCAGCTTCCGCTTGTCGGAGAGGGTCTTCAGCGCGACCTGATTGGTGGTGCCCGCCGTCACGGCGACGGTCTTTCCCCTCAGGTCCAGGTACGAGCGTATCGCCACCGGGCGTCTCACCATCAGCTTGGTGCCGCTGACGAAGATCACCGGAGAGAACGCGACGCGCTTCTGGCGCTCGAGATTGTTGGTGGTCGAGCCGCACTCCAGATCGACCTTGCCCGACGCGACCATGTCGATGCGGTTCTCCGGAGTGACCGGGAGGAACTTGACCTGGAGATCGTCCTTCCCGAGCGCGTCCTTCACGTCTTCCACGATCTCGAGGCACAGATCGATCGAATAGCCGATGGGCTTGCGCGCCGCGCTCAGGTATGAGAACGGGATCGAGCTCTCGCGGTAGCCGAGCGTGACGCTGCCGCTGTCCTTGATTTTCTTCAGCGTGCCGGTGAGCTCCTGGCCGAGCGCGGGGGGCGGCGCGAGCGCACCCGCGAGGAGCAGACCGAGAAGGACGCGGGTCATGACGGCACTCACGCGGGGGCGGCTGCCCGCCGTCGCGATCCCGCCGGCGTGGCCTCGCCTTCGCCGAGATCGCCTTCCCACTTGGCGACCACGGCGGTCGCTATGCTGTTGCCGATGACGTTGGTGGCCGAGCGCCCCATGTCGAGGAACTGATCGATGCCCATGATGAGGAGCAGGCCTGCCTCGGGGATGTTGAACGTGGCGAGGGTCGCGGCGATGACCACGAGCGACGCCCTCGGGACTCCCGCCATGCCCTTGCTGGTGACCATCAGGATCAGCAGCATGGTCACTTGCTGGAGCAGGGTCAGCTCGATGCTGTAGGCCTGCGCGATGAACAGCACCGCGAAGGTGCAGTACATCATCGAGCCGTCGAGATTGAACGAATAGCCGAGCGGCAGCACGAAGCTGACGATCTTCTTCTTCGCGCCGAAGCGCTCGAGCTGCTCGAGGGTCTTGGGATACGCCGCCTCGCTGCTCGCGGTGGTGAACGAGAGCAGCAGCGGCTCGCGGATCATGCGCAACAGCGTGGCCACGCGGCTGCCCAGGAACAGGTACCCGGCGAAGGCGAGCAGCCCCCACAGCAGGAATAGGCTGAAGTAGAACTCGGCGGTGAACTTTCCGTAGGTGACGAGGATGCCCAGGCCCGAGGTGGTCACCACCGAGGCCATGGCGGCGAACACCGCGATCGGCGCGAGCGCCATGACGTAGCCGGTGACCTTGAGGATGACGTGCGACAGCTCCTCGATCCAGTTGATCATCGCCTTGGCCTTGTCGCCGAGCGCGGCGGCGGCCGAGCCGAAGAACACCGAGAACACCACGATCTGCAGGATCTCGTTGTTCGCCATTGCCTCGAAGGCGCTGCGCGGCACCAGGTGGGTGACGAACTCCTTGAACGACAACGACGCCACCTTGAGGTTGGCGGAAGCCGAGGCGTCGGGAAGGGGCAGGTTGAGCGCCTCGCCGGGACGCAGGAGGTTCACCATCAGCAGGCCGAGCATCAGCGACGCCAGGGAGGCGGTGATGAACCAGGCCATGGTCTTGATGCCGATGCGGCCGATCGACGCGGTGTCGCCCATGTGCGCGATCCCCACGACCAGGGTGGAGAACACCAGCGGCGCGATGATCATCTTGATGAGGCGCAGGAAGATGTCGGTGAACAGCGAGATGTAGCCGGCGGTGGTCTTCGCCATCTCGGGTGTGGGCAGGAGCTCGTGGCACATGCTGCCGACCAGTATGCCGAGCACCATGCCTGCGAAAATCCACGTGGTCAGTTTCATGTGCGCACCCCCCCTCGTTTGCCGCTGATGTCGCTCCTGCGAGCCTTACGGGAACATCGCCTCCAGCTCCCCGGTGCGCAGCGTCACGCGCTGCCCCACCTGGAAACGCGATCCGTCGCGGCGCTGAATGCTGCGGCGTTCGCCGCTGTCCATGGCGACCGTGATCTCGTAGGAACTTTCGCCGAACTGCGATTGCATCTCGGGAGTTCCGACCGCGCCGACGCGCCAGCCCTCGTTGCTGCTTCCGGCGCCCAGCGGAAGATACGCGACCGTGCCGATGACGCGCCAGTCGTCGGTTCCCGGCTGCGACCCGATCTGTTCGACCGGCGCGCCGGTCTGCACTGATCCCGGCCGGCCGATGTGCACCTCGCGAATCGAGCGAATCTCGCCGCACACCCGGCAAGTCGTGGATCCCGCGGTCGAAGCCTCGGGCGGCGGGATCTGCAGATTGAGCGGCTTGTCGGACTGCGCCCAGGCCGTCGCGCCGACCGACGCTCCGAGGGCTGCCATGCGGGCCAGGTGCCGCGCTCGCCCGGCGAACCCGCGGGTCGCCGCCATGGCTATTCGGACAGGCCTTGTATGAAGTAGCTGGCGGAGAGCATCAGACTGGGCGGGCCGAGCGGCCCCAGCCAGCGGTCATAGATGGGCCGGATCTCCCCGCTGCGGTAGAGGTGCGCGAGCACGCGGTTCACCGAGAGGCGGAAGTCGTGATCTCCGCGCGGCAGCATCAGGGCGTAGGGCTCGACGGAGAAGTCCTCGTCGAGCAGCGTGAACACGCCGCCTCCGGCGCTCCTCGCCACCACGCCGATGAGGGTGGTCCGGTCGGAGGCCAGCCCTTCGACCCGGGACTGATTGAGCAGGGCGAGCCCTTCGTCCCGGGTCCTGACGGGCACCACTTCGGCGCGGATCTGGCGCTGTTCCAGCGCCTCGCGCAGCACCTTGTCGGTGGTCGTCCCGGAGATCACGGCGATGCGCTTGCCGTTGTAGTCGCGGAAACGGTTCAGGTCGGTTCCGGCCTTGGCGAGAATGCTGGCCCCGTCCACGAAGGTCACCAGGCTGAAATCGACGAGCGCCTGCCGTCCCAGGGTCCAGGTCGTGGTGCTGCATTCGATGTCCACCTTCCCGCGGCGCACGGCGTCGATCCGGTTCTGGATCGTCAGCTTGACCCAGCGCGTCTTGAGCGTCTGGCGCTTGATCTGGGTGCGCAGGCCCTCGGCCACCGCCCGGCAGAGCTCGACCGAATAGCCTTGCGGCTCGCCGTTGCCCTCCGCGAAGGAAAACGGCGCGGCGCCGTCTATGTAGCCCAGGGTGACAAAGCCCTGGCTGCGGATCTTCTGCAGGGTCTGGCCGCTCGCCGGCACCGCCGACAGGGCGAAGCCGAGCGCGAGCATGGTGAAGAGCAGGTTTCTGCCGGTCATGATTGCCTCGCGCTAGGAAAGGATCGATGCTTCCCGACTTCGCATCCCAGCGCCAGATGCTACCGCGTCTGGCGGAAGTCGGCTTTTGTGCCGAACTCCGAGGGCGGCTGGTAAAATCGCCTCATGTCCTACCAAGTCCTCGCGCGCAAATGGCGCCCGCGCAACTTCGAATCACTGGTAGGCCAGGAGCACGTGGTCAGGGCCCTCCGCCACGCCCTCGACGAGCAGCGCCTGCATCATGCGTACCTGTTCTCGGGAACGCGCGGCGTCGGCAAGACCACGCTCGCGCGCATTCTCGCCAAGTCGCTGAACTGCGAGACAGGAATCAGCTCACGCCCTTGCGGCAAGTGCTCCGCCTGTCTCGAGATCGACGCCGGGCGCTACGTCGACCTGATCGAAGTGGACGCCGCGACCAACACCAAGGTCGACGAGATGCGCCAGTTGCTCGAGAACGCGGTCTACGCGCCGAGTCGCGGCCGGTTCAAGGTCTACGTGATCGACGAAGTCCACATGCTCTCGACCTCGGCCTTCAATGCCATGCTGAAGACGCTGGAAGAGCCGCCCGAGCACATCAAGTTCATCCTCGCCACCACGGACCCGCAGAAGATCCCGGTGACGGTGCTGTCGCGCTGCCTTCAGTTCAACCTGAAGCAGATGCCCCCGCCCGCGATCGCCGACCATCTCGCACGGATTCTCGGCGAGGAGAAAATCGCGGGCGAGGCGGCGGCCCTCGGGCTCCTCGCGCATTGGGCGCACGGCAGCATGCGCGACGCTCTGTCCCTCCTCGACCAGGCGATCGCCCACGGAGGCGGCAAGGTCACGGAAGAAGGCGTGCGTGCCATGCTGGGCGCAATCGACGACGCGTATCTGTATGCGATTCTGGAGAGCGTCGCGCGGCGTGACGCGCAGGCGCTTGTCGCCCTCGCCGAGGAGATGCAATCGCGCAGCGTCGCATTCGACGGCGCGCTGCAGGAGCTCGGAGGGCTGTTGCACCGGGTCGCGCTCGCCCAGGCCGCCCCCGGCGCGATCGACGCGCCCGGGAGCCTGCGCGAGCGGTTCGCGGCCCTCGCCAAGGCGCTCGATCCCGAGGACATCCAGCTCTTCTATCAGATTGCGATCCATGGCCGCCAGGACCTGCCGTTCGCACCGGACGACTTCGCCGGCTTCACCATGACGTTGCTGCGCATGCTGGCTTTTGCGACGGAGGAGCGGGACGCCGGCGAGCGAATCAAGAGCGGTGGCGAGAAGCGCGTGGAAGCGACAGGCGCCCTGGGTGCGCCCCATCCAGCGGCATTCGATGGAGATTGGCCCAAGCTCGCCAATGGGCTCAATCTGGGCGGCGTCGCCAAACAGCTCGCTCAGGCGAGCGAGCTGCAGCGCTTCGACGGCGAGGCGCTCGAGTTGTGCGTGCCCCCGGCGGCCAGGCATCTCGCGGAGAAGGGCTTTCAGGACAAGCTCCGCGGAGCGCTGCAGGAGCACTTCGGCAAGCCGGTGCGGCTGACCGTGCGGGTGGGCGAAACCGGCGGCAACACGGCGCGCGGGCGCGCGGCGGCCGCGATCAGCCAGGACGCGTTCGTTCGCGATCTCGTCGAGAATTTCGACGCGACCATCGTCGAATCGTCGATCAAGCCGGCGCAGTAGGCGACCAGGACAGGTGGAGACCGAAATGATGAAAGCACAACTCGCCGGGCTGATGCGCCAGGCCCAGCAAATGCAGGAAAACATGCGCAAGCTCCAGGAGGAGCTCGCTCAAGCGGAGGTGGAGGGCCAGTCGGGTGCGGGCATGGTCAAGGTGACCATGACCTGTAAGCACGACGTCAAGCGCGTGAGCATCGATCCATCCCTGCTCGGAGACGACAAGGAGATGCTCGAGGATCTCGTCGCAGCGGCGGTCAACGACGCGGCGCGCAAGGTCGAAACGGCGGTACAGGAGAAAATGGGCTCGGTCGCGGGCGGCCTGGGCCTTCCTCCGGGATTCAAGCTGCCCTTCTAGAGCGCTCTCGCGATGAAGTCACCCGGCGCGCTCGAGGATCTGATCGAGGCGTTGCGCTGCATTCCCGGCATCGGCCCGAGATCGGCGCAGCGCACCGCCTACCACCTGCTGCAGCGCGACAAGGCGGGCGCGGCGAAGCTCGCGGAATCCCTCACCAGGGCGCTGAAAAGCATTCGCCGCTGCGCCAAGTGCAACACCTTCGCCGAGCAGGAGCTGTGCGCCCTGTGCGCTTCGCCCAAGCGCGATGCCTCGCAGCTGTGCGTGGTCGAAACGCCCGGCGACCTGCTGATGATGGAGCAGACTCTCGCGTACGACGGTCTGTATTTCGTGCTCATGGGGCGCCTCTCGCCGCTCGATGGCATCGGCCCCAGGGAGATCGGCCTGGACGTGTTGCAGCGGCGCCTGGCTGGCGGCGAAGTCAAGGAAGTGATCGTCGCGACCAACTTCACCAACGAGGGCGAGGCGACCGCGCACTATATCGGCGAGATGCTCAAGGACCGCGGGTTGCGTATTACCCGCATCGCACGCGGCGTCCCCGTCGGCGGCGAGCTCGAGTACGTGGACACGGGAACGCTCGCGCAAGCCGTGGTCGAGCGCCGGCCGGTGTGAGGTCATGACCAGCAAGCCCCTGGCGGGCGTGAAGGTGGTCGAGCTGGGACAGCTCATCGCCGGTCCCTTCGCCGGGAAGTTCTTCGCCGATTTCGGCGCCGAGGTGATCAAGATCGAGCCGCCGGGGGGCGACCCGCTGCGCAAATGGAGAAAACTCCACCGCGGAACGTCGCTGTGGTGGTACGTCCAGAACCGCAACAAGAAGTCCGTGACCGCCGATCTGCGCCTGCCCGAAGGCCAGGAGATCGTGCGCCGCATCGCGAAGGAAGCCGACGTGGTGATCGAGAACTTCCGGCCCGGAACGCTTGAGAAATGGGGCCTGGGCTATGACGCCCTGGCGGCGGACAATCCGGGCCTGGTGATGCTGCGGCTTTCGGGATTCGGGCAATCGGGGCCATACCGAGACCAGACGGGGTTCGGCGCGATCGCAGAATCGATGGGCGGCCTGCGCTACGTGACGGGTTTTCCGGACCGGCCGCCGGTGCGCCCGAACCTCTCGATCGGCGATGCGCTAGCCTCGCTGCACGGCGTGATCGGCGTGCTCATGGCCCTGCATCACCGCGATGCCGACGGCGGAAAAGGACAGGTCGTGGACGTCGCGCTCTACGAGGCCGTGTTCAACATGATGGAGGGTGCGCTCCCCGAATTCGACCTGTTCAAGGAGACGCGCGAGCGCACCGGCACCAATCTCACGGGCATCGTTCCGTCGAACACCTATCTGACGCGCGACGCCCAGCACATCGTGATCGGCGCAAACGCCGACAGCATTTTCAAGCGGCTGATGCAGATGATCGGGCGCGGTGACCTCGCCGAGGACCCTTCGCTCGCGGACAACGCCGGGCGCAGCAAGCGCGGCGACGAGCTCGACGCCGCGATCGGCGAATGGACCGCGCGGCACGATGTCGATGAGGTGCTGAGCGCCCTGAGCGAGGCTCAAGTACCGAGCGGCAAGATCTACAGCATGGCCGACATCGTTGCCGACGCGCAGTACCTGGCGCGCGACATGATCAGGCAGGTGAAGCTTGCCGACGGTACGCCGCTCAAGGTGCCGGGCATCGTGCCGAAGCTCTCGGAGACGCCCGGAGACATCGACTGGGTCGGGCCGGCGCTCGGCGAGCACACGGAAGCGGTGCTCGCCGCCCACGGATACGCGCGCGACGAGATCGCGGATCTTCGCGCGCGCAAGGCCGTTTAGGAAGGGCAGGCGCCGTGGACAAGCCGCCCGCGACGATCAAGGGGCGCGGCGCCGCCGACAACCCGCGCGGGCGTTTCGAGAAGATCGAGCGCGACCGGGACGAGGGCGAGCACATCGAGTCGCGGCCGGAAACGGTGATCACGCTGCAACAGGCGCGGTCGATCATCTCGCGCAATGATTCACCGGACCTTCCGTTCAGCCAGTCGATCAATCCCTACCAGGGCTGCGAGCACGGCTGCATCTACTGCTACGCGAGGCCCAGCCACGCCTACCTCGGGCTATCGCCCGGCCTGGATTTCGAAACGCGGCTGTTCGCGAAGGAAAATGCGGCCGAGCTGCTGCGCGAAGAGCTGTCGCGCTCCGACTACCGCTGCGAGCTCATTTCGCTGGGAGCGAATACCGATCCCTACCAGCCGGCAGAGCGCAAGCAGCGCATCACGCGAAGCATCCTGGAAGTCCTCTGGGAATTCCGCCATCCTGTGGGAATCGTCACCAAGGGCTCGCTCATCGAGCGGGATCTCGATGTTCTCGAGCCCATGGCCTCCGAAGGACTGGTGCAGGTGTTCGTCTCGATCGGCACGCTGGACGGCGAGATCGCGCGGACCCTCGAGCCGCGCGCCGCCGCGCCGCATCGCCGCGTCGAGACGCTGCGCCGGCTCGCCGCGCGCGGCGTTCCCTGCGGTGTGTTCGTCGCGCCTATCATTCCCTTCCTCAACGACAAGGACCTGGAAGCGGTTCTCGAAGCCGCGGCCGGAGCCGGCGCTCGCACGGCGAGCTTTACGCTGCTGCGGCTGCCCTGGGAGGTGAAGGACCTCTTCAAGGGCTGGCTGGAGCAGCACTATCCTCTCAAGGCCGCGCATGTCATGGCCCGCATCCGCGACATGCGTGGGGGCCGCGAGAACGACCCGGAGTTCGGTAGCCGCATGAGGGGCGAAGGGAAGTTCGCCGAACTTCTGCGCAGCCGTTTCGACGTCGCCTGCAAGCGGCTAGGACTGAACGCGGACAAGCGGCGCAGCTTCGAGACGGGAAAGTTCCGCCGGCCCGAATCGCGCCAAGGGTCCTTGTTCTAGCGCATTGACAGGGCACGCCCGGCGTGTGAGCATCTGTGCCTTCCCCGCGCCGACAATTTGTATATTATTTTAGCCTAATATCAATACATTATAGGAGGAATCTAATGTTATTTATTAGGTATTGGGCGACCCTGGCCGCCACCGCCTTACCCCTCCTCGCGACCGCGCAGGGCCTGGAGAAAAAAGAAGTGAAAGTCGCGGTCGGGGGCAAGGCGTCCCTGTACTACCTGCCGCTCACCATCGCCGAGCAACTCGGCTATTTCAAGGACGAGGGCCTGAGCGTGAGCATCGCCGACTTCGCGGGCGGCTCGCAGGCGCTCAGAGCGGTCGTGGGCGGCAGCGCGGATGTTGTCTCCGGGGCCTACGAGCACACGCTCAACATGCAGCCCAAGGGCCAGTACCTGCAGTGCTTCGTGCAGCAGGGCCGCGCGCCGCAGATCGCGATCGGTCTTTCCACGGCCAAGGCCAGGACCTACAAGTCGCCCAAGGACCTGAAAGGCCTCAAGGTCGGCGTCTCGGCGCCGGGTTCGAGCACCCACATGATCGTCAACTACTTTATCTCCAGGGACGGCCTCAAGCCCTCCGATATTTCCGTGGTTGGTGTCGGCCTGGGCGCGACAGCGATCACCGCGCTGAAGAGCGGGCAGATCGACGCCGTCTCCAACACCGATCCGGTGATGACCAAGCTCGAGCAGGACGGAGATGTCAGGATTATCGCGGACACGCGCACTCTGAAAGGTACCGAGCAGGTGCTGGGCGGGCCCATGCCCGCGGGCTGCCTGTATGCGCCGGTGGATTTCATCAAGAAGAATCCGAATACAGTACAGGCGATGACCAATGCCATCGTGCGGGCCGACAAGTGGATTCACGCCGCGTCGCCGCAGGACGTGCTGCGCACTGTGCCCGAGGCTTACCTGCTCGGGGACAAGGCGCTATACCTGTTCTCGTTCAACAAGGTGAAGGAGGCGATTTCGATCGACGGCACGATCTCGGATGTCGGCGCGAAGACAGCGCTCAAAGTGATCCCAGCCTTCAATCCCGAGGTAAAGGCGAGCGAGATCAAGCTCGAGCTCACCTACACGAACGAGTTCGTCAAGAGAGCGAACGCGAAGTACAAGTGACCGCGCAACTGCGTGGTCATCCCGAGGAGCGCGGGAAGCGCGACCAGGGATCTCATCGATGACACCTACGTCGGCTCTCGCGCTCGAGAACATCGACTGCACGTTTATCTCGCGCGAGGACGCGTCCCAGCGTTACACCGCGTTGCGCGGCGCGACGCTCCGCGTCGCGGCCGGCGAGTTCGTTTCGGTGGTTGGCCCGACGGGCTGCGGGAAATCGACGCTGCTCAACGTCGCCGCGGGGCTGCTCCGGCCGTCGGCCGGGTCGGTGAGAGTCTTCGGGGAACTGCTCTCCGGAATCAATTCGCGTGCCGGGTACATGTTTCAGGCCGAGGCGCTGATGCCATGGCGCGACACCATTGAGAACGTTATCGCCGGCCTCGAGTTTCGCCGCGTCGGCCGCGAGGAGGCCGTGGCGCGCGGCAGGGACTGGCTGAAACGGGTCGGGCTCGCAGGCTTCGAGAAGCGCTTCCCGCATCAGCTGTCCGGCGGCATGCGCAAGCGCGTTGCCCTGGCGCAGATGCTGATCCTCAACCCGCAGATCCTGCTGATGGACGAGCCGTTCTCGGCGCTCGACATCCAGACGCGCCAGCTGATGGAGAACGAGCTGCTCGAGCTCTGGGGGGCGGACCGCAAGTCGGTGGTGTTCATCACTCACGATCTGGAAGAGGCGATCTCCCTGTCCGACCGCGTCGTGGTGCTGTCGGCCGGGCCGGAGTCGCACCCCATCGGGGATTACGCGATCGACTTGCCGCGTCCGCGCGACGTGGCGGAGATACGGCTTGTGCCGCGATTCGTAGAGATCCACACTCGGATCTGGCACGCGATGAAGGAAGAGGTGCTCAAGGGCTATGAGCAGCAGCAAAGGCACTAACGAGTGGAAGAGTCGCATGCGGCTGCGGTTCTGGCAGGGGTTTCTGCTGGGGCTGCTGCTGGTCGCGTGGTACGCGCTGACGAGCCCGACGCTGCTGCCGCCGATCTATTTTGCGGAGCCCAATCAGGCGGCGTTCTTCTTCGGCGAGCCGCTCAAGGTGCTCGCGCGCCTGTGGCGATGGTTCGCGACCGGCGAGATCTACGAGCATCTTTGGGTAACCTTGGTCGAGACCTTGCTCGCGTTTCTCATCGGCACGGTCTTCGGCGTTGTCGTCG
>Ga0137410_10002119_pt1 | contig 13550 bp, 8 predicted proteins | sample CZODoug1_16funga_FD_108878 | JGI IMG/M metagenome (GOLD analysis project Ga0137410, IMG submission 108878) | Vadose zone soil fungal communities from Angelo Coast Range Reserve, California, USA - CZODoug1_16fungal (Illumina Assembly) | ecosystem: Environmental > Terrestrial > Soil > Vadose zone... | reverse complement strand
GCTGAGGAAGCGGAGCGTTCACGATGCGGGGAAAAGGTTTACGCCGAGCCCGGAGTTCCGCAGCCGGATTCAGAAAAGCATTGCCGCGCGGCCGCAACGGAGCGTTGGGTTTGCATGGAGGACGGCGAGTGCTGCCTTTGCGCTTGTTTTGGTGGTCGGGACCGTGTATTTCGGTACCTTGCGATCCCGTACCGACCAGGCTTTTGGCGAGGTTGCGGACTTGCACGTGGCGACTCTGGCGAGCTCGTCTCCAGTGGACGTTGTCTCCACCGATCGTCATACGGTGAAGCCCTGGTTCCAGGGAAGGATACCTTTTTCGTTCGATTTGCCGGAATTGCAGAATTCAGAATTCTCTCTGCTAGGCGGCCGCATGACTTACCTGGAACAAGCGCCGGGCGCTCACTTGATCTATCAAGTGCGGAAGCATGATATTTCCGTGTTTATTTTTCAGGAGGCTTCGCTGCGCGGCCGGTTGGATGAAAACGCCTCCGCGACCAAGAAATCGTCGTTCAGCACGGAGACGTGGAGCCGGGGTGGGCTGCGCTATTTCGTGATTGGCGACGCGAGCACGGGCGATATCGAGAATCTTGCCCGGTTGTTCAAGGCGACCCAAGGCTAGATTCCACTTCCATGATTGTCTTCTTTTTTCATCTCCCTCTCGTTTCTGCCGATTTGCGCCGATTGCGACCTTTGGAGTAACTGGCGTAACTGAGTTGTTCGGGCGAATTCGCGCAACCCCGTATCCAGACCGTACATCCATTCCTCACCCAATTGCCTCTTAGAATGAGTAAGATAGTGCGGACGAGGGAGAAGTGCGTCATGCTCCTTCCGGTTGGGCACCCTTCCGAAGCCGTTGCGCTGTTCTTATTGCCTGGTGATCCTGATCCCTATGCGTTTCAGATACTTACGGAAGATGAGCTCAGTTGCGATACTCGCGCTGTGGCTCTCGGGGACGATTCTGGGGCAGGGTACGACGCGAATTACGTTGGACCAGGCCGTTGATTTGGCGTTGGCACATAACCACGCTCTCCTGGCGACACGGACTCTGGTTTTTCAAAACCAGGCGCAGGAAATTACAGCCAATTTGCGTCCCAATCCGACTCTCTCCGCAGACAGCCAGTTTCTACCGTTTTTCAGCCCGCAAGACTTCACAGGGGACAATCTCGATCAGGTGCAACAGTTCGACCTCGGAATTGGGTATTTGTTTGAACGGGGACACAAACGGCAACGGCGGCTGCAGGCGGCGCGCGATGAAACTGCGGTGACGAAGGCGCAGATCGCTGACGCGGAGCGGACGTTGGTATTTAGTGTTGGGCAGCAGTTTGTCGGCGTGTTGCTGGCGGAATCAACTTTGGATTTTGCCCTCCAGGATCTCAAAGATTTCCAGCAGACGGTCGATATTAGCGAGGCGCAACTGAAGGCCGGAGCTATCGGCGAGGGTGACTACCTCAAGATCAAGCTGCAGCTTTTGCAGTTCCAGACGGACGTTTCCTCAGCGCGGCTGGCGAGAGTGCAGGCGCTGGTGGCGCTGCGACAATCGCTGGGATTCAATGCCGTTCCGGAAGACTATGACGTGGTCGGCGACTTGGCCTATGAGCCGCTGAAGGTTGGGCTGGAAGATTTGCAGGCCAAAGCGCTTCGCGAACGTCCGGACTTCCGCGCCGCGGATTTGGGGATTGCCGCTGCGCGGAGCCAGATTCTCCTTGCGAAAGCCAACGCGAAGGTGGATGTCAACGGCGAGTACGCGTTCTCGCACGTTGCGGGATCGACCAGTGCCTCGCTATTCGCGAGTTTTGATCTTCCGTTCTTCAACCGGAATCAGGGCGAGATCGCGCGAACCGGCTACGCGCTGACGCAGGCGCGAGAACAGCAGCGGGCGGCTAGCGATACGGTGCTGGGCGACGTCTCGAATGCGTATGAGGCGTTGCGGAGCAATGATGAAGTGGTTCAGCTTTATACGTCCGGTTACTTGAAGCAAGCGCAAGATTCGCGCGACATCAGCGAGTACGCGTATAAACGTGGGGCGGCAAGCCTGCTGGATTTTCTTGATTCCGAGCGCAGTTACCGGTCGGTGCAACTAGCTTACCGGCAGGCGCTGGCTTCCTACATGACATCACTGGAACAGTTGAAAGAAGCGGTAGGGACAAGGAGCCTGCCATGATGCTGCGGACGAATGCTCGGCTGGCGCTCTTATTGGTTTTGGTGGCTAACCTGCTCTTGGTTGGGTGCGATGGCACTGGGTCGAACGCCTCGGCGAACGCCAGCGCCAAGAATCCGAATGAACCGGAATTGTTTACCATCCCGCAGGAGCAGATGGCGCATGTGCAGTTGCTGACGGTTCAGCCTACAACGCTGACTCGTACTTTGCGTTTGACAGGTGCCGTGGCTTACAACAGTTTTCGAACGACGCCGGTGATTACGCAGGTGAGCGGGCCGGTGAGCCGCATTGTCGTGGTTCCAGGACAGAAGATCGCGAAAGGCGCGCCCATGTTGTATGTGGCGAGTCCGGATTACTCGCAGCTGCGGACGAACTACATAAAGGCTAGAGATGCTTATGCCTTTGCGCAAAAGGCTAACGTGCGCGCGCAGGATTTGTATCAGCACCATGCGATTGCGGAGCAGAATTTAGAACAGGCGCAGTCGACGGAGGTGCAAGCCGGAGGCGACCTGGCCTCGGCGCAGGCGGCGTTGAAGGTCATGGGCATTACCGATCTCGATGCGCTGGTGAATGGTCCTCCGTCGTTCGAGGTTCCCGTGAGAGCGCCGATTGGTGGCGAAGTTGTCGAACAGGACGTGTCTGCCGGCCAGCTGGTACAGCCGGGCACCACGCAATGCTTCATGATCTCGGACACCAGCAGCGTTTGGGTTCTGGTGAATGTTTATCAGAAAGACCTGCCCTTTGTGCGCGTCGGCGACGTAGTGACGATTCAAACCGATACCTATCCGCAAGTATTCCACGGGAAGATTTCCTACGTTGCGGCGTCTCTGGATCCGAACACACGAACATTGCAGGCGCGCATCGAGACTGCTAATCCGGGAGAGAAGCTAAAGAAAGATATGTATGTATCCGCGACGGTAAGTGCGGGAAAGATCCCCAATGCCATTACGCTGCCGGACGCTTCTGTGCTGCGGGACGCTGAAAACCAGCCTTTTGTGTATGCGGCGACCTCAGCGAACCAGTTTGGCAGGAGGTCCGTTACGGTTGGAGATAGCGTCGACGGGCAAACGCAGATTACCAGCGGGCTGAAGGCAGGGGATCAGGTAATAGGAAACGGCAGTTTGTTCCTGCAGTTTGCGAACTCTCTACAACGCTAGACCGAATCGTGCAGGCACTTTACAGTGCCGACACAACTCAAGCCAAGGATGGGGTCTACCACGCCGGAATGATCAACCGAATCGTCCAAGCAGCGCTGCGACAGCGGTTTCTGGTCCTTATGCTGACCGGCTTCATTACGGTCGGAGGAATTCTGTCGTTCCAGCGCATGCCGGTGGATGCCTATCCAGATCTTTCTCCGCCGCAGGTCGAAATTATCACCCAGTGGCCTGACCACGCTGCCGAAGAAGTAGAACGGTTGGTTTCGCTTCCCCTTGAAGTGGCGATGAATGGCGTTCCGCACATGGTCGTAATGCGATCCATATCGCTGTACGGCCTGTCGGACATCAAGCTCACATTTGAAGACACTACCGACGATTACTTCGCGCGGCAGGTAGTGTTTGAGCGCCTTACGGAAGCCACGCTGCCGAGCGGAGTCGCTCCGAGTGTGGCACCACTATTTAGTCCGAGTGGCTTGGTCTATCGATATGTGCTGGAAAGCCCTGATCGCAGCCCGCAGGAACTCAAGACCATCGAAGACTGGGTGGTCGAGCGGGCCTATCGATCGGTTCCCGGCGTGGCTGACGACTCGGGTTTGGGCGGTACCACGATGCAATATCAGGTGCTGCTCGATCCGGCGAGGCTATACGGATACCACTTGACCGTTCCGCAGGTGAATGCGGCCTTGGCGGCGAACAATTCCAACTCTGGAGGTGGGTTTGTCTCCCAAGGCGGGCAATTCTCCTACGTTCGTGGGCTGGGCTTGATACGGAATACCGATGACATTGGAAACATTGTGGTGGGGGCCAACAAAGGTGTGCCCGTCCGCGTCCGCGACGTGGGGGACGTTACGATTGGGCACGCTCCGCGACTGGGCCAGTTCGGCTTCCAGAAGAACGACGATGCTGTGGAAGGCGTCATTCTGATGTTACGTGGCGGGCAGACGCAGAATGTTCTTAAAGGCGTGGAAGCCAAGACCGACGAGCTGAACAAGAGAATTCTTCCGCCGGATGTGAAAATCCATACTTACTACGACCGCAGCACGCTGGTTGAACTCACCACCGACACGGTGGAAGGGAATCTGCTTCGTGGCATGATTCTGGTGCTAGTCGTGTTGATTTTCTTCCTGGTGAGTTTCCGTGCCGCCGTCATCGTGGCGGTGATCATTCCCCTGTCATTACTATTCGCGTTTATTGTGCTGCATGCCCACGATGTGGCTGCAAATCTTCTGTCCATCGGCGCCATCGATTTTGGAATTGTCATCGACGGTACTGTGGTGATGATGGAGAATATCTACCGTGAGCTGGCCTTGCGCGAGGGGCAAGCCTATAAGCTGACCGATGTCATTCTTACTGCTGCGAAGGACGTGGATCGGCCGATTTTTTACTCCGTCGCGGTCATTCTAGCTGGGTACCTGCCAATCTACGCTTTGACCGGTCCGGCCGGGAAGTTGTTCCATCCGATGGCCGAGACGATGTCGTTTGCATTGGTCGGCGCATTGATCTTGACTCTAACGCTGGTTCCGGTGCTGGCCTCGTATTGGTTCAAGGATGGCGTCCGCGAAAAGCAGAATCGCGCCATGGACTGGATGAAAGAGAAGTACGCGAAGCCGCTGGATTGGGCGCTCGATCATCCGAAGATGACGATGACGGTCGCTACTTTGATCTTTGGAGCATCGCTGTTACTCATTCCGTTCATTAGCGCTGAGTTTATGCCTCACCTTGACGAGGGCGCGCTCTGGATCCGGGCGACGATGCCTTACACAATTTCGTTTGAGGAGTCTAGCAAGATCTCGCCGCAGGTTCGCGACATTTTGTTGTCGTATCCACAGATCACAGTGGTGGGCTCGGAGCACGGACGGCCCGACGACGGCACCGATCCCACTGGATTCTTCAACTGCGAGTTTTATGTTGGCTTGAAGCCATACAAAGATAAGGCGTGGGGCGGTGAGATCCACGACAAAAAAGAATTGATCGAATCGATCAACAAGAGACTTACGGCCTTTCCTGGAATTGTTTTCAATTACACCCAGCCTGCGGAAGACGCTGTCGATGAGGCGTTAACAGGACTGAAGAGTTCCCTGGCGGTCAAAATCTATGGTGAAGATCTGAACGTCCTGCAAGACAAAGCGATTCAGATCAAGAATACGCTTTCGAACGTTCCGGGATTCAGCGAGCTTACGGTTGTGCGTGAGTTGGGACAGCCCAGCCTTTTGGTGGACGTGGACCGAAACAAGATTGCCCGGTATGGGATCAATGTGGCGGATGTGGAGGCAGTGATTTCGTCTGCTGTCGGCGGGCAGGCGGTAACGCAAATCATTCAGGGTGAAAAGCTGTTTGATCTAGTTGTGCGGATGCAGCCGCAATTCCGGAGCGATGCTCACGAAATTGGGAATTTGCTTGTCGGTACTCCGGATGGCCAACAGATTCCGCTGAGCCAACTCGCCAAGATTAGCCAGGGGAACGGGGCGTCGTTTATCTATCGTGAGAACAATTCCCGCTACATTGGCGTGCAGTACAGCCTTGAGGGCCGCGACCTGCAGCGTTCCGTGCATGACGGACAGGCGGCGGTGCAAAAGGCAGTGACGCTGCCGCCAGGGTACTGGACGGAATGGGGCGGCGAGTACAGCCAGTTTCTTGAAGCTCGTGAGCAGATGTTTGTGATTGGCCCGCTGGCGGTCGGGATGATTTTCATGATTCTGTTTGCGCTTTACGGAAACTTTAAGTTCCCCGTGACAATTGCTGTGGGCGTGATTATTACACAACCCGTGGGGGCGCTGTTTGCGCTTTGGATCACGAAAACTCCGCTCAGTGTTTCCTCGGCCCTGGGGCTTCTCGCGCTGCTCGGCGTCTCGGTGGAGACGGCGGTCATTCTTGTTTCCTATATCAACAAGTTGCGCCAAGAGGGCATGGACATTCGGACGGCAACGCGGGAGGCGTCACTGTTGCGGCTGCGTCCCATCATGATGACGGCGCTGGTAGCCTGCCTGGGTCTGCTTCCTGCCGCCCTTTCCACCGGGATCGGGTCGGATACGCAGAAGCCGTTTGCCATCGTGATTGTGGCGGGACTGATCTCCCGGCTCTTTATAGGATTCTTCGTCAATCCTGTGTTGTACGAGATGGTGGCCCGAGAGGGCGACGTACTGCAGGTCTAGTTGGTCGTTTGTTCTTGCACTCCGTCTAAGATCAGCAGCTTAACTCCCGGTGGTCTTGGTACGCGCTCCACAATTTGCTTGCAGCCCTGACCCTTCAGTAGTAAAACGTTTCAATACTAAGTTTATGGACGCGTCGCGCGATGGGTGAGGTGGGCCCGTCGCGAAGACTTCTTCCACGAGGGGTGTTGCCCATGGTGACGTGCCAGAGAAGAATGCTCGGCGTTGTGCTCTCCGTTGTCGTAGTGCTGACGGCGCGTCCTGCGTTGTCGCAGTCGCTTTCCGTGCAATGGGAGGAACTTACTTCCGCGGATTTTGTGAAGGGAATTCAGCAGTCCCAAGGAACGTGTCTGCTGCCCATCGGAATCCTGGAGAAGCATGGTTTGCATCTGCCGCTGGGCAACGATCTGCTGAACGTCCGTTATGTTGCGCTGCACTCCGCTCAGCAGGAGTTTGCGATTGTGTTCCCGGAGTACTTTGCCGGACAGATTTTTGAAGCCCGTCACCAGCCTGGAACCGTGGCCTACAGTCTTCGTTTGCAACTGGAACTCCTGCAAGAGACGACGGACGAGATGGCGCGCAACGGGTGCAAGAAGATCATCCTGGTCAACGGCCATGGTGGAAATGTGAATTTGTTGCCTCTGTTTGCCCAAGCGCAGATGGCTGCGCCTCACGACTACGTTGTGTATGTGTTTATGGCTCCGGGTCACGACAGTGAACCTGGTAGGCCGCCGCTGAAGTCCTCGAAGGGGACGGCGGACTACCACGCGGGCGAGAAGGAGACCTCGCATAGCTTGGTGGCGCGACCTGATCTTGTCCATTTGGATCGCGCCAAAGAAGAATCGGGCGCGGATCAGGCGCGGCAGAAACTGCCGGACAGTTTGTACACCGGTATCTGGTGGTATGCGCGCTTTCCCAACCACTATTCGGGGGACGGTTCCGTGGCTTCGAAGGAGTTGGGTGAGTTCGATATGAAGTTGATGATTTCCGATTTGGTCACTGCGATCCGCGCGGTGAAAGCGGACAGCGAAGGTCTCAAACTGCAGAAGGGGTTCTACGAAGAAGCGACCCATCCTTTGGATACCAAGCCTTAGGCTTACTCGAAGATTGCACAAAGCGGATGTTTGGGGGATTCATGCGTCACGACGGAAGTATGTTTCAGATGTTTGGATGGGCGACGGCGATTGTTCTTTGTGCATTCGTACCGTTCGGTTTTTCTCAGACAGTCCGAGTCGACATGACGCCGAGCCATGTTGCGAAGTCGTTTGTGCCGACCGAGGCATTGGGTGCGGGCGTGGATCGTATCAGCACGGCCTCGACCGATAAGGTCTTCACCGACGCGGTGATGAAGCAAGTGCTGTCCGCCGGATGGCAGCCTGTCAGTTACCGCCAAAATACCGAACTCCACGTCGAAGCCTGGCACTGGAATCCGCAAGGGAAATGGAGTGAGGCAGGAGGGAAGGGATATTTCGTTGGCGACGCGAAGCCCGGCGATTTCATTCGCCATTCGTTCGGCTATGCGTTGCCCCATCGCGGTTTCACGCGCAACGAAGGTACGGATGCCAACGGTTTTTCCGTACTGACCGACGGCGACGAGAACACCTACTGGAAGAGCAATCCGTACCTGTCGAAGGCTTTCACCGGTGAGGACGACGCGAACTACCCGCAGTGGGTGGTGATCGACCTGGCTCACAGCCATCCGCTCGATGCGATTCGTCTCTCGTGGGCAGAGCCCTATGCGCGGCGGTATCTCGTGCAGTACTGGACGGGAAGTGAGAATCCGGTCAAGCAACCGACGAAGGGGGCGTGGGTTACATTCCGCGGTGGGGTGGTCAGTGATGGGGCGGGTAGGAAGGCTCTGCTCCAGCTCAATCCCGATCCTATGGCGGTGCGATACCTGCGCGTTTGGATGACGGAGTCGTCGAATACTTGTGACACCCACGATTCGTCGGATCGCCGCAACTGTGTGGGATATGCGATTCGCGAAATCTATATTGGGACGGCAGCCGCGGACGGAAAGTTTCATGACATCGTTCGCCACACAGCCGATCCCGACCAGACGACTACGTTTTGTTCTTCGGTGGATCCGTGGCACGAGCCTGGCGATATTCAGGATAAGGGCGATCAGGTTGGGATGGACCTTTTCTATACCAGTGGCTATACGCGGGGACTGCCCGCGATGATCCCGATTTCTTTGATCTACGGTACGCCGGAAGACTCGGTCAACCAGATCGCCTATTTAAACGCCCGGCGATATCCCATTTCCTATATCGAAATGGGAGAGGAACCCGACGGCCAATTCATGCTTCCCGAGGACTACGGAGCCTTGTATTTGCAATGGGCGGCGGCGCTGCACAAGCTCGATCCAAAACTGAAACTTGGGGGACCTGTTTTCGAGGGCGTCAATGAGGACATTCTGGTCTGGCCGGACGCGCAGGGCCGTACTTCTTGGATGGGCCGCTTTCTGGCGTTCCTCAAAGCCCACAATCGCATGCAGGATTTGTCGTTCATGTCGTTTGAGCACTACCCTTACGATCCCTGCACCATTCAGTGGGATGACTTATACGACGAACCTACGCTCATCAGCCACATCCTTCAGGTGTGGCGCGATGACGGGCTGCCGCCCAATGTGCCCATGATTATTTCCGAGCTCAACATGTCTTCGTCGAGCGGCGAGTCGTTCGTCGACAACTTTGGTTCTCTCTGGCTCGCGGATTTCGTCGGGTCGTTCCTGACTTCCGGCGGAGACGCGCTTTACTTCTTCCATTACATTCCGGAGCCGCTCGACCACGGCTGCGGAGGGTCCATGTCGACGTTTTCCATGTTCTCGGTGAGCAAGGACTACCAGATTCAGCAGCCGACCTCGCAGTATTTTGCCAGCCAGCTTATCAATCTGGAATGGGTGCAGCCCGGGAGTGGCGTGCATCAGGTGTTTCCGGCGGGCAGCGATGTTTTGGATTCCGCAGGACATGTGCTCGTGACTGCCTATGCGGTCCGGCGGCCCGATAGCCAGTGGGCATTGATGGTTGTCAACAAGGACCAGGAAAATTCCCACTCCGTGCGATTGGTGTTTCGCGATGCTGCCACGAATCGCGATACTGTGTTCACCGGTCCGGTGGACAGGATCACCTTCGGGAGCGAACAGTACCAGTGGGTGGCGCGGCCGAACGGCGGTTCGGCGAATCCAGATGGCCCTCCGGCGCGATCGCAACTCTCCGCTGACGTGCGAACGAGCTTCACGTTTCCCAAAGCCTCTGTTACGGTTTTGAGGGGACATATCGCCGACAAGTGAGGGCCGCAATTTTGAAGAACATCTGCATTCTTCTCGCGTTGGCGGGCTGTGCAGCCGCGCAGGCGCACTACGATCTCCTGCTTCAAGGCGGCCATGTTATTGACGCGAGCAACAGACTCAGTGCTGTGCGTGACGTTGCCATCAAGGACGGAAAGATTGCTGCAGTTGCTGTCCACATTCCGAGCGCCGAGGCGCGTAAGACCATCGATGTGCGCGGGCTCTATGTGACTCCTGGGCTCGTTGATATTCACGTCCACACATACGCCGGCACCGGAATGCGCGATGCGTACTCCGGGGACCACAGCGTCTATCCGGACGGATTTACGTTTCGTTCCGGCGTGACCACGGTGGTCGACGCAGGCAGTTCCGGCTGGCGCAACTTTGAGGACTTTAAAGATCGCATCGTCGATCGTTCCAAAACCCGGGTCCTTGCCTCGCTGAACATTGTCGGCCATGGGATGGGCGGGGGAGCCATCGAACAAAACCTTGATGATATGGACGCCAGGGCGACGGCAGAGGAGGCCAAGAAGTTCAAGGCAGTCGTTGTTGGAATCAAGACCGCGCATTACGACGGGCCGGAGTGGACTCCGGTCGAGCGTGCGGTCGAAGCCGGTACTTTGGCAGGAATTCCTGTCATGGTGGATTTCGGGACGTTTCGGCCCGAGCGCCCGTTCCAGGACCTAGTGCTTAAGAAGTTGCGGCCCGGAGATATTTATACCCACACCTACCTCGATGCGGTGCCCATGTTGGATGCGCAGGGGCGCGTGCAGCCTTATTTATTTGAGGCCCGAAAACGCGGAGTTATCTTCGATGTGGGACACGGGGGAGGGAGCTTCCTGTTCCGGCAGGCGGTGCCTGCCATCCGCCAGGGTTTTGTGCCCGACTCTATTTCGACAGATTTGCACATTGACAGCATGAATTCCGGCATGAAGGACATGCTGAACGTGATGTCGAAATTCCTGAACATGGGCCTGTCCCTGGACGATGTGGTCGCGCGATCTACGCGGAATCCCGCGAGGGAAATCCATCGGGAGGACTTGGGAAGTCTTTCCGTCGGCGCTCCCGCAGATGTGGCCGTGCTCCGCTTAGACAAGGGACATTTTGGTTTTGTGGATGTCTTTGGAGCGCGGCTGCAAGGAAGCCTGAAGCTGGCGTGCGAGCTTACGGTGCGCGAGGGGTTGGTGGTGTACGACCTCAACGGAATTTCCAGAGAGGACTGGAATAAGTTGGGTGTGTATCGGCCGCAGGGTGACGCGACTTGGGACGGCACCATCAATCCCGGTCTGCGAGCACCTAAAAAGTAGACATTCGCCAACTGTAGTCATCCAGGAGTCTCCGGTCTTCAAGGTTTCTTCCCATCATACTTTCAGAGGGGTTCTCCCCAAAGTCCGAGACCGCGTCGTACAATGCTTGCGACCACCGTCTGACCAGAAACTCCAAATGGCTACCGCAGCTGAAAACGTAGACAGCGAACCTGTGCACGCCGGCCAGGCCGCCGGTCCCTGCGTGATGGTATTGTTTGGCGCATCGGGCGATCTCACCATGCGCAAGCTGGTGCCCGCCCTGTACAACCTGGTGAAGGCGAAGCTGCTGCCGTCGAATTTCGCGGTGGTGGGTGTCTCCCACGACGACCTGAGCGTGGAGCAATTCCGGACACAGGTGACGCAATTCCTGCAAAAGGAAGACCACGCCAGCGACGCCTGGAAGTGGTTCACAGAGCGGCTGTTCTACCAGCGAGGAGACTTTGGCGATCCCACCGCATACGGCACCCTCAGCGGCCGCCTGGCCGAAATCGACAAGACCCATGGAACCGGTGGGAACTATTTGTTTTATCTGGCCGTCGCGCCGCGATTTTTTGCTGAGGTCGTGCAGCAGTTGGGCAAGGCCGGCCTAGCGGATCAGGAAGATGGGCGCTGGCGGCGCGTCGTCATCGAAAAGCCTTTTGGAAACGATCTCGATTCCGCCAGGACGCTGAATAAACAATGTAAGGGCGTGCTAGCCGAAAACCAGATCTATCGCATCGACCACTATCTGGGCAAAGAGACGGTGCAGAACATTCTTGTGTTCCGTTTCGACAATGCCATCTTTGAGCCGATCTGGAACCGGCGCTACATCGACCACGTCGAGATTACGAATGCTGAAACCGTGGGCGTGGAGCAGCGCGGCGGGTATTTCGACACAGCGGGCACTCTGCGAGACATGGTTCCCAACCACATCATGCAGTTGTTGAGCCTGACGGCCATGGAGGCGCCGGCGTCTCTGAACGCAGATGCGGTCCGCAATGAGCAAGCCAAAGTCCTACGCGCTGTGCAGCCCCTGGACCCCGACGACGTGCTCGAGCGCAGCGTTCGCGGGCAGTACGGCGAGGGAGTTTTGGGCGGCGAAAAGGTTCCCGGCTATCGTACTGAACCTGGTGTTGCTCCCTCATCTAAAACCGAGACGTACGCCGCTCTTCGGCTCAACATCGATAACTGGCGTTGGGCGGGAGTGCCGTTCTATATCCGGACCGGGAAGCGAATGGCGAAGCGCCATACCGAGATTACGATTCAATTCCGGCAAACGCCGACCGAGTTATTCCGCAACGCAGCCATGCACCAGATGCAGAATAATCAACTCGTCATTCAGATTCAGCCGGTGGAGGCAATTTCGCTAAGCTTTGGCGCGAAAATTCCGGGCGCGGTCCTTCGCGTCGGTGCAGTGGATATGAGTTTTGAATATTCCAAGTATTTTGGAACGGATTCGAATACCGGCTATGAGGTTCTCATCTACGACTGCATGATCGGAGACGCTACGCTGTTCCAGCGTGCGGACATGGTGGAAGCCGGCTGGAAGATTGTGGACCCTGTGCTCGATGTGTGGAAAGCTCTGCCGCCGCGGAAGTTTCCCAACTATGCCGCCGGTACGTGGGGGCCGAAGGAGGCGGACGACTTGCTCGAACTCGACGGCCGTCAATGGAGGAAAATCGAATGATTCTCGCGGGCGAGATCGGTGGCACGCATGCTCGGCTGGCGGCCTTCGAAACCGAAGGCAATAAGCTGAACCGCGTCATTGACACGGTGTTCGAAAGCCAGCAGCACAGCGGGCTGGCCGAGATTATCAGCGAGTTTGTGAAGAAAAACGGCGTACCGGTGGATAGCGCGTGCTTTGGCGTTGCCGGGCCCGTGCGCGGCGGGCGCTGCAAGATTTCCAACCTCTCCTGGATCATCGATTCTCGCGAGTTGGCCAAACAGCTCAGGCTTCACTCCGTTGGACTCCTCAACGATCTGGAGGCGTATGCCTATGGGATTGATGCGCTTGGGGACGAGGATTTCATCACGCTCAATGAGGGGTCAGAGGATGCGGAGGGGAACCGAGCCGTGGTTTCCGCGCGAACCGGGCTTGGCGTGGCGGGGCTCTACTGGGACGGACGCCGCCATCATCCTTTCGCCTGCGAAGGCGGGCACACGAATTTCGCACCGCGGAACGACCAAGAAGATGAACTTCTGTGCTACCTGAGGAAAAAATACGACCGGCGCGTGAGCTATGAACGCATCGCTTCCGGACCGGGAATTAAGAACATTTATGATTTCTTGCGTGAAACTGGAAAAGCCGAGGAACCTGATTGGCTAAGGACGCAGATGCAGGGGGCCTCCGATCCTCCTGCTTTGATCTCCCGGCTAGCGCGGGAAGGTAACGCTCCGATCTGTGATCAGGCACTTTCCCTGTTTGTGAGCGTGTTTGGCGCACACTCTGGGGATTGCGCCCTGACGTTCATGTCGACGGGTGGCATATTCATCGGCGGCAGTATTGCGGCG
>Ga0137410_10002115_pt1 | contig 13565 bp, 15 predicted proteins | sample CZODoug1_16funga_FD_108878 | JGI IMG/M metagenome (GOLD analysis project Ga0137410, IMG submission 108878) | Vadose zone soil fungal communities from Angelo Coast Range Reserve, California, USA - CZODoug1_16fungal (Illumina Assembly) | ecosystem: Environmental > Terrestrial > Soil > Vadose zone... | reverse complement strand
GTTCAGAGGTCAGGCCGCAGCCACCTCACTGTGATTAGAACTCATATATTTGAATCACCTCCTTTCCAGTGTTGACGCGATAATAAAATACAAGGATCGCAGCGTCAATAGAAATATCGAGTCAGTAGCCCCGATCAGCTCCGCTCGTAAACTGAGCGACCGGCAGCGTAAACCTTCCACGGGTGTTCGATGCCAAAAAAATAAGCGAACTCGCGATAGTCGTCACAGTCGTGAATCACGAAGTCGGCAAGCTTGCCTTGTTCGAGTGAACCAATTTGATCGGCGCGATTGAGCGTATACGCCGCATTGATGGTGGCAGCGGTCACGCCTTCTGCTGGGGTCATCTTCATGTGCGTCGAAGCAATTGAAAGGATCATAGGAATCGAGGGTGTCGGCGATGAGCCGGGATTGAAATCCGTCGCGAGCACCACGGCCAGGCCGGCATCAATCATCTCGCGCGCCGCCGGATAACGACTCGAACCGAGCGCATAAACCGAGCCCGGCAAAAGCACCGGCTGCACACCCGCGGACCGGAGCGCTGCAATTCCTGCCGCGTCCGTATGCTCAAGATGATCGGCAGTAGTCGTCTGAAGTTCGGCTGCCAATTTCGCTCCGCCTGAAAGTGAAAGCTGATCGGCATGCACGCGCAGCCCAAGCCCATGGCAACGAGCAGCGGAAAGAATTTTCCACGACTCGTCGGTAGTGAAAACTTTTGCTTCGCAGAAGACGTCGCAATACTCGGCGAGTTTCTCCCGGGTCAAGCGCGGCAACATCTCGTCCGTCAACAACGAAACATATTGTTCGCGCCGCGATTTGTATTCAGTTGGAATATCGTGAGCGCCAAGAAAGGTGGGCACGTAGCGAAGCGGCGTTTCCTCGTCGAGTTGCTTGATGGCGCGCAGAATCTTCAGTTCGTCTTCGAGCGTCAGGCCGTAGCCCGACTTGGCTTCAACCGTTGTCGTCCCGGTGCGCAGAAACCAAGTCGCGTAGCGCCTGCCCGCGCTTACCAGTTCAGCCAGTGTCGCCGCTCTGGTAGCGCGCACAGTCGCCTGGATGCCGCCGCCACGGGCTGCAATTTCCCGGTAAGTCGCTCCCGCAGCGCGCTCCTCAAACTCATTCACTCGCGTGCCGGCAAAAACGGGATGCGTGTGTGCATCGACAAAACCCGGCATGACTACACGACCGCCCGCATCGATCACTTCGCAGTCGGCGCTAATCAATGGTTCGATCGTTTCGCGCGCGCCGACTTTCGCGATTCGTTCGCCGACTACCAGCATCGCGCCGCCGGCTACGATCGAAAGCTCGCGCATCTCCGGGCCAACTCGCGGACGAGCCGGCCCGGCAAGAGTGACCAGTTGTGAGCAGTTAATAACGGCTGCTGAACTTGCCAAGTTTGATCCCTGTCAGCTCTCTTCTCGACCCGTTTTGTCTCGCAGGATTTACGCTTCCTTATACAGCCAGGCGCCCGCAATCGCTCCCAGAATGTATTCAACCAATCCCCAGATCAGGACCATCACGATCGTGCCTCCGGGAATACCGGCAAACACACTGTTAATGATCCCGCTGTAAAAGTAGACCGCAAACCACGCGAAGAGTCCGGCAACGATCGCCGTTTTTACGCCCGGGCCGAGGCGAGTTCTGATGCACGCGTAGCCCAGCACCAACACGATACCCATTACAAACGTGAGCACCACAGCGACGGCGATAGCGTTGCCCGGGGGTTCAGGTGGGAAGTTATGTTTGATCGCGAACTGCTGCATCTGACTTGCCAATACCTTGGTGTTCAGCAAAAACTCGCCGATGTTCAGCACCAGTCCGGCAACCAGGCCACCAAGCAACACACGTCCGAAGTTAATGTTGTTCATTTATAGGCTCCTTCTTGGGGTTAGGGATCCAAATGCATTTGCGCCGCAGGATTTATCACAGGATTGACTTCAAGGCTAGTGTTATTGAGTAGAACGAGTCTCTTACTTTGGTTTCGCTCTCTGCGCTAACTCCGCGTGCTCGGCGTCTCTGCGGTGAGTCGTGGCCGGAAAAGACTCACCGCCGAGACGCGGAGATCGCAAAGACAGCGCCGAGAAAAACTGAAATTAAGCGTACTACTTAAGTTGATGCAGTGTCGTGGGTTGGTTGCTTGCGAAGCCGGTAAAGCGCGACCCCAATCGCGTTGGCGCCAACGACGACCGCGAGAATCTTGATTGCAAACAGCCTTGGGCTGTCGACGTGAGTAATCGGAACCAGCGTGAAATAACCCGCGACGACGGACACCACGAAGCCTGAAACAGCCGCAACCTTAAGCCATAGCGGCGCCTTGACCCCGAACTTTCTTATCGCCACCAGCGGAATTGCAAAGAGCACCATGTAGATCAAGGCATAAAAAGTGGTGGCCGCATTGTCCTGTAACTGAAACGCTTCTTGTTCCTTTACGCCAATCAGACTCGCGAGGCTGAATACCAGCGTGATCGCACCAACAAAGAGAATCGAATTTACCGGCGTGCGATGGCGCCGGTGCAGACGGGCGAACCAGGCGGGCAGCAGATTGTCCCAGCCGGCCACCATCGGCAAACGTGTGTTGCCGGCAAAATAAATGCTCATCAAAGCGATCTGCCGCGCGGCCACGCCAAAAATAGTGAGCGAGACGAGCAGCGATACCCAGCCAAACGAACTGAAACCAAGACTGAGCACCTGCGGAATGGGACCAATGAGATCCACTTTGTCCGGCGAGACAAAGGCCAGCACCGAGCCGGTGCCCAGGATGAACATCAGCGCGATTATCGGAGCGGAGATCATGACTGAGCGACTGATATTCCGCGCCGGCGCGCGACATTCACCGGCGAGGATCGCGATGTACTCAAAACCGGAGAGCGCGCCCACCGCAAGTTTGCTGAAGACGTTGATGTTGTAGGTACTCATTTCCGGGAGGCTGGTCGAAAACGGGTGGTAGTTAGCAAGTGTGCCTCGTCCGGCAGTAATGAAGGGCAGAAGGATCAGAGTCGCGAAGGTCAACAGCAGAAGCGCCCCGCCGAAATTCTGGACCCACTTCCCCAGCGTTAACCCTCGCCGCGAGGCAGCGATCATCGTGACCATTAGCAGCGTGCAGATGAGCGTGGTCATCCATTTGTTGTCGTGCATCCAGTCGGCACGTGGCCCGATGGCGTAAGTAATGTTTTTCTTGATGATCAGCCCGATGCCTGACATCACCAGCACGCCAAAGATCCAGAGGTTCCACGCCAGCATGAAAGCAACGAAGTCGTTGAATGCCAACTTGGCCCATTGATAGACGCCGCCTTCCAAGGGCATCAGGCGATTGAGAAATATGACGACTGCGGCTAGCGGCAGATAAAACGTGAGGATTGCCAACAACCAAAAAAACATCTGGTGATCGCCAAGCTTGGCAGCCCAGCCCACCCAAATCGTTCCGACTACGAAAACAATTTGCGTCAGAACCAAATCGAAAAGACCGAGTTCCTTTTTGAAGATGGCGCTGCGTTGCTCAACGTCGCGCTCGAGCTCGGCAAGTTGGGGCGGCGTGTTTTGTGTTTCGGCAGTCAAGGAGCCTCTTGGGAATTTATCTCTGTGTCTCCTCTGTGTCCGGAGATTACACAGAGAAAACCAAAACTGCGATTCTGGCAAACTAACTTGCTGACGACGTGTGATCGTGAACGATCTTCCAGCCTTGCTTTGTCCTTCTGAAGATCAATGTGAATCTTCCATGCGGCTCGTCCTTGGCTCGTTGCAGGTGCCAGCGACCGAGAACGATCGCTGCGTCGTTTCCGAGCGGCGTGATTTCCAGATCAGAAAAAGTCAGCGTGCCCATCTTCTCGCGCGAGTTGTAATTCTTCTGGTAACGGTCGAGCACCGTTTGCCAGCCGCGCGTGACGTTGTCGCCGGAAACGAAAACGGTGTCTGCGGATCGTGCGTAGCCATCCATGTAGCCGGCAACGTCGCCTCGATTCCAGGCGTCGCGCTGCGCGTCGAGCACGGCGCGGACGGCGGCGATGGTCTTTGCGTTGCGGCTTGAATTAGGTTGTGATTTTCTGGCGGGTTGCCCGACAACGCCGGCCGCAATTGAGAAGGACAGGACTAAACCTATTAACGGAAAGAGACGATTCATCTAGGATTCGCGGTCGTTGGATTTGCCCTGGCTCCATGCGAGCCAAATGTTTATAGAAAAGCGGATTTCCCAGGATCACTGCGCTGTCAGGTCGGCCATGTATAGCATGGCCGACCTGACGGCGCTAGGTTTTTGTGGGGAGCCTGTGGCTATAAACATTTCGCCCCCAACGGGGCAAACCCATCGCTTGACTGGAGTAGTTCTTCGTTTGGAGCCACCTTCCTCAGAAGTACCGGTAGTGCCCAATAATGTTCCACGACAGCAGCACGTCTTCCACTCGCGCGCCCGCGCCGATGTTGTGCACAATCAGATAGTGCTTGTCTGCTTCGAACGAGAGGTTAGTAACGACGCCAATGTGTTCGACGCCATCGCTGAGTTCCCAGGCCACGATGTCGCCGGGCAGATAGTCGGCGCGATCGTTGCTGACGGGCAGAGACTTACGCTGTCGCTCAAAATAAGTGGTGAGGTTCAATACGCGGCGATGATCGATGTTCGTATCAGTGCCGCGTGCTCCCCACTTCCGGGGATATTCAGACCACGCGCGCTGCATGTCCTCGTGCACTTCCTTTTGCAGATCGATGCCCGCCTTGCGAAAAGCGCGCACCACAACGTCGGAGCAAACGCCGGTATCGCTTGAGACATCGCCGTTGGGGTAGTCGATCTTGATGTATGAAGGATCGTAACCGGTTGTAACCTTACTCTGCTCGATCGCTGCATCGATGAACTGCTGGAGTTGCGGCGAAGCGTTTGGCGGCAACGGCTGCGCGACGGAAGCCGGCGGAATAACAACCACCACGCCCCGCCGCGTCACATATTTTCGCTGACAACTCGCGACCGAGATCAGAATCAAACAGACTGCCAAAACGGCTGGCCAGCTCAACTTGTTCTCGAACTGTCGCCACGACGCGGCCGGTGCTCGTCGTGTTGCTTCGCTCGCCGGTGTTCGTTTACTTCGCATGTTGATTCAGCCACGCTCTAACGTCTTCACGCATCGCCGGCACCATTTCATGTGCGGCATCATAGCTCCTGAATTCGACACTCCGGGCGCGCAACCGCAGTCGCTCTTCATAGTCAGCAACCCGTGACGGCGGATAATACTCGTCGCGCGTTCCCGCCAGATGTAACACCGCAGCTTTAGTTGGCTGGTAGTTTTCGCTCGTCTCCCAGTCTCCCGGCAAGCCGCCACAGATTCCCACCACCCCGCGCAAATGATCCGGATGCGTGAAGGCGAAGCGATAGTTGAGCGCACACGTTTGCGAGAAACCGAGCAGAAAAATTCGCTCAGGATCGGCCAGGCCTTCGCTTATGAGCGTCTGCATCAAGTCGGACAGCGCCTGATGATGAATCGCGACCGACTCTTCCGAGCGAAAGTTTGTGAGCCAACCAAAGCCGAAGCGCAAAGGGCCGCCGGGTTCCTTCGGTTCCTTGATGTGTTGATGAAAACCCTGTAACGACGCGACGGCAAAACCATCAGGCGCCAGCGCCAGCGCTTCGCGCATCATCTGTCGTTTGTTAGCACCATATCCATGCAGCGCGATCAGCAGCGGCGCCGGCTGGGCCGCCGGCTGATGAAGATTGTAGTAGAGCTTTGTCTCAGCGCTAAGCGTGCGCTCCGTGATATTGCTATCGTTAGGCCTGCTCATTGTTATTGGCGGTTCCGGAAGTTTCGCAATTACCGACCAGGATTTTAGTGATAGTCAACACTAGACATGATTCACAAGATTCACAAGAAGTTTTTTGTCAATAAACGTCGTCAACCTCTCGACAAGTAGCAGACGCCGGGTTGGCTATCGCTCAAATCATTTGCCGCATATCCTGTCAATCCTGTTAATCCCGTCTAATCAAGAGTGCACGTTGCAATCGCTCGTAATGAAAGTTACGATGCTTGGCAAAGACCGAAAACCGAATCGCAGAGAGGTGCGCGCGATGAAATTTCCTGGCGGATTTAATATTCAGCAGATGATGAAGCAGGCGCAGGTGATGCAGGAGAAAATGGCGAAGGAGATGGAGGAACTGCGCACCGAAGCCTCAGCCGGCGGCGGCGTGGTGACCGTGGAGATGAAAGGCAATCATGAAATCATCTCGCTGAAAATCGATCCGGAAGCGGTCAAAGAGGGCGACGTCGAGATGCTTCAGGACATGATCCTCGCCGCCATCAACGAAGCCAACCGCAAAGTGGACGAAGCGATGAAAGGCAAACTTGGCGGCATGCTGCCACCGGGGCTGGGTGGATTGCTTGGCTGACGCCATTGCCGATTGCCGATTTCCAATTGCCGATTGCTAAGCCGACAAACGAGCAAATGCGGAACCCGAGCAAAGGCCTCAAAAAAATCGCTAATTTCGCGGTGCGATCAAATCGGCAATTGGCAATTGGAAATCGACAATGTTGGAATACGCCGAACCCGTCACCAAACTAATCGACGAACTGAAACGCCTGCCCAGCATCGGACACAAGTCGGCGCAGCGGCTGGCGTTTCACATCATGCGCACGCCCGACAACGATCTTGAGCGTCTGATCAATGCCATCCGCGAAGTAAAAGAGCGAATCGTACTCTGCTCGGTCTGTAACAACCTCACGGACGTCGAGCCTTGTCGCATCTGTGCTTCAACCGCGCGCGACCACTCGGTGATCTGCGTCGTTGAAGAACCTCATAGCCTGGTAGCAGTGGAAAAGACACGCAGCTTCAAGGGCGTCTATCACGTGCTGCACGGGAGTCTCTCGCCCATTCGTCACATCGGCCCAAACGAACTTCGCCTCGCGAATCTTTTGCCGCGCCTGAAACCGGAAAACAACGACGGTGTAGCGGTGACAGAAGTGATTCTGGCTACCAACCCCACCACCGAAGGCGAAGCGACGGCTAACTACATTAGTCGCTTACTCAAGCCGCTCGGCCTGCGCGTGACGCGCATTGCGATGGGCATGCCGGTGGGCAGCGATCTGGAATACGTCGATGAGGTGACGATGGATAAGGCGCTGGCGAATCGCCACGAGATTTGATACGCAGAAAAAGCAATCATATGATTGCTTCGCGATGAAAACCATCTATAATGTCGTTTGAGTGAAATGATGAGCAAAAAAGTGACGGTCAAAACACCTAAGCCAAAAGCTTCGAAAACACCAAGATCAAAATCAACGAAGCAAGCAGGCAAAAGGGAAAGAGCAACTGGCTCTCCGAGCGCGAAGAATGCACGCGACGGTCATATTGTGCGAAGCTCCGCGACAGGGAGGTTTGTCGCAACAAAGACTGGTCGGGTCATCAAGTCGTCTCCCGCAAAGCCACGTTTAGGAAAGAAGCTAATCCACGACATAGTTTGGAACTGGGTGCATGTCGGCACCGTAAAAATTCCTGACTAGGCAAGTGTAATGGCCAAATCGACTCGTTCATACGACGATAATGTTTTCATAAATTGCCCCTTCGATAAACAATACAAGTCCATATTTAATGCCATCGTCTTTGCCATCCATGATGCCGGGTTTGTCGCCCGTTGCGGCCTGGAAGTAATTGATTCTGGTCCGACCCGCCTGGCAAAACTGATCGCGATCATAGCCGAATGCAAATACGGAATCCATGATATCTCTCGAACTGAAACAGGAGGAAAGACCAACCTGCCCCGATTTAACATGCCCTTTGAATGCGGTCTGTTTTGGGGGTGTTTTCAATTTGGGGGGAAAAGGTTCAAGAGCAAGCGTATCCTGGTTTTAGACAGTGAAGAGTATAGATACCGTGCTTCCTTAAGCGATATAGCCGGCCAGGACATTCAAATTCATAAAAATAATCCGCGCATAGCTATAGACAGGGTTCGGAGTTGGCTGAATGCTGGCTCAGGCCGAATTACAATACCGGGTGGAAAAGCTATTTGGGATCATTACGTATTATTTCAGAAAGAACTCCCGCTCATGCTGAAAGCGGCGGGCATTACCCGCGCCGAGTTAGAAACTCCAGAGTATTATCCAGATTACGTCACATTCGTTTGCGACTGGCTTGCTGAGCGAGAAACTAAAGCAGCAGAACGAAATAAATCTTCAGCTTAGTCTCAGGTCGGTGAAATGCGCTCTCTATGAGCCTGCGGGTTTCGCTTACCTATCAAAACCGAACGTGCTCAACCGGCACATTCTTCTTACAGTCATCACAATCGTCGGCGGTGTCGTACATGTGAGCGTCAAACTCCACCAGCGATCTGATCGGCACGTCTCCCAACTTATCTTCGGCGGAAGTGAAACGAACGATCGCGCCGCAGCCGATAACTGGCGCGCCCAGGTCCTTGACGAGCGCGGCTGTTTCCTCGATCGCGTGACCGCTTCTGATGATGTCGTCAACCAGTATTGAAGGATTAACCTCACCCCTGTTTATGTACTGGCGAAACATACGCTTGCCGCCTTCCTGCTCCGCCCAGTAAATCTGTTCGGCACTCAGCGCGTCGCGCACACCGAATGCGACCGGGATGCCGCCCGAGCTGGGACTGATAATCGCGACCTTGGGTAACTGGCTGGAGATGTCTCGATCGACGCGAAACTTTCTGCTCAAGGCTACTGCCAAAACGCGCGCCGTGTCGTAGTAACGAAAAGCCAGCGGCATTTGAAAATAGTGTGGTGAATGTTTGCCGTTGGGATAAACGAAGTGGCCTTCACGAAAAGCGCCGGTGCGCTTCAGAATCTGCATGACAGTGTCCGCCGACGGAATCAGATCAACCATTTTACGCTCCCGCTATTTGGAAAGGATGAAGGGTGAAGGCGGAAGGATGAAAGGCGCGACTCCACCCAGGAACTTCGTTCTTTCATCCTTCATCCCTCATCCTTCATCCTTGGATTGCGCTGCACAGCATACATCAATCCACTGGCCTTGCTCCATCATCCAGCGCGCGCCTTATCAGTTGCGCCTGATCTTTCGATAACACCTCCAGCAATTCATCTGGCGAAAACCACACGGCTTTCTGAATCTCAAAACTGAGCTGGTCGGTATCTCCAACAGCCCGGGCCGTGAAAACTATTTCCACCTGACGCGGCCGCCGGAAAGCTCGGGTCGTAAACAGTTCGAGTTTTTCGATTTCGAGTCCGACCTCCTCCCGCAACTCTCGTCGCAATGCTTGTTCTGGCTGTTCACCTTTTTCCATGAAACCACCCGGCATGCCCCAGCCCGCGCCGGGACGGAAGCGATGTTTGAGTAACAACACGCGACCGTGAGCGTCAGTAATGATGGCGCCGGCACTCACCGCAAAACGCGGGTGGCTGAGTCTGACTGTCCAGCGTCGCATTGACCTCGGCGCTCGACGCCAGATCGCTGCCAGCAGATCGTTTAGCATTTCAGTTTCAGCATAACACGGCTGAATTGCAGGGGCAGGGCTCGTCCCTGCCCGCTGTACGCTAACGACATTTTCTGAATTGTAGGGGCAGGGCTCGTCCCTGCCCGCTGTACGCTTAATGACATTTCGACCTTGGAGCCAAGAGGCAACGCGGGCAGGGACGAGCCCTGCCCCTACAATCGTTCATTCATTGACGTGCGTTTGATCAACTCTGTAAGATTTGTTTGCAATCACTAAAAAGATTCCGCGTGAAAGTTAACCAGCAGCTATGACAGCAACAGCCTCCGATGCGAGCTCGAGCGATCAGTCGCCGGCAACACCAGCGACTGCGCCCGTGCCCAAGAGAATCACCAACGCGCAAACTGTCTGCAACGAGAAAAACGCGAAGGGAAAACTCTGCAACGGTCACCTGAAACAACTGCGCACCGCCGGCGAGGCGGCTGAGATCCACTTGCGCGGCGATGACGTGCTTTTCAAGTGCCAGACCTGCGGCACGTTTTATATGGGTCCGCCGTTGGGCCATGTGCGCGATCCATACAAGCAAAGTCGTTTTGTGGAAGCTGAGCTTTCGGCGTTGCTGCAAGCGGCGGGCGGCACCTTGCCCGTGGTTAAGAAAGATGCGCGAGGCGTTTTTATCATGGAGACGACGGGCCACGCGCCGGCAACCGCCAAGCCTGCAACCGCCCCTGCTTCAGCCGCTACTCCGGAAGCAAAAGCTGCCGCCCCTGTGGCCGTGAAGCCGGGTCCCGCGTCCGCGGCAAAACCTGCTGCGCCTAAAGCTGCCGCGACTGCTAAAGCCGAACCCGATCGCAAGTTGAATAGACGATCCACTTATGCGGGTGTAGTCGATACCGGTCCCGTCGCGGGCGAAACATTTGAACAAAAGGTAGCACGTCTGAAGGCCGTTGCAGCGGGAGCTAAGAAGCGCTCCGAAGAAGGCGGCGGCGACGCTCCCGCCACTTCAGTGGCACCAACCGCCGCGCCCTCTTCAGTCACTGAAGCAAGTGCGCCCGCTGAAGTTCAGCCCGCCGCTTCGTCTGCACCGGCCGCCACCGCGGAGTCAGAAGTTGTTGCTGCGCCCGCCGCTGTTTCTTCTCCGGCGCCTGCGGCTGTCGCGGAAAACAAGCCAACGGGCGAGGCCGATCGCACCTTGATGCATCGATCAACTTACTGCGGCGTTGTAGACACCGGCCCTATTCCCGGCGAGACTTTTGAACAGAAAGTGGAACGCTTACGCGCACTCGCCGCTGCCGCAAAGCAACGCGCCGACGGTGGTTGAGGCGATCAACCGCAACGCGGTTACGGCCTCCAGCCCAGGGATGCCGCGGCAGTTCTTTCAAGCCAGATCAACCACGCGCCGTCCGCGCCTTGCCTCTATCAGCGTGTGACAGACCACGGCAACCACGATGAGCGCGCCGCCAAGTAAAGCCCACTGCGTCGGCCGCTCGCCGAGAATCAAGTATACCCAGATTGGATTCAGCACCGGCTCGATGTAACCGATGATTCCCGCATCAAGCGAGCGCACGCCGCGGGCCATCGCCACCGTAAACAGCGTATAGGCCAAACCAGTCTGGACCACGCCCAGGTAAATCACGCTCAACGCATCGTGCGAGCTCATTCGCGGCAGCGCTTTCAAACCCGCCGGCGCGGCTATCAAAACAACGAGGAGATTTCCATAGATCACCGAGGAGGCGCGATTGACTGCACGCGATTTTGAGTGACGCAGCAACAGGAAGTAACACGCGAAGCAAAGTCCCGAAGCGAGCGCCAGCAGGTTGCCGGTCACGTCCTGTGGCCGCAACTGCCCGACAAAAAAGAGCGACATCCCCGCCACGCAAGCGATCACTACGATCAAATCGCGAGAGCGAAACTTTTCCTTGTAGAACAGTGGTTCGAAAATAAGCAGATAGACCGGCGCCGTGTATTGCAGGAAGATCGCGTTGGCAGCCGTAGTTTCTTTGGTTGCCAACACGAAGAGGACTAACAGAGCCGCGTAGAGCACTGAAGCGAGCGCGGTGACGGGATTCAGACCGAAGCCTTCACGCCGGGTGAAGATTGCTACAGTGATCGCGGCGAGCAGCGAGCGGCCGAAGGAGAGTTCAAGGCCGGAGAGCGAGTTCCATTTGATGAAGAGCCCGCCCGTGCTCCAGAGCACGGCGGCGGCCACGACAAAAAGTAACGGCGAAAACTTTGCAGAACTTTTCAAAGCATTCTGGAAGCGGTTAGTCTCAGGCTGACTCTTCGTTTATCGACTTCAGTGACTTAAGATACTTCCCAAACACACCATTCCACGGCGGGATGACGATGGAGACCGCGCCCAGCGCCTGCGCCTGACAGGCAAGCCGGATGAGCGGCTTCGGCTCCGTCGTATCGATGTAGCCAAACTCCTTAATCTTCTTGCCTTCGCGCACGGCCACGTCAGAAAGCTTTTCCGCGCCGCCGAGAATTCCCACCCAGCAGGTGCCGCAGGAAGCGGAGCGACACTCCACCGGAATCGGTCCTTCAACGCGCCGCGGATCAAGCTCGCGCCAGTCGCGCGAGCGATCGGCTTCGGCGCCCCAGGCCAGGTCCTGCGCATTGTTCAGTCTATACTTTGCCGCGTCGTCGCTCTCGTCGTGCGTAACTGTCCACTTCTTGTCTACCGTTCTTAGAAAACCAAGCAGACCCTGGCTGTCGTCTACCGCGCGCTCGCGCAGAACCTGCGCCGCAGACTTCTTCGCATGCTTGCGATCAAGCAACATCTCGCCCGGCGCGTTTTTGAAAGCCGCCAGGCCGCCCTGCTGTATCGTCATAAACGCCGCCGCAGTAATGCCAACCAAAAGCGATTCGTCAATCTTTTCAGTCTGCGCAACCTGACGCGCGACTTTCAGAATTTGATCGGAAAGCTGGGCAGTTTCGGAAGCGTTGAAGTTGGTCGCAAACTCTTCGACAGCTTTCTTAACTTTCGGCCAGTAGCGATGACCGTAGAGAAATTTGTGCGACGAATCGATTTGATCCTTGAGGTGGTAAACGCCCTTAAGCAGGAGTTGTGCTGCCAGTTTCTCGGGATCGTCGGCCGCCTCGAAGGCGCGGAATAATGAAAGCGGATAGAAGGAAAACCAAATCTGCGTGGCGTTCTTATCAACTTCATGAACGGAACGCAACAGCGTGGTCAGGGTCGCGGCCCAGGCTTCTTCGCCTTGCTGGTTGATATAAGTCTCGAAAGGTGTCTCGGTGATTGTGTTGGTTATTGTAGTCATAATGGGAAACGATGATTATAGCGATGCGGCGCGAAAACCGCACATCACCACGCGGGCAGGTAGCGTTTCGGTTCTTATTAATCTCTGTCCGTTCAGAGAAACTAAAATTGGGACGCTACAGGGCAGACAGCCGAGGTTGTTGACAATGATTGGGTGGGCAGAGTAAAAGTCGCATACAGCCATCCAAAACCGCACCAGGGAGCAAAAATAATATGAGTGCCAAAGAACCAGCCAGTGCGAAGTCAGGCCGAACGCTTGATAGTGCCTACAGTTTCTCCTTCGCCGTTGCTGTCGGTTTGATTCTTTTCATTGCGGGCTTGATTATCAGCCTCACACTAGCCGACGGTTCAAGCATCGCACTCTTCTTTGGCATCCCACTGCTGTTTGCCGGTCTGGTTGTGCCGCTGATTATGTTGCGCGGTTTCTTCAAACAAATTGAGGTGACCGGGCCCTGCCCTTACTGCTCCGCGCCCATCAAAACCTCTGACGCAACCATCGGTCTGGAATGTCCGAATTGTAAAGGTCAGGTGGCGGTGCGTGAGGGAAAGTTTTATCAGGCGAAGACCGCAGGCTGACACACTGAATCTCAGTTCAGCTGCGACAGTATTTAGTTAAATCGACAACCAGCCTCTGGTCCAGTAGTCGCTTAAAGTCAACGCGAAGAGAATTACCAGCCAGAATAACGCGGAAGTAAAGATCACCCAGATTAGTTTGGAGCTGTAGCGAACGTGCATGAAGTAAAGCACGACGAGCGTTGCTTTGATTACCGCGATCGTGAGCGCGATGATGACATTCAACTGTCCCGGGAAATCGCGAAAGCCGGCCCACACAGTGAGGGCTGTTCCCACCAACAAGGCGAGAAAAATCGTGACGTAAACTTTGAGAGGGACGATGTGTTCGCTCATTCCTGT
>Ga0137410_10002110_pt1 | contig 13576 bp, 14 predicted proteins | sample CZODoug1_16funga_FD_108878 | JGI IMG/M metagenome (GOLD analysis project Ga0137410, IMG submission 108878) | Vadose zone soil fungal communities from Angelo Coast Range Reserve, California, USA - CZODoug1_16fungal (Illumina Assembly) | ecosystem: Environmental > Terrestrial > Soil > Vadose zone... | reverse complement strand
GCGGATCCGCGATTCATGGGCGGCACGGTCATGCTGCAAGGCGTGCGCTCGGTTCTGGCGGTGCCGCTCGGCGTCGGCGCAAACGTTTTTGGAATTATCTATGCCGACTCGCCGCTGTCTGATAATCGTTTCACCGAAGATCACTTGAAAGTGCTGACGACGCTCGCGTCCGTGGCGGCGATCCGGGTTGAGAATGCGCGCCTGACCGAAGAGCAGATGGAGCGCGAACGGCTCGAGCGCGAACAACAGGTTGCCAGCGAGATTCAACAACGCTTTCTGCCGGCCGCCGCACCGCAGATCGAGGGATATGAATTGCAGGGCATCAGTTTTCCCTGCTATGAAATCGGCGGCGACTATTACGATTTCATTCAGCGCGAGGATGGCCGCCTGGTAATTGCGCTGGGCGACGTTTCGGGCAAGGGCACTGCCGCCGCGCTCCTGATGTCGTCGCTGCATGCGGCGATTCATGCGCAGACCGGCTCACACGACACGCTGGTGGAAACGATCTCCGCGGTCAATCGTTACCTCGCTGACAACATTCCGCCGAATCGTTTCGTAACGCTCTTTTATGCCGAGCTTGATCCTGAGTCGGGCGCCCTTTCCTTTCTGAACGCGGGCCACAATCCGCCGTTGATTGTTCACGCGGCGGGCACCGTTGAGCAACTGGCTTCGGGCGGTTTGCCTCTGGGAATCAAAGCCGATGCAGACTATCGCGAAGGCCGCACCACCATGCAAATGGGCGACGTGCTCGTTATCTATTCTGATGGCGTGACGGAGGCGGCCAGTCCGAATGGAGAAGAGTTTGGACCGACAAGACTCTATGAAGTGGTCTCACGCAACGTCGATGCTTCGGCCGCCGGAATTCGCGATCGCATCGAATCGGCGCTGACTAAATTCTCACAGGGAACGCAAGCGGCGGACGACATCACGCTCGTGATCGTCAAACGTCAGGCAGAGACCAGACAACTCTCGGCCAGCGGCGCCGCCAGACTCAGTCCCTAACGTATTCGGTCATCTCCCGCAGCGCCTTCAGCTGTTCATCAGTTAACTTGTATTCATGATCTCCCAGCTTGAGCGTCAACTCCTTTCCAGCGGTCATGCGACGAAATGCTGGATAAGGAACCTGTAGCATAAGAAACTCTGAGAAGAGTTCGTTATCGGGATTCTTCGAGGTTGAGAACTGTGCTGACGTTTCGTATGCGACTTTTCCGTCAGCTAAAAAAGTGATTTGCGGTTCTCCCGGAAACAAAGACTTCGTTGAGTATGAACCGAAGTCAAAACTCACCGATCGCGGAGATGAAGATGATCGTCTGACTCCGGTGGCATCACCGGGAACTGTAAAGTGAGGCGCCACAGACAAACCCTGATTGACGTCTCCCGCCAACTGCAAGCTGGCGATCCTCACCTCGGTTTCATCTGAAGCAGGCGAATAGACAGCTATCGCTCGCGGTCCATCGGGGTCGCGCGCAGGCTGTCTTTCTTCGGGAGTGCTCAATGGTTGTCCACGTTTATCAAAACCGAAGAACCCCAGACCCTCGGAGTAATGCACTACGACGTAGCGAGTTTGTTGCCTTACGAAACCGACCCAAATCTCTTCGATCTCCGCAATCGAAGGATAATGCCGGCTTACAAACGCCGCAGTTTCCGCCGCGCGCTTCTTTCGATCATCCTCGCTCCGGGCATTTAGAGAAGAGTTTATAAACGTGACGACAAGGAAGCTGGAGTTATTGAGATTTACGTTGACGCCTTCTTCGCCATATTCCTTGGCGATTGCGGCCTGAAGTCTGGAGAGTTCGACCAGCGATTCAGCTACTTGGACGCAGCCGTGGGCCAGCAAGCACGACGATAACAGCGTCAAAGTTAGAAAGCGCGCGGACGAAGTCATTTCGTTTCCTACTTATTTGACCACTACTGCGTCAGTCACCAGGTTTCCCGGACAACAGCGCGTCGCTGGTGAGTGTTTGCGGGCCGCTCTCGTTGCAGATTGCGAATGAGGCGCCCGGATACATCGTCACGCCGGCGAACTCACCTTTGGCGTTGACGATATAAAAGTTGATGCCAAAGTTCGGATTGCCCTTGCTGTTAAGCAATCGCTTCTCAACGGTGTTTGCCTTGATGCGACGCAGCGCTTCCATGCCCGCGTCTTTCGGATGACGGCCGTGACGCATCTCCTAGACGATCAAAAACGAGCAGAGGTTGTAGAGATTTGCCTCGCCGCGTCCGGTTGAACCCGCTGCGCCCACGGCACCGTCGACGTAAAGTCCCGCGCCCAGAATCGGCGAGTCGCCCACGCGCCCGGGAATTTTCCAGGCCAACCCGCTGGTGGTAGTCACGCCGCAAATCTCGCCTTTCGCGTTGACGCCGTCGCAGTTGATCGTGCCGTAGTAATGCTCGCGATCGACTAAACCCTCTTCCACCATCTTCATCCCTTCACGACGCCAAACTTCCGCGCGTGTTTTCGGATCGAGATAGTGCGCCGGATCGGTGCGGCGTTTCCACTCGAGCCAGAGCTGGCGCGAATGATCTGTATTTAGATCGTCTTCAATCTTGAAACCCATGTTGCGCGCAAAAGTCTGTGCGCCTTTGCCGACCAGCAGATGGTGATCGGTGTTCTCCATGACGGCTTTGGCTACCAGCGACGGAGTCCGCACGCCTTCAAGCGCCGCCACCGCGCCGGCGCGCTTCTTCGGTCCGTGCATGCAGGAAGAGTCGAGCTGCACGACGCCGTCCGCGTTTGGCAAGCCGCCGTAGCCGACGCTGTCGTCCAGCGGATCGAGCTCGACAATATTCACGCCGGCGATCACCGCGTCAAGCACGTCCGCGCCTTGCGTAATCATCGTGAACGCCTTCTGCACCGCCGTCACATTCCCGTCATGTTTGAATTTATTACCATTGGCCGACGAGACGACGATTGGCTTGACGTCGCTCCGGGCCATGATATTGGGAAACTGGAGTACTGACGCTTTGGTGCCGGCAAGAGTAAGCCCGGCGACGGCGCTGTTGCGCATGAAGTCGCGGCGTTTGATTGGCTTCATAAGTTGCTTCTCCGTAGTTGGCGAAGAGTTAGGTGTTTGCAGTAAATAAGGGCAGATTTCTTAAGTAAGACTAACGGGAAGCCTGCAACAACGCTCGCTCGATTTCTGAGGGGACCTTCATTGAATGAAAGCGATTGGACGAATAGGCATAGTCTTCTCCGCTCTCATCGATTACTCGCACCAGCCCGTGTGCTAGAGCATCCTTGTCGGGAAGGACACGGTAGAGCTTCCCGAGTTCGAGCGAAGCTTTGTAACCTTCGTTGTCGATGCACACAGCAAACTGCGCCTCTCCGGGACGTTTCCCGGTAATTTCTCGCGCCCGTTGGCGTGCCGCGTCGACCGAGTCATGCTTATTAGATTTTTTCTTCATAACTAACCCAAAAATGGCAACTTCAACTTGAATTCCTTCTTACCGATTCCATGAGCTTCGTACCAGTGAACCTCGGCCAGGCGTATTCTCCGATCCGGTAGGCGAACGCTCGCGACTCCTTTCCGCTTTCGCCATCGGCCAGATCCGTAAACTCTTTTTAAGCGAGCACGATCACGAACACCCGTTCCGGAAGCGATCGTTACGATCTCGGTCAACTCTCCAATTATTTCAAAGTCCATCCAGCAGCATGATGCCAACTAGCTCCGAAAGTTTCAAGAGTAGAGTAAGCGGCGAACTCCACGTTTAAACCAGACTCTCTTTAATCCTCTCGGCCGTCTTGGGTCCTATACCGTCCACGAGTTCGAGTCCGCCGCCGGCGACGAATTTCTTCAGCGCTTCGCGTGAAGACACTTTGAATTTTTGATGCAACGTAGCCGCGGTTTTGGGGCCGATACCTGGAATGTCCAGCAGGTCGAGCACTGTCTCCGGCGTTTCCGCGATGATCCTTTCCCAGGCGTCGAAGGTGCCGCGGTCGAGCAGTTCCAATATCTTGCCGGCGATCGCTTTGCCCACGCCGGGGATTGATTGCAAGCCGGCGATGCCTTCCGCGGCGGCAATCTGCTGCAAAGGCGTGGGCCAGGTTTCGATCGCTTCCGCCGCGTTGCGATACGAGCGCAGGCGAAATGGATCGTCGCCGCGAATGTCCATCAGCGCGGCCAGGCGGTAGAACCTTCGCGCAATTGATTCGTTGTCCATTTCCTCGCTAACGTGCCGTGGAGGACCGAAAAGTTTTGATTACGGAATGCTTAGTCTACGTCCAGACCGAGAGTGAAATCAAAGCTAAGAATTCATGGGCCGCAAGAAAGGTCCGTGCTATGCTGCCGTGGAATTCCCATCGGAGCCCGCGAAATGAACTCAGAAAGAAGACAATGGCTGGTCGGACTCTCCAGCGTCGGCGCTGGGGTGATACTGCTTGGCTGCAATAAAGCTGAACGCTCCGAATCGGAAGAAGGCGCCGAACCCGAAGTTACGGCCACAGAAGACTTGATGCGCGAACACGGCATACTGCGCCGCGCCTTGCTGGTGTATCAGGAAACAGCAACCAGGCTCAATGGTGGCGCTCAGATTCCGCCGGAGCCGTTGCAGAAGACCGCTAAACTCTTCCGCGCATTTGGCGAGGAGTATCACGAAAAGAAACTTGAAGAGACTTACATTTTCCCCGCAGTCAAAAAAGCCGGCGGCGCAGCGGCGAGCTATGCTGACGTTCTTATCACTCAACACCAGCGTGGTCGTGAAATAACCGACTTCATTCTCGCCGCTACTTCGGGCGCGAAAATTTCTACCGGCAATGTTAAGTCGTTTGCCGCGGCGCTGGAATCGCTGGTGCGCATGTACGAGCATCACGCAGCCATCGAAGATACGGTCGTGTTTCCCGCCTGGAAGGAGACGCTCAACTCAAAACAACTTGATGAGATGAACGAGAAGTTTGAAGAGATCGAGCACGAGCAGTTTGGCGAAGATGGTTTCGAGAACGCGCTGAAGCAGATTACGGAGATCGAACAGAGTCTGGGACTAAGCGATCTGGCGCAGTTTAGCGCGCCGGCGCCTGCCGCTTCGCGATGACAAACTTGCTTACGGTGGCAGCAACTGATCGAGAGACTTGAGCAGTTGCTGTCCGCGCAGCCCGGGTTGTTTCTTCTTCGTTTGGCCAAGAGAAACAATCTTCGCGTCCGGGTCGATCAGCAGCGTGGTGGGAAATGAATGGATGCGGTAACGGTTTTGCAGTTGGTCAATACTGTCGTTCGTGGCCTGTGGCCAAACCAAACCGTTTCTCCGCAGCCACGGTTTGATCTGGGAATAATCGGGATCGTTGTTCATTCCCAAAATCTCGAAGCCGCGCGCTTGAAAACGCGAATAGGCTGCCTTTTGATACGGCAACTCGCGCCGGCACGGTCCACACCACATCGCCCAAAAATCTATCAGCACATACTTGCCGCGAAATTCCGAAAGCTTGCGCTTCTTGCCATCGAAATCGGAGAAGGTGAAATCCGGCAGTTCCGCACCCACCACCAGCTCCACGCGTTTGTAGTCTGACGCCGGATGCTCGCGCATCACGATTTGGTTCTTTTCAAGATCAACTTTCTTAGTGGAAAAATACTGGTTGCCAACACGAAAGACGACGGTTTCCTCGTGCGCCTCAGCCGCTTCGGGAGAAAAGTGGTCCAGGTCGATCGTGCCGTCGCCGTCGCTGTCTATTCCCAGCCAACCATTGCTGATCGTAATTTTCCTTGACTGCGCGTTAAAGCCATATTCAACCAAAGTAAGTTTTCCCTTGAGGTCAACCTTGCCCTTGGCAAAAGCTTCTTTCGATTGCAACAGCAAGGTCTCGCCTTCCTTCAACTCATCCCACTGCACGCCTTTGAAGTATTGAATGAATATCGGAAAACTCTTGAACAGCGCGTTCTTAAACGGGAGTTCAATCGTCACCTGAAAAATGTAGGGATTGTCTTCCTCGTCGTGGACGAGGGGAAACTCTTCGCTGACGGCCATCGTGCCGTCGAGATCGAGATCCGCGTAAAGCACCGGCGGCTCGTCTTCCGCTTCAACCAGCAGCGCCAGTATGGCGGACTTATCGCGAATGGGATCGTAAAGCCGGCCGGCGGTAATGTTGGCGCCGGATTCAGGCGGCGTGGCAAACTTTACTTTGGACAAATCGCGCAGCGGGCGAAAAATGATTTGGTCCAGGCCGTCAGTGTTCGGCACGAGTTGACCGTCAAGGCTGCCGACATACTCAGCGTCGCCTGCATGCGCAGGTGTTGCCGGAAGCATTGACAGCATCGTCAACACGATTACAACGAAGGCGATTTTAAGAAAAAGTCTTCCGGGAATCTTTGTTGCTTCTGAGTGAGGCATATCTTTGTTTACCTCGCGAGTGGGAGTTGGAACAACAGCGAGGCGATTCTAAGTTCGACCGAAATTGCTGTCAAACCATTTGACGTTGAGAGATTGACTATGACGCTACGATCATCGTGCCGGTGCCGCTATCGGTAAAAACTTCCGTGAGCAGGGCATTGCGGGCGGTGCCGCTTAGGATGTGGGCACTATGAACACCGCGCCGCAGCAGTGCAGTAATACTCTGAAGCTTGGGAATCATGCCGCCCGTTGCTGTGCCGTCGTTAATCATCGCTTCCGCTTCGTCCGCCGTGAGTCGCGATAGCTTTGTGTCCGGCTCGTCCGCTCGCAGGTAAATGCCGTCTACGTCAGAGAGCAGGATCAACTTTTCTGCTTTTAACTGCGCGGCGATTTCCGCGGCTATCGTGTCAGCGTTGATGTTGAAGACAGTGCCTTCAGCGTCCGCGCCCAGCGAAGAGATCACCGGCAGATAACCCTGGTCAAGCAACACTGTCAGCAGTCGCGAGTTGATTTTTACCACGTCGCCTACATGGCCGAAGTCGACTTGAGAGCGTTCTCCCGTTTCACGATTCAAAATCTCTTTGGGCGGCCGGCGCTCGGCGTGCACGATATTGCCGTCAACTCCCGAAAGGCCCACCGCTTCAATCCCACGGTTACGCAGCGCGGAGAGAATGTCAGTATTAATTTTTCCCGCGAAGATCATCTTCGCCATTTCCAGTGTGGCATCGTCGGTTACGCGCCGGCCTTCGATGATTGTTTGCTCGATGCCCATGCGCGTCGCCAGTTCGCTCAACTGCTTGCCGCCGCCGTGGACCACGCAGATGCGTATGCCAACCTGATGCAACAAGGCCAGCTCTTCCGCCAACGACTTCAGGTTTTCATGGTCCTCAGTGGCTTTGCCAGAGAGTTTGACCACGAAAGTTTGCCCCTGAAATCGCTGGATGTAAGGCAACGCCTCGCGCAAGAGATCGAGCCGCAACTGATCGCCGACTTCGTTGGTGTTAGTCATGTTCCTTTTATACTATTGAGTGAGTTAGTTTCGAGTTTCGGGTTTCGAGTTCCTGTTACGCGTGCTGTGATTTGAACTCTCAACTTACGATTTAGAAAAACTCGAAACTCGAAACTCGAAACTCGAAACTGTTCCTCAACACTCAGTCCTCAATACTCAGTACCTTTTTCATGATCGCCTTCTGCACGTGCAGCCGGTTCTCCGCTTCATCGATCACAACCGACGTCCCGGAATCGATGACGCCGTCGGTCACGATCACATTGCGGCGCACCGGCAAACAATGCATGAAAATTGCGCGATTTGTTCGCGCCATCTTCTCCTCATCGACAATCCACTTCGCTCGATACCGCGCCCGCTCGGCCACGTCCTTTTCCGGAGCGCCATAAAATTGTTTCGCGCCCCAGCTTTTCGCATATATAACTTCAGCACCCTTGAAAGCCGAGTCTACGTCATTTGCAATCTCGACCCTGCCTCCTGCGTCTGCCGACCGCTGCTGCACAGTTTTCATGAGTTCATCATCGAGTTCGTAGCCCTTCGGGTGCGCGATCACGAGTTCATGGCCTATCTGCGCCGCGGCCAGCGCGAAACTATTGGGCACCGCCATCGGCAGCGGTTTCGGATGCCAGGCCCAGGTGAGCACCACGCGCTTGGGTTCGGCGCCAAGCTTTTCGCGTATCGTCATCATGTCAGCCAGCGCCTGGCAGGGATGATGCATTGCCGACTCGAGATTAACCATCGGCACTTTGGAATACTTAGCAAAAGCCCGGAGCACCGGATCAGTTCGCTCTTCTTCCCAATTCTTAAGCGCGGCGAAAGTGCGCACGCCAATCGCGGCGCAATAACGTGCCAGCACACGAACAAACTCCGCGACGTGTTCAGTCTTATCACCATCCATGACGACGCCGTCGCGGTGTTCGAGCGTCCAACTCGAGCCGCCCGGTTCGAGAACAACTGGATTCCCGCCCAACTCATAGACACCAACTTGCATCGAGGCGCGTGTGCGCAAGCTGGGATTGAAGAACACGAGCGCTACAGACTTTCCAGCGAGCGGCTTCACCTCCTGATTGCCATTCTTGAATTGCAACGCCGAGTCGATCAATTGTGTCAGCTCGACCGGTGAATAGTCGGACGTTGTTAGGAAGTTTCTCATTTTGGGAACTATTTGAGACTAAACCGCACGTCTCGAAAATAGTGACTTCGTCAAACCGTACAAACTGATCAGAAGCCAAAACGCTTCCATAAAAAAAGCCGACAGATTGAAACGAAAGACCAGCGAGATGATCACTAAGACAGCGCCCACCGTATTCAACAACAAATAGCTAACAGCTGAGCTGGACAGCTTCTCGAGCTGCAAAAGCAGGTAAGCAATAACCATCAACAGCACGCCAACATTGCCGACCAGATCAAACCAACGATAATCCAAGTCATTCCTCCTTGATTGTTCAGCTCGTCAACTTTCTTTATCCGAATTTCTCTGCGCATCCTCGGCGCGCTCAGCGTCTCTGCGGTTAATAGTTAGTTCAGGACTATTCACCGCCGAGGCGCAGGGGCCGCAAAGGTTGCGCGGAGATCAGGACGCTGCCGTGCTAACCGTCTCCTTGAGATTGGCCACAAAAAAATCTACGTCCGCGCTTTCGAGGCACAAAGGTGGCAGCAGTCTCAACACATTCGGATCGCTTGAAGTGCCGGTAATGATCTTCCGATCAAGCAGCGCTTTATGAATCGGCGCCGCCTTGCCGCGAAACTCGAGCCCAAGCAGAAACCCGCGACCGCGCACGGAAACAACTTGCGGCATTCCCTTCAGCCTATCTCGCAAATGCGCCTCAACCGTCCTGACATTTGCCAGCATCCCGTCGTGTTCGATCGCCTCAAGCGTTGCGTTTATCGCGGCCATCGCGATCATCCCACCGCCAAACGTCGTTCCCAGATCATTTTCCTTGATGTTTGCGCTGATCTTTTCTGTCACCAGACAAGCGCCTACTGGAATACCACTGCCCAGCGCTTTTGCCAGCGTGATGATGTCTGGAACAACGCCCGCCCCAGCTTCGCTGCCCGCGAAAAACCAATCGCCGGTGCGGCCCACGCCGGTCTGCACTTCGTCGTAAATCAAAACGATGCCGCGGTCGTCACAGAGCTCACGCAAGTCCTGATAAAATTCCGAACCCGCCATGCGGACGCCCGCCATCGATTGAATCGGCTCCAACATGATCGCGGCGACAGTTTCGTCCGCCAGCGCGCGCACCGATTCAATGTCGCCAAACTCCGCGGCGAGGTGGCCGGGCACATTTGGTTTCCCCAGCTCGCGATACTTGCCCAGAAAAGTCGCGCTAATAGCATCGGCAGTGCGCCCGTGAAAACCGCCGGAGAAGGTAATGATGTTCTCGCGACCCGTTGTCATGCGCGCCATGCGCATCGCGTTCTCATTCGCTTCCGTTCCTGAATTACAGAAAAAAGCTTTCGTCAATTCAGCCGGCGCAATTGAAATCAGTTTCTCCGCTGCCCGAGCGCGAGCTTCCGAGTAAACAAGATTCGAATAAAACAAAAGCTTCTCGGCCTGCGCTCGTATTGCCGCGACCACCTGCGGGTGTGAATGACCGGTGCCGGCGACCGCGTGACCGCCGTAAAGATCCAGATACTTCTCTCCATCGCTGGTGTAAAGCCAAACACCCTCGCCACGCTCGGCGACGATCGGCATCTTCTTGTAAGTTGCCAGTTGGTAACGCTCTTCGAGGGCGGCAACTTTTGAAAAAGCTGTAGTTTCTGGTTTCATCCGGCTCTCGTTCCGTTTGGGACAACACTTTCCGGGACTGCCAACACCGGCGGTACACCGTCCGCGTACCCAAGGTCGAACAGCATTCCTTCCGAAAACTCGGCCATCATTTTCTTTGGTTCGAGATTGACGACGAATAGCGCCTGCTTGCCTTCGATGGTCCGCAGATCCGGGCGCTCCTGCTTCATGCCGGCCAGGATGCTTCGTCGATGATCGCCAAAATCAACAATCAGCCTGACGAGCTTGTCAGAACCGCTGACGTCTTCCACTGCGGTAATTGTGCCGACCCGGATATCGATCTTGTCGAGTTCGGCAATTGTTATCGGAGACTTAACTGGCGCTATCCGGAATTCTTCGTTAGTCATGGGTTTGTTCCCACCAACATCAATCCCACTTTTTCGTCCAAACCAAACATCAGATTCATATTCTGCACGGCTTGTCCGGCCGCACCTTTCACCAGATTGTCGATCGCAGAAAACACAACCACATGGTTTCCGCGAACAGCAAAACCGAGGTCGCAAAAATTTGTGGTCTTCACCCAGTTGATATCGGGCGAATCCTTCACCATGCGAATGAAAAACGAGCCGCGATAAAAATCCGCGAAGCACGAACGCAGTTGTTCTTCGGTCAAGTTGTCTTTTGTCTCAACGTAGATCGAAGAGAAGATGCCGCGTGAAACCGGAAGCGAATGCGTCATGAAAAGCAGTTCGCTGTTCCAGTCGCCAACACTGCCCAACTCCTGTTCGATCTCCGGCACGTGTTGATGAGTGAAAGGCTTGTAAGCATAAAACGAATTCATGCGCTGCGGGTGATGCGTGTTGGCGGCGGCCTTTGCGCCCGATCCGGAGGAGCCGGTCTTGGCATCGACGATCACGCGCCCGTTCACGAGCCCATTCGCAACCAGCGGCGCCAGCCCCAGCAGAGTTGACGTAGCAAAGCAACCCGGATTGGCGATCAGCCTGGCGTTGCTGATGGCTTCGCGATTTGTTTCGGTCAAGCCGTAAACGAATTCACGCTGCGACTGCATCGCCGTATGCGGGCGGCCATAATGCTGCTCGAAAATTTTCTGATCACGAAGCCGAAAGTCACCCGACAAATCGATCGCCCTGACGCTCTTTGGCAAACGGGGCACAACCTCCATCGCCTGTCCGTGCGGCAGCGCCAGGAACACGCAATCCAAATCAGCTACTTCGGATGGATCTTCCGGCGCGTGTCGAAATTTCAGATCGGTTAGACCGTAGAGATTTTTATGGACTTCGCTGACTGCTTTGCCGGCCTGCTCGTTTGCGGTGACAAAAACAATTTCAGTGTTCGGGTGAAACAACAGAATGCGCAACAGCTCCGAGCCGCCATATCCCGAGCCGCCGTAAATCGCTACTCGGAGTTTCGAGTTTCGAGTTTCGAGTTTCGGGTTCATGTGACAAGAACTCCGCTGTCCTCCGTCTTGCCCCGGAGGGCTAAACTCGAAACTCGGAACTCGAAACCCGAGACTTTCGAACGAAGTAGTTGAAACAATCTAGCGCCGTCTCGTCGCGCATTTGCCGCCGGCACGCCAAACTCCTTCTCAATAAAGTCCTGGCCCATCTGCGCGTCCGTAACCGATCCAGCGATGACATCTATCTCGATGCCGCGGCGGCGCAACAACTCAATTCCGCCCCAGGCCCCTACATAATCCGACGCGCAGAAAACGAGCCCGGCAGTGGCCTCGCGCAATTCAGCATCTTCGAAAACCGACTCGACGGAGTATCCGCCCAGCAGGCCGTCGCCGAGTTCGATCACGATCAGATCGGGCGAGCTTTCGTTCAGACGTGAAATTATTGTCTTCGCCACGGCGGCGAGATTTGTGGCGCCGACGGTCGAGGGCAAACCACAGTCGAGAAAACTCGCGATGGCAACAGCGCCGTGGTCCGCCATATTGAGCGTGTCGCGCAGGCAGGCGATGCCGGAAAGCTTCGCCGCGGCCACCCGCAAACCGGCGCGCGTCGCTTGTTTGATCAGTTCAGTGGCAGCGTAAGTCTTGCCACTGTTCATGCAAGTGCCCGCGATGATTACCAGCGGAGCAGTTTCGCCAAGGCTTGTTTGCATCGGCAAGGCGGCGTCTGCAATATTCAGCACACGACCCTGCGCGTCACTCGCGAGGCCGATAATCTCAACCTGAATCGCGTCACTTAAACTCGAATGATGGCCGGTGCAACTGCCAATCACGCCGCCCATGTTCAGCAGGTGCAACCGATCGCCGGCGTTCACCGTTGCCGGCACGTCGCCCACGAAACCCTTTAACGCGCGCCTCCGGCCGAGCACGCCGATAAGCACATCGCCGGGATTGATTTTGGCGAGGCGCCCCGTCGGCAACTCGAGCATGTTGTAGGTGGCGCTGTCAGTTACCGCACGCACAACCACAACATCGCCCGCGTGCGGCGGTTTGGAAGCAGCAACCACTGCGACTGTCCGTCCCAGGTTCAATGGAGATGTGGCGGAGCCGATCTTGTCAGCATCGAGATATTGGAAGGGCGGCGGCAATGTCTGTTCCTTGTTCATATTAATCACCTGCAAAATAGTCACGTCCGAAAGTTTAGAGGCGGGCGTTGCCCGCCGTCTCAAGCCACGTTGAACCGGCGGGCAACGCCCGCCTCTAAACTCTTGAGATATCCTCTCTTAATCTCAGCCGCAATGCATTCAGCTTGATGAAGCCTTCCGCGTCGCGCTGGTTGTAAACCGTGTCCGCCTCAAACGTCGCCACTCTTTCGTCGTAAAGTGAATGTGGCGAACGACGGCCAACCACTATTGCGTTGCCACGATAAAGCTTCAGCCGCACGTCCCCGCTTACTTTCGTCTGCGTCTCATCGACCAACTTGCGCAACAACTCAAACTCCGGCGCGAACCAGAATCCGTAATAGACGCACTCGGCAAACTTCACCCTTAGCGAGTCGCGCAAGTGCATCACTTCCCGGTCGAGCGTTATCGATTCCAACGCTCGATGCGCAGCCTGCAAGATCGTCACCCCCGGCGTTTCGTAAACCCCGCGCGACTTCATTCCCACGAAGCGATTCTCAACCAAATCAACCCGACCGATTCCATGCTCGCCACCCAACCGGTTTAGACTTTCAAGCAGCTCAACGGGTCCAGGTTTCTTTCCATCAATCGCTACCGGCTCGCCGTGTTCGAAAGACAGCTCAAGATATTCCGCATCCGCTTTCGCGTTCTCCGGTGAGCGCGTCATTTGAAAAATATTTTCAGGTGGTTCGGCCCACGGGTCCTCCAAAATTCCACCTTCGTAAGACACGTGCATCAGATTACGATCGGTGGAATACGGTTTCTCCGTTGTGGCGGTAATTGGTATTTCATGCAACTTCGCATAGGCAATTAAGTCGCTGCGCCCTCTGAACTCCCATTCGCGCCAGGGAGCGATCACTTTGATGTCCGGTTGTAACGCGTAGTAAGTCAGCTCGAATCGCACCTGATCGTTTCCCTTGCCGGTG
>Ga0137410_10002108_pt1 | contig 13600 bp, 9 predicted proteins | sample CZODoug1_16funga_FD_108878 | JGI IMG/M metagenome (GOLD analysis project Ga0137410, IMG submission 108878) | Vadose zone soil fungal communities from Angelo Coast Range Reserve, California, USA - CZODoug1_16fungal (Illumina Assembly) | ecosystem: Environmental > Terrestrial > Soil > Vadose zone... | reverse complement strand
CGGTCCAACGCGCCGCTCGATCAGGTCACAGCGGGCCGCGCGGCGTCCGGCTCGTCACTCGAACGACCCTGAGACGAGCCGCCCGTTGAGGGACCCGCAACCGCTTGTCCGCTTCGGTCCGGCCGCCCGTTGAGGGACCCGGCAACCGCTTGCCCGCTTCGGTTCCGCCCGCCCGCTGAAAGACCGGCAACCGCTTGCCTGCTTCGGTACATTTTCCTGAGCCCTTGGTCCCTGGTGGCAGGAATTCAGTGGGGCATTTTGACTACACGGGAAACGCTACATCCTGGGTCCGTGGCCGAGTGTGTCCGAAAAACGGCCCTGTGCGGCGCATCCGTACTAACCGGTACGCCGATTGCAATACGGCGTCCGCAAAAGTTCGACAACCAGCAGCCGCGGGGGCCGCCATGACACGCTGTAGATCACCGTGATGCACGGGATCTGACTCGCGCGCTCGCGCGCGATCCTCATTTGCAAACGAACCAAGAACCCCGGTCGACGGAACAGCCGCCGCGGAGCTGGCGCTCTTTTCGCTCCGCGAGCCTGGGGACTTACCCAACGCCAGGACAGCGTTTGATTAACCGATTCCCCATTCAATCAGCCCTCGAGGTGTATCGTGAAACGAGCAGTCGTCGTATGTCTTCTGTCAGTAGCCGCCATCGCGCCCTCGCGCGCCTTTGGCCAGACCAGCCGCCCGTTCTTCCAGCCCAAATTCGACGTGATCCCGATCGAGGTCGACAACGGCGCATTCGTCGTGGCCTCGTTCTGGCGCTACGGCCTCGGCTGCCCACAGCCAAGGGCGCCATTCTCCAGCCCGGGCAACGACGGTTTCGGCTGTCCCAATCCCTTCGAGACGGATCCGCGCAACGAAGGTTTGCTCATGGCGAAATCCAACCAGACCGCCTTTCCAGGCAAGGCCGTCGCGCAGATCAAGGGTGTCAAGGGCGCCTTCCTGACCGAGCTCGGCTATGACCTGCGCAAGGCCGTATCAATCCCACTCTCGGATCAGGGCTCCGCGTGCGGCGACAACGCTCCCCGGTTCGAGATCCAGATGGCCGACAACTCGAATTTCTTCATCCCCTGCCAGCTGCCGACGGATGACCAGTCCACGTCGCTTTACTGGCGACGGCCGCGCTGGGGTGGCGCGGTTCCCCTCCTGGCCTGCATCGGGCAGGGGAGTCCGACGGCCGTCTGCGTCACCGTCCCGATCAGCTGCGGCAACGTGAACGGCTGCGGCCTCGACAAGCGTGTACAGAGCCTCAAGATCGTCCAGGACGTCGGTCCGGATGACGAGCAGCAGGATCCCAATCGACCCGAGGAGTTCGGCGTCGCCATCTTCGACAACATCGACGTGAACGGGAGACTGAAGGGCACGGCGCCTGAAGCGCGCCACGGCGACGAGGACGAAGGCCAGGGCCGCGACAAGGACGGCCGCGAGTTCCACTTCCGCGACAGCCAGTCGTTTCCCGCGGACAGCGTGTTCGACTTCAGCGATCCGGTCGCCAACGTGAGCCTGGTGGGCGTCAACGGCGTGCGCGGGATCGCGTACAGCGTGGGGCCGCTGGGCCAGCCGTGCGTGAGCTTCTCCGGAGACGGGTTGGTCAACGGCAAAGCCGGTTACCTGTACACGTTCGCTTCCTGCGATCTGTCCGTCATCAGCACGGACCTCGGCACCTACTCGATGACCATTGCCGGGCCGATCGGCACGCTGCCCTATAACCAGACCGGGGCGCTGACCATGGGCTACGTAGAGATCCACAAGTAAGCGCGAGTTTCGCCCAGCAAGGCAACCACCGCAGGGGCGCGGCTCCACGCCGCGCCCCTTGTCCGTCAGCCGCGTCGTGGACGACGGGCGGCCGGGACGGAGTGCGCCCCGGAAAGCAGCGGCTCGACGGAGGGGGAGCGCGACGCATCGGCAAACGCGGCCCGGCGCGCCAGGGCCATGAAGTGCTCCTGGCTCCGCAGCGGAGCCTCGCCCGTGCCGTGCATTCGCGAGCGCACCCGCTCGTACGTTCCGTCGGGGCGCAACGCGCGCGCTTTCACGTTGTCCCCGAGCATGGTGCCGAGGATCTCCGAGAGGATCCTTTCCTTGAGCGCAGGCGACTCGACCGGGAAAGCGAGGTCGACGCGACGGATGAAATTGCGCGGCATCCAGTCGCCCGAAGCGAGGAAGAGCTTCTTCTCGCCGCGGGCGTGGAAATGCCAGATCCGCGAGTGCTCGAGGAAGCGATCCACCACCGAGGTGACGCGGATTCTCTCGCTGAGTTTCGGCACGCCGGGACGCAACGAGCAGACGCCTCGCACCAGCAGATCGATCTGCACCCCCGCTTGCGACGCCCGGTACAGCGCCTTGATCACCTCCGGGTCGGCCAGGGCGTTCATCTTGGCCACGATGCGTCCGTCGCTTCCCGAGCGGACCTCGTCGTCGATGAGCTGCAGCACGGCTTGCTTGAGGCCGAGCGGCGAGACGAGGAACTTCCGCCAGCTCGCCGGCTTCGAGTACCCGGTCAGCAGGTTGAAGAGCGCCGTCGCGTCGGCAGCGAAGTCCTCGCGCGCGGTGAAGAGCGACAGGTCCGAGTAGCTGCGCGCAGTGGCGCTGTTGTAGTTCCCGGTGCCGAGGTGCACGTACCGCCGGATCGAGGCACCCTCGCGGCGCACCACGAGCGCGAGCTTGGAGTGGGTCTTGAAGCCGATCAGGCCGTAGACGACGTGCACGCCGGCTTGCTCCAGCTCGCGGGCCCAGAGGATGTTCGCCTCTTCGTCCATCCGCGCCTTGAGCTCGACCAGCGCGGTGACCTGCTTTCCGTTCTCGGCCGCCCGCTGCAGCGCCCGGACGATCGGGCTCCCCTGCCCCGCTCGGTAAAGCGTCATCTTGATGGCCAGCACGTCCGGATCGTCTGCCGCGGAGTCGATGAAAGCCACCACGGGCTCGAACGACTCGTACGGGTGGTGCAGGAGAACGTCTCCGGCGCGGATTGCTTCGAGCAGATCGGAGCTTCCGTCGCCGAGCGCCGCCGGCACGGTGGGCATGAACGGCTCGTCCTGCGCATGCTTGAGCTCGGGCCTGGTCATCAGGTCGCCCAGGAGCGCGGAGATCGCCAGGGGACGGCCCTGATGATAGACGTCCGGGCCCGGCAGGTTCAGCGCGCGGGCGAGGAATTGCGAGACGGGCTCCTCAGCCGTCGAATTGATCTGCAGCCTGACGGCGCTCCCGCGGTCGCGGCGGCGCACCTCCCGCTCGATGGTGACGAGCAGGTCCTCCCCCTCCTCCTCGTCGATGTTGAGGTCCCAGTTGCGCGTCACGCGGAACGGCCAGCAGCCCTCGATGGGCATGTCGGGAAAGAGCGGCGCGAGGTGCCGCGCGATCACGTCCTCCAGCAACACCGCGCCACCGGGCACGGGCACCAGGCGCGGCAAGAGGGACGGGACCGGCACCACGCCGTAGCGCAGGCGCGCCTCCGGCCGGGTCGCGAAGCGGATGGCCAGGTTGAGCGACTTGTTGCGGAGGTGGGGAAAGGGGTGGGCAGGGTCCAGCGCCAGCGGGGTCAGCACCGGCAGCACTTGGCGCTGGAAGAAATCGGCCATGGCCGCTTGCGATTCGGGCGGCAGGGCACCTCCTCGCCAGAGGCGCACCCCGGCGCGCTCCAGGCCGGGCAGCACCTCTTCGATGAACACCCGGTCCTGGCGTGCGATCAGCGCGTGGCATCTCTGCGCGATTGCCCGGAGCTGATCGGCGGGCGTCATCGCGTCAGGTCCGGTTTCCTCGACGCGCCCGGAGAGCTGCTGCTTCAGTCCGGCCACCCGGATCATGAAGAACTCGTCGAGGCTGACGCTCAGCACCGCGAGGAAGCGCAGACGCTCGAGGAGAGGCAGCTGTGGATCTTGCGCCTCCTCCAGCACGCGTTCGAGGAACGCGAGCGTGGAGAGCTCGCGGTTGATGAAGTGACGCGGGTCGGTGAGGCCAGGCTCGGGCGGAGGGATCCTGCTGCTCAGGGCTGGGGCGGGATCCATCGGGCGTGCTCGCGGGCGAAGGATCAGCACAGATACGTAGGGCGTGTCTGTGACGTTTCTGTGACGGCGGCGCGAGGCGACGGAATTTCGGGCGATTGCGCGTCGCGCGAGGCTTGCAGAGAAGTTGCCTGCCCGCCATGCCGGCCATGCGAGCCTTCATCCCCTGTGATCGCGCGGGTGCTTCTCCTCGACGAGGTGCTCTTCCGGCGGATCGGCGCCTTCCGGCCCGCGTGGATGGTGCGCGCCATGCGCGCGTTGACGCACCTGGGGGATGCGCCGAGCTGGATCTGCATCGGGCTCTTCCTGCTCGCCTGCGGGGGCAGCGCCGCGCACGCAGGCCTCTCCCTCGGCGCCGCTGCGCTCCTCGCCACGGCTTCGTCCCAGGCGCTGAAGCGGACTTGCTGCAGGCCTCGGCCCAGCACGGCCGTCCAGGGATTCGTCGCCTTGGTGGACAACCCCGATGCGTTCTCGTTCCCCTCGGGCCACGCGGCCGCCGCATTCGCGGTGGCGATCGCGCTCGCCGGCCAGGGCAGCACGCTCGGCCCGCTCGCGCTCGGCCTCGCTGCCGCGATCGCGGTCTCGCGTGTCTATCTCGGCGCACACTTCCCGCTCGACGTCATCGCGGGTGGCATCCTGGGGTGCGGCTGCGGCGCTCTCGCCCGCCTGCTCGCCGGCGCCTGAGGGTCGCCTCAGGGCGCTTCGAGCCCGTTCGCTCGACAGATCCCGGCATAGACGCCGGCGCTCGATCTCGCCGTGCGGCGCTGGGTCTGCCGGTCGAGCGCGCGCAGGCCGAAACGGGGAACCCATCCCTCCGCCCACTCGAAGTTGTCGACCAGCGACCAGTGGAAGTAACCACGCACGTCGGCTCCCAGGCGGATGGCCTCATGCACGGCGGCGACGTGCTCGCGGAGGAACGAAGGCCGCAGCGCATCGTCGGGGTCACGGATCCCGTTCTCCGTCACGTACAGCGGAGCTCCGAGCCGCGAGAGACGCAGGAGCTGCCTCGTCAGGCCGCCCGGCGAAATCTCCCCCCAGTCGCACCCGCCCGTCCGCATGGTCGGTTCCTGCACGTGCTTGCCGAAGAGGAGCCCTGGGCTGCGCAGGTCGAAGTGGACCGCGTAACGGCCGTAGTAATTCACGCCGAGGAAGTCGAAGGAGCCTTGCAGGCCGGGAACGCGCGAACGACGACCGGCGATCGGTAGCTGCAGCACGCCGGTATCGAGCGAGCGCAGCGTAGCGCCCAGGAACGCCCAGTCTTGGGCCCAGGCGATCGCGCGGTCGAGCACCGAGGTTCGTGCCGGCTCGATGCGGGGCGCGCTGAGCACGATCCCGATCTGCGCGCCGCGCGCGACCTGCTTGACCGCGACATACGCGCCGGCATGCGCTTCCAACATCACCGCCAGCGCGCGCAGCGCCATCCGATTCGAGCCGAGGCCAGGAGGCCAGTAGGTCAGCGCATATCCTGCCGCGGCACAGGCGGCGGGCTCGTTGATGGTCACCCACAGCGGCACGCGCTGCGCGAGCCGGCGCGCGCACTCCTGCGCATAGCGCGCGAAGGACTCGACCGTGTCCCACGACGTCCAACCTCCGCGGCGCGCGATCCAGCGCGGCAGCGTGACGTGGTTCAGCGTAACCATTGCGCGCAGCCCCAGGCTGCGCATCTGGTCGAGGAGCTGGGCGTAGCGAGCAAACGCGAGGTCGTCGAAGCGCCCGGGTTCGGGCTCGAGCCGGCTCCACTCCAGGCTCAAGCGGTGCGCGTTCTGCCCCTCGTCGGCCGCGACCGAGAGGTCCTCCTCGGCGCGCCCTGCCCACCAGCCGCAGGCCGCGCCCGAGCGGGTCCCGCCGTTGATCGCGCCGGGGCGGCGCTCCCAATCCGACCAGTCGTTGTTCTCGTTGCCGCCCTCGACCTGGTGAGCGGAGGTCGAGGTGCCCCAGAGGAAGCCGGCGGGAAAGGTGAGTCGCCGCATGTTCAGCGCGACCGATCAGCCCGGGCGCCCGCGGAGTCTATGACGCGGGCCGCGTTTCGGGTGCAACAATTCCATTCCGCCAGCTGAAGAACGAAACGCTCCGGCGCGCCACGCGGGCGGCCAGAGCGTCTCGCCGAGGGCAATGGTCCTCAGTTGCTGGCGACTCGCGTATCCTGCGCTCTCGCGCCGAGGATGTCGAAGCGGCCCATCACGCCCCCGAAGAAGAACAAGTTCACGTTCGGGTCGTGGACGTTGGAGAACGACGCCTGCTGCGCCAGTTCCTGGGCGAGGAACATGGTCGCGCTGGCCCCGACGTATGGCGCGATGCTGAACTCCGGGCTCACGCGGTAATCGCCGCCGACCTGCAGGCGCGCCAGGTCGAGGCCGTGCCGCACATCGGTCCCGCCCGGCTTGTCGATCCAGTGGCCGCGCCAGCCGAAGCCCAGACCGATCCAGGGGTCCCATTGCTCATCGGGCAGCAGATGATAGTTGGCCTGCGCGCCGGCGGTGACGCTCCACGCGTCGCTGCCGTCCGGCGTGCGGCTGCCGAGGCTGTACTTGCCGGCGGTGCCGTAGAGACCGACCAGCCAGTTGGGATTGATGCGATAACCCACGTTCAGCTGGACTTCCCCACCTCCGTGCGTCATTTCGGTAAGCGTGGGCGCGTTGCTGCCGATGTCGCCGACACCTTGGCTGTAGCCAAGACCCACGCCGATCTCCCAGGCGCGAGCAGGCGCACCGGAGGCGCGCCTGACCGCGGTGGCGCTCACTTCTGCCTCTTGCTGCGCGAAAGCAGGTTCCGTTACCCCGACGTCCTGCTGCGCGAGCGCGGGCTGCGCGGCGGCAGCAAGGACGGTAGCGACGAATGCAATTCTTCCGTTCATGGCTTGCTCCTTTTCTCGGGCTTCGCCGATTGCTCGACGGTGAATGCAGCCGCCGCGCCAAGCGCGCCGATCGAGTGAATCCAGGGCGATTGGGGCGCGAAGCACGGGAGCGCTGTGGGGAGAGCTGACAGTGCGTGTCGGGGAAGGATCGGCGAGGTGCGTGAAGGCTACGCGGTCGAATCCGTCGCGCTCCCCGCGAGTCCATACTTCTTCAACCGATCGATCAGCGAGCCGCGGCTGAGGCCCAACCGGCGGGCGGCCTCGGACTGGTTGCCCGCCACCGAGGCCAGGGTCCGCGCGATGACGCTCCTCTCGAGCGCCTCGACCTGTTCACGCAGGCTGAGTCTGCCGTCGGGCGGCGGCTCCGCGCCGGGCTCTGCGGTCCCGGATGCTGTCCGGACGAATGACTGCAGGCCGATCTCGCCGCCGCCGCTCAGCGCCACCATGCGCGCGACCGAATTCTCCAGCTCCCGGACGTTCCCCGGCCAGTCCGCGCGCTGCAATTCCTCGATCAGCTCGGGCGCGAGGCGAACTCCCGCCATCCCGAATCGCTCGGCGTAGCGGCGCGCGAACTCCCCCGCGAGCGCGGGAACGTCTTCCCGATGCTCGTGCAACGGTGGAACGATCAGCTCCACCACCGCGAGCCGGTAGTAGAGGTCCTCGCGAAAGCGGTGCGCGCGCGCCTCGGCCGCCAGATCGCGGTTCGTGCAGGCCACCACGCGCACGTCGACCTTCTCCACCCGGCCGGCGCCCACCGGTTGGATCTCTCCTTCTTGCAGGGCGCGGAGCAGCTTCGCCTGCACCGCTCCGGACAGCTCGCCCACCTCGTCGAGCACCAGCGTCCCGCCGTTCGCCTCGGCGAAGAAACCCCGCCGCGCCTGGGCGGCGCCGGTGAAAGCGCCGCGGGCGTGCCCGAACAACTCCGCCTCGGCCAGCTCGCCGGGGATCGCCGCGCAGTTGAAGCGCACCAGCGGGCCGGCTGCGCGCCGGCTCTCCGCGTGGATGAGCGAGGCGATCAGCTCCTTGCCGGTCCCCGTCTCGCCACGAACCAGGACGGTGATGTCCTTGGGCCCCACCCGGTTGACCGCTTCGAGCAGCCGCCGCATCGCGGGCGCGTCGCCCACGATGGCCTGGCCGAGCACCTTCTCCGCGGTCAGGCGACGGTTCTGCACGCGCAAGGCCCTTGCTTCCAGCGCGCGATCGAGCACCAGCGAGAGCTCGTCGATGTCGAAGGGCTTGGTGACGTACTCGTATGCTCCGCTCTTCATCGCGCGGACGGCGATCCGCTCCGAGCCGTGCGCCGTGAGCATCACCACCGGAAGCGACTCGTCGCGTTCGTGGATCGCCTGGACCAGCTCCACGCCGTCCATGTCGGGCATCGAGTAGTCGGTGACGACGCCGTCCACGCCGTCGAGCTTGGCCAGCGCCTCCTTCGCCGAGTGCGCCAGCACCGCCTCCATGCCCCGCGACTTGAGGAGCTGGCTCAGGGTGAAGAGCAGCGCCGGCTCGTCGTCAACCAGCAGCACCCGCGCCATCGTTGCTCCTCTGGACGGACTTGACCGGCAAGGTCCCCACGGCCGTGGTTCCCCGCCCCGGCTCGCTGGAGTAGACGAGCGATCCGCCGTGTTGCGCGAATGTGGCGCGCGCCACCACCACTCCCAGGCCGGTGCCCTCGTCGCGGGTGGTGAAGAACGGAGTGCCCAGCCGGTCGAGCACCTCGGGCGGCATGCCCCGGCCGGAGTCGCGCACTGCGATGCGGCACGCGCGCTCGACCTCGTCGATCTCGACGTCCACCTTCCCGCCCTGCGGCGTCGCCTCGACGGCGTTGCCGACCAGGTTGAACAGTGCGTCCTTCAGCCGCCGCGGATCCGCCTCGATGACCGCGTCGCCGCGCCTGCGCAGCCGGACTCCCGCGGTCGCGGCACGCGCGTCCATCAGGGAGAGCACCTCGTCCGCAAGCGCTCCGAGCGCCACGCGCTTCGGCTGGAGCGCTTCGACCGGCCGGGAGAAGGTGAGGTACTCCTTGAGGATGTTCTCCATCCGGTCCACCTCGGCCGCGACGACGCGGAGCTGCTCGGCCGAGTCCGGATCGCAGGCCGCGCGCGCCGAGAGCTGCACCAGCCCCTTGATGGCCGCGAGGGGATTTTTCAGCTCGTGCGAGAGCTTCAATCCGATCTGCTCCATCTCGCGGGCGCGGGCGACCGCCCGGTAAACGACCTCCTCACGCGCCCGGCCCAGCTCGCACGCGCTGTCGCCGATGGTGCGGGTCAGGAGCAGCGCGTACCGGGTGTGCCAGGCGCCGGCGGTGGCGAGGATGGCGAGGAGCAGGATCCAGTACGCGGGCTGCGGCACGTCGGGCCCGAACCACCGGGCGGGCAGCACCGCCAGGACGAACAGGCCGCTGGCGATGAACGCCAGCATGTTCTTCGCCATCGGCGACCATCCGCTCTTGATGACCAGATCCGAGAACGGGAGCAGGGTGGCCGGCAAGAGTGGGCTGCGGATGCCGCCGGTGAGGCCCAGCGCCACGAACATCAGCAGGAACCGCGGAATCGTCTGGAGCGTCTCGCCTCGCGCGGACGTCGACCTCGGAGCGCAGTCGGTACAATTGCGCGACAGCCAGAGGACGAACATCCCCAGTGAGGCGGTGAACGTTGCCGCGAGCGCCAGGACTCGCGGCGTGGGATAGCCCACCAAGGCCAGGACGCCCACGATGAACACGTCCAAGGCGACCAACCAGGCGAGCTTCCCGCGCGTCGCGCTCATGTAGGCCGCCTGGGCCCGCGCGCGATACCATCGTTCGGCCTGGTCGAGGGACTGCACGCCAGATTGATTCGCAAGAACCGGGCCGCATTCCGAGAGCGCACCACCCATGCCCGTCAGTATAGATCCGTAGGTGGGGTCTTCTGCCAGTGTCGGACTCCTGAACCACTCGTCCTTCAGTTTGTCCAGCATCCCGACAGGGTAACCGCCGCGGTACAGCCGCGCCGCACGGGTGGCGCTCCCGGGTCCGCGGTTCGGCACGGCGCGTGAATTGGCGCCCGCCTCATGCAACGGATCGGCGGAGACATCATCGTCGCGGCACTGCTCTTCCTGCTGCTGGTGCTTTACTCGCTGCCCTCGCTGGCGCTCCAGCCGGTGGAGGCGTTCGTGGTGGGCGCGCGCCAGCGCAATCCGGATGAGCTGGAGGCGCGGGCAAACCTCTCGCAGCAGGAAGCGCAGGCCGATTCGACGCTGGGACGCGTGCTCCCTGGCGTGAGGGCCCGCGGATCCTACACGCGCAACCAGTACGGGGTCGTGGTCGACATCGCCCCGCCGGGCGGGCCGCCGCAGCCGGTGAGCCTGGTCCCGAGAGATCAGTGGGACGGCAGCGCCACCCTGACGGTGCCGCTCATCGATCTGGCCGGCTTCCGCCGGGTCGGCGCGGCGAAGGCGAGCGCGCAGGCCGCCGCGCACCAGCTCGATTCCACCCGGCTGCTGGTCGAAGGGCAGGTCGTCCAAGGCTACTACCAGCTGGTCGCGAACATCGCCTTGGTCGCCGCCTCGCGGTCCGCGCTGGAGGTCTCCCGGGAAGGGCTCCGTCTCGCCCAGGCACGATACCAGGCCGGCGCCGCCGCCGCCTTGGATGTCGACCGGGCCCGCGCGGACGTGGAGCAGCAGGTCCAGCAACTCGCCGCCGCCGAGCTGCAGGTCGCGCTGGCGGCGCGGGCGCTCGAATCCGTATCCAGCGTGACGCCCGACCTCTCCGCCACCGTCCCGCTGTCCGACGACCTGCGTCCGGAGTCGAACCTGGCGACGTTCGAGGCCGGGCTCGCCAGGCTTCCGGCGGTGCTCACCGCTTCGGCGAACACGCGCGCGGCCGAGAAGCAGGCGGATGCGCAGCGACTCGCGCTCGCCCCCACGATCGCCGGCAACTTCACCGAGTTTGCGACCAATGCTCCGGGATTCACCGGCCACGACTGGACCTACCAGGCGGCGCTGACCCTCACCTGGAACCTGGACCTGACCAGCTTCGCCGACATCCGGGTACAGAATGCAGTCGTGGACGCGGCGCGCGCCCGCGAGATGCGCGCGATCCTCTCCGCCGGCGACGCGATCCATCGCGAATGGAACACGGTGCTCGCCGGCGTCGCCCGCAGCCGTTCCGCGCGGGCAGGACGCGAGGCGGCGACCCATGCGGCCGCGCAGGCGCGGGAGCGATACCGCGCTGGGACGATCACCCAGCTCGATCTCCTGCAGGCGCAGCGCGACGCCTTCAACGCCGAAGTGAGCCGGATCCAGGCGGACGCGGACCTGGTGAACGCGCGCGCGCAGCTGCGCCTGTCCTCCGGACGAAGCCTCTTCGCAGACAGTGGAAGGAAAGGAACGCCATGACTACCCAGACGCGATTGCTCGTGCTCGCTCTTCTCGCGCTCGCGCCCGCCTGCAGGCGGGTGGAAGGCGCCCAGGCCCCTGCGCGGGGCCAGGCGGCGGCGCCGCAGCGGCCACCGGCGCCGGTGTCGGTGACCACGGCCGTCGAGCGGGACGTGCCGGTCTACCTCGACCAGATCGGCAAGAACGTGGCGCCCGAGGTGGTCACCATCCAGCCGCAGGTCTCCGGGCGCATCACCGGGATCCACGTCAAGGACGGCGCGACGGTGAAACGCGGAGACCTGCTCTTCACCATCGACCCGCGTCCCTACCGGGCGCAGCTCGATTCGGCCGAAGCGAGCCTGTCGCGGAACCTGGCCGAGCTGGAGCTCGCCCGCCTCGAGTTCACGCGCGTCCGGGCGCTGCTCGAGACCGACGCCATCTCGCAGCAGGACCACGACTTGCGTCGCAGCGCGGTCGCCGTTTCCGAGGCCCAGGTCCGGCTCAGCCGGGCGGCCGTGGACACCGCGAAGCTGAACCTCGAGTACTGCTTCATCCGTTCGCCCATCGACGGACGGGCCGGCCAGCGCCTGGTGGACCTCGGGAACGTCGTCAATCCAGCCGCTCCCGGCGGGCTCTTGGTGATCCAGCGGCTGGACCCGATGTACGCGGACTTCAGCATCCCGGAGAACGACCTCACCGCCGTGCAGCGCGCCGTCTCGGCCGGAGAGGCCAGGGTCGAGGTGCGGCTGCCCGACGGGCCCGACGGAGCACGGAACGGGACGCTCACCTTCCTCGACAACGCCGTGCAGGACGGGACCGGCACCGTGAAGCTGCGGGCCAGCGTGCCGAACGCGGACTGGCGGTTCTGGCCGGGGCGCTTCGTGAAGGTCCGTCTGGTCCTGGAGACCCGGAGAGGCGCGGTGCTCGTTCCCGCCACCGCGACGCAAACCTCGGCGAAAGGCCCCTTCGTCTACGTCGTGAAGGACGACTCGACGGCCGAGCTGCGGCTCGTCACCGTCGGGCAGCGCCAGGGAGACCTGGTCGCCGTCGCGGAGGGGTTGAAGGGCGGCGAGCGCGTGGTGACCGCCGGCCAGCTCGCGGTGACGCCCGGGGGAAAGGTCAGGAGCCAGCCATGAGCCTCTCCGAGCCGTTCATCCGCCGCCCGGTGATGACCGTGGTGCTGACGCTCTCCGCGGTCCTCTTCGGCGTCCTCTGCTACTTCCAGCTGCCCGTCAACGACCTGCCGACGGTCGATTATCCGGTCATCCAGGTCAACGTCGACTATCCCGGCGCCAGCCCCGAAACGATGGCGGCCAACGTGGCGACGCCGCTCGAGCGGCAGTTCTTGCAGATCAACGGGCTCGAGCTGGTGACCAGCAAGAGCACGCAGGGCTTCGCGACCCTCACGCTTCAGTTCGACCTGAACAAGAGCCTCGACGCCGCGGCGACGGACGTGCAAACGGCGATCACCCAGGCCACGGGCTCCCTCCCCGTCGACCTGCCCTCGCCGCCGACGTTCTCCAAGACGAACCCCAACGATCAACCCATCATGTACATCGCGCTGACCAGCGACTCCGTCACCCAGGGACGGCTCTACGACTACGCGAGCACGCAGGTCGGGCAGCGGATCAGCATCCTGCCGGGCGTCAGCCGGGTGAACGTCTTCGGAAGCAAGTCCGCCGTGCGCATCAAGGCCGATCCCTCGGCGATGGCGGCGCGGGGAATCTCGGTCGACGATCTCGCCTCCGCGATCAAGGCCGGGACCAGCTACACCGGAGCGGGCCAGCTCGACGGTCCCAGCGGGACCACCTTGCTGTCGCCGCGCGGCCAGCTCGAGGGCGCGGAGAGCTACGACTCGCTCATCGTCGGCGCGCGCAATGGCGCGCCCGTCCACCTGCGCGACGTGGCCAGCGCGACCGAAACCGTCCAGGACGAGCGGGTCAAGCTGCTCTTCTGGGCCCGCGGCTACGAAATCCCCTCGGCGACCGCGGTGGTGGCGGTTTCCCGGCAGGCCGGCGCGAACGCGGTGGAAGTCGCGAAGAGCGTCCGCGACCTGTTGCCGATCGTCAACGCCGAGCTGCCGGGCTCGGTCCGGGCCACGCTCATCTACGATCGCTCGCAGACGATCGTGAACAGCGTGAAGGACGTGCGTGAGACGCTGGTCATCGCCTTCGTCCTGGTGGTGGCGGTCATCTTCCTCTTCCTGGGCCGCGCCACCGACACGCTGATCCCGGCCGTCGCCCTGCCTCTCTCGCTGCTGCTCACCTTCATCGCGATGAAGCTGCTCGGCTACAGCCTGGACAACCTCTCGCTGATGGCGCTGACGCTGGCCATCGGGTTCCTGGTGGACGATGCCATCGTCTTCCTCGAGAACACGGTCCGCCGCAT
>Ga0137410_10002106_pt1 | contig 13605 bp, 10 predicted proteins | sample CZODoug1_16funga_FD_108878 | JGI IMG/M metagenome (GOLD analysis project Ga0137410, IMG submission 108878) | Vadose zone soil fungal communities from Angelo Coast Range Reserve, California, USA - CZODoug1_16fungal (Illumina Assembly) | ecosystem: Environmental > Terrestrial > Soil > Vadose zone... | reverse complement strand
TCGACAGGCCGCGCGCCAGGTCCGCTTTGACGTCCGAAGCGGCTTCCAGGCCCACCGCAATGCGCAGCAAGCCCTCGCCGATTCCCGCCGCCTTGCGCGCCTCCGGCGCAACGCGCCCGTGCGTGGTGCTGGCCGGATGGGTGATCGTGGTCTTGGTATCGCCCAAGTTCGCGGTAATGGAAATCAACTGCGTCGAATCCACCACCTTCCACGCGGCTTCACGTCCGCCCTGCACATCGAAGGAGACGATGCCGCCGCCGCTCTTCTGCTGGCGCATCGCCAGTGCATGCTGCGGATGCGAAGCCAGTCCCGGATAATAGACGCGTTCCACTTTCGGGTGCTGCTCCAGCCACTGCGCCAGCTCCAGCGCCCCCTTGGAGTGCGCCTGCATGCGCAGGCCCAGCGTCTCCAGGCCTTTCAGGATCACCCAGGCATTGAACGGCGACAGCGTCGGACCGCAACTGCGCAGGAAAGCAGTCATGCCGTCGAGAATCAGCTCGCGCCTGCCCAGTACTGCGCCGCCGAGAACGCGGCCCTGGCCGTCCAGATACTTGGTTGCAGAATGCATGACGATGTCGGCCCCGAGTTCGAGCGGCCGCTGCAGCGCCGGGCTGCAGAAGCAGTTATCCACCACCAGCAGTGCGCCATGCCGGTGCGCCACATCGGCCAATGCCGCCACGTCGGAAACCTCTGTCAAGGGATTGGACGGCGTTTCCAGGAACAGCAGGCGCGTGTTCGGCCGTATCGCCTTTTCCCATGCGGCCACGTCGGTCGCGGGCACGAACGTGGTGTCCACGCCGAAGCGCTGCATCATGTTGCCGAACAACTGCACGGTCGCGCCGAAAATGCTGCGCGACGAGACGATATGGGTGCCGGCCTTCATCAGTGCCATCACGCAACCGAGGATCGCCGACATGCCGGATGACGTGGCGATGCAGCACTCCGCGCCCTCGAGTACGGCGAGACGTTCCTGCAGCGCGCTTACCGTGGGGTTGGTGTAGCGCGAGTACACCATCCCCGGGTCCTCGCCGGAAAAGCGCGCCGCCGCCTCGGCCGCGTCCTTGAAGACGAAGCTTGACGTCAGGTACAGCGCTTCCGAATGCTCGTTGAACTGGCTGCGGTGTGTGCCCGCGCGCACAGCCAGCGTTTCCAGTTCCAGTTCGTCCCATCTCATCGCATTGTCCCGATCGCGTTGCACGCCGCGTTCGCGGCAGCCGGAAAAAAACAAAACCCGCTTGAGCTTTCGCTAAGCGGGTCCGGAATCCGACACACGCTTTAGCAGTATTTGTTACGCGCCCGCAAGCTGTTCGTCAAATCGGCGCGAAATCACACGCTACTCCTGGCGCGCGGGCCTGTCAATCGCCGGCACCGGAGCAGATACGAGAGGTCTATTCGGCGGTCGCCAGGTTCAGGTCCAGTTGGGTGACGTTGGCCTCGCGGCGCGACAACTCGTCATCGTTGCGCTGCGCCTCGACGTCGGCGAGGTACTCCGGCGTGATGTCGCCGGTGACATAGACGCCGTTGAAGCACGAGGTTTCGAAATGCTCGATCTTCGGATTGACCGAGCGCACGTCGTCGATCAACGCATCCAGATCCTGGTAAATCAAGCGGTCCGCGCCGATCTCGCGGGCGATCTCGTCATCGGTACGGCCGGTAGCGATGAGCTCGCGCGAGGTCGGCATGTCGATCCCATAGACGTTTGGATAGCGCACCGGCGGAGCCGCGGACGCGAAATAGACCTTGCGCGCACCCGCGTCGCGCGCCATCTGCACGATCTCCCGGCTGGTGGTGCCGCGAACTATGGAATCGTCCACCAGCATCACATTCCTGCCCTTGAACTCCATGCCGATGGCGTTCAGTTTCTGGCGCACCGACTTCTTGCGCACTTCCTGGCCCGGCATGATGAAAGTGCGGCCGATGTAGCGGTTCTTGATGAAGCCCTCGCGGTAAGGCAGCCCGAGGTTCTCGGCAAGCTCCATCGCAGAGGGGCGGCTGGAGTCCGGGATCGGGATCACCACGTCGATGTCCAGGTCGCGATACTCGCGCTTGATCTTCTCGGCGAGGCTCGCGCCCATGCGCATGCGCGTCTCGTACACCGAAATGCCGTCGATCACCGAGTCGGGGCGGGCCAGGTACACGAACTCGAAAATGCAGGGATTGTGCTGGGGATTCGCGGCGCACTGACGGCTATAGAAGTTGCCCTCGTAATCGATGAATATCGCCTCGCCGGGCGCCACGTCGCGCACCCGATGGAAACCCAGGGTATCGAGCGCCACGCTCTCCGAGGCCACCAGGTATTCCGCGCCTTTTTCTGTTTTCGTCATGCCCACCACCAGCGGGCGGATTCCGTAAGGATCACGGAACGCCAGCAACCCATAGCCCGCGATCATCGCCACCACCGCGTAAGCGCCGCGACAGCGGCGGTGCACGCCGGACACCGCCTGGAAGATGGTCGGTGGATCGAGCTGGTAGCCGTTGGCAGCCTCCTGCAGTTCGTGCGCGAGCACGTTGAGCAGCACTTCCGAGTCGGAATTGGTGTTGACGTGGCGCAGGTCCTGGCGGAACAGATCGCGCTTGAGCTGCTCGGCGTTGGTGAGATTGCCGTTGTGGCCGAGCACGATGCCGAACGGAGAATTCACGTACAGCGGCTGGGCTTCGGCAAAAGAAGAGGCGGATCCGGCGGTGGGATAACGGCAATGGGCGATGCCGATATTGCCGACTAGGTGGCGCATGTCGCGGGTGCGGAACACATCCCGTACCAACCCGCCCCCCTTGTGCATCTGGAATTTACTGCCTTCGGCGGTGACGATTCCGGCGGCGTCCTGACCCCGGTGCTGCAGCACCTGCAGCCCATCATAGAGCAGCTGGTTAACCGGCGATTTGGCTACAACGCCCAGAAGTCCACACATCGCTCAGGCCTCCACACCCACTGGCGCCGGCCCGGCAGCCGGCGCAATGCAGGTGCAAGTATAGTCTAATCCGCTCACTCGAAGCTGACCCTGCGGGCCACGTCGCGCGGCAGCCAGGGCTTTACCCACAGCGCTGCGGTCTCCAGCGGCGCCGACAACAGCGCATCGCGCCAGTAAGGCTCGCGCGGCGCCGAAGTCATCCCACCGAGCAGCACCACGGTCACCGCGATCGCCACACCGCGCAACAGCCCGAACGCGGCGCCCAGCATCCGGTCCGAGGCGGTAAGGCCCGCGACTTTCACCAGGTGCACGATGAACATGCCGATAAGGCTGAACACCAGCAGGCTGGCGAGCATCACCGCGATGAAACCGAACATCAGCCGCAACCCGGGATTGGACACCGAATCCGGCAGCCAGGTCGCGGTAAATCCGGCCAGTTCCTTGGCAATCCAGAATGCCCCGATCCACGAGGCCAGGGCCATCACTTCACGCACCATTCCGCGCCAGATGCTGATCCCCACCGATGCCGCCACGATCGCGATTACGATGAGGTCGAAAACCGTCATCGGGAGCGGTTCGCTCCCCGGTGAACCGGGTAGATGGTCATTGCGGGACGGGGATTCAAGTGCCTTCGCATAGTCCCCGGTCTTCGGACTCAGTCGCCCTGCCGCACCACGGTGGCGTCGCCAATCGCCAGCTTCAGGGTGCGTATGCGCTGGCGCGCCTTTTCGGCGGCTTCGCGTGAGTCGTAGGGACCCACGCGCACGCGCGTTCTTTCGCTGCCGGAACTTTTGACGACCTCGGTGTAGGCCTTGAACTTGTTTTCCTGCAGCTTGCGCTGCAGCGCCCTGGCATTGGCGGCATTGGAAAAGGCGCCGAGTTGCACTACGAAGTCCTCGCTGGTCTTGGCCAGCTGCACCGGTGCCGGACTAGGTTCGGGCTTGGGCGTCTCGGCCTTCGGCAACGCTACCGGCACGGGCGCAGGCCGGAGCGGCGCGGTCTCGGTCTTGGCGGGGGGAACGACGGCGCCCGAGGGGGCCAGGCCGGCCGGCGCAGCGGTTGCGGGCCGCGAGGACGAATCGGGGCCGGGTAGCGGAGGAATGATGATGGCGACGTCCTGGTTCAGCGGCTTCGGCTCGCTGTCGAGAAACATCGGCAGAAACACGACGACCAGGAGCACCAGTGCTATTGCCCCGACCAGCCGCCGCCGTGCACGTTTCTTCAGTTGCAGTTCTTCGTCGCTAATCGCTTTCGCCATATCGTTGTGAATCGGCGCCGGATTCACCCGCGCGCTGCCAGCACCGCACCCACCGTGTAAAAGGAGCCAAACACCAAAATTTTATCATTTTGGCCGCCGGATCTGATCGCATGTTGATACGCGCCGAGCGGGGTGTCGAACTTCGCCACCGGCACGCCGACCCGCGCCGCTGCCAGCGCCTGCCGGATTCGTTCGGCGTCGGCACCGCGAGGCCCGGAAAGGCCGGCGACAAGCCACTCGTCCACGTCGTCCCGCATTGCTGCCGCCACGCCTTCGATATCCTTGTCCTTGAGCATCGCGAACACCGCAATCGTCCTGCCGCCGCCGGGCAGCCGCCGCAGACTGGATGCCAGTGCACGCGCAGCGTGCGGGTTATGGCCGACATCGAGGATCACCATGGGCCGGCCGGGCAATACCTGAAAGCGCCCCGGCAACTGCACGTCGAGCAGTCCGCGCCGGATTGCACCCATGTCCACCGGCAAACGGTCCCTCAGTTGCTCCAACGCGCACAATGCGGTAGCAGCGTTGCCGAGCTGATAATCGCCACGCAGCGCGGGGTACGGCAGCGCCGAGCGCTTGCCCTGCGCACTCCAGAACTGCCATTGATTCGGATCGGCATTGAAACCGTAGTCGCGGCCGATCAAATGCAGCTTCACGCCGATTTCCGCCGCGCGCCCAAGCAGTCCGGCGGGCGCATCCCCCTCGCCGCAGATTGCCGGCCGGCCGGCACGGAAAATCCCGGCCTTCTCGGCTCCGATGCTGTCGCGGCTGTTGCCGAGGAATTCCATATGGTCGAAATCCACGCTGGTCACCACCGCACAATCGGAATCGAACGCGTTCACCGCGTCCAGCCTGCCGCCGAGGCCGACTTCGAGGACGGCTAGATCCACCCGCTCGCGGATGAAAACGTCCATCGCCGCCAGCGTGCCGAACTCGAAGTAAGTGAGCGAGACCTCGCCGCGCACCTGCTCGATGCGCGTAAACGCGCGTACCAGTTCCTCGTCCGCCGCTTCCTGGCCCTGTACGCGCACCCGCTCGTTGTAACGCAGCAGGTGCGGCGAGGTGTAGACGCCGATCTTGTAGCCGGCGCTGGAAAGAATGCTCTCCAGCATCGCGCACACCGAGCCTTTGCCGTTGGTGCCGGCCACTGCAATGATCGGGAAAGTGGAGACCAGGCCGAGACGATCGCGCACGCGGGCAACGCGCTCCAGTCCCATATCGACAGCCCAGGGGTGGATGCGCTCGAGGTAGGAAAGCCAGTCGGAAAGCGACTGCGGCGCTGTGGCGCGATCGATGGACACGTCGAGTGCCGGCCTGCGGGGGCCGGTAAGGGAATAGAGCTAAGCCGCTGGGGCGCGCATCAGCAGCGTGATCAGGCCGGCGAGCTTGTCGCGCATCTGCCGGCGATCGACGATCATGTCGACGGCGCCATGCTCGAGCAGAAACTCGGCGCGCTGAAAGCCCTCCGGCAAAGTCTGGCGCACGGTCTGTTCGATCACCCGCGGGCCGGCGAAACCGATCAGCGCTCCAGGCTCGGCGATCACCACGTCGCCGATCATCGCGAAGCTTGCCGACACGCCACCCATGGTTGGGTCGGTCAGCACCGAGATGAACGGCAATCTCGCCCTGGAAAGCTGGGTGAGCGCGGCGGTGGTCTTGGCCATCTGCATCAGCGACATCAGACCTTCCTGCATGCGCGCACCACCGCTCGCGGAAAAGCAGACGAAGGGAAGATTCTGTTCGCAACAACTCTGTACGCCGCGCACGAACCGCTCGCCCACCACGGAACCCATCGAGCCGCCCAGGAAACGGAACTCGAAGGCCGCCGCCACCAGCGGCACGTTCTTGATCGAGCCCTGTACCACCACTAAGGCGTCATCCTCCTCGGTTTCCGCCTTGGCCTGCTCGAGGCGCTCGGTATAGCGCTTGCTGTCCACGAACTTGAGGAAGTCGATGGGCGCGACCTCCGCGGCAATTTCGAACTGGCCTTCCGGGTCGAGCGTGAGGTCGATGCGCTCGCGGGCGGTGAGCCGGTTGTGGTGGCCGCACTTGGGACAGACGTTGAGGTTCTTGTCCAGATCGGCGCGATAGAGCACCGTCTCGCAGACCTCGCACTTGCTCCACAGCCCCTCCGGCACGGCCTTCTTGACGGCGCCGGCGCTGCGCTTGATCTTCGGCGGAAGCAGCTTCTGCAACCAGCTCATCCACGTCCCCCCGTAACTCGAGCGACCCGCAAGCGCGGGCGCGATTCAATTGCGCGTTTCGAAAACAGACTCACGTACCGTCCATGGCGCGACGGATGCCGCCAAGCAACGCCGAGAGATTGCCGAGCACCTGGTCGGGACCGGAGGATTCGATCTCCTGCACCAGGCGGCTGCCGATCACCACCGCGTCGGAAATCGAGGCAATCGCCTTGGCGGTCTGCGCGTCGCGGATGCCGAAGCCCACTCCGATGGGAAGCCGGATGTGCGAGCGGATCTGCGGAAGCTTGGCCGTGACCTGTTGCAGATCGAGGTGGGCAGCACCGGTCACGCCCTTGAGCGACACGTAGTATATGTATCCCGTCGCCATGCGCCCGACCTGCTCCATGCGGCTGTCTTCCGATGTCGGCGCCAGCAGGAAAATGGAATCGATCCCGCGCGCCTTGAGCAGATCGGTCAGCTGCCTGCTTTCCTCGGGTGGATAGTCGACCACCAGCACCCCGTCCACGCCCGCCGCCTGTCCGGTTTCTGCAAACGCGGCACAACCCATCGCCTCGATCGGATTGGCATAGCCCATCAGCACGACCGGAGTCATCCGATTGGTGGTGCGGAATTCGCGCACCATGCCGAGCACATGTTTCAGTCCCACGCCGTGCTTGAGCGCGCGCTCGCTGGAGCGCTGGATGATCGGCCCGTCGGCCATCGGATCGGAAAAGGGCACGCCCAGTTCGATGATGTCCGCGCCGGCGCCAACCAGCGCGTGCATGATCGGCACGGTCATGGCCGGATTGGGGTCCCCGGCGGTGACGAAGGGAATCAGCGCCTTCTTCCCCTGTGACTGGAGTTTCTTGAACGTATCCGGAATGCGGGACATGTTTAGGCAAGGTGGAAGGATGAAGGATGAAGGCGGAAGTGAAAAACCTGGGTTACGTTCGTCTTTCCGTCTTCCGGCTTCATCTTTGGTTGTTACAGCTTGAGGCCGGAACGCTCGGCGACGGTATTCATGTCCTTGTCGCCGCGGCCGGAAAGATTCACCAACAGCACCTGCCCCTTGGGCAGCGTGGGCGCCAGCTTCAGTGCGTACGCAACCGCGTGCGCGGACTCCAGCGCCGGCATGATGCCTTCCATCCGGGTCAGCGTGTGAAAGGCATTGAGCGCCTCGTCATCGGTGACCGAGACGTACTCGGCGCGCCCGCTGTCCTTGAGCCACGCGTGCTCCGGGCCCACGCCCGGATAGTCGAGACCGGCGGAAATAGAATGGGTTTCGATAATCTGCCCGTTCTCGTCCTGGATCAGATAGGTGCGATTGCCGTGCAGCACTCCGGGTTTGCCGGCGCACAGCGTTGCCGCATGCTTACCGGATGCGAGGCCCAGTCCGCCGGCTTCGACGCCGATCAGCCGCACCGACTTGTCCTCGATGTAGGGATAGAACGCGCCCATGGCGTTCGAGCCGCCGCCGACGCAGGCGAGGATCGCGTCCGGCTGGCGGCCGATCGCTTCCGGCATCTGGGTGCGCAGCTCGCGCCCGACGACTGCATTGAAGTCGCGCACCATCATCGGGTAGGGATGCGGGCCGGCGACCGTGCCGATGATGTAAAAAGTGCTCTCGACGTTGGTGACCCAGTCCCGCATCGCTTCGTTGAGCGCGTCCTTCAGCGTTTTCGAGCCACTTTCCACCGGCACCACCGTGGCACCCAGCAGCTTCATCCGGAACACGTTCATCGACTGGCGCTTGACGTCTTCCGACCCCATGTACACCACACACTCCATGCCGTAGCGGGCCGCGACGGTAGCGGCGGCCACGCCGTGCTGACCAGCGCCGGTTTCGGCAATCACCCGCTTCTTGCCCATGTGCTTGGCGAGCAGCGCCTGGCCGATGGTGTTGTTGATCTTGTGCGCGCCGGTGTGATTCAGGTCTTCGCGCTTGAGCCAGATCTGCGCGCCGCCGGCCTGTTCTGTCAGGCGTCTGGCGTGATACACCGGGCTGGGACGGCCGACGTAGTGCTTGAGTTCGGACTCGAATTCGGTGACGAATCCGGCGTCGTTGCGCATGCGCTCATACTGCGTGCGCAACTCGTCGAGCGCGTGCATCAGCGTCTCGGCGACGAACACGCCGCCGTACGGTCCGAAGTGGCCCTTGGCGTCGGGAAGGTTGTAAGCCTTGAGGGTCTCATACATCTGCATGTCTCACTCCTCGGATGAAGGCAGCGATCTTGGCCGCGTCCTTTATTCCTGTTGCGGCCTCGACACCGCTGCTCACATCGACCGCCCACGGGCGCACGCGGCGCACGGCGTCGCCCACGTTGTCGGGATCGAGCCCGCCGGCAAGGATCAGCGGCAGGGGAAGCTCGGCCGGGATAAGCGACCAGTCGAATGTGGATCCGGTGCCGCCACGGCTGCCTTCCACGAACGCATCGAGCAGAAGGCCTTTGGCGGCGCGATGACGGCCGGCGTATTGTAGCAAATCCACTCCCGGCCCGACCCTCGCGGCCTTGATGTAGGGCACGCCGAATCGCACGCAAAAATCCGGCGTCTCGTCGCCGTGAAACTGCAGCAGCTGCGGACCGACTTCGCCGAGCACGCGTTCGACTTCCGCAGGCTGCGGATCAACGAACAACGCCACCGGCGTAACGAATGCCGGCAGCGCCTCGACGACCTTACGCGCGAGCCCGGTCGACACCCTCCGCGGACTTTCGGCGGCGAAGATCAGGCCGATCGCATGCGCGCCGGCGTGCGCGGCGGCAAGCGCGTCTTCGATACGGGTAATGCCGCAGATCTTGACCGCCGTGGCCATCCCGACTCAGGACTCCTGAAAATTATTCTGCCGCGATCAGTAATTCTTCGATACTGGCAATGTCCGGACGCGATGGCAGCGCCCAGGACGCATCGTATTCTACCGCTGCAAGGTAGAGTCCCGAGGCCGCAAATGTGGGTGCGGCACGATTGCGATCGCGACTTTCCAGCACTTCGCCGATCCAGCCGGCGGGCTGTCTGCCGCTGCCGACATAGACCAGCGCGCCGACGATGTTGCGCACCATATGCTGCAGGAAAGCGTCGGCGGCAAACTCGAAGCGAATCAGGTCGCTGCGGCGGCAGATCTCGAGTTGGCGCAGGGTCTTGACCGGCGTCTTCGCCTGGCATTCGGCGGCGCGGAAAGCGCTGAAATCATGGCTGCCGATCAGGTGTTGCGCGGCCTGCTGCATTGCCTGTTCATCCAGATGCCGGTAAAACCAGCCTACGCGCCCCCGCAGGAGCCCCGGGCGCTGTGCACGGTTGAGCAGCCAATAGACGTAGCGCCTGCCGGTGGCGGAAAAGCGCGCGTGAAAATCCGGGCTCACCGCGCGCGCCCAGTTCACAGCAATGGCATCGGGAAGCAGCGCGTTGCCGCCCCTGATCCATGCGCTCGGCGAACGCTCGACATCAAAGTCGAAGTGCACCACCTGCGCGAGCGCATGCACACCGGCATCGGTGCGTCCGGCGCACGTCGTTTCGATGTTCTTGCCCGCCACCCCCGACAGCGCGCGTTCGAGCGCGTCCTGCACCGCGCAACCGTCCGGCTGGGTCTGCCAGCCGCAGAACGCAGCGCCGTCGTATTCGAGTCCGAGAGCAATTCTCAAAGCGCGGGTTCCGAAGCGGTTGCCGAAGCGCAGCAAGTACGCTGCGAATCAACTGACGGTGGATTTGTGCAGCAAGCCGCCACGGGAAACGGCCGCAGCGGAAGGGACGTCAGGAATCGAGGTTGGCGAGCACCGCCTGCGCGGCGGCTTTCTGTTCGGCGTCGCCTTCCTGAAGCACTTCCTTGAGGATCTCGCGTGCGCCGTCCTTGTCGCCCATTTCCTGGTACGCCTTGGCAAGGTCAAACTTGGTCTGCACGTCATACCAACGATCGTCCTTGCCCGCGGCTGAAACCTGGGGAGAGGATCCGGTGCCCAGATCGAGGTTGATGCCGGACAAATCGATTTCCTGCACCGCGCCCGAATCCGTTCTGCGCTCGCCGGATCCTTCGAGCGAGGTCTCGCTCATGTCGAAATCCAGTCCGCCGGCAGCGGGTTTGGGTTCCTCGGCCGCGGGCACCGAGGCAGACGGCGCGGCAAGGGCGTTGAGGTCGAAATCGAAATCGATGGTGTTGCCTTCCTGCTTCTTCGACGCCTCGGCTTCCTCAGCAGTTGTTCCTGCCGGCGGCAGTTCGACGCTGAAATTCATCACCGCTGCCGCACCGGGTTCCAGAATGGTGCTGTCCTTATGAGACTCGAGCGTCGAGGGGTCGATGACCTGGGTCCTGTCCAACTGTCCGCCGTCGTCGCCGAGATCGATGTCGGTCGCGGTGGTCGCGTTCGGGTCTTCGAAGCCGACGTTGAAATCGACATTATCGGCGGCTCCGCCTGCGGCAACTGCCGCTACCGCAGCGGTTTCGCCGCCGCTGGGCCGGCCGGCTGCGTAACGCGGGTTGTCCGGATCGATCTGGTATCCCAGCGTGACGGCCTGGTCCCATAGATATCCGCTGCCGCCGGTTCCTTTCTGCAATTCGCGCGCCAGCTGTTCGAACGCGTTCGTGTCTTTGCGATTGGCATAAATCTGCAGCAGCTTGAGGTGGATTTCGTAGCGCGTGGGAGATGCCGCGAGCGCTTCCTTCAGCAGATCCTCGGCCTGGGCATCACGGCCGTAGGCAAGGAAAATCTCCGCCTCCGCGACCGGATCGACTTCCTCGGCGATGTCGCTTGCCGCGTGCGCGCTGGCCGCGCTCAGGTCGGTGTCAGTGCTGTTGAACGCGGGCGACGACGGGGCTGCAGCGCCGACTACCGGCGCAGGGCCAGCTTCTTCGGCTTCGGCCTTCGATTCCCGGCGGCGTTTGACGGCACGCACCGCGAGCGCACCGATCAGTACCAGCACACCGAGTCCGGCGCCGAGATAGGCGGGTTGCTCCAACACCCGATCCAACAGGCTGGGCTCGGGTGCCGGTGGCGGCGCGGATTTGGGCGCGGGCTTCGGTGGCGGAGCGGGTTGGGACGGCGGCGCGGTCTCGATTTTCGGTTGCGGCGTTGCCGGAGCCGCCGGCGCCTGGGCCGGAGCCGGTTTGGCCTCGGGTGCTGATGCGGGCGCAACGGGCACAGTCGCATGCGTTTCCGGCTTCGCGGCCGGCTTGGGCGCCGGTTGAGCCGGCGCCGGTTGTGCCGGGGTTGTGGCCGCAGCCGGAGGCGGGGCAGCCGGCTTCTGCAGGTCGGCCATGCCCTTGTTCTTGATCTCCAGCAGGGCCTGCAGGTCCTTGATGGTCTTTTCGAGCTTGCTTACGCGTTCGTTGGCATCCTTGACTGCTTTGTCGCGTGCCACCAGTTCCTCTTCCAGCGCGCGCACGCGGGCCTGACCCTGGCCTGCCTTCGCGTCTCCGGCGGGAGCCGCGGCCGCCGCCGCCGGTTCGCCTTGCGAAAGCTTCAGCACTTCCTTCGGTTGTTGGTTCGCTGCGGCGGCCTGATCCTCAACCTTCGCCGTAATTTTCCCGGCGGCCGCCTGCTGGGGTGGCTCTGCGGCCGGCTTCGCTTCGCCCGCCTTGGCCGCCAGTTGCTCGCGGTATGCATGCCAGTCGCGTGCCTGCACCAGTACTTCCTTGCGCGCGTCGGCCTGCGCGACGCTGCCGTACTGATCCGGCGGCGGCAGCTTGATGATCTTTCCGGTCTTCAGCCGGTTCATGTTCTTGCCGGTGAAGGCATCCGGATTGCCCCGCAACAGCAGCACCAGCATTTGTTCCACGCTCACGCCCGCAGGCTTGGTGGCAAGCGCGATCTTGGCCAGCGTATCGCCACGCGTCACCGGGCCATAGCTGTCGCCAGTTGTAGCCCTTGTTGCAGCCCTTGTTGCAGCGCTGCTGCGGGAGGTGCTGTTGATATTCGATGCGGTGAGGAAGGTCGCCATCGGCCCGCCGATGGTTTCTACCGGTGCCGATGGGGCGGGCTCGGTGACTGCGGGCGCCTCGGTCTTCGCCGGCGCCTGCGCCGCTGCAGGAGATTCCACGGCAGGTGCGGCTTCCGGAGCAGGCGCTGCAGCAGCGGGCGCTTGTGCTGGCGGTTCGGGAATCGGCTCGGGCTGTGGCTCCGGCTTGGGTGGGGAAGCGCGTACCTGGGCTTCGGCGGCCTTCTGCCGGGCACGTTCGGCGATCAACGATGGGGGATCGAGCAGCGCAGTGAACTCGCGGCTGATCCTCCCGGAAGACCAGGACAATTCCACCAGCAAATCGACGAAGGGCTCGTTGACCGGTTGAGTGGTCGTCAGCCGCAGGTAGGGCTCGCCGTTCGCGCGTTTTTCGATGCTGACCTTGGCCTTGTCGAGCGCGTTCGAGTAAAGCAGGCCGGCGCGACCGAACGCCTCCGGAGTGGCGAGACGCGCAGCGAGCGAACTGATTTCTTTTTTCTCGACGAACAGCTCGATCTCCGCATCGAGCGGTTCACCGAGCGCCGACGTGACGTTGAGCTTGCCCAGACCTGCTCCGTGCGCTACTGCAGAGACAGCGAGCAACGACGCGGCGAGGATCCATGCGCGAAGAGACGTTATGCCCAAGGCGCCCACCCTGATCGTTTTTGTATAAAGGGTAATTAAAATAACATCATGGATTTAGAGATGCAAGCTCAACTTTCCTCTTACATTCTCCGGTAACCCAAGACTTTTTCGATCAAATTTGAGGTATCCCCCGGGGACCCACCGAGGCGAACCATTACTGCTCGAGCAGGATTCGCAGCATGCGACGCAGCGGTTCCGCCGCTCCCCACAGCAACTGGTCGCCCACGGTAAATGCAGCCAGGTACTCGCCGCCCATCGGCAGTTTGCGCAATCGCCCGATCGGCACCATGAGCGTGCCGGTGACCGCCGCTGGCGTCAACTCCCGCATCGAAGCCTCACGCTGATTGGGCACCACCTTCACCCACTGATTGGCTGATGCCAGCAGCCCTTCGATTTCTTCGAGTGGCAGCTCCTTCGTCAGCTTGATGGTGAGCGCCTGGCTGTGGCAGCGCATGGCGCCGATGCGCACGCACACGCCGTCGATCGGGACCGGATTGGCTTCGCGTCCCAGGATCTTGTTGCCCTCCGCCTGCGCTTTCCACTCCTCGCGGCTCTGACCGTTGCCAAGGTCCTTGTCGATCCACGGTATCAGGCTGCCTGCCAGCGGCAGCCCGAAGTGCTCGCTCGGCAATGCGCGGCTGCGCAGCGCGTCGCTCACCTTGCGGTCGATTTCCAGAATCGAGGAGGC
>Ga0137410_10002105_pt1 | contig 13606 bp, 14 predicted proteins | sample CZODoug1_16funga_FD_108878 | JGI IMG/M metagenome (GOLD analysis project Ga0137410, IMG submission 108878) | Vadose zone soil fungal communities from Angelo Coast Range Reserve, California, USA - CZODoug1_16fungal (Illumina Assembly) | ecosystem: Environmental > Terrestrial > Soil > Vadose zone... | reverse complement strand
TCAGCACACCCGATGTGGCGAACACCGCAAGCAGTGCGGCTACGGTACGAACTGCGGTGCGTTTCATGGTTTGTCCCCTGTCTCGTTGTGGTGGATTTCTGCGCTGCGTTGGCTGATGGGTTGCGGCGCGAGCCTGCGGGGTTGCGGATGATTGCGGGTGAATATTCCCGCCCAGGCTGACAACGATGCGATGACGGGTTGTGGTCGACGCGCGTGCGCCAGGCTGCCAGAATCCGGCGCTTTCCTCTGTCGGCAATCGCCATGGCACTCAAACGCCCCAAGAGCCCGGCGGGCACGCTGGTCGTGCTCGAACACACATCGAAGATTCTCAGGGGCAACGCGCTCGGCGACCCGCACGTGCGCAAGGTCGGGGTCTGGTTGCCGCCGCAGTACGACGAGAGCGGCGGCAAGCGGCGTTTTCCGGTCCTCTACGACCTGGTCGGTTTCACCGGATCCGGCCTTGCGCACTTCAACTGGAAGCCATTCGGCGACAACGTACCGGAGCGCATGGCGCGGCTGATCCACCAGGAGAAAATGGGCCCGGCGATCGCCGTGTTCCCCGATTGTTTTACCGCGCTCGGCGGCAATCAGTACGTGAACTCATCGGCAATCGGCAACTACGCCGACTACCTGACGCGCGAAATCGTGCCGTTCATCGATCGAGAATTCCGCACCCTGGCGAGCCGCGAACATCGCGGCTGCTTCGGCAAATCCTCCGGCGGCTACGGCGCCATCCTGCACGGCATGAAGTACGCGAAAACCTGGGGCGCGGTGGCAAGTCACTCGGGTGATGCGGGTTTCGAATTCGTGTACGCGGCCGATTGGCCGAACACGCTGGACGAACTCGCGCTTTTTCGCGCGCCGAAACGCCGGCCGGGCGCCTACGACGCACGCGTCGAGGCAAACGCCAAGGGCCTCGCCGACGGCCATGACGACGGGCGCATCAGGCGTTTTCTTGCGCACGTCTGGAAAAAAGAAAAACTCTCGATGAAAGAGGGGCTTTGCATCATGAATCTGTGCATGGCCGCGACCTACGATCCCGATCCGCGCGCGCCGCTTGGATTTCGCGTGCCGTTCAATCTCGAGTCGGGCGAAAGGATCGAAAAACGCTGGAGCCGATGGCGCGAGCACGATCCGATCAACCTGGTGGGCGACTACCGTGACAACCTGAAGTCACTGCGCGGCATCTACATCGACTGCGGCTGGCGCGACCAGTACCACATTCATTATGGTGCGCGCATCCTGTCGAAGCGCCTTGCCGCAGCCGGCATCCGCCACACGTATGAAGAGTTCGACGACGATCACTCCGATGTCGATTACCGGATGGACGTGAGCCTGCCGTTCCTCTATCGCGTGCTCAAAGGCTGAACGCGCGCGTCAATGACGCACGCGGCTTGGCGGTGACTTGCGGGTGAGTTGCTCGAGCGGTGTTTCTTCGGCCACCGTCCGGGTGGTCGAAACCGCGTTCAATTCGACCTGGTGTGCGCGCAGCCACTGCCCCAGCGCTTCGAGCACCGGCAGCACGCTGCGACCCAACGCGGTCAGCATGTATTCGACCTTCGGCGGAACCTCCGGGTACACGGTGCGTTGAACCAGGCCGGCGCTCTCCAGTTCGCGCAGCGGCAGCGTCAGCATGCGCTGCGTAACCTGCGGCATGGTGCGCTGGAGCTGACCGAATCGCAGCGTGCCCGCGCTCAGCCGCCACAGGATGAGCGGCTTCCACTTGCCGCCGACGAGTTCAATTGCCTGGTCAACCGGGCAACGATTTGCGTCGATCTTCATTCAAGCTCCTCTGCACAGGCACACCCATGTGCCTATGGCACATCGTTGTGCATTCTTGCGCGATGGTTCGTAAGCCGAGATATTTACGGTACACCAACCTCGATGATGGAGTACCGATGCAGCACCACCAGATCACCGCAACATTGCGTCCCGGCGTTGCGCCGTTCGAGGCGATCGCCGTGCTCGATTTCTGGGTCGAAGCGGGTCGTGCGCTGTGGTTCGCGAAGGATGCGGGATTCGATCGTCGTTTTTGCGAACGGTTTCTCTCGCTGCATGAAACCGCTGCGCGCGGTCGCCTGGCCCGGTGGACGTTGAGCGCGTCGGGTTCGCTCGCGTTGCTGTTGCTGCTCGACCAGTTCCCGCGCAACGCCTTTCGCGGCACGCTGCGCATGTACGTGACCGACACGATGGCGCGCGAGATTGCGCACCAGGCGATCGAAGCGGGCCACGACCAGCAGTTCGATGATGACCTGCGGGTTTTTTTTTGCCTGCCGTTCGGTCACTCGGAGCATCTCGCGGACCAGGAGCGCTCCGTTCTGTTCAACGGACGGCTTGGCGAGCCCAATCTGTCGCACGCCCGGCGCCATCGCGACATCGTGCGTCGTTTCGGTCGCTTCCCCCATCGCAACCCGATCCTCGGGCGGCCGATGTCGCGCCAGGAACAGGAGTTCCTGGACGCGGGCGGGTTTGCGGGCTAGGAGACGACCGTACCGAACAACGCTCCGATGCCCGCGGTGACGAGCATGGCAAAGGCACCCCAGAACGTGACACGCAGCGCGCCGGTCATGATCGGCGCGCCACCGGTGCGCGCGGCGAGCCCACCCAGGGTAGCGAGAAATATCAGCGACGTAAGCGCCACCGCGGGCACCAGCCAGGCGAGCGGTGCAAGCAGCGTGGTGAGCAGCGGCAATGCGGCGCCGGTTGCGAACGATGCTGCCGAAGTGAACGCGGCCAGCGTCGGCTGCGCGGCGGCACTCTCGGTGATGCCGAGTTCGTCACGCGCGTGTGCGCCGAGCGCATCCTTCGCCATCAGCTGTTCGGCAACCCGGTGCGCAAGCGCCGGCTCGAGCCCGCGGTTCACGTAGATCGTGGCGAGTTCGCAATGCTCGTGCTCGTTGTCGGACGCGAGTTCCTTGCGCTCGCGCTCCAGATCGGCACTTTCGGTGTCGGCTTGTGAACTGACCGACACGTACTCGCCGGCGGCCATCGACATCGCACCCGCCACCAGTCCGGCCACGCCGGCGACCAGAACGCTGCCACTATCGCTGCTTGCCGCCGCCACGCCGATGACCAGGCTGGCGGTGGAAAGAATGCCGTCGTTGGCACCGAGTACGGCCGCACGCAGCCAGCCGATGTCGCGCATGCGATGGCGTTCATGGTGATGGTGGGCACGCGCAGCGGCGGCGCGTTGAGCTGATCTTGGCATCATGGTTGGTCTTTCAACGACGCGCGTTTGCGCGCCCGCAGGTGCTGCACGAGCATGAACAACCCCAGAAGGGCGGCGAGGCCCACAAAAAGCCAGACCTCGACGTTGTGCAATTCGCCCAGCACCGCGGTCGCCGCCTCGCCGAACAGGTAACCCACGCCGGCGACAAGGATCGCCCAGATAATGGCGCCAATCGCATTGAACAGTGCAAACCGGGACGGCGCGACGCGCGACGTTCCGATGATGATCGGCCCGGCGATGCGCAACCCATACGCAAACCGCACGCCGACGATTACCCAGCTCTGGTAGCGCTCGATCAGGCGGAATACCCGCTCGGTCTGTCGCGCAACCGACGGGAAACGCACCAGCACCGTGGCGCCGTGCGCGCGACCGATCCAGAAAAAAATCTGATCGCCGGCAAAACCCGCGACCGCCGCAACCGCCATCACGCCGAAGATGTCGAGATGACCACGGGCGGCGGCAAATCCTGCCAGTACCAGTACGGTCTCGCCTTCCAGCAGGCAGAACAACGCGACCACCCAGTAACCGTGCGCGGCGATCAGGGCGTGTAGGTCCATGGGTCGGTGGCGGTTGCGCTTTTTTTGCCCCGTCGCCAGCAAACGGCCGAGAGACGGTTTGGATTGAGGTGAGATTGCGGCTGAATCAGGCAGGCAAAAAAAGCGCCGGGTCGACCGCCACCGTGTTCAGGTACACCGAAAAATGCAGGTGCGGGCCGGTCACGCGGCCGGTCGCGCCAACCTTGCCGATCGGCGTGTCGGCACGGACCACGTCGTCGACCTGCACGTCGATCTCGCTGAGATGCGCATACAGCGTAAGAAATCCCTGTCCGTGGTCGACGATCAGCTGGTTGCCGGAGAAGAAGTAGTCGCCGGTGTCGAGCACCTTGCCGGTTGCTGCCGCGACCACCGGCGTGCCGGTGGCCGCTGCGATGTCCATGCCGTTGTGCGGACTGCGCGAGCGACCGTTGAAGTATCGCCGCATGCCGAACGAACTCGAGCGTGGTCCCGGTGTCGGTGGCACCAGTGCGGTCGCAAGCGGCGCCTCGGCGCTGAAAGTACGCAGCACTTCACCGAGGTGCGCGCGTTCGCGTTCGTAGCGCGCCATGTCGGCGGCCGACAGGTCGACCTGGCCGGGCGGCACCTTCAGATGTTGCGCCGCGTAATCCTTGGATCCGACGGCGATCGACATCTGCTGCACGCGACCATCGCCGTGTTCGATCACCGCAACGACCTTCGCACCGGCCTTCACGCCCAGCGCGAGACCGATCAGGGCAACCCACTCCGGCCCTTCGCGCACGACCAGCACCCGTTCGTCGCCGATCCGCACGTGCGGCGCCTGCTCTGACTTGCCGAGCCGCAGGCGCGCGACCCCGCCCGGAACCGCCGCAGTGCGTGGCGACTGTGCGGCGAGGACAGCGATGGGCCAGGCGGGCACAAGCAGGAGAGGCGCGGCAAACAGCAGGCGGCGTCGATGCATCGGTGCAATTCTAGTGACCGCGCTGTTAGGGGATTCCTACGACTTCGGTGGCAATCATTTGCGAGCGCCCTTGAGGGGCGCTGCCTACTGTCGCGGCAGGCGAGTGCGTGCCCGATCAGCAACGGCCATCCGCCCGGAGCCTCTGCCGTTTGCGCCGCAGTATCGGCTCCGCGGGGAGGGAACAACTTTACGGTATTGCTGTATGCCCATCCCTTCGTTGCGGACGTGGGAACTTCGCGACTAAGTTGTCGGTCCCCACCTCTCCAAGAAGACGGAGACCACACATGGCACTGCGACTGGGCGACGAAGCCCCTGATTTCACCGCCGACACGACGGAAGGCCCGATCCGTTTTCACGACTGGATCGGCAATGGCTGGGCGATCCTGTTTTCGCATCCGAAGGACTTCACGCCGGTGTGCACCACCGAGCTCGGCTACATGGCCGGCCTGAAGGACGAATTCGCGAAGCGCAACACCAAGGTACTGGGCCTGAGCATCGACCCGGTGTCGGATCACACGCGCTGGCTGAAGGACATCGAAGATGCGACCGGGCACAAGGTCAACTACCCGTTGATCGGCGACCCGGAGCTGAAGATTGCCAAGCTCTACGACATGATCCACCCGAACGCCAGCGCGCAGACCAACAAGACCGCCGCTGACAACGCCACCATCCGCTCGGTGTTCATCATCGGGCCGGACAAGAAGGTCAAGCTGAGCCTCACGTACCCGATGAGCACCGGGCGCAACTTCGACGAGGTGCTGCGCGTGCTCGATTCGATGCAGCTCACTGCGAAACACAAGGTGGCTACGCCGGTGAACTGGAAACAGGGCGACGACGTGATCATCCTGGCATCGATCCCGGACGCCGATGCCCAAACGCTGTTCCCGCAGGGCTGGCGCGCAGTCAAGCCATATCTGCGCGTGACCAAACAACCTAAGTAGCGGAGGTGGCGCGCGGGGCCGCTCGTTCAAGCGGGTAACCGGCCTCGCGCCACGCCTTCATGCCGCCATCCAGCGCCACCGCGCGCTGGAATCCCATCGTGCGCAGCGTGGCGGCTGCCAGCGTCGAAATGCGCCCGAAGTCGCAATACGTAAGGATGCGCCGGGTCGGATCCGGCAACTCCTGGTTCACGCGCAACTCGAGCTGCCCGCGCGGCAGCAGCTGCGCGCCGGCGATGTGTCCCTCGTCGTAAGCATCGCGCTCGCGCACGTCGAGTATCACCAGTTCGCGGTCGCCCCCTTCGACGCGCGCCAGCAATTCCTCGAGCGACATGAACGGCACCGTGGCCGCCGCCTCGGCCAGCATCTGCGCCACCGTCTTGCCGCCGCTCATGTTGGTGCGCAGCGCTTCGGTGATGTGGGTCGGCATGGTCAGGTTGAGGCTGCGCATCATCTCGACGAAACCGGCACGGTCCTGCTTCTGCAGGCGCGGATTCGACGCGGCCTCCTGGGCAATGGTCGAGTGGGTGCGACCCTTGTAGTCGTGCGCCGGGTACACCTTCAGCGCGTGATCGAGTTGCAGTACGCGCGTAAAAAGACTGTCGTAAAGCGCTCCCGGGTCGCCGGTCGGCAGATCGGTGCGGCCGGTGGCGCCGATCAGCAGCGTGTCGCCGGTGAAGACGCGATCCGGCGCAACCAGGCACATCGAGTCGCTGGTATGGCCAGGTGTGTAGAGAACCTTCAACCGCAACTTGCCGACGATCAGCATCTCGCCATCGTCAACCCGCAGGTCGACGATCGGTGCCGGACTCGCGCGATGCATGACCGTAGGCACCTCGAGCTGCTGCGCAAGCTGGCGGGTCGCCGAGAAATGATCGGCGTGCGTATGCGTGTCGATGACAAAGCGGATGCGCAGGCCGTTACGCGCAGCCAGCGCAACGTAACGGTCGATCTGGCTGACCTCGGGATCGATCAGCGCAGCGGCGCACGTCTCGGCGCAGCCCACGAGGTAGGACTGGCATCCGCCGGTGGCGATCTGTTCGAACATCATCGAGTTGCTCCGCGGACTGCCGTCCGTGTCGAGTCGGATTCACGGTACGCAGCCGGGCGGCCGGCGTCAATGCGGCTCGCGTTTGGTTGAAGGCCGCAAGGCTTTGCTCTTTTCGCCCCCATCCTGGCCGTCTCCCGCAGGCGGGTGAGGGAAATTTGAATCCCCTCCCGTGCAGAGCGGGGGAGGGCAAGGGTGGGGCGCTTACCGCGCACTCTCGCAAGCACCTTTCCTGCGAAGCATTTTCGGGATAAGCAAATTCAGAAGACGTTGTTCCTTCGCATGCGTTTGTAGGCACCCTGTCGGGCCTGGTTACCCGTTCAGGAAGCGTCGAAGTGAACACCGCGGTTCTCAGTGGCCCACTAGCGAGCAGGTCGCGCCAGCGTCCACGCCGGGTGCTGCCCGGCTTCGGCCCTACGTTGGGCCTGGCGCTTACGTACCTGTCGCTGCTCGTCCTCATCCCGTTGTCCGCGGTGTTCGTCAAATCCACCGGCCACGGATGGGATGCGTTCTGGGCTGCAGCGACCGGGCCGCGTGTGCTGGCGTCGTACCGGCTGACTTTTGGCGCCGCGCTGCTTGCGGCGCTGATCAACGTCGTGTTCGGCTTCATCCTTGCCTGGTCGCTGGTCCGCTACGAGTTTCCCGGCAGAAAACTGGTCGATGCGCTGGTCGACCTGCCGTTTGCGATTCCGACTGCGGTGGCCGGGATTTCACTGGCGGCGCTTTATTCGAGCAACGGCTGGTTGGGAAGCTGGCTCGAGCCGCGTGGCCTGAAGGTGGCCTTCACTCCACTGGGGATCCTGGTCGCCCTGGTATTCATCGGGTTGCCGTTTGTCGTGCGTACGGTGCAACCGGTACTCGAGGATCTCGAGACCGAACTCGAGGAAGCCGCGGCCAGCCTCGGCGCGGATCGATGGCAGACATTTCGCCGCGTACTTCTGCCGATGCTGCTGCCGGCGCTGCTGACCGGTTTTGCGCTGGCCTTCGCGCGCGCTGTCGGCGAATATGGATCGGTGATCTTCATCGCCGGCAACGTTCCGCTGGTGAGCGAGATCACTCCGCTTCTGATCGTCGCCAAGCTGGAGCAATACGACTATGTCGGTGCCACGGCGATCGCCGCGGTGATGCTGGTCTGCTCTTTCCTGTTGCTGCTGGTCATCAACGCGATGCAGGCGTGGAGTGCGCGTCGCACCGGCTTGCAAAGGACACGCTGATGACAAGCCTGGTTGCAGGCGCGATCGACGCGTCGCTTGCCAGCCCGCCCTACCAGCGCAAGGCCGCCACGCGTGAAGCGGGCTGGGTGCGCCGGCTGCTGCTTGCGGTTGCGCTGATATTTTTTGTGCTCAACCTGGTTCTTCCGTTGGTGGTCGTGTTCAGCGAAGCGCTGCGCAAGGGATGGGCGGCCTACGTCGCTGCGCTTGCGGAGCCCGAGGCACTTGCCGCGATCCAGCTCACGCTGGCGGCGGCTGCGATCGCGGTGCCGCTCAACGTGGTCTTCGGCCTCGCGGCGGCCTGGGCGATCGCCAAACACGACTTTCGCGGCAAGCAGCTGCTGATCACGCTGATCGATCTGCCGTTCTCGGTTTCGCCGGTGGTTGCCGGCCTGGTCTTCGTGCTTGTATTTGGCGCGCAAGGCTGGTTTGGCCCATGGCTGCAGCAACACGACCTGAAGGTCGTGTTCGCGGTGCCGGGCATCGTGCTGGCAACGGTGTTCGTGACGGTCCCGTTCATCGCGCGCGAGTTGATTCCGCTGATGCAGGCGCAAGGGCGCGACGAGGAAGAGGCGGCAACCGTGCTCGGTGCGTCGGGCTGGCACACGTTCCGCCGCGTCACCCTGCCCAACATCAAGTGGGGACTGCTCTACGGCGTGATCCTGTGCAATGCCCGCGCGATGGGTGAGTTCGGTGCCGTGTCGGTTGTCTCGGGCCACATCCGCGGCGAGACCAACACCCTGCCGCTGCATGTGGAGATCCTCTACAACGAGTATCACTTCGCCGCCGCGTTTGCGGTGGCCTCGCTGCTGGCGTTGCTGGCGCTGCTGACCCTGTTGCTCAAACAGGTCGTTGCGTGGCGCGCGGACAGAAACGGAGTCGTTTCGTGAGCGTGCAGGTACACAACATTCACAAATCGTTCGGCAGTTTTGTCGCGCTCGGCGACGTCACGCTGGACTTTCCGACCGGCGAACTGACGGCGTTGCTCGGACCGTCCGGCTGCGGCAAGACCACGCTGTTGCGGATCATCGCCGGGCTGGAGACGCCGGATCGCGGCCGGCTTCTGCTCGACCGCGCCGATGCATCGGCGACCGGCGTGCGCGAACGCCGGGTCGGGTTCGTGTTCCAGCATTACGCGCTGTTTCGCCACATGACGGTGTTCGAGAACGTGGCGTTCGGGTTGCGGGTCAAGCCGCGCAAGGAGCGCCCGGGCGAAGCCGACATCCGGCGGCGGGTGCACCATCTGCTCGAGCTGGTACAGCTCGACTGGCTTGCGGATCGTTATCCACCGCAACTCTCGGGCGGCCAGCGGCAGCGCATCGCGCTGGCGCGCGCGCTGGCGGTGCAACCGCGTGTGCTGCTGCTCGACGAACCGTTCGGCGCGCTCGACGCGCAGGTGCGCAAGCAACTCAGGCGCTGGCTGCGCCGCCTGCACGACGAGCTCCATATCACGAGCGTCTTCGTCACCCACGATCAGGACGAGGCGATGGAAGTGGCCGATCGTGTGGTGCTGCTCAACCACGGCCGCGTCGAGCAGGTGGGTACGCCGCAGGAAGTCTATGAACGGCCGGCAACACCGTTTGTGTACGGTTTCCTTGGCGCCGTGAACCGTTTCGATGCGCGCGCCGAGTCTGGACAGGTGCGCGTTGGCGGCCAGACGCTGGCGGTGGATGTCGCGGCGGAACGCAGCGGCGCCGTGCGGGCCTATGCGCGCCCGCACGAGCTGCTGATCCGTACCGACCCGTCGGCGATCGGGATTCCCGCGCGCATCGCCCGCGTATTGGGCTTTGGCGCGGTGAGCCGGGTGGAACTGATCGCGGCCGACGGATCGAACATCGACGTCGACCTGGGCCGCGAACAAGCTGCCGGACTCGACCTGCAGCCGGGGCGGGAAGTAAGAATCCAGGCGACGCGCGTCGGTCTGTTTGGCCATGAAGGAGCGGCGCAATGAATTTCCAGCAGCTGCGCATCGTCCGCGAAGCGGTGCGGCGCAATTTCAATCTGACCGACGTCGCGGCGGCGCTGTTCACGGCGCAATCCGGCGTCAGCAAGCACATCAAGGATCTCGAGGACGAGCTGGGTGTCGAACTGTTTGTCCGCCGCGGCAAACGCCTGCTCGGACTCACCGAACCCGGCAAGGAACTGGTGGTGATCGTCGAGCGGATGCTGCTCGATGCAAGAAACCTGAAGGGGCTGGCCGAACAATTCTCCGGTGCCGACCATGGCCGCCTCACGATCGCGACCACACATACCCAGGCACGTTACGCTCTGCCGCCGGTGATCGCCCGCTTCAAGCAGGATTTTCCGCGTGTGCATCTGGTGTTGCTGCAGGGGAGCCCGACCGAAATCGTGTCACTGCTTCAATCGGGTGAAGCCGACGTCGGTATCGCCACCGAGGCGCTCGAGGGCATCGACACGTTCGCCACCTTTGCCTTCTATCAATGGCACCACGCGGTGGTGGTGCCGCAGGCGCACGCGCTCGCGTCACGAACGGGCCTGACGCTGGAAACGCTGGCCGAGTACCCGCTGATCACCTACCACGAGGGATTCACCGGCCGGGCGCGCGTCGACGAAACGTTCGCGGCCGCGGGTTTGGCGCCCGACATCGTGATGTCCGCGCTCGACGCGGACGTGATCAAGACCTACGTTCAACTCGGCCTCGGCATCGGCATCATCGCGTCGATGGCCTTCGAGCCGCAGCGCGACCACGGATTGAAGCTGCTGCCGGCCGAGCATCTGTTTCGCGCCAACACCACTCGAATCGCGTTGCGCCGCGGCCAGTTCCTGCGCGGTTATGCCTACCGGTTCCTGCAGGGTTGTGTGCCGGGCCTCACGGAAGAGGCGGTGCGCGCGGCCGTGCTGCCGGAATGAGGCCGGAGTAACGCGCGGCTGCAATACAAAGCAGAACTTCTTGGTTCACGCAGTTCCGGCGCGTGATTACCTTGGCGGTCGATCCGCAACAACATCAGGACGATTGCCATGAAACTCCGTCGTTTCCTCGCTCTGCTCGCAGCCACCGCGGCTCTCGCCGCGGTCGGCGCAGCGCAGGCGCAGACCACGTTGCTCAATGTCTCGTACGACCCCACCCGTGAGCTCTACCAGGACTACAACGCGGCCTTCGCGAAATACTGGAAAACCCGGACCGGCGAGACGGTGACGATCCGCCAGTCGCATGGCGGATCCGGCAAACAGGCGCGTTCGGTGATCGACGGCTTGCAGGCAGACATCGTCACGCTTGCACTTGCGTACGACATCGATGCGCTGTACCACAACGGCAAGCTGCTGGCCGCCGACTGGCAGAAGAAGCTGCCGAACAACGCATCGCCCTACACGTCGACCATCGTGTTCCTGGTGCGCAAGGGCAACCCCAAGCGCATCAACGACTGGCCCGATCTGGCGCGCCAGGGCATCGAGGTGATCACACCGAACCCGAAGACCTCCGGCGGTGCGCGCTGGAACTACCTTGCGGCCTGGGGCTTCGCGTTGAAGCAACCCGGCGGCAGCGACGAAACGGCGCGCGCTTTCGTGCAAAAGATCTACGCCAATACCCGGGTGCTCGACTCCGGCGCACGTGGCTCGACCACCACCTTCGTCGAACGCGGCATCGGCGACGTGTTGATCGCGTGGGAAAACGAGGCTTATCTGGCAGTGAAGGAACTGGGCCCGGACAAATTCGAGATCGTCACGCCGAGCCTCTCGATCCTGGCCGAACCACCGGTGGCAGTGGTCGACAGGAACGTCGACAAGAAGGGCACACGCAAGACGGCGCAGGCATATGTCGAATATCTCTACTCGCCGGAAGGCCAGGCGATCGCGGCCAGACACTACTACCGGCCGCGTGATCCCGCAGTCGCGGCGCAATTTGCCAGGCAGTTCGCGGCGGTGAAGCTGTTCACCGTCGACGAGATCTTCGGCGGCTGGCGCAAGGCGCAGAAGGAGCACTTCGACGACGGTGCGTCGTTCGACCGGATCTACACGCTCGCGGGACGTTGATCGTTCGGCGCAGGGGGCGGCAGTGCTAGATTGCCGCCCTTCACAGGCCGTCCGCGCCCGCTGCGGCGTGTTGCATGACTCAGCCCGCCAGCGCTACGGTTGCGCTCGCCGCCCAGCCTTCATCGTTCGCGCGCAACTGGCCGTTCCTGGCGCTGCTCGCCTTCTCCGCGCTGCTGCACTTTGTCTGGTTCGAGCGGCCGCTCACCGTCGTGCTCGACGAGGTTTATTACCCGCGTTTTGCGCTCGACTACATCAAGCACGAATATTTCTTCGACCTGCATCCGCCACTCGGCAAGCTGATCTTTTTCGTGACGGCATGGTTCGCCGGCCTTGATCCGGGTTTTTCGTTCGCCAGCAACCAGCTTCCATTTCCCGATTCGAGCTACCTCGCGCTGCGTGTTCCGCCGCGGCTCGCAGGAACGCTCCTGCCGCTGGTGCTCGCCGGTGTGGCGCTCGAACTCGGCCTCTCGCGTACGGCCGCGCTGGTGATCGGTGCGCTGGCCACACTCGACAACGCGCTGCTGGTGATCTCACGGTTTGCGCTCATCGATGCGTTCGTACTCCTGTTCGGCTTCGGCGCCCTGTGGTGTTATCTGCACGGCCGCGACCGCGGCGGGTGGTGGTTGATCGCAACTGCGCTTTTGTCCGGTGCCGCGGTGAGCGTCAAGTGGACCGGGCTCGCATTCGTCGGCCTGGTGTTGACTACCGAAGGCGTGCGCTGGCTGCGCGCACCGAACGCAGCGGGTTTCGTGCGCATGGCAGTGATCGTGTTGCTTGGCGTTGCCGTATATGTGGCGTGTTTTGCCGCGCACTTCGCTCTGGCGTCGCGCACCGGAAGCGACGACGGCGTCATGAGCCAGGAATTCCAGTCGACGCTGGCCGGCAACCCGAATGCCGCCGATCGTTCGCTCAAGCGGCCGGGGTTCCTGGCGCGTTTCGCGGAACTTCACTACCGGATGTTCGACGGCACGCGCAAATCGATCGCCCCGCATCCTTATGCAAGCCACTGGTTCGAGTGGCCGTTCATGACCCGTTCGCTGGACTTCTGGGCCGAGCACGCCGACGGCAAGATCGCGCACATCTACTTCCTCGGCAACCCGGTGGTCTGGTGGGCGAGCACCTATTGCATGCTGTTGCTGCTGATCAACTTCCCGCCGCGCCTGGTCAACGCAACGCTTTCAAGCGCAACCGCGGGGCAACCACGGCGGCCGCTCGAGCGCATCGAGGTCGCGGTGGTGGTGGCATACCTCGCGAACATGCTGCCGTTCATGCCGATCGCGCGGGTGTTGTTCGCGTATCACTACCTGCCGGCGTTATGCGTCGCGCTGATCGGACTCGGTTACCTGCTCGATCGCAGCGGCGGGTATCGAAAGTCGCTGGCGATCGGGCTGGTCGCGCTGGCGGTGGCGGGTTTCGTCTACATCGCGCCGCTGACGTATGGACTGCCGCTGGATCCGGGCGCCTTCGACGCCCGGTTCCTGGTGCCCGGCTGGCGATAAAAACCCGTGGCTCAAACGTTCCAAGCAATCCGGTAGCGATAAAGCCAGTCCTGAAAGCCGGGCATCCGATCTTCGCGCTCTACAAGGACGACGAGACGAATGCGCGCAAGCTGCTGGCACGCTACAGCGAGAAGGAACTCGATCTGATTGCCGACGTGCTGACGCGCCTGACGACGCCGCCGGAAAGCCAAGAATGAGACGGGTTACGTCGT
>Ga0137410_10002104_pt1 | contig 13606 bp, 10 predicted proteins | sample CZODoug1_16funga_FD_108878 | JGI IMG/M metagenome (GOLD analysis project Ga0137410, IMG submission 108878) | Vadose zone soil fungal communities from Angelo Coast Range Reserve, California, USA - CZODoug1_16fungal (Illumina Assembly) | ecosystem: Environmental > Terrestrial > Soil > Vadose zone... | reverse complement strand
CCGATCGCGCCAGCGGGAACAGACCGTCCTCGAGCCCGGCGAGCGTCACGACCGGCCATTCGAGCCCCTTCGCCATGTGCACCGTCATCAACGTGACCCCGGTCGGGTCCCCCGTCCCCTGGTCGGCCGACGCCACGAGCGCCGCCTGGGTGAGGTACCGCTCGATGAGCGATGCGCCCGCTCCCCCGCCCTCGTCCCCGGTTTCATCCCCCTCGTCCTCCGCCGTCTCGGCCCATGCCGCCGCCCCGGCGATCAGCTCCTGCACATTCTCGAGGCGCTCGACACCCTCGGGTCCCTCGTCGGCCAGATACTGGGCGTAGCCCACCGCCGCCACCGCCTGCTCCAGGGCCGTGGCGGGATCGGCCGCCGCATGCCGCGCCCGCAGCTCGTCGATCAGCGCGGCCACCCCCACAAACGCCGCCCGCACGTTGGGCCGCAGGTCGGGGATCCGCTCGGCCGCCCGGGCGGCGTCGAGCAGCGGCTGCCCCCATTGGGTCGCCGCGCGTAGGAGCTGAGTGAACGAGGCGTCGCCGATCCCCCGCCGGGGCACGTTGACGATGCGGGCGAACGCCTCATCGTCCCGGGGATTGGCGATGAGCCGGAGATAGGCGAGCACGTCCTTCACCTCGCGGCGCTCGTAGAAGCTCACGGCACCGACCAGCCGGTACGGGATGCCCCGGAACCGGAACGCCTCTTCGAGCGGCCGCGACTGTGAATTGGTGCGGTACAGGACCGCCATCCCTTCGTACGCCACGTCGCCGCCTGCCGCCCGGCGGCTGAGCTCGCCGGCGAGCCACTCCGCCTCGTCCCGCTCGTCCGCCGCGGTGAGCAGCGTGACGGGCTCGCCCCCCTGCTTCGCGGTGAACAGCGTCTTGCCCAGCCGGCGGGCGTTTTCCGCGATGACGCCGTTCGCCGCATCGAGGATCACCTGGGTGGACCGATAGTTCTGCTCGAGCTTGATGAGGGTCGTGCCGGGGAAGTCCTGCTGGAACGAGAGCATGTGCCGCACATCCGCTCCACGCCAGCCGTAGATCGCCTGGTCGTCGTCGCCCACCACGCAGAGGTTTCTGTGCGCGCTGGCGAGCTGCTTCACGAGCCGGTACTGGGCGGCGTTGGTGTCCTGGAATTCATCCACCAGCACGTGATCGAAACGTCGCTGCCAGTACGCCAAGCGCTCCGGACGCTCGGCGAACAGCGTGAGCGGAAACAACAGGAGGTCGTCGAAGTCCATGGCGTTGGCCTGGCGGAGCGCGGGGCCGAGCCCGGCATAGATCTCCGCCGCGACGCGCTCGAGCGGGCCGTCGGCGCTCGCGCCCAGCTCCTCGGGGAGGACCATCCGGTTCTTCGCGCCCGAGATGATCGCGTGGACCGCACGCGGGGGATTGGCTTTGGGGGAGTGACCCCGCTGCTCCAGCAGGCGTTTGATGAAAGACTCCGAGTCGTCCTGGTCGTAGATCGTGAAATTCGGCCCGAAACCGAGCAGGGCCGCCTCACGCCGGAGCAGGCGCGCCGACAGCGCATGGAAGGTTCCGATCCACAGACCGCGCGGGTCGGCGCCGAGCAGTGCGGCCACCCGCGCCCGCATCTCTCCCGCCGCCTTGTTCGTGAACGTGACGGCGAAAATGCGCGATGGCGCCACACCCCGCTCGCGGATGAGGTGGGCGATCCGGGCCGTGAGGACGCGCGTCTTGCCCGAGCCCGCGCCGGCGAGCACCAGGAGCGGGCCGCCCGGATGGTGGACCGCGGCGTCCTGCTGGGGATTGAGCGCAACCGTCACGTCGCGCTCACGAGCGGGAATTCGAGCACGAACTCGGTCCCCTCCCCCGTCGGGGCCGGCCGGTACAGCAGGCGGCCGCCGTGCTGTTGCTCGACGATGCGACGCGCCAGGGCCAGTCCGATGCCCCACCCCCCCGGCTTGGTCGAGACGCCGGGCTCGAACAGCTGGGCTCGCACCTCCGGGGGCACGCCGGGACCGTCGTCGCGAACGCTCAGCCGGGCGGTGCGGCCGGCCGCATCCACCACCACGTCGATGCGCCCGCCGCGTCCCGAGAGCGCGTCGATCGCGTTCTTGATCACGGCCTCGAGTGCCCATTCGAGCAGCACCGGATCGCCGAGCGCGGTGGGGCCGGGCCCGGTCGCGCGCAGGGCGAGCGTCACCGGGCTCGCCAGCGTCGGGAGCCGCGGGCGGAAATAGCTCACCACCCGCTCGGCCAAGGCGCCCAGTCCCACCGACTCCCGCCGCGCCGGCCGGCCGATGCGCTCGAACCGCTTGGCCACGCGCTCCAGGCGTTCCGCATCGGCCTGAAGATGCTCCGCCAGCTCGGCCCCGCTGGTACCCGGATTCTCCCGCAGGTAGGCAATCCATCCCGTGAGGCTCATGAGCGGCGTGCCGAGCTGGTGGGCCGACTCCCGCGCCATGGCGACCCACAACCGGTCGCGCGCGGCGGCGACCTGCGTGCGGTAGGCCCACCCGGCGAGCAGCGCCAGGCAGAGGAGCACGGCGCCTTCGAGCGCGGCGATGCTCGCGAACCGCCGGGCGGAGGTCCCGGTGCCGTAGTGGATCGTGCCCACGCCCGGCTGGACCAGCGCGGGATTTTCGATGTCGAGCGCGGCGATCCAGGCTCGCAGGCGCGCCGTGTCGGCGCCGATCTCCGGAGGGGCGTTATCGAGCGCCGTGATGTGACCCGCGGTGTCCGTCACGACGATGGCGATGCCGAGCGAGCGCACCTGGCGCGCGAGGTCGAGCAGCGCGTCGGTGGCGGCGTCGGGTCGCGGATCGTTCAGGCCGGCGAATACCCGGCCGAGCAGGGTGCTCGTCTGGCGCGCGTCGTCCCGCAGGTGGCGCGCCACCACCCACGCATACCAGATGGTGATCCCGCCGAGCAGCAGCGCCAGCCCCGCCACCACGGGAGGACCGGCGCGGCGAAGCGCGGCGTTACGGACCACCGGCGGAGGGCGGCACGAGGCGCTCCATTCCCAGGTACGGGACCAGCGCCGCGGGAATCGTCACGGAGCCGTCGGGTTGCTGCCGCGTCTCGAGCAGCGCCGCGATCGTCCGCGGCAGCGCCACGCCCGACGCGTTGAGCGTGTGCGTCAGCTCCGGCTTCGCGCCCGCAGACGGGCGGTAGCGGATGTGGGCACGCCGTGCCTGGAAATCGGTGAAGGTGCTGGAGCTCGAGACCTCGAGCCACTGGCCTACGCCGGGCGCCCACACCTCGAGGTCGTACGTCTTGGCGCTGGCGAACCCCAGGTCGCCCGCCGCGAGCAGCACGACCCGGTAGGGGAGCTCGAGCCGCTGCAGTACCGCCTCTGCGTGCCCGGTCATCCGCTCATGTTCGGCCGGTGAGTCGGCGGGCCGCGCGAACCGAACCAACTCCACCTTGTCAAACTGATGCACCCGCAGCAGTCCCCGGGTGTCCCGCCCGGCGGCCCCCGCTTCGCGCCGGAAGCACGGCGTGTAGGCGGTATAGCCCAGCGGCAGCTTCCCGCCGTCCAGGATCTCATCGCGATGCAGGTTCGTGACGGGGACCTCGGCGGTCGGGACGAGAAAGAGATCGTCGGGCGTCGTCTTGTACGCGTCGTCCTCGAACTTGGGGACCTGCCCCGTACCCTGCATCGTTTCGCGCTTCACGACCAAGGGCGGCTCCACCTCGACGTAGCCGTGCTCCCGGGTGTGCAGGTCGAGCATGAAGTTGATCAGGGCGCGCACGAGCTTCGACCCGGCGCCCACAAAGACCGGGAACCCCGACCCCGAGATCTTCGCGCCACGCGCCAGGTCGAGCAACCCGAGCGATTCGCCGATCTCCCAGTGCGGTTTGCCACCCTTCGGCGCGGGCTCGCCCCGCGTGCGGACGACCTTGTTGTGCGACGCGTCGCCGTCGGGCACGTCCGCCAGCGGCACGTTCGGGACATAGAGCAGCTTCTCTTCGAGCGCCTGCTCGACGCCCCTCAGCTCCGCCTCCAGTGCGTCGATCCGCTCGCTCAGGGCACGGCGCGACTCGCGGACGGCCGGCGGCAGCGCGCCCTTCTCCTTCATCAGACGCGCGTCGGCCTTCGCGGCCTCGTTGCGCTCGGCCTTGAGCTGATCGAGCTGCCCGGTGAGCGCGCGGCGGCGCATGTCCAACGCCTCGAGTTCGTCGAGCAGCCGCGTGACGGTAGGATCGCCACGCCGGGCGAGCGCGGCGCGCACCTGCTGGGGCGAGGCGCGCAGGAGCTTGAGATCGATCACGACGCTACTGCTTCGGGAGGCCGGGCTCGAGACCGCGATAGCCGCAGTTCTGGTCCACCAGGATCTCGAAATCCAAACGACGGGCGGTCGAGTCCACGCCCAGCACCCGCAACTTGGCGTAGAGCGACACCGTCACGCCGAACAAGCACTGGGTCGGCCGTGAGCGGACCAGCACGACCGTCCCCGTATCGAGCACGATCGGCTTGTCGAGGATGTAGCCCGTGGTCGGCGCAAGCGTGATCGCGTCGAACCGCGTCGTGGACCGCTGCAAGCCGGACAACAGGCCCAGGTTGATGGCTCCAGTGGGAAACAGGGCGGGCGCGCCGAGCGAGTCGAAATCGAAGGCGAAGTCGAGCTGCGTGCTCTGGTCTGTCCGAACGGTCTGCGCGGTCTCGAGAGTGTAGGCCGACGGCAGTTGAACGTTGGACGTGCCCCGCAGTGCGAACAACGACACGGTGTCCACCACATTGGTGAAGGCCGGGGCGGGGAGGCTGGTCGTATCGCCGCATGCGACGACGAGCAGTGCGAGCCCCGTCAGGGCGAGGACGCGGGTGGCAATTCGGCGGTGGAGAGGCATTCGGTGCGGGGAAGATACCGCGCCGCGTCCAAGTGGGTCAACCCACGGTGGCTGCTTGACTTCGCCAGTTTCCATTCCTATGCTTGGCCGCCGTATGACGACAATCCGGGATGTGGTCGAAGCACTCGCCCGCCGCGGCGGGGTGGACGCGGTCGTGGTCGTGGGGCGTGACGGGTTGCCGATCGACGCCCGCGCGGCCGACGGCCTCGACGCCGAGAACGTGGCCGCCCTCCTGCCATCGGTCATCAACGGATTGGCGCAGCTGGGCCAAGCGGGAGGGCGCGGGGAATTCGGCACCGGCGTGCTCGAGTTCGGGTCCGGGCTCGCCGTGGTCTCCGTCCTCAACGCCGACGCCTTGCTCGTCGTCCTGGTGCGGCCGTCCACCAATGTGGGCGCCCTGCTATACGACCTGCGGCGCCACCGCTCGGCGATCGCCGGGCTGCTCTGAGCCGGAGTCGCTCGCCTTGTCGCCCGCCCGGCGGCATCTCCTCGTCGTCGACGACGAGCCGCATATCGGGTTGCTGCTGCGCCCCCACCTCGAACGCCTCGGCTACTTGGTGAGCCTCGCCCGCACGCTCGCCGAGGCGCGGCACGCGTTGCAGGGCGGCGCCCCGCCCTTCGACGCGATGCTCCTCGACCTCCACTTGCCCGACGGGTCCGGGCTCGATCTGCTGCGCGAGCTCCGCGCCGCCGCGGCCACTCGCTCGTTTCCCGTCATCGTCCTGACCGCCGAAGGCGAAGACCGCATTCTGAGTGAAGCGGAGGGCCTGGGCGCCGGGTTGCTCACCAAGCCGTTCAGCCCGAGCAAGCTCACGGCGCGCATCGCCGCGATGCTGGGCGACGCACCCCCTCCCTCGGTTCCGCAGGAGCCGCGATGAGCGTCTGGGCCGCCATCCTCGCCGGCGGGGCGGGCACCCGATTCTGGCCGCTGTCGACCCCCGAGCGGCCCAAACAGCTGCTGCCGCTCGCCGGCGACCGGCCCCTCCTGGTTCAGGCGGTGGAGCGGCTCGACGGACTCGTCCCGCCCGAGCGGATCCTGATCCTCACCGGGCCGTTCCTGGTCGATCAGGTGGCCCGCGTGGTGCCGCAGATCCCGCGGGCCCAGATCTTCGCCGAGCCGCGCGCGGCGTCCACCGCGCCGGCGCTCACGTGGGCCGCGCACTGGATCTCGCAGCGGGACCCCGGCGCCCAGATGCTGTCGTTGCACGCCGACTGGGCGGTGAGCGATGATCGCGCGTTCCGGGCGGCCGGGCGGCAGGCGCTCGGCGTGGCGGCCGAGTACGACGTGCTCGTCACGGTGGGCGTAAAGCCGACGCGCAACGAGACGGGGTACGGGTACATCATCCCCGCGAAGCCGCTGGGTGGAGCGCGCACCGTGCGGCGCTTTCTCGAGAAGCCCTCCGCCGCCCGCGCGGCGCTGTTGCGCCGCCGGGGCGCGCTCTGGAACACGGGCCTGTTTGCGTGGGGCGTGGCGCGCTTCCTGGGCGAAGCGGGTGCCTACGCGCGCGAGCTCAAGCCCGGGTGGCCGGCGCTCACGGGAGGCGACGTCGCGGGCTTCTTCGCCGCAGTCCGGCCGGTCGCGGTGGACGTGGCCGTGCTGGAGCGCACGAAGAAGCTCGCGGTCGTGGCCGGGACCTTCGCCTGGGACGACATCGGCTCCTGGGACGCCCTGTTGCGCATCCGCAAGCCCGACGCGCATGGCAACGTGGTGGTCGGCAAGGCGACCGTAGCGGACGACGTGCGCCGCTCGGTGATCTGGTCCGAGAGCGAGCACGTGGCCGTCGTCGGTCTGGAAGACATGGTGGTCGTGCGGGCGAACGGCCACACGCTGGTGATGCCCACCGGCCGCGCCGAGCGCTTGAAGGAGCTCGTCCAGCGGTTGTGACCCACGCCCTCTACCTGCTCGATCCGGATCCCGCTCCGGCGTGGGCGCCGTTCGCGGGCGCGCGCCCGTTGTGCGAGCTGCGGGCCGGCGCGCACCTGATCCGCGAGCGGTGGGAGACGTTCGTCGGCGCCGAGACTGCCGCGATCTTCGCCCTGCCCCACCTCGCCGGGTTCGCCGAGGCCGGCGTCCCCCTCGTGGCCGCCCGTCGCCCCGTGCCCGGGCCAGCCGTGATCGGGTCGTCGACGTTCGCGCCGCGCGGGCTCGCTCCCGCGCTCCCAGACGGCGCCTTTCGTCTCACGAGCGGGGGCGTCACGGTGGGATGGGGCGTCGGACCGGGAGCCACGTGGGACGGCCCCCAGCCGCATGCCGCCGCGATCGAGGTGCCGGGCGTGGTGCTCCACGGCGCCTACGACCTGGTCCCCGCCCTCGAGCGGCTGCTCCCGGACGACCTGCGCGCCTTGCTCGGCGACAGTGACCCGCTCCCCGCGGGGAGCACCGTGCTCGGCGATCCCGCCGCGATCGCCCTGCGGGATGCCGCCGTGGAACCCGGCGTCGTGTTCGATGTACGGAACGGTTCGGTGGTGCTCGAGAGCGGCGCCGAGGTTCGCGCCGGGACCCGGCTCGAGGGGCCCCTCTGGGTCGGCGCGAACGCACACGTGCTGGGCGGGCCGGTGCGCGCGTCGGCCATCGGCCCGCACACGAACGCGCGCGGTGAGCTGTCGAACTGCGTCTTCCTGGGATACGCGAACAAGGCGCACGACGGCTTCGTCGGCCATTGCGTGATCGGCCGCTGGGCGAACCTCGGCGCGGGGACGATCACGTCGAACTTGAAGAACACGTACGGTCGGGTGCGCCTCGAGATCGCGGGGACGCGACTCGACACCGGTCTCCAGTTTCTCGGGAGCCTGATCGGGGACCACGCCAAGACGGCGATCGGGACGCTACTCGGCACCGGAACCGTGATCGGCACCGGCGCGAGCGTTTTCGACGCCGTGCGGGCGCCCAAGTACGTCCCGCCGTTCGCCTGGGGCGGCGCGGGCGACGGCCGCATGAGCCGGGACGGGTTTCTCAAGACCGCCGAGCGCGTGCTCCCGCGGCGGGACGTGGCGGTGGACGACGCGACCCGCGCGATGCTGGAGCGGATTTACGACTGGGCCACGCGCTGACTTTCGTGCTCGGCCGGTTGCTCCCCGGCTGGCGAATGCGCACATTGTTCAGTTCCAGTGGACACAAGCGCCATGCCGCAAACGGACCAATACCGACGGGTCGGGAAGTTCGAGCTGCACGAGCTCATCGGCGAAGGGGCGATGGGCGCGGTGTGGAAGGCGTACGATTCCGTCATTCGGCGCTACGTCGCCCTCAAGCTGTTGTCGCGCGCGGGCCGCGCGGCTGACGCCCAGGACCGCTTCATGCGCGAGGCACGCGCCGCCGGCGCCCTGCAACACCCGAACATCGTCACGATCTACGATCTGGGCGACTCGGACGAGCAGCTGTTCATCGCGATGGAGCTGGTCGATGGGCGAGACCTGAGCTCGCTGGTCGCGCTGAGCGAGCCGCTCGCGCTCGAGCGCAAGCTCGACATCGTGATCGAGGTTCTGCAGGGCCTGTCCTACGCGCACGAGCGCGGCGTCATCCATCGCGACGTCAAGCCCTCCAACGTCCGGATCGCCTCCGACGGCTCGGTGAAGATCATGGACTTCGGGATCGCGCGGCTGCAGTCGGCCGACGTGACGGGCTCGGGCGCGATCGTCGGCACGCCGACGTACATGGCGCCGGAGCAGATCACCAACGGGGCGATCACCCCGGCCACCGACATCTTCGCGGTCGGCTGCCTGCTGTACGAGCTGCTGGCGTACCGCAAGCCGTTCGAAGCCGAAACGGTCCACGGTGTGCTGTACCAGGTGCTCACCACCGACCCGAAGCCGCTCCGCACCACGGCGCCATCGATCCCCGCGGCGCTCGAGCGGGTGGTCGGGAAAGCCCTCAACAAGGTGCCGGAGGAGCGCTTCGAAACGGCGCGCCAGATGCAGTCGGCGCTGTTCAGCATCCGCGCGGCGCTCTCCGGGGCGTCCGACACCACCGAGCGACTGAGCCTGCGTTGGACGCCGATCCCGTCGGCGGTCCTCCGCCTCGTCACGCACGCGCCGATCAAATGGCGGGCGGCGGCGCTGACGGCGTTGATGGTGACGGCGCTGGTGCTGCTCTACGTGTCGCGCTCCCCCTCCCCCGTCGCCGCGCCCCCCGACGCCGAGCTCACGAGCGCCACGCTGGACCAGCTACTGACCTACGGCATGCCGGCGCATCTCAACCCCGCGCTGGTCGCACAGCGCGACTCGGCGCTCGCGGCGCGCGAGCGGGCGCGGGGTGCCGGCGCGATGAAAAACAACGTGCCCTCCCTGATCCTCGCCGAGACCGTCGTGCAGAACGCCGAGCGCGCCCTGCGTACCGGCGACCTCGCGCGGGCGGCGAGCGGCTACCTCAGCGCGATCCCTCAGTACGCCAAGGCCCAGGCCGAAGCCGAGGGGCTGCGGCGCGATGCGGAGCAGGCCATCGCCCGGGCCACGCCCGTGGTGCACGCGCTGGCGACACGCCCCGAAGCGGGCCGCGCCGCCACCTCGCTCGCGCGCGCGGACTCGCTCTACAAGGCAATGGATTACGCGGTGTCCCGGATGGCGGCGCTCGACGCCGAGCAGGTGGGTGTGGCCGCCGGGGTGGCACCCCCGTCCCCTCAGCCACCCGAGGCGCGCGCGGCGATCGGCGTGCTGCTGCTGGATCTCGAGCGGGCCGTATCGAGCGAGCGCGTCGGGAACCTGCAGGTGCTGATGCCCGGCATGGCGGACAAGGACGTGGCGGGTTGGCAAGGCTTCTTCCAGCGCTACACGCAGCTCGCCGCGCGGTACGCGATCGAGCAGCTGAACAGGCACGGCGACACCGCCTTTGCCACCGTGCGGACCCTCTACATGTACGTGCCGGCCGGCGGCGGCGCCCAACGGGAGAGCCGCCTCCGCCAGGCGATCCGCTTCACCCGGACGCCGAACGGCTGGCGCGTCGCGAACATCCGCGAAGCGCCCTGAGCGGCCCCTCCGTCAGTCCCAGGCGCGCTCGGTGGGGGGCGGCGGCTCGGGGATAGCCACGGAGTCGGCGCGGGCGGGAGCCGGCCCCACCCGGCGCAGCGTCACCGGTTTCTCCAAATCACCTCCCGAGAGCGTGAGCTTATCGCCGTCGAGCTTCATGCCGTAGACCTGCCAGACCCCGTCCCCCAGCGTCAACCACAAGCTATCGCCCACCACCCGCCAGCGCGCGACCTGATCGCCGAACTGCGCGGAGCTGTCGCTGCGCACGATGATGTTGCGAATCTCGTCCTCGGTCTTGGCCTGCCATTTCCCCTCGAGACGGACGCGCGGACCCGCGCCGGAATGTGCCGTCTGGGCGGCGAGCCCGGGAGCGCTTCCCAGCAGCAGGAGGAGCGTATGGATGAGTCGCAGCATGGTTACAAACATACGTACCCCGGAAGGGGGAACTGGGACAGAGCGTCGCCTCAGGTCGCGGGCGACGCATCCCCGGGCGCCCCGGGCACGGGGGTCCGCTCGTCGGTCATGACCGCCACCTGCGGCTCCCACTGGCGCATCATCCGCACGAACGCACCCGCCAGCTCGGGATCGAACTCGGTGCCAGCCCGATCCTCGATGTACGACAAGGTCTTGGACTGCGGCCACGCTTCGCGGTAGGGCCGGTTGGTGCGGAGGGCGTCGTACACGTCGCACACGTGGACGAGCTTGCTCCCCTCGTGGCAGTCGCGCCGAAACTGGAACGTGGGATAGCCGTCCCCGTTCAACATGATGTGGTGCTCGTAGGCGACCACCGCGGCGAGATCCAGGTCTTCTTCGGCGCGCAGGATGATGCGCGCGCCCTCGGCAGGATGCCGGTTCATCAGGGCCCGCTCCGTGTCGGTGAAGCGCCCCGGCTTGGTGAGGACCTCGAGCGGGATTTTCACTTTGCCGATGTCGTGCAGCAGTCCCGCCACCCCGAATGCCCGCACGTCCCGCGCCGAGAGTCCGCGGGATTCGGCGAGGGCCATCGCCAGCACCGCGACGTTCATCGAGTGGGTTGTCGTGTATTGATCGAACTCCTTGAGCTGCAGCAGCGGGATCACGATCTGCCGCCCGCCGTGCATGGCGATCGACAGCGAGCGGACCACCGCCTCCGCCTCTGTGAGCGGCAGCGTCCCCCGAGCCTGGACCTCCTCCTGGACCCAACGCACCGCGTCCGCCTCTTCGCTCAGGGAATAGTTGATCGTCGCGGTCGGGATCGCCGATGTGAGCTGCTCATCCCCGCCGCGCACGCCCACGGCGCCGAACCGGATGCTGGAGCGGCGCATCTGGCGGGCCTCCGTCGTGTCGATGGCGGAGAGCGTGAGCCGGGCGAGCACCTCGTCGAGGAACTGCTCGAATTCCTCCCGGCTCACGGGATCAGAAAACTCCAGGCGCTGGATCCCCGCGAGCGCGAGCCGCCGCCCCCAGTCCCACGCCTTGAGCTCGCGCAGCGGCAGCCGCCCGAACACGATCTCGTCTCCCAGGAACGTGAACAGCGGCCGCGCCTCGGTCGTCTGCAGGTCGCTCAGCTCTCGATAGGCGTCGTCGATCGCGCGCTCGCGGGCGGGATGGCCCGGCCGATACAGGGTCATCGCCGCGAGCGCATGCGCGAACGCGTTGAGGAAACCCGCGGGGCTGCTCAGGGCCGGCTCGCCTGCGGTTCCGCGGCGTGGCGGATTTCCCCGTCGGTCGACGCGGCCGCCAGGCCGAGGCGGGCGCCCGCCCGCGGATCGTGGCGCCACCCGGTCGCGAGCGCGGCCAGCGCGACGAGCAGCTCGGGGGACTTGGCGGCCAGCTTCTCCCGGCCGAACAGGGTGCGCCCGCCCGCCGTGATGTGCAACAGCGTCACGAGCGCGGCCGGCGCCCTCGTATACCCCAGGCCCCGTACGGCGAGCGCGCGCAAGTCGCTGGGCAGCGTGCGATCCGTCGCGCGATTCACCAGCAGGGGCACGGCGCCGTCCGGGCAGGCCTGCAGCGCGACCGCGAGGCTCAGGGCGAGGCGCAGCGTGCGCGGGTCCTGATCGCGCAGGCCGGCGATGAGCGCCTCATCGCGCTCGGCGGGGAGCTTCAGCTGCAGCTTGACCGCCTGCCAGCGCACCCGCGCGTCGGCGTGGCGCATGTAGGGCGCGGCCGAGAATCCCGCCGGCGGGGGTCCCAGCTCCTCGAGCAGCGCCAGCAGGTTGCGAGTCACGTACCAGCGGCTGTCGTCGAGCCGCGCAATCACGAACGGCGCGATCTCGGCCCCCATCTTCGCCAGTTGCGCGAGCAACCCGCGCCGCGCCCCGCGCGACTCCGCCGCCGCGAGCATGTCGAGCAGCGGTGGGGCCGCCGCCGTGCCCACGAGCGGCACGAGGCGCTCGAGCAGCTTGAAGTCGATCGGCTCTCGGCTGACGATCTGCTGCACCGCCGCCGCCGTGGCGATCTGCGCTCGGACCGTGGCCGCGGCGGCGGTGTCGGCCGCCCCCCCCTCGAGCGCGTCGAGCAGCTGCGCCAGCCGGCCCTCAGCGACCACCCGGCCGACCGCCGCATGGAGACGCGGTCCCATCGTGCCCATCTCGAGGGCCATCGCCACCAGACGGTCCGGCTCGGTCGCATGGTGATCCGTGCGCGGCACCCCGGCCGGCGCGGCCCGGGCCATGCGTTGCAGCGCCTCGCCGTACGCGCCCGGATTCGGATCGGGGAGCGTCCACCCGGCCAGCAGCCGCTGCACCTGCTCCCGCAGCGCCGCGTCCGCTTGCGGTCGCACGGGCGCCGTGCCCGCCTCGGCATGCACCGCGAGCTTGGACAGCAGGCGGACGAGCGAATGAGAGATGGTCTCGTGCGAGGTTTCCGCGGCGGCCTTGAGGATATCGAGGACCGCATCCACTGCCATGCCGTCCGCTGCATCGGACACGAATTGGCGCCGCTGCGCGAAGTCACCCCCCATTGTCACCAGCCGCTGCAACGTCTCGGGCTTGAGGGTGCGAATGAGACGCGATGTCCGCCGCCGCAGCGCGGCCGCCTCGGCGCTGCCCGCAGTCTTGAGCTCGGCGGCAATCTGCAGCAGGTAGCCGACGATCACTTGATCGTACCCGGTGGCCGCGGTCTTCGAGTGCTCGTCGATGGCCTGCGCGATGACCGCCGGCTCCGTGGGGGTAGGGCGGCTGTCTTCCGGCGCCGTCGCGAGGGCCGCCCGAGCCAAGCCCACCCACAGCTGGGCGGCTCGCGCATCCCCTTCCCCGGCGGCGGGGCCGTCCTGATCCGTGAGCTCCAGGCGCTCGTACGTGAGCGCATGGAGCTGGACGTGCGGCCATGCGGCCAGGCGGTCCCGATCGCCGAGGCCCAGCGGCTGGCCGGTCCGTTCCGCTTCGATGGCGAGCGTCCGGAGCGCGTCGCCCACTTCTCCCTCCTCCACTCCGCGCCGAAACGTGATTGCGCCCAGATGGTGGCGATGCAGACGGCCCGCGAGCTCCCGCAGCACGGGATGCTTGGGATCGGTTGCCACCCCCTCGATCACCAGCTGGTTGCGCGCCACGCCGAGGGAGACCGTGGCCCGATCCTCGAGCAGCAACCCGGCGCGCCTGGTCACTCCCGCCGCCGCCGGGGCGAGCGATGGGTGTCCTTCCGGGTACATAGCGTGCTTGTGCAGCGCGATCGACAGCTCGATCAGGAAATCGGAGAGGTCGCGCGACAGCGTCGCGCGCTCGCCGGAGGGTGCAGGCATGAGGCCAAAGATACTAGGACCGGCAACGGCTGGACGCGCAGACGCACAGGGGAAAACAGCAAGAGGGAGCAGAGAAACCCTGCTCCCTCCGGCCGATTCACCCCTGTGCGTCTATGCGTCT
>Ga0137410_10002103_pt1 | contig 13621 bp, 33 predicted proteins | sample CZODoug1_16funga_FD_108878 | JGI IMG/M metagenome (GOLD analysis project Ga0137410, IMG submission 108878) | Vadose zone soil fungal communities from Angelo Coast Range Reserve, California, USA - CZODoug1_16fungal (Illumina Assembly) | ecosystem: Environmental > Terrestrial > Soil > Vadose zone... | reverse complement strand
TAGGAGATGTTTCCTTGCACCCCAAAACCCGCAGAAGATCGCCCATCATGTTTAGCAGTAACACCTGCTCTCCCGACTCTCGTTCCTCCTCCCCCTCAAACGAGAGTTGCCAGATGTACATGATCGTTGGGCCTTTTTCTCGGCGCATGATCTTCTCCACTCGGAATTCCCGCTCGCCGTCCGGCAAGGCCGTATCGAACTGGCCTCTAGTGTCGATGGTTTCGTTCATCAGAAACCCACCTTTCTAAGAATGTCATGGAAGTTTTCAAATGATGGATTTTTATCAAGGAATTCTAAGGCTGTATTCAATCCATCGAGATGAGCCATCAGAGCTTTTTTCTGTTCTTCTAATCTTTCTCGTATTGTTTGCTGTCGAATTGGTCCTGTTAATGAACTAGCCATTTTTTCCGACGTTGTCATAGGATAATTATCTAGACTCATTTGGATTCTCCTTTTAATTTCTTGGTTAAGAATTCTAGGAATTTGGTCGCGTTCTCTTTGCTGAGATCATCCAGTTCTACTGCCTGGGCCTTGGCCAGCCATTTGTCCAGGTCCTCTTCGCTGATCTTCAGGAGTTCGACGATGCGCTTGATTTCGGTGAGTTGTTCCGGTGTGGCGAGAACAATCGGGGCCACTTCTTCATCAATGACTGACGCACCATACAGTTTTTGGAATGTTTGGAAGTCAAGATTGATATCGGTGAGTACTGGAAAGGCATCAATGCGGCTCTTTGCCACGGTCGCAATCCTTTTTGTCCCGACCATTTTAGTCTGCAACCACAGATCAAGTTCATAGTGAAGCTTTTTGTACCCGTCATAGGTCGATCCGGCATAAATCAATTCCCTTTCCCGCCGTTCCCATTTGTCTTTTTGGTGGCAGATAAGAATCACGTTCATCGGTAAGCGTTCAAGCCATGTCAGGAGCTTGCGCGTCGGCTTGTCGGCTTCTCTTTTATCTTTTCCGAAATCGCTTCCGATGCGGTCTTCTGCGGCGGCGGCTTCGATATTGTAAAGTTTAGAGAAGCTGTCGATGACCAAAGTTCGGAAAGGATGCTTTGTCGTTGCCAATTCTCTAATTTGGCCCAGAACTTCCTGGAAGTCTTGGGACCCTTGTTCAGGGCCGAAATAAACTCCTTCAGCTTCTTTGAGTCGTTTAACATATTGCTCCCTTGTGGCCCCTGATTCGGTGTCGATGAAATACGGCGCGGGCCAATTTAGACTGAAGTAGGTCTTGCCTGTTCCTGGTTCGCCTGACAGCATGATATGCGGCTTACGAGCTTTGACAACGGTGGGACTGATGCCTTTGAGGGCCATGGTGTTTCTCCTTGTTTAACGTCCCCGTGGGACGAGGTTAGAAATTGGCAGGGGAAGAATTGCCATTTGTGCTTTGGACCTTACAGTCGCACGTGTGTAAGCACGCTCTCCCCCAAAATCTAGTCCGACCATGACTGGTCCCGCCACTCCTCTTCGGCCTCGTCGTCTGAGTTGGAAATAGAGTTATGTTTGGAATGTCGCAATACTTCATTGGTATGAGAATTGATATTGGAGATTCCTGCCAAAGGGGGAACTCGATGATAGTATTTGACTGTTCCTCCACAAGAACATTTCTCTTCTGTATATCCCCCATACTCCCAAGAAAATAATCTCTCCAAAATTTTCAATTCGTCCAGCCTTCCTCAACCCATTCGTCCTGAGCTTCATCATTGGCATGTTTCTGCTCGGTCCAGAAGTCGATATCTGTTTCGATGTTCTCGTCAATCTCGTGTGGCGTGATGGGACTAGATGGAGTCATCGAAGTCTTACAGGTCTTAGCACATTTTTTAGTATGCGTTCAGTGTCAGCCCTATATCCCTTTTCGCAATAATGGAACGTGCCATATCCGCAGTTTCCCCATGCTTGTTCGCAATTTAAACAAGGGGGAATCCCTTCGGCAATCTTAAGGGCCTTCTTATATTCCATATTCCCGTCAACGCATTCGTCCAACAGATCCATTTTAATTCTCCTTTTCCTGCCGATGCTCGCGGGGGGTTGTCATAAACTCATCCCAATAATTAGCATTGGAATTGACATGAGCCAAGAAAAGCCTTCGATATGCCATTGAAAATGGTTAATAGAAACCAAAACTCCGATAGTATATCCAGCAGTTACGACGAATAGACCTTTCCAGTTCATTCCATCATCCTCTCGCGCTCGACTTGGTCATCTTCTTCTGCTGCTTCGCATTCTTCGCACAGAATCTTGCATCCGTCGCTCCGGTGCTCAAGCCAAACATCGCGCCCGCACATGGAACACATATGAATCCAGCTCATGCTTTCACCTTGGCCCAGTACTGGGCACTCGCCATCATGAATTGGGTGTGAGCTTGCGCCAGAAGACGGCTGTAGTACACTTTGTCTTCGGGGGAGCAAGCGTCCAAGTTCTGCTGGGCCTTGACCCATTGGTGAAACCAAAAGAGTTCCCAGGCCAGGTCGCTCATCGCCAATAGATTTCCAGCGTCATGAAGGTCGCCCAGAAGAAGGCGGCGACGGCCAAAACTATAGCAAGACCGATGACGATGATAATTAGATCACCCATGGAATCTTGCCAGTGATACAGTGCTTTTCGTAAATGTTTCACAACACCACCACTTCCAAGATATCGCAAGCCAGGGGCTTGTGGGCTGGGAATATCTCTTGGGCCATTACTTTGATCCTCGCTTGTAGAAGTACAGCCCTGATCTGTAACGCCAGTTCTCGCTTGGCGGCATCAATCCCGTAAAAGTCATTCAACCCCCTGTTGCTCATGTGTAACCCCTTTCAATTCAAACTCTACGTTCTCGGCGATCCAGTGCGGCGCGGCGGAATACGTCAACTCGTAGACTTGCCCACGCATCACAAAGAACGTCGCGCAGACCATATCGCCGGTGCGTCCGTTAAACTCTTCGTGTCTCATTTGACCGACAAAGCGGCGATCCGTCACGTTACTTTCCTTTCGCTTTCGCCAAGACAGCCCTTGAGTCCTTGAGCCATTGGTCGATCAAATAGGCGTGGCCGTCGCAATACTTACGGCCCACTTCAATTTCCACTGTACAGTCGTCGTCTTCGCACAAGGGGCGGTTGCGATGGCTGAGTTTGGTCATTACTCTTTACCTTCCATTTTCAGAATAAGTTCGGTCAATGCTTCTTTAGCGTCCGTATAATCACGACCGCCATTTGGGAAACAAACTCGTCTAGCTAGTGAAATCAACTCCTCATGCGCGTTGACGCATTTCACAACATTACGTACGTGTTTTTCAGCATTAGCTCCTACATAATCCAATACACCATCAGAAGGAATGTTGATATGCCATTTGCCGTCTTGGGTCTTATAAGCATCAAAGTTATCAGGATCGCAGTATTCCGGCGTATGCTGTACCATTTCGTTGATATCACCGATATGGTCTGGCGTGTGCGAAGGTTTGTCCAAATCCTTAAACGCTTGATCTCTTTTCTTAAGGGTTGTTTCCAAAGTGTCCTGAGCTTCAATCAACCGATATTCGCTTTCCCGAAGAGCCTTGGCATCTAAGCACTCTTTTTCCCCATGCTCCATGCACTCACAAGCATCAACATTTTTGTTCTTCACATTGGCCTCCTTTGCCGTCTGTCCTAAGCTCTTCATGACTAAAGTCTACCATACCTAACATGACATGTCAAGCTTTATTTGTTATGTTTGACAGAATGGGTCTTTGGGCCCATACCAGTAGGCCCAGTCTCCATGGTATTGAAATGGCTCAATATAAGATTGCGTATGGCCTTGGAAACGGGCTCTGTACCGGCCCACCGCTTGATTTTAGAAGCTAACGCCTCCGCGTCAGGGCCAGAACCCAAACTAAGGGTAATTGTAAAGTTATTGCTCATTGGACACGTCCTCCTTAGTTCCTTATATAACATAACAAACTTGACAAGTCAAGGACTTATTTTGTACCCTCTTGCCATGCCCGATTACCGGATTACCTTCTGGGCGCATGGTGTTCACCACGAGCTGGCTATTGACCTAGAGTGTTTGGCGCGAGCCTTGAAGCCTTATCTCGCCGTCCAGCCCACGCTGGAGAGAAAAGAATGCCAATGCGGATGTGGACATCCAATATGTATTTGCGGTAATCCTTGCAATAGGCCAGAAAAAGAACTTTACAAACCCACACCCGACGCGGTGGAAGAGAAGATCAAAGAAATAGCAGGGCGGTGGTATGTTGGAGATCATATTGAAGACGAACTCCGCGCCATCGTCAAACTCGCTCGCGAAGATGTGAAACCTTGACAACCCCGCCAAGGGGTGTTAACATCCCGTCATGATATCCTGGATCAATCATCCTTTTCCCCTCGGCGCGGTCTAACCTTAACCAGGATATCAGCCGTCGCCGAGGGCTTGTTTTTCTAGTGGAGTAGTCATGTCAGCTTCAGAAAAATACGACGCAATTATGGATTCCTGTTTCGGTGGAATCGCAGGCATTGTCCATACAAGTGCCTATAAAAAAGCAGTAGAGCTTTACTTTCTCTTTCTAAATACCGAGAACACATTCGCAGATTGGAAAAATCAAGCTTGTCGGGCCGCTTCTTCAGTAGGCGCAAACCTTTGTGAAGGCTATGGTCGAGGTACTCCTGGGCAAAAAGCGAACTTCTACAAAATTGCACGAGGTTCTGCTTATGAATGTGTACATTGGGCAAATCTTGGAGAAACTCAACGCGAGCCTCTATTAAAAAAAGCTCTCGAATTGGCTGTTCTAATAGATCAAGAATTGATGGCTGTTGCTCGAGAAGCTCAAGAGATTTTGTAATGGCCTGGCTAAGAAGTGAACAAGCTCTTTTGCACCACCCCAAAACCAAGCTACTCCAGAGTTACCTGGGTGTTACTCTTGCGGAAACCATAGGACGCTTACATATGTTGTGGTATTGGTGTCTAGACTATGCTTTGGATGGCGATTTGTCCCGAAAGGAACCAAAAATGATAGAACAAGCCTGTGAAATTCCACTCAAGTTGCTCCTAAAAGCAGGTTTTGTGGATGCTCGTCCATATCGGCGCATACATGACTGGTACGAAAACCAGTCATCTTACCTCAAAGCTCGATTTAAAGATCGACCTGATAAACTCGCATCGATTCAATCGCTTTACAAATCTTTACATACACCAGTGTTACACCAGAGTAAAGGTACCAGTAACGGTACCCGTAATCCGATAAACAAACAAACAATGAGTGAGAGAGTGAGTGAAACGAACGAACGAACGAACAGCGAAGAGCGCGCGGGCGTCACTGGCGTTCCGCCCGCGCTAGAAGAACGGATGACACCGGAAGAAATGAAAGCCATTCGGCTCAAGAATTTAGGGCCTAGGCTATGATGACAGAATTTGAATGGAGGGCCATGACAATCGAACAGCGGGAAATCCACTACAACCGCCAGCGCAAGTGCCCACATGTTTACATTCCGCCAGAAGATGAACGATTACGGGAATCTTATAGTTTTGATCCTTACATGCACACTTCGCATATGGAATTCTGCACTAAACAATTTGACTGCTCATGTCCTATGTGTGTGTATCAAATTGGAATTGAACGAGGACGAGAAAGTCGAAAAGTCGATCCGAATGCTGTTCGCGAAAAATGGAAGAAGTTGTTGTCCTGACCGCCAAAGGGGGGGAGGATGAGAATTGATAATGGCAAAATTGCTTTTGAGATTCGAGTGCCCAGTCCTTGCTGCGGGCCGAATATGATGAAATACGGGGAGCTTTTCGATTATAAAATATATGTCTGTAAAAATTGCTTCAAATGGATTCCACGCAAACAAGCCTTGCCATTGATTCGAGAAGCGCGGAAATTGGCACGACAAGAAATACGTAAAACAATAGTTTTGTTAAGAGGCACGAACCATGACTGACCAAGCCTTGAACGAGGCCGTCGCCAGCAAGCTGGGGTGGGTATGGCAAGGCCGTTGGGCAGGTGGGGTGAAAATGTGGCTTCGCAAGTTCGACAATTTTCATGACAACTGGAACCAAGCAAGATATTTGCCGGATTATAGCGGTGACATTCAAGTGGCATGGGAAATTGTGCAGAAACAAGACTGCGTGTCATTGCTGAAATTGAAAGACGCGCGGCAATGGGTCTGCTGTTTCGATGATTATGACATGACGAACTTGGCCGACACCGCGCCCGAGGCGATCTGCAAGGCTTTCTTAAAACTGAGTGATTAGAATGGGTAAACGCGGCCGGCAAGCCAAAGATCTGAAAGAACGATTATTAAGCAAGCGAATAATTGTAGGCACATGCTGGATGTGGTCAGGTCAGAAAAATAACATGGGATATGGAGTCATCGGGCTCGGCCATGACAAGATGTCTAAAGTTCATCGTGTCGCTTATGAAGTTTTCAAAGGTTCATTGGTAAAACCACTCGTCTGTCATTCTTGCGACCATCCAGCCTGTTTTAATCCGGATCATCTTTGGAACGGAACGCAGAAAGATAATTTACAAGATATGACTCGAAAAGGGCGGAGGCGCAATCAATTTTCTGTCAGGCGTTCCTGAAACTGCCTTGACAATTTCGCCTCTTCAAGTTAAGCTTCTTCCATGCGGCCTGACCAAGAAGCGGGTCAAGGGATAGGGATCGGTCAAAAGCCGTTCTGTTCTCATCGACGCTCTATTGTCAAACGCTGGCAAGCTGGGAACAAGTTCTACGCGATCATCCGCTGTCGGTGGTGCGACACCCCTTGGACTAGAAAAGTTATTTCGATGGATCAAGATTCCCAGGCAAATATCGTCAAAATAAAGACGCAAAAGTTCATCGAAGAGTGATAACTAGCAATTCATCAGAACAGCGCGTAAAATCAACAAACACTTTTTGTGTTAAGCACAACTTACACTTCCATCGTCGAGGTCTTGGTTATATAACCACTCTTATCAGAAGCGAAATTAACAATGCAAAAGATAATTAGCAGGCCCCCCTACCGCACGGGGGTAGGACTTCACCCCCCACAGGTTATGATAATTATTAATCCCAAACCAAAACTTTCCGTAGTTCCCCGATGACATTTTCTCCTTGCGTCGTTGAATTTCGGATCACTGATCCGGACCGTGACATTTGGGAGCAGTTGAGACGGAACGTTGAGCGTCAGAGGTTTCGCGACGTGGAGGCGGAGGCGTACATTGAGAACGCGTTTTGGGGTGTGCCGTATGTGTCGATTGCGGCGGAGTTAGGGATGACGGACGCGGAGTTTTTGGCGAGTGTGACCGTTCGGCGTTGATTTTTGATTTACTGTCGTGGTCGTTGGTGGTATGTGAGGATTGTTTTCGATGACGAGACTTGCGGTGGTTAGAGAAATGACGGGACGACCCATCCACGAAGCTGAAGTTATTGGTCGTTTGGCTACTTTGGAAGATAATATCATTGCGTTGTTGATTGCTGGTGCCGAGTTAAAATTTGACAGGGTGAAGGATGCTTACGGTGAAACGTTTATTCTTTCTGCCAAGATAGACGATTGGTGGAAGGCGTCCCCTGTGCGGATTATTGATGGCAGCGGTATCGTTGAACGAGAATTATTTGAACTGTGTTTTCGTGCGTTACGGATTCAGTATGAGCAAGACCGCCAGGCAAGCGATTTAGCCGATGAGTTACTGTCCGCGCTGTGACCATTGCCGTGAAGAATTAGAGCCATCGGTTTCGTTTATTCGTTCGAGGAGATGGTACAAGCCTGAGTTAGACGACGAGATCATTCGGCTGATAAAGTTAAAGCGAGATATGATTACAGACAAGATGGCGATGGCGGAGATGATAGACGCGCATTTTTCGTGATGACGGGTTCGGCATTTTACGCCTGGGACTTTACGGCGGGCGGGCCGGTGGCGATTTGGTTTGACATGGACTACGGCGACGAAGACGCTTTGTATTGTCTTGAGCAGTTGTCTGTGGAGTTTCGCAATGATGACGGCGACTGAGTTAGGCGGCGTCTTGGCGGTAGATTTGCTGGAGGCATTAGATTTTATTTCTGTGAATTTTGCTGGGGACGTGCCGGACTTTTTCGACAAGGCGTTACGGGACTTGAAGGCATGGGATGACGGCCAAAGAGAGACAGCGGCGAGTTAGCCAGGCGTATCGGGACCGGTGGTTTGGTTCTCCGCGCAAGGGGTTAGGGTTGGGCAGAGGCGGTATTGTTCGCAAGGAAGTCCGGCGGAAGGTGTTTACGATGTGGGATTACAAGCGGATGCGCAAGTCTGAGGCGTTGGCGAAGGAATTGGACAGGGAGTTTCGGTGATGTGGTGGTTACTGCTCGTTCCGATTGTGTTAGCGATTTTAGCGGAGATAGCCAAGCCGTGAGTGTGGACGTAGTGATGAAGTTTATTTTTGCTGTGGGGATATTGGCGGTATGCTGGGTGGTGTGGGTGTATGAAAAGCGCAGGTGACTTGACAACGTTGTGAAGTGGGGTTATAACTGACGCTATTGGGGGGAGCTGATACCGACGTTTTGATGAAGACTTTTGATTTTTGTGGTATTGTTCTCTCCAACGTGCAATACCGACCCGTTTCCCGCGAGGGGGGCGGGTTATTTTTATGAGTACGAACAGCCGGCATCCGACGGAAAACTCGACCGCCTTGACGATTGGCGGCGAGGTGAAGGTGGTGGGGTTGGCGGTGAGTGGGAAGTTGTTTGTGTTTTCGCCGGTGCAGATGCAGTTTCTCTTGAGTCTTCAGCGCTTGAAGGAGCCGACGGCGGCGGCCTTAGCGGTGGGCAAAGACGAGGCGTGGGGACAGGGATTTTTGCGCAGTCGGAAGTTTCGGCAGTATCTGCACTGCAAGATGGACGAGTTTTCGGTCAAGAACGGGTTGACGGTGGAGTGGTGGCATCAGTTTGGCAAGTGGGCGGCGGAGGGGTACAAAGAAAGTTATCAGATTGCTTGCGCCTTTTGCACGTATTCGGGTGTGATGAGCACGTATGAGGCGGAGAGTTTCCGCAGTGATGAAATGCAACTAGAGATTCCTTGTCCGGCGTGTTTCAAGCCGGTGCATTTTGAGCACACCAAAGAGCCGTTTTTGCCGAACCGAGAGCAGATGGAGGCGTGGAAGGCATTAGGGGACAGATTGATACCGAAGGTCGAGCGCGTGCATCACCAGTTTGAGAATGTGAACATTTCTTTTGAGAGCGAGGAGGCATCATGACAGGACCAGATGAGCACACCGTGACAAACCACAGGGGCGAGGAAGTGGTGTTGCAGAAGCCGTTGAACGAGAGTGCGATGACGGACGAACAGAAGCGGGCCTGGCGCGAGGCGCACCAAGCCAAAGAGAGCGAACGCTGATGCCTGTACGAACTCAGAAGACGACGCCATTTAAGAGCGGGCAGACGAGCAATCCCGCCGAGAAAAAGGGCGAGTCTGTGAAGGTGTTTTCGGACACATCGAAGCACAAGACTTCGGCGGGTCACGACCCGTTATTAGGCTCGATCGCCTCTGGGATTCCGGAGTTACCGAATCGGTATCACTTAGGCGACATCGTAGCTGAGATGCATTCGGGCGGTGTGAGTTATGAGCCGAGGGGTGAGTTTGGGAAGGTAGCGCAGAGGGGCAAGGGGCAGGGCGTGTACAGCTACGGCGGTGCTCCAAACCGCAAAGGGGAGAACGCCGTGGGGAGTCCGCCGAACCGCAAGGGCGGCAACGCGCTCGGTCGGGCGATGGGAAAAGTCGGGACCAAAGGCGGAGGAGGACGACATGTTTAGCGGACCACCGAAACAAGAACCCAGTTCTGAAGATGCGGGATGGAACGACTCGACGGAATACAACAACTCGAAATCGGGCGCGAGTCCTTTTTCGTACAACCCAGCGGCGAGCGACATCACGGACCAGTCCGGTGATTTCCCTCAGCCGACGGATGTCGAGGCTCCGGAGAAGACGTAGTGGCGGCCAAGGCGAAGAAGATCGACTTAGACGACCTGGCGATGGGGAGCATTGCGCCGAGGGCACCTGGGGACGTGATGCCTCCGGAATTCTACTCAGACGTTCCGCAGGCGGGGCTAGGAGCCTCGGCAATGGTCCCTGGCGGCGTTGTGTCGGTGTTAGGGCAACGCAGGCCACAGTTGCCGGACTCCAGGCGTGATTTGCTCTCAAGGGCCATTCAGCGCGTAGGCGGTGGCCGCTAGTGCCGTGGGATCAGGTCATGAGTAAGTTCAAAGCCGGTTCGCTCAAGAGCGGCGGAGGCGGCGCGCCCGTCAAGAACAGAAGCCAAGCGATTGCGATCATGCTCTCGGAAAAAAAGAAAGCGCAAGGCGGTAAGACTGAGTACCAATCCAAAGACCCTCTGAAGAAAGCCATGGGCAAGGTGGGCGGTTATTAATCTTATTCCTTCAGCGGAGAGTCGCAACAAAGTCTTTCGCGTTCCGTTCGCCTACACGCCCGCGCAACTGAAAGTCAAAGAGTCCAAAGCCCGTTTCAAAATCTTGCGTGCTGGCCGGAAATTCGGAAAGACGACATTCGCCGAGCGCATTGCCATGGACGCTCTGGGCCCGCCGAGATCATTTGTCTGGCACATCGCGCCCACATACAAACAGGCAAAACTTATTTCTTGGGAAAAGTTTAAGCGCATCATTCCGCAGGAAGCGATGGGCAAGAAACCGAACGACACGGATTTAATTATCACCTTGAAAAACGGCAGTCAACTTTTCTTGATGGGAAGTGATGAACCGGATTCTTTGCGCGGCCCCGAACCTGATCACGTGACGCTGGAAGAAGCGGCGTACCACAGGCCGGATGTTTGGTCGCCTGTCATACGTCCGAACTTGATGCCGAAGAACGCGCCCGCTTATTTCATCACGACGCCTGCCGGATACAACTGGTTCAAGGACTTAGAAGACGAGGCCAAGCGCAAGATTGCCTTGGGCGATCCGGACTGGGCGATTTTTCATTTCTCTGTCTACGACAACCCGCATATTTCGCGCAAGGAGATTGACGACGCCAGACGCGACTGCGACACCGACGAAATCTGGCGGCAGGAATATCTGGCGGAATATGAATCGTCTGTCGGGCGGGTGTTCAGCGCATTTTCCGATTCGCGGCATTGCAAACGTATTGAATGGCCGAGTGGCCGCTTTGACGCGTGGCGGGCCGATGACTGGGGCATGCGCGACGACAACGCCTGCTTGTGGGGGTTTGTGAGGAACAAGATTCTCTACATCTATCGCGAATACGCCGAGAACAATCTCTCCGCTCCGGCGCAGGCGCAGATCGTTAAGAATCAGACGACGACTCGCGAGAACGTGAAGATGACGTTTATTTCGCATGACGCCGCCAAAGAAGACGCGGCGATGAAGGGCTTGACCGTGATGTGGCATTTCAAACAGGCGGGGATTAATCCCATCCGTCCCTCCTCCAAAAACAAAAAACATTCTCGCGCGATGATTCAGCAACTGCTTCACGAAAACAGGCTTGTCTTGGACATTGAGAAGTGTCCGAAACTCCGGAAGCAGATGCTCGCTTACGAATGGAAAGACACGGCCATGGAAAGGCCGGAAGATTCCGGTGATGACGATTTAGTGGACGCGCTCCACTATCTGGTCGAGGGGTTGCAGTTTGATTTGTTTCTGGGCGAGAGCCCTGAGAAGGATTTGACTCAGGCCGAGATCATGGCCTCTATTGCTTCTGAGAAATTGGAGCAGATGCGGTCGAAGTTGACGGTCCCGAGCATTTTCAAGCCCATATCAGACGGCCTGCCTGTCGAGGACACGGCGGCGGGGTATATATGATTTCGGCTTTTGTTATGCGGAGAGGCGACAAGGACAGGTATTTAGTGATTTCATTTTTTAACGAAAAGAAATCCGGTTTTGGAATTGCTCTCAAAGAAGATAAATCGCCGAAACAAGTCCAGGACGAATTAAACGAAAAGTTGGAGTGGCTATGGAAACAATGACGGGTTCGCCTGGGATTCTAGATAACGGAAATCCCGTGGCGGAAGGCAGTCAAGTGATTGCCGAACTGAAAGGCAAGGCACATTATGAAATCAAAGAAAAAGTCGATTACTGGCATTCCAGACTTGTCTCTCAACTCTATCGTTTTAACACCTACGCAGACTTTTGGCGTCTTGTTAAACCTCCACGAAGTGGGGCTCTTGATGGATTTGCTAATCCGCAAGTCACCGAGACAACAAGAGCCACAGAAGCCATTGCAACATTTCTCCATCGGGCACTCACATCGGCGCAACCTAATTTCCAGCTATTGAGTCATAATCCGCTCGTTGATCCAGAACAACTTTGGAAATCTGAGACTGTGTTAGAATGGCAGAAGACCGTCACGCAATATCCGAGGAAACTCTTGAAGGCCCTTCGGTCTTGTGCGCTGATGGGCACAGTAGCTGTGGAGGAGCCGTTTGTATCCAATCAGCCGTATTTTGAAGCGACTGATTTTATTCCGCGTTCGCTTTTGCAGATTGCCTTTGATCCGTTGGCTCTTGACATGGCCTCTAGCGGCTGGCATGCGGCGATAGATTTTGTGACCGAAGACATGCTCGTGCAGTTAGGCGAGAAGATGCCGCAGGTGTGGGACCCAACGGCAATTCAGAACGTTGTTGATTCCGCCAAACAATATGGCAATATGACGCCGGAAGTTATTTCACGCCTAGCCGCTGCCGGATATTACAGTTTTACGGGTGGGCCTTCGACGGCGAATGTATCGCATGTCTTTTACATGGTGACGTATTACGGCCAACTGAAAGAGAACCCTCTTCCGGCGGGCCAGGAATGGGTGGTGACAACGATCAATGACTTACACATTATTCGTGCGCATCCAAGCTCTTATCAAAGACGGCCTTTTGTCTTCGCCCATCTCAACGAGTTTGAATTGGAACCATACGGTTATGGGGTGGGTCGTGTCGCTGAAAGCTTACAACCTGAGCTCAATTCAAACCGTGGACGGATGCACGATACGATCACCTTCTCATTATTCAATATGTGGATTGCCAGTCGGATGGCGAATATCAAGACATCGCAGTTGCGAATTAAGCCATGGGGAGTTGTGGAGACTGACGATGCTGAAGGACTCAAGCCGATACGACCACAACTAGAAGGCGTAAACTTCGGCGTTCAGCTGGAGAACCTCATGAAAAACGAATTTCGCGCCACTACAGGAGCGACAGACAACCTGCAAGCCCTGGTGACCGAGGCGACGGCGACAGAATCGAGCATTGCGCAATCCGAAGCCGTGAGGCGACTCTCTGTTATGGCGGAGATCATCGCTGAGCCTCTTGTGCGCGAACATCTTTCCAAGTGCCATGAAAATAACGCCACGTTTCTGGACCAGCCGTTCTGGATCGCCAATACAGGCCCCGATCAGGCCCCTATGCGGGTGTTTCCATCGGACATCGCCAAAGATGCACAGGTGATGATTAAGATCGTGACGGATAAAGATTTTCGTCCTCAGCGCAATAAAGACCTTTTGCAGTTCTTGCAGACCGTGACGAGCATTCGCACGGCCAATCCCCAGTTGGGGCAAGTGAATCTTCTTCCGTTCATCGGGGAATTTGCGCGGTCGATTGGTATTGATCCGAAGACAGTGTTTCTAGCTATGCCGCCTCCCATGCCGCCGGGCATGGGGAGTCCCGGCGGTGCGCCGAGTCCGGGAGGGCCAAGTGCACCGCCGC
>Ga0137410_10002100_pt1 | contig 13624 bp, 13 predicted proteins | sample CZODoug1_16funga_FD_108878 | JGI IMG/M metagenome (GOLD analysis project Ga0137410, IMG submission 108878) | Vadose zone soil fungal communities from Angelo Coast Range Reserve, California, USA - CZODoug1_16fungal (Illumina Assembly) | ecosystem: Environmental > Terrestrial > Soil > Vadose zone... | reverse complement strand
TAGCACAGCGCCGCAAACGCGCAGCCCAGTCCGGAGAGCACGAACGAGAGCATCAGGCCCGGCCCGGCATAGTGCGCACCCAGTCCCGAAAACACAAATATGCCAGCACCGATGACCGCCCCCACGCCCAGCGCGGTCAATTGGACCGGACCAAGCGTGCGTTTCAGACTGTGTTCGCCCGCTTCCTTTGCTTCCGCGAGCAACATGCTCATCGGTTTTCTTGCAAACAAGGGGTTGCCCATGCAACTCCTCCTTTAGGGTTTTTCCCGGTTTCCCTGTATTTCCAGGGTGCGTCCAATTTGGCCTTAAGCATTGTAGGGGCGCAGCATGTTGCCCCCTACAAGAAAATTAAGCTATTCCGCGCGGCCGGCTTGAGCGGTCCGCCGCGACCACCATGACCACAGGAGATAGACCGGCAAGCCGATAAGGACAATCACTAATCCCGCGCCCGCTGTCTGCGTTTGATATAGCAGAAGCACCAGCATGATTGCGGCCGCCACCAATACATACAGCATAGGAACGAACGGGTAACCGAACGCACGATATGGCCGCTCGGCATCAGGCCGTTTTGCTCGCAGCACAAAAATCCCTATTATTGTCAAAACGTAGAAGAGCAACGCGGCGAAGACGACGTAATCGAGCAGATTGCTGTAAACATTGCCGTAGGTCACTACTCCAGCGGCACTCACCTTCCGCGTGCGCAGTAGAATCAGGATGGTGATCCAAACCCCTTGACACATCAGCGCCGAGCCGGGTACGCCATTCTTGTTCAGCGCGCCGGTGGATTTGAAGAAAAGCCCATCCCTTGCCATGGCATACGAAACTCGCGCACCGGCCAGAATCAATCCATTGTTGCAGCCAAATGTAGAGATGATGATGGCGACGGCCATGATCATGGCGCCCGTGGGTCCGAAAATGGCGTTTAAGGCCGCGCTGGCCACGCGATCATCAGGAGCGGTCTGAATCTGCACCAGCGGCAACGTGCAAAGATAAGCCAGATTCGCAAGGCAATACAGCGTGATCACGATAATGGTGCCGAAAGCCATGGAGAGCGCCACGTCGCGCTTCGGGTTCTTTACTTCCGCCGCAGTGAAGCCGATATTGTTCCACGCGTCCGCAGAAAACAGCGAACCAACTTGCGCCACTCCAAAGGCCACGAACAGGCCAAACGCGCCACTTGCGGCAGTGACGGCCGGCACAAAGCTTCTCAGGAAATTGGCGCCAGGCTCGATGGACTGCGCGTTGCGAATCGTCCAGAAGTGGCTGAAATTCTCGGTAATGGCCCCGGCATTTCTCCCCACAAAAATGCCCAGGAAAATTAGCCCCAGAAGTGACAGTGTCTTCGCGCTGGTGAAGACATTTTGGATAAGCTTCCCGAGGCGCACGCCCAGCGTATTGATGAACGTCAGAAACACGATCATCAGCACGCCCACCAATTGTTGTATCGAAAGGCTGATCGCGTACTTCGAACCGAGGGCGATGGGGTGAACGATCCATACGTTCGGAGATATCGATGGCAGCAAAACGCCGAGATAGCGTGCGAAACCCACCGCTACCGCCGCGATCGTCCCCGATTGAATCACCAGGAAAAGCGTCCAGCCATACAGAAATCCCCAGAGCGGCGAGTAAGCTTCGCGCAAATAAACGTATTGACCGCCCGCGTGCGGAAACAGAGCGGCCAGCTCGCCGAAAGAAAGCGCGGCAGAAATCGTCAGTAGTCCGGTGAGAATCCAGGTGAGCAGCAGGCCGCCGGCGGATCCGGTTTGCCGCGAAATATCCGCAGCGACAATAAAGATGCCGGATCCAATCATCGACCCTACGACGATCATCGTGCCATCGAACAGTCCAATGGCGCGCACAAAGCGAGGCCCCGATTTTGCACTGGTGTCCGCAAGAGGATGTGTTGTGTCTACCATTCGCCGAATGCCCTCAGCCTGTCGCCGCGTGGTTGGCGGGTCCCAGCAGGTCGATGTATTGCCTGGCGCGCTTCCCAGGTTCCGGGGCGCCCAGGATATCGCTGATAACCGCCACGGAATCAGCCCCTGACTCGATTATCTCAGGAGCGCGCTCCAACGTGATGCCTCCAATAGCTACAATCGGTTTATCAGTTAGCAGCCTGACCCCTCGGATGAACTCTGTGCCCACAACAGGATCGGGATTTGACTTTGTGCCGGTCGAAAAGATGGGTCCGACGGCGATGTAATCCGCAGAAGATGCAGCGGCGCGCCGGAATTGTTCGAGATTGTGCGTGGACACGCCAACGAGTTTCTCTGTTCCAACCACCTGCCGCGCTTTCTCCACCTCTAAATCTTCCTGGCCAACGTGGACGCCGTTTGCTCCCGCAAGGGCCGCGAAATCCGCGCGGTCATTCACCACCACCGAGACCTTCAGCGGTGCAAGCAGCCAAACCAGCTCTCTTGAAGATTCGAAAAGTTCGCGTGGGGATGCCCGCTTGTTTCGGTATTGCAGCAACCGGACACCGGCATCGGCGAGTTTTTGGGCGCACTCTGTTTCGGGAACGGTTAGCAATGCTGCGTCTAATATCACATACAGCCGCGGTAGAACAAGGCGCTTCAACGTTTATTTTCCGTTCGTTCCGAGCAATCTTTCGATGAAGTGGGTATCGAAATTCCCCGCGGCAAAATCCGGATCGGTGAGAATCCGGCGGTGCAACGGGATCGACGTCTTGATGCCTTCGATCACGAACATCTCGAGCGCCCGCTTCATGCGCCCAATTGCTTCGGTGCGGTCGCGCCCCTTGACGATCAGCTTTGCAATCATCGAATCGTAGTACGGAGGAATGATGGCGTCTGCATAGGCCGCCGAATCCACACGCACGCCCGTGCCTCCCGGAGCCTGAAACGTCGTAATGCGTCCGGCAGAGGGCACAAACGTCACCGGATCCTCGGCATTGATCCGGCATTCAATAGCATGCCCGGAGTGGTGAATCTCCCCGGTGGCATCCTCCATCCGCTCCCCGGCGGCAATCCGTATCTGCGCCTTGATCAAATCCACTCCCGTGACGAGTTCCGTCACGGGATGCTCGACCTGAATGCGCGTATTCATCTCAATGAAGTACATTGAGCCGTCTTCATCCATCAGGAACTCGACGGTCCCCGCGTTGGTGTAGCCGATCTTTTCCAGTGCCTTCACCACTTTCGTGCCGAGGTCCTTCCGCCGTTTCGCGTCCAGCACCGGCGAAGGCGATTCCTCCACTAATTTCTGGTGCCGCCGCTGGATGCTGCATTCGCGTTCGCCGAGATGGATCACTTTCCCATGCTGGTCGCCCAGCACTTGAAACTCAATGTGGCGAGGATGCTCGAGGAACTTTTCCGCGTAAACGTCCGGCGTGCCAAAGGCTTGCTGCGCCTCGCTACGCGCTGTCTGGTAAGCGGACAGAAGTTCATCCTGCTTGCGCACCACACGCATGCCGCGTCCACCTCCGCCCGCGGAGGCTTTGAGAATGAGCGGATACCCGATGTGCGCCGCCTCTTTGGCGAGTTGCTCTTCCCCTTCAACGATGCCTTCGCTCCCCGGAATGGTGGGCAAACCTGCGGTCTTCACTTCTCGGCGCGCGCGATCCTTTTCTCCCATCATTTCGATGATTTCCGGCTTCGGCCCGATGAAGGTGATTTCCGATGCTTCGCAGACCTTAGCGAAGTTGGCGTTTTCAGAGAGGAACCCGTAGCCCGGATGGATGGCATCCACGTTTGTGATTTCGGCCGCGCTGATCACCTGGGGGATGTTCAGATAACTCTCGCTGCTCCGGGCCGGTCCGATGCAAACTGCCTCATCGGCAAACCGGACATGGAGCGAGTTACGGTCCGCTTCGGAATAAACGGCAACCGTGGATATCCCCAATTCCTTGCAGGCGCAAATGACCCGCAGGGCGATCTCCCCGCGATTGGCAACTAGGATTTTCTGGAACATGGTCTGGCGTGCCGGCTACTTCTTCCGGCTCGGACGGATGCCAAAGAGAGGCTGCCCGTATTCGACCGGCTGTCCATTTTCGACGAAGATCCGAATGACTTCGCCGGTGGCGTCGGATTCGATCTCGTTCATCAGCTTCATCGCTTCCACAATGCAAAGGGTCTTTCCCGTCTCCACGTACGAGCCTACCTTCACAAAAGCCTCTGTCCCGGGGCTGGGCGACTCATAAAACGTCCCCACGATCGGGGACTTGACCAGGTGTAGATCTTCGGTGGAACGCCCCTCAGTAGGAGCCGGAACGCCGCCTGCCGATTCGTGCGGAGCTTCCACCGACCCTGGAACGATAATCTCCGGCACGGCCATTACCCGTGGAGCGGCAACCACCACCCCGGCCGAGGGCTTGCGCAGCCGGATCCGCAAATCACCCCTGGAATATTCAAACTCTTCTAGATTGTGCTCCGTCATGAACTGAAGGAGCTGTTCGATCTGCTGAATTTCCGGATTGGCGAACGATGGACTGGACTTTGTAGGCTTTTTGCGTTTCATGCCTGCTCTAGATCTCGATGAGATCCCGCGGTGAGCGGGTCAGTACTTCCGTATGGTCGGCGTGAACGGCGACATCGTCTTCAATGCGAATCCCCCCGATGCCTGCCGAATATACGCCAGGTTCAATGGTGATTACGTTTCCCGGCTCCAGGCGCTTCTTCTGCCCCCGCGCCACCCGGGGATCCTCGTGCACTTCGAGTCCAAGCCCATGGCCCGTGCTGTGAACAAAGAGATGGTCTAGGCGATACCCGGCTAGGACTTCCCTCGCCGCCCTATCGATATCCCCACAAGCCACGCCGCTCTTTGCAGCCGCGATCGCTGCTGTCTGGGCCTCCAAAACCGCCCGATACCAGGTCCGAATGCGTTTTGGGGCCCGCCCCAAGTACACTGTGCGGGTAATGTCGCTGCAATAGTGGCCGAGTATAACACCCAGGTCCAGCACGACCAACTCATTTTTCCTCAGTCGTTTGGCCGTGGGGCGCGCATGCGGCAGGGCGGCTCTCTCTCCAAATGCGACTATGGTTTCAAACGCCGGTCCCGACGCGCCTCTCTTTCTCATTTGATATTCGATCTCGGCTCCCACCTCAAATTCTCGAATCCCCGGTTTTAGCAGACCGATTGCCTGTTGCACAACCTCACCCGCCAGGATGGCCGCACGTCGCATTTGCGCTAGCTCTGCCGCATCCTTGCGAATCCGAAGGCTCTCCACCTTGCCCAGAGCCGGAATCCAGCGCACTCGCGCACCAGCCGCTTTGCGAAGGCTCTGCAGCTGCGCCACCGTAACCTGGGAGGGATCGAATCCCACCCGCTTGGAATGCGAATCCTTCAAGAATTGGCCGACCGATTCAAACAGGGCGCCTTTCTGCTGGAGGATGCGGACTCCAGACGCCTCCGCTCGGCCCTGCGCCATGAATCGGCCGTCCGTAATCAGGTTGGTGCGCTTCCTCGACACCACCAGAGCACCGGACTCGCCCGTGAAGCCGGTCAAGTAATACCAGTTGGCGGGGCTGGTTATCAGCAGCGCATCGATTTTCGCGTCAAGAAGGTTTGAAGTCAGGCTGTCGCGGCGTCGATGCAAGAGTGTCTTCATAAATGGAACGAGGAGACCATAGTCTCCTCGTTTCCGGCCTCGGTTGAAAGAGTATTTCCTGAATCACCCGGGGATAATCCGCGGAGTCAGGAAGAACATCAGTTCCTGCGACGTGGTCGTAATGTTGGTCCGCTTGAAGAGATGCCCGATCAGCGGCAAGCTGCCCACGAGCGGAACCTGTTGGATGTCCGTGCGCTGCGAGGAGATGATAATACCGCCGATTACGACGGTCCCGCCATCTGCCACAGTCACTTTGGTTTCCGCCGACTCGGTATTCAAAGCGGGGATTCCCGACACGCGAGGGATACCGGCATCGATCTGCGTGTTCTCAACGAGCACGTCCATGAACACCGTGCCTTCGGCGGTGATTTGCGGCGTCACTTCCAGTTTCAGCACGGCGTCAATGAACTGCACCGAGATTGTGTTATTGATCGTCGTCTGAATCGGGATCTTAGTTCCCTGCTTGACCGTCGCCTTCTCGTTGTTCTGAGTAATGACCTTGGGCTTAGAAAGAAGCTTGCCGACGCCTTTGGCTTCTGCCGCAGTGATGAAGAAGTCGACCGCAAAGTTAGGTGAACGGTGCCCCAGGAACAGTCCGCTCGTCGGTGCACCAGCTCCGAGGTTGGTGTTCAGCGGCAGGCTGCTAGTCCCCGCACTCGTATAAAACGGAGGCGGCGTAGTCGTGACATCGCTGGTCCCGACCGCCGAATCTCCACCCGCGAATGATCGGCCGCTCGTGGTTCTTCCCGCAAAACCCAACTGCGTCCCGATATCCAACGCGAAGGAACGCGACGCGGAAACGACCCGCGCTTCGATCTCCACCTGCTGCGACTTGCGGTCCAGCTGGCGGATCAGGTTATCAAGGATTGGAATGACCGACGGAATGTCGCGAATGATGACCTGGTTCGAACGGTCGTCATACAAAATATCACCGCGCGAACTGAGGAACTTCTTCAGTGTGGGCGCCATCGAAGCCGCCTTGGCATAGCTGAGTACGCGGGTGACGGTCACCGGAGCGATCGCTTCGGCCTGCGCCTTTTCCAGATCGCGCTGTGTTTCGGCCTCATTCTTAAGAGTGGAGCGCGTCGCGATGCGCAGAACGTTGCCGTTGAGCTGTTTGTCGAGGCTGTTGTTCTGCATCACGATGTCGAGCGCCTGATCCCATGGCACTTCATCCAGAACGATCGTAAGGCTCCCCTTGACTGCTGGATCCAGCACCACATTCAGTCCGCTGATTTCGTGAATCAGCCGGAAGAAGTCCTTGAGGTCCACGTCCTTCAGGTTTACGGAGATCGGCTCACCGGTATATTTTCCCGCTGCCGGAGCAGGAGCCGCTCCCGCCGGGGCCTGCGTTGCCGACGATGTCGCCATCGTCGTGGCTGCCGTGTTTGCTTGTTGTACTGCTTGCTGAGCGGCCGCTTGTTGCGTCGTGGAATCCGGCCGAACTGGTTCCTTCTTCCCGCCAAACGATGCCAGTGTGACTGAGGGCCGGGTCAGTTCGCCTGGCAAGGCGAAGCGAGGAGCGGAAATCTTCCAATCCTTGGACGAGCGGCCCGCAACCAGGCGGGGCGACGCCGCGCTGTAACGGAATTCCGGGCGCGCCTTCTCACTCTGCCGCAACGTCAGAGTTGTCGCGCTTGACACGGGCTCGACTGGAGTCGCTGACGGAGTCTCGAAGTAGATGACTACCGCCTCGCCATCGCGTGAAATCTGGTAAGGAGTCGCCGCTGTTAGATCGACAACCACGCGCGCCACATCCGGGCGGTATTGTCCAATGCGCACTCCGCGCACAGGAGCGGATATTCCCGGGATGACCGTCTTCTGTACCGCCAGTCGCGCTCCAGCAAAATCCAGCACCAGACGATCCGGGTTTTGCATTCGGCCGGCGCGTACCTCGAGACGTCCCTCGCCTTCCACGCGAACCGCCGCCCGTTGCGACGCTTGGGTAATGGCCACGCTGGAGATGACCGCTGCGGTCGCCGTTGCGCCAGCGGGCGCCTGCGTTTGCGCAAGCGCCGGGCTGCTTGCCAATGCCATGCTTGCAAGGATCAGGTAGCCATGCCGAAGGGCCGGCCAATTCGTCTTCATTGCTGTTCTCCTGGACTGGAGTAAATTCGTTTATTTACCTGGTGCTCGACGGGCTTCCCGAAGGCATCTTTTCCCTCTTCATGGAAGGAAACGCTATCCATCGAAATCTTTTCTACGCTGCCGTCATACAAACGATCGCCTTCACGCAAGAAGTACGTGCGCGCCTGCGGGTTCGAAACCACCGCGATCATCCCATTCGGCGCGCGCACGATGCCGTCAAGACGCAGCGTGCTGACCTGCAAACCCAGTTTGCCGGGAGGAAGGTTCTTGGGCGCGTCTTTTTGCCGGCCAATCAAGGACTCAAACGGATCACGGCGAGCCTGTTTCACTTCGCTTTCCGCGGCCGCCGGTGCGGCGCCTGGAGTAGCACGCTTCTCCACTGCTCTTACACTCGGTTTCGCAGCCGGCTTCGTCGCCCTCTTCGTTCCAGGCTTCCCTGCAGGCTTGACTGCGGGTTTCCCAGTCGGTTTGGCAGCTTGTGGTGCGGGTTTGGTCGCGGTTGGGGCTGCAGGCTTGGCCGCCGCTTGCGGCGCGGGTTTGCCCGCCGCTGGTGCTGCTGGCTTGGCTGCTTGCTGCGCGGGCTTGCCCGCGTTACCCAGCGCGGACTTCACACTGTTGGGCGTTGACGGGTTCACCTGCGCCCGCAATCCGGGCGTCGCCGCTGCGATTAAAATCCCTAGTCCGAGAGTTATCGCTGAACGCATAGTTCGCTCATTCCCGCTCAGGGTTTCCCAGCCGCGCCGGCTTGAGGCTTGGCTCCGGCTGCCGGAGCCGCACCCGTATCGGCGGGCTTGGTGAAGAATGTTGTTGCCGTGAAAATTCCAGAAACCGTTGTTCCGGGGCGCGTCGGATACTTCGTGCCCTTCGGCTTGTCCGGATCGTCAAATGTCAGGTCGCCCACATTGATGATTCGCGACAAACGGCCCAGCCTCCCGAAGAAATCCAGGATATTGAAGTACGGGCCGTCGGCCTGCACCTCGAACGGCATTTCGTAGTGGTACTCCTTGGGAACGATGGCCTGCGCTGTCAAACGCCGAATCTGCACGCTGGATGCGCTGGCTGCTCCCTGCAACAGCCGGATAAACTCGTCGGTCTCTTTTTCTTCCGGCACGATGGTTTTTAGCGTATCGAGTTGCTTCGACAGCGCGTCCATCTGCTGCTTCAACTCTCCGTAGCGTTGCTTGTAAACCTGGAGTTGTGTGACTTCCTGGTTGAGCTTGGTGCGTTTCTGAACGGCGCTGTCCACCTCGTCCCGCTCCCGAGCAATCGGAGAACCCGGCACGTAAACGCCCACCAGAACCAGCACAACAGCGACTGCCGCAGCCACCAAGGCCTGCATGATCACGGACATGTCTCGAAATGGATTGGCCATGGCGCCTTATCCTTTCTTCGCCGGCGCCTTGGCAGCCGCAGTGGGAGCCAGCGCGTTGGCCGGCCGTGTCTGCACTGCGGGGGGCGGAGTGATTTCGGCTGAAATCTGGAACAGGAAGGACTGCACTGCCATGTTCTTCTCGTCCTGCCTCGATTCCTTGATTTCGACCTTCTGGAAATAGCCGGAACGCTTCAGCGCGGTGATAAAGTTCGCAACCGCGTTGATCGATGCGGACGAGCCTTCCAGCGAAAGCGTGTTGCCCTTGCGGACCATCTCCGTGAGCCACAGGTTTTCGGTCCGCGAAACCGTGTTGGCAACCATCTCGAGCAGTTCCTGCCCGCCGGTGCGGTCGCGTTGCAACTGCTCGATCGTCGAAACGCGCTGTTGCAAGACCACCTTTTGCTTTTCGAACGCTTCGACTTGCAGCTTGGTCTGCTCTAGATCTGTCTTTTGCGCTGTAAGTCTCTTGATTTCCGCGTTTTCTTTGTTGAGCTGGTTTTGCCACGTGTAATAGAAAAACCCGAGGACCACGGCGCCGAGAACCAGTCCCGCGCCGATGAATACCACCGGCAGGGCTGCTCCCGTATCTACCGGACGCCGTGCGGCCTTCGGTCGAATTTGCCCAAGAAGGTTTATGCGGATCATGGCTAGTCGAAGCTCCTCAGCGCCAGACCTACGGCAATGGCCAGCCGCGGCGCCATTTCGCGGATCTGGTCATCACTGTGCTTGGCGGGATCGATCAGCACCTTGCGGAACGGATTCAATTCCTCTACCGGCATGGCAAATTCTTCCCTCAGTAAGTCCACCAGGCCCGGAACACGCGCCGTGCCGCCCGCCACTACGATTCGTTGAATATTCTCGCCGCTGGCCGTTGCCCGGAAGAAGTCAAACGTTTTTTGAATTTCCAGTGTCAGGATGTCGGAAACGCTGCGCAGAATCTGCTGCTTCTGTTCGTCTGTAACGCTCGGCAGCGAATCGCCCCTCTTCAAGCGCTCTGCATCTTCAAAGCTGAGGTCCAGTTCCTTCTGCAGCGCGTCGGTATACTGGTTGCCTCCGACGCTGACGTCGCGCGTGAACAACGGAACGCCCCCGCGCACGATATTAATGTTCATGACGCTCGCGCCGATGTTCAGCAGCGCCACCGTCTGCCCCGCATCCGGCTCGTAATTGATTTCGAAGCAGTTCTGCAAACCGAAGGCATCGATATCCACCACCACTGGCGTCTTGCCCGCCTGCGCCAGGACATTGGTGTGATTCAAAATTTTGTCCTTCTTCACCGCCACCAGCAGAACGTCCATCTGCGAGTCCATCGACTCCAGCAGTTGATAGCTCAGGTTCACGTCCGCGATATCGAAGGGAATGTGCTGGCTGGCCTCGGAAGGAATCCGGTCGTAAAGCTCGTCTTCGGTCATCAACGGTAGCGGCACACGCTTGACGATCACCGAGTGCCCCGAAACCGAAGTAGCCACGTTTTTCGTCTTCACCCGCTGCGCGTCGAAAATCTTGGTGATGGCATTGGCCACCTGCGGCGCGTCCATGATGGCTCCGTCCACCACCGTATCCGGCGCCAGCGCTTCCATCCCGAAGCTCACGAGCTCATAGCCCGCTTTCGTCGATTTCAGTTCCACGGCCTTGATCGAACTGGACCCGATGTCCAGTCCTACGAGCTGCCGGCTCTTTTTTCCAAGTCCAAACATTTCGCGGCCTCTTTCCCTGTTTCCCGCGCCAGACTAACGGCGCCTCGCGGTCGCCTGGCTCATCTTGCGTTCCATCCAGCGGTCCAGGATCGTTTTACGCAGTTTCCAACGGTTGCCGAGTTTGAATGCGGGAATTTCGCCTTCAGTGATGTAACGGTACAGGGTATCCGGGGAGATGCCCAGATATTGCGACGCCTGCCGCACATTCATCACTTCACGCGATTCGCTCACGAGGAACGCCACCCCGGCATCCGAAGACACTTGTTATCACGACCGCTCGCTGCTCCCCACCTGCGCTGCGGACTCCCGAGGATGCAGCCCGTGAGAGCTTTATGACATTTTACCATTCCGAGCGTCAAGGGAATCTATAGGGCTGTTGTCCTAACAATACGGGTAGTTCTAGGTAGTTTGGGGGGTATTGACCGATAGTACCCACTCATATTGGGTTGGATACGTTGAAGTACCACAATTACTTGTGGTTTTGCGTCCTCCGCCCCTGTCCACAGGGACGGTTATCCTTTGAAATCAGTCTCACGGCACGAAGAAGTACTTCTTGTTATTTCAACTGGCAGATTCGCTTTGTTCTGCTCCCCTCGGGCCGACCGGAGGCTTCCTGTCGCATGACCAATGCGAGCGATGCATCTCCACTTCAAAATTCTTATCACGTCTTATCCAGCGACAGTGATTTCCACAGGGCATCGACCCGTTTCTTCGTGGCCTCGTCCATCAAAATTTCATCCGGCCACGGCCGCGTAAAGCCTTCCGAGGCCCACTTGCGCGTCGCATCGATCCCCATCTTCGATCCGAAGTCCTGCATTCGCGCCGCGTGATCCAACGTATCCATGGGACCCATCACAAACTGCACATCCCGCTCGGGATCCAGCGCACAGAGCGTCTTCCAAACCACTTCGCTATAGTTGTGGATATTTACGTCGTGGTCCACCACCACGATCACCTTCGTAAACATCGCCTGCCCCAGCGACCAAATCGCATTCATGATCTTCCGTGCATGCCCCGGATAGGACTTTCGAATGGCCACGATCATCAGGTTGTGAAAAATTCCCTCGGCAGGCATCGCCACATCCACAATTTCCGGATACTGCATCTTCATCACCGGCAAGAACACGCGCTCTACGGCGTACCCCATATAAAAATCTTCCTGCGGTGGCGGACCCACAACCGTCGTTAAGTAAATCGGTTCTTTGCGGCGCGTGACGCACTCAACATGAAAGACCGGGTACTCCCCTTCCAGCGAGTAGAATCCCGTGTGGTCGCCGAAGGGGCCCTCCGTGCGCATCTCATTCAAACTGACGTAACCCTCCAGCACAATCTCTGCGTTGGCGGGCACTTCCAGATCGTTCGTCTCGCAGGGCACCATTTCCACGGGCTCGCGCCGCAAGAACCCTGCAAACATCATCTCGTCGAGGTCCGGTGGAATCGGCAGCATCCCCGCCAGCGCCGTCGCCGGATCGGCGCCAATCGCCACGCTCACGGGAATTCTGCCTTCGGGATTCTTGTCCTTCGCTCGCCGAAAATGCTCCGCCCCGTGCTTCTGCGTCTGCCAGTGCATTCCCGTCGTCCGCTCATCGAAAACCTGCATCCGGTACATCCCGACATTTCGTTTGCCAGTCTCTGGATTACTCGTAAACACCAGTGGAAACGTAATGAACCGCCCGCCATCCTGCGGCCAGCATTTCAGGATCGGAAAATCAAAAAGATTGACGTCACTTCCCTTCTGAATGACTTCCTTGCACGCGCCGGACTTCACGCTCTTCGGGAAAAACGAGCCCAGCTCCGCCAGTTTCGGCAGCATCTTGACCTTGTCGAAGAAACCTTGCGGTGTTTCCATTTTCAAAAATCCCTGGATGCGCTCCGCGATTTCACCGAGACCATTCACCTCAAAAGCGAGTTCCATCCGCCGCACGCTTCCGAACGCATTGATCAGCAAGGGATGCCGCGACCCCTTCGGCTTTTCGAACAGCAGTGCCGGTCCAACACTGTTCGGTTGCCTCCCTGCCGCCCGCGCAACGCGCTGCGTAACTTCCGCTATTTCCAGGACGGGATCAACTTCCGCGCGAATCCGCTTTAGCTCCCCTTCCTTCTCCAGCTTCCGCACAAACTCCCGCAAATCAGCGTACGCCACTGTTTTCTCCTGTAGCCCCGCACTCTAACACGAACCTTTATCGTCTCTCCCCTAGGAGACCCAACTGCTACTGGCTTAGTTTGGGAAAGAAGACCCGCAGTGGCAAGGGCTTGTTTCCGAGTGGCCCGTCATCCGCCAGGAATCGGGGTCACGCAATCCGCCCGAGCATCACAAGCGACAAGTCAATTAATGGGAGCTTGCCTGGTCTTTTGTAATAGCTACGACCTTGGCCTTGACGGCACGATGTAGTCTTCAGGAGCCAGCAAGATTTGCAGCCCCCTCATCCCTGCACTTACCGAGATTACGTTGCAGATTTCTGCAAGCTCGTCGATATATACCGGATAATCTTTCTTGCAGGCCAGAGCAGTAACTCCGCCTCGAATGTAACCGGTCGCGGCTTGTACTTCCTTCAAAGGAACCATGTCGACCTTCCGATCCCCTGTCTGATGTGCGAGTGCCTTGAAGTCCAGCTCTTCGGTCGCGGGAATTACCGCTAAATAGATTCCGTTGCGGTCCCCCTGCACCGCAAGAGTCTTGAAGAGCTGCTCTGGCGGTATGCCGATCTTTGCCGCCACCGTTCCCGCGGACAAATGGTCAGCATCCACCTCGTAGTTGCGCAACTCGTACCTGATCCCAAGTCTATCCAGAACCCGCGCTGCGTTCGTCTTGATCATCTTAGGCTCCGTCATGCCAGTCAGTTGGATGTAAGTCTTATCCCGAAGAATACAAGGGCCCTTCTTTCGCCGTTCTCGGCCACT
>Ga0137410_10002092_pt1 | contig 13660 bp, 10 predicted proteins | sample CZODoug1_16funga_FD_108878 | JGI IMG/M metagenome (GOLD analysis project Ga0137410, IMG submission 108878) | Vadose zone soil fungal communities from Angelo Coast Range Reserve, California, USA - CZODoug1_16fungal (Illumina Assembly) | ecosystem: Environmental > Terrestrial > Soil > Vadose zone... | reverse complement strand
GCCGTTCTCCTTCTCGAAGACCGGCAGCACCGACTTGCGGCTCACCGACGTCCAGCAGCCGAAGACGACGCTGACCTTGTCCTGCACCAGCAGCTGCTTCGCCTTCTCGGCGAAGAGCGGCCAGTTCGACGCCGGATCGACGATGACCGCCTCGACCTTGCGGCCGAGGACGCCGCCGGTGGCGTTGATTTCATCGATCGCCATGAGCGTCACGTCGCGCAGCGAGACTTCGCTGATCGCCATCGTGCCGCTGAGCGAGTGGAGGATGCCGACCTTGATCGGCTCCTTGTCCTGCTCGCCGGCCCAGCCGGAGGACGCTAGCAGCGCCAGCGCGACCGCCGCCCCAAACCCCTTCAGCAACTTCATGATCTTGCCTCCCAAGTAGTAGAGAATTTCAATCCTTCAACAAGGTCGTTCTTAAAACTGGAACTGGGTCCCGATGACGTACTGGCCGAACTCCTTCGGTCCCGTCACGTCGGTGTGCGTGTACACGAACGTGATTCGGGCATTGTGGCCGACCATGACGTAGTTGACGCCGAGGTCGTAGCTCGAGTGATTGTTCGCGACCGGGTTGTGGCCGCTCGTCTCGGATTCATTGAATCCCTGGTACCGGAAGTGCGGCTGGAACTGGCCCCAGCCGACCTTGCCCGGAATCAGGTACGCGATCGAGAAGAGCAGACCCGTGCCCGAGCCGGTGTCGAAGCCTCCGCCCAGGTCGCCGGGGGTCACGGGCACGCTGAACCCGTGGCGGCCGAAGTAGTAGTACGCCGCTTCCACGGTGGCCGTGCCGTCCGCCAGGAACGACAGCTTCTGTTCCCACAGGAAGTCGACGGCCACGTTGCCGAAGCCGGTCACTCCCGTCCCCGCGCCGATCCCCGTGCCGCCGCCCTGGTAGTTCGCCACCAGGCCGATCGCCAGGATGTTCTTGTCGCCGTAGTACGTGCTCTGGAGGTAGTAGCCGGGCTCCGGGTCCATGAAGTTGTACTGCACCCGGCCGGCAACCAGCAGCCGGTCGCCGAACGCGGCCGTGGGCGCGCCATGGTCGTTGCCTTCGTAGACGCCGGCCCAGTACTTGAAGGCGCCCACGTCGCCCCAGAACGTGATGCCGTCATCACGGTCGCCGAGCTTGCCGGCGGCGTTGAAGCCGTCGGACAAGAACGGGAAGTCCCAGGTGGACAGGTAATACGGCCCGTCCGAGTTCGAGCGGTCCGTCGCCGGCAGCATGCGGCCGACGAAGATGTTGAAGGCGTCCGCCACCTTCATCTGGCAGATCGCATCCAGCACCGAGGCGCCTCCCGAGGTGAACTCCGCGTTCAGGGTCGCCGAGAAGACGTCGTTGATCTTTCCCCCGGTGTACAGACGGCCGCTGGCCAGCGTGAAGTCGCTCGTGTACTTGCTGGTGGTGCCGACCGGCACCTCCATCGCGCGGTACTCCGTCCGCACGCCGCCGCCGACGTGGACCTTGTCGTACCACTTCTCCTCGACCGGTTCGGTGACGACCGCCGCGCCCGCAGGCGCCTGCTGTTCCCGCTGCTGCTTCTCCTTCTCCAGGATCTCCAGGCGCCGCTTCAGATCCCGCATCTCCTCGTCCTTCGAGGAAGAATCCTGCGCGAATCCGGCGCGCGCCGACATCACCGTCACCAGGATCGCCGTGACCACCCCACTCCACCCTTGTCTCAACATGTGCTCTCCCAAAATTAGAAAATCGGAGTCCCGTTGGCGGGAGGGAGAGCAAGCGCTGTGCCAGCGGGTGTAAACGTGAAATGAAGGGGGACGCCTGGGGGAGGAATGCAATATGGGCGACTTGCCGGTAGGGTTTTCCCGAAGTCGCCTACCGCGCGGGATCTCTGGCTACTGCGCTATCCTTTGATATAGTCGTCGCCGAACTGGATCATGCGCTTCGCGAGATCGCTGCAGGCTTCCTCCTGCGAACTGGCGCGGTCCACCATCTTGCGATGCATGTCCCCCACGAGCTCCGCGTTGATGGTCGAGAGCGCCTGGATCGCCGCCGACGTGTGCTGCAGGATGCCGTCGATGAGGGAGCGCTTCACGATCACCGTGTCCGTGCCCTCGCCCTTCATGACGCCCTTGTCCTTGTGCGTCAGCAGCGGCTCGCCGTTGCCGTAGCGCGTATACAGCTCCTCCATCAGGTGATCCACGGGGGCGATGTGCTTTTTCTGCACCGTCCTCACCTGCTCCACGGCCACGCGGTGCGGCTCGATCTGCGCGCTCAGCGAGTCGAAGCGCCGGCGCACCTCTTCCCCGCGCGGGCCCGGGACGCCCTCCAGGAAGTCCTTCGCCATGTCGAGCGCCTCGAGGGCGCGGTAGAAATCCTTCAGCGCGTAGTCCGTCTGCACCCGGACGATCAGCTCCTCCGCGATGCTTCCCTTGGGCGCGTCGTCCAGCGAAAACGACTTCGACGCGTAGATCTGCGTGATCTCCTCGACGACCTTCGACACCGGCCAGCGCTTGGCCGGATCCTTTTCGCGCGCCGCCTCGATCAGCGCCTCGAAGCGCGGAGAGATCTCCGGGCGCGAGTGGTGCACGCGCGCAGGATGCGGCTCGCCGGACACCAGCAGCTCGCGCAGATCGTCCGGGCTCGCCGACTCGTACATCAGCCTGCCGGTCGCCAGGACGTAGAGGGTCGCGCCCAGCTGATACACGTCGGTGGCCGGCGACGGGACGCCGTCGCGCACCTGCTCCGGCGCGGAGTACGGCAGCGCGGTCGCCCCGCCCGCCCCGCCCCCGCCGAAGCCCGCGAGCTTGACGACGCCCTTGGTCTTCGCGGTCGGCGACTCTTCGATCAGAATGTTGGCCGGATGCATCTCCCCGTGCACCACCCCCTGCTGGTGCGCGTGCGACAGCGCGTGGGCCAGCTGGTAGGCGATATGGGCGACGGCCGGCAGCGGCAGCGGACCCTGCTTGTTCTCCCCGCGACGACGCCAGATGCGGTCCAGCGTCTTCCCCTGCACGTGCTCCATGAGGATGCACGGGCCGAGCGACGGGTCGTCGACGCGGGCGTAACGGCGGACGATGTTGCGGTGGTTGAGCTTGCGGAGGGCGCGGTCCTCGGAGATCAGGCGCTCCGCGTCCCGGCTGTCGCCGCCCTGGTGGGCGGGCGCGCGGACGGCCAGGCTGGGATTGTCGAGCAGGCGGCCGTCGATCACGCGCAGATACCGCTCCCGGTTCTTCGCGGCCGTTCCGCCTTTGAACTCCTTCCACAGGACGTCGGCGCGCGACCGGATCGCCGCGATGACGCCCTCATCGGTGATCGGGCCCTTGCCCATGGTGAACTTATAGTCGAGCTGAAAGAGGTTGGGGTCGCTTTCGCCGGCGATCATCATCTCCCCGATGAGCGCGGGCAGGTTGCTCAACTTGGCCTGGAAGATGTGCGCCGGACCCGCCGCGCCCAGGTAGCCGTCCAGGACGGCGACCTCGCGGAAGATCGTGTGGGGCAGCTGGACCTTGCGGCCGGACGTTCTGCTCATGTTGACAGACAAAGAGTATATAGGCTTTTCGGCCGATTGGGGGTCCGGCTGAAGCATGCCGTGAAGGTTCCCCCTCCCCCCAGGCGATTCAGCGCCGGCGGAATCGTCCAGTCTGCAGGAGAACCACCGCCAGAAGCCCCAGCGCCGGGAGCTCCGGAACCCCGCCGATCGATCCCAGTCCGCAGAGCGGGTGGTCGTTGCTGGTCTTGGTGGTCCTCGGCGGCAGCGGCTGCGGCGATCCGCTGACCTCGTTCGAGTTGCCGGTCATCGTCGCCCCCACCCCCGCACGGACGACGTAGAAGTACATCGCCCCGAACCCGACGCCCGTGTCGTCGTAGGTTGTGCCGGCAACGGTCTGGTAGGCCGTCTCCGTCCCGGACTGGGAGCTGCGCAGGAGGGTGTAGCTGGAGGCATTGGCCACGGCCGTCCAGCTCAGGCTGATCAGCGGCGTCCGGTTCTGCGGAGTCGCGATGCTCAGCGTCGGCGCCGCAGGCCCCGGAGGCGTCGTCGCAGACATTGCGCCGGACGGGATCACGGCGCGGGCCTGCCCGGCGTACGACCAGGTCAGATGGGTGACGGCGCCGCCCCCCCGTTCGTAGAACGTCAGGCGGATCGGATACCAGAGGCCCTGGACCATGTCGAAGTTCCCCTGGTCGTCGGTCGCTCCGTGATCGGTCCAGTTGGAGATGAGGGCCGGCGTCACATTGTTCACCACGAGCTCGACGCCGTCGTCGGTGTTCGTGAAGAACGTGACGGTGCCGGTGACCGGACCCTTGACGAAGCCGGTCCAGCGGATGACGTACATGTCCGCGTTGGCGAAAGCGCCGGGATACGTCGCGTCGGCGAAGTCGACGGTGGCGTCGACGCGCGTCAGGTTCGGATTTCCGGCGGGGACGCCGGGGGTCGCGGGGATGGCGGCGAGATTGGGTCCCCAGTAATCGCCCTGCAGGCCGGGGGTGACGGTCTGGGCGACGGCGGCCGGGGCGCAGGCGAGCACGAGGGCGCCGACCAGAAGATGGACGTGAAGAGAGAGGTGGACCATGATGGAATCCTTTCACGCAAGGATCAGGGAGTCCCGCTCAAGGTGCTTGCGCGGGGAAGGCGAAGGGAAATGCGCGGGCGGAGGCGTGCGCCTCTCACAGCCCCGGACCCTTCCCAACCCGAATTCGAAATGGACTGCTGCTGATAGGCTAGGCGGAACGGGGATCGAAGTCAACAGCGGCGCGAGGGCGCTACTTCTTGCGGGGCCGGGTGAACCACTTGCGCATGAACTCGATCTTCCGGCGCTGCGCATCCCCGAGGTTGAGGAACTGGAAGCCGGCGCGCCAGCTGGACCCGGCGACGGCCGGATCGGGGCGGCACCAGCGGACGGCGGCGAGCGCGTCGAGCGAGTCGGAAAGCGCGTTCAGGTGCAGCGTGAACTGCACCAGCGCGCCGGCGTCGAGGGATTCGGAGACTTCGAGCTGGACGCCGGACTGGCTGATGTCGAGCACCCGGCGACCGAGGTTGCGCTTCAAGCCCTGGGAGGCGAGCGCGCCCTGCCGGTAGACCGTGATGACATAGTCGTACAACTCGAAGCGCGCGGCCTTGCGCTTCTCCTCGGGGGCAAGGAGGATGTCCGCGGACGAATCGGGCTTGGCGGCCGCGGGCGCGACGGCGGTGGCGACGGCGCCCGTGAACGTTTCGCGCGCCCCGACGGGGGTATAGTGCTCGCTGAACTGGACGCCGAGGACGAGCCCGGGCCCGGTCTGCGCGGCCCAGCGGACCTCCCCGCGGGCGCGGAACGACTCGCCCGAGGTTCGGTCGCGCAGCTCGAGGGTCACGGTCTCCCCGCGACCCACGGGTTCGCTGACGCGGACGCGGGCGCCGCCCGGGGAGATGTCGACGATCTCGGAGCCGATGTTGCGGCGCAGCTGCGGCGTGATGGTGGGGGAAGCCCGGTAGAAATACATCTCGACGTTGCCGACGCGGCGTCTCGGGTGCGCGCGTCGGGTCTCCGGGGCAGCCGCCATGGCGTTCACCTTAGTACGACCGCGAATGCTTGTCAAGCCCATCCCGGCCCATAATGGGCCCGGTCATGGGTGGATTCCCTGCCTTTGACGAACCGCGGGGGAACCCATAATCAGATTCATTTTAGCACCATTTCCGGCGGAAAAGCCGGGCGGGCGCGCCTCGCGCGGACCGAGGGATTTCTCTCGCCTTCGACCGCGTCGTTTGTATAATGCCCCGACCTATGGACATGCTTTTATTCCTCCAGGACGTGGCGGCGGGCGCGGCGCCGCAGGCCGCCGCCCCCCAGGGCGGCCCGGGCGAGCTGCTCAAGATGCTCCCGATGTTCGCGATGATCTTCGTGGTCATGTACTTCCTCATGATCCGCCCCCAGAGCAAGCAGCGCAAGGAGCGCGACGCGATGATGGCGTCGCTCAAGAAGAACGACCATGTGGTCACCGCCTCCGGCATCTACGGCGTCGTCAAGCAGGTGAAGCCGGACGAGCCGGACGTCACCTTATGCATCGACGAGCGCAATGACGTCTGCATCCGGGTGAGCAAGGCGTCGATTGCGGGGCTGGAGGGCGCCGTCAAGACCGATCCCCAGGCCCCGGCGCAGGACAAGAAGAGCTAGCCCCCGGAACGCAGACTCCCCCTCCCCCCCGACTCGGGCGGATTTGGACGGAACCTAGGCTTCGTTTTCAGGACGCGATATGGGCCAGGACACGCGCACCCGCTTCATCGCCATCGTCGTGCTCACCGTCATCGCCGCCTACGTCGTGGCGCCGATCCCCCGCAAGCCCTCCTTCGTCGCCGATGCCAAGATCAACCTCGGCATCGACCTCGCCGGCGGCGCCGAGCTGCGCTACAAGGTCCTCTTCGAACCCGGCTTCAGCGGAAACCGCGAGACCGCCACCAAGATCGCCACCGACGTCATCCGCCGCCGCGTCGAGGCCAAGCAGCTCAAGGAGCCCAAGATCAACTCCCGCGGCGACGACGAGATCATCATCCAGCTCGCCGGCGTCGATGCCGACGGCCTCCGCGACTACAAACGCCTCATCGAGACGTCGGGCAAGCTGGAGCTCCATGCCGCCGCCCCCAGGGACATGCAGGAGCGCTACAACAAGGACAAGGTCGTCCCCCAGGACTATTCAGTCGTGGACAACACCGAGCGCGGCCGCGGCGGCGACTACGAGGCCTACGGCGCGCAGATCCTGGTGATGAAGGCGCCCGTCATCGAGGGCCGCCACATCGAGGACGCCGAGGCCCGCCAGGAGATGGTCCCCGGCGGCTCCCGCTGGGTCACGTCCTTCACCCTCAACGCCGAAGGCGCGAAGATGTTCGACGACGCGGCCGAGCGGCTCTACAACCAGCGCCCCCCGGGCCTGATCGTCATCATGCTCGACGGCAAGGTCAAGTCCGCCCCCGCGGTGCAGTCGCCCTCCTTCCGCGGCCACGGCCAGATCTCCGGCGCGAAGGACCAGAACGACGCCAAGGAACTCTCGATCATCCTGCGCAGCGGCAGCCTCCCCGCCCCCATCGGCTCCATCGAGGGCGGCCCCGGAAAGCCCGAGTCCGAGACCTTCGTCGGACCGACCCTGGGCGAGGACGCGATCCGCCGCGGCCTGCTGGCCAGCGGCATCACGATCCTGGCGGTGTCGGTCTTCATGATCATCTACTACCGCACCTCGGGCTTCATCTCCGTGATCGCCATGATCCTCAACCTCGTGTACCTGATCGCGGTCATGGCCTTCTTCAACGCGACCCTCACCCTGCCCGGCATCGCCGGCGTCGTCCTCACGATCGGCATGGCCGTCGACGCCAACATCCTCATCTACGAGCGCATCCGCGAGGAGCAGAACAAGGGCAAGAGCGCCTCGCAGTCGTTCGAGGCCGTCCACGACCGCGCCTTCATGACGATCATCGACACGCACGTCACCACGCTGATCGCCGCCGTCGTCCTCTGGAACTTCGGCACGGGCCCCGTGCAGGGCTTCGCGATCACGCTCGCGATCGGCATCATGACCACGCTCTTCACGGTCCTCTTCTGCGGCAAGGTCTTCCTCAAGATGCTGCTCAGCGGCGGCGTCACCGAGTGGAAGATGATGAAGCTGCTGTCGAATCCGAAGATCGACTTCATCAAGTACGCGAAGGCCTGCGTCATGGGCTCGATCATCGGCACGGTCATCGTCATGGGCATCTTCATCTCCCGGGGCGAGAAGAACTACGGCATCGACTTCAAGGGCGGCGCCGACGTCGCCTTCGCGATGAACAAGGCGCTGAGCATCGACCAGGTCCGCAACTCCATCCACAGCATCAAGGGGCCCGAGGGCCGGGAGAAGTACGCGGACGCCGAGATCCAGACCGTCGCCGAGCCCGGCTCCAAGAGCGCCGCCATGCTCACGGGCGGCTCCTCCCGCACCTTCCAGATGCGCACCTCGAACACGGCCATCGACGACATCAAGAAGGACATCCAGGCCGTCTTCAAGGACTCCCTCTCCCACGAGCCCTTCGAGGAGGAGGCCGACGCGGATATCGACAAGAACATCCGCAAGCTGGAGGGCCAGCCTGAGGGCAAGGGCTTCGTGATGTACGTCAAGGAGGAGAAGTCGAACCCCGCCGATCTGAAGAAGAAGATCGGGGCCATCGGCCTGGTGAAGGACATCTGCGGACTGGACACGCAGGGCAACGCCCTCTTCGCCCTCGACGAGCTGCCCAACCCCCCTCAGGGCCTGAAGAAGTACAAGTTCGCCCCGACCAGGAAGGTGGCCGAGGACCAGGAGAAGGTCAGCAAGATGCGCGACGCGATCAAGAGCGCGCTGGACACCGACCTCTCCTCGACGCCCTTCCTCTCCAGCGGCAAGATCGGCAGCGCGGTCGCAACCGAGCTGCGCAACTCCACCTTCTGGGCCTTCGTCGTCTCGTGGGCGATGATGATCGTCTACGTCGCCATCCGCTTCGACTCGTGGCGTTACGGCGTCGCGGCCGTCGTCGCGCTGATCCACGACGCCCTCTTCGCCCTGGGCTTCACGGCGGTGGCGGGCGCGATCGTCCCCAAGAACTGGGGCCTGAACTTCGACATGAGCCTGAACACGCTGGCCGCCATCCTGACGATCATCGGCTACTCGATCAACGACACGATCGTCGTCTTCGACCGCATCCGCGAGAACCTGCACACCGACAAGAAGTCGACCTTCTCCCAGCTGATCAACAACAGCGTGAACGAGACGCTGTCGCGGACGATCCTGACCTCGTTCACGGTCTGGCTCTCCGCGATCGTGCTCTACGTCTTCACGGCGACGACCGGCGGCGGCATCGCGGACTTCTCCTTCCCGCTGATCATCGGCGTGATCGTGGGAACGTACTCGTCGGTCTACGTCGCCTCTCCTCTGGTGCTGTGGTGGTATAAGGGGCAGAGGCCCAAAACGGCCTGACAGGCATCAAGCATCTGAGAAGTCGCGCCCCTGCCCCTCTGGGGGGAGCTGGATTCGGCGTCGTGGGGATGCTTCCCGGTCGGTGATCAGGCGGACCAGGCTCACGGCGGACCTGGTCGTCCTCGTCCTAGACGATCTCAACTCGGCAAGCCGGCGGGTCCGACTCCCGAGCTGCTTTTCGAGCAGTCGTTCGCTCCGCGGGCTTGGCAGTCGATCAAACTCTTCAGCACCGTAGGTCGCGGCGACGTCCCTCGGTCGGTGCTCCCCTCCCCCCCAATTACGGCTTCTTCCTCGGGTAGTTGAGCAGGATGAAGGATGCGGGGAGCGTCGTGAGCGAGGCGAAGAGGCCCATCAGGATCGCCAGCGCCGTGAACAGTCCGAAGTAGATCGTCGGAACGAACTGGGAGAAGCAGAGCATCGAGAAGCCGGTGAAGACGATCGACGTCGCGATCAGGATCGCGCGGCCGATCGTCGCGTGCGAGCGGCGGATCGCCGCCCGCAGGTCCCCGTCCTTTGCGAACTCCGCCTTGAAGCGCACCGCGTACTGAATGGCCGCGTCGATGCCGACGCCCATCGCGACGGAGGCGATGATGACCGTGACCATGTCGAGCGCCACGCCGAAGAAGCCCATCACGCCGAGCACGAGCAGCACGGGCAGCACCTGCGGCAGCAGCACCAGCGTCGCCATGATGGGCGAGCGGAAGAGGATCACGAGCATCAGCCAGATGCCGAGCACCGCGAGCACGAACGTCTCCTTGGTGCTGCGGATGAGGGTGTTGAGCATGTTGGCGTAGAGCAGGAAGACGCCCGTCGGCCGAGCCTCCACCAGCTTCAGGTCGCTGTCCTTCTTCAGCGCGAGATAGTCGCGCAGCTGGCCGAGGATGCGGTTGCGGTTGAGCGACGGCGCCGTTTCCCGCATGCGGATCATGACCCGCGAGACGGTGAAGTCGGCGTTGCAGAACTCGCGGACCTGATCTTTCGCCATGCCGGCGACGAGGCCGAGGATCTGCGCGTCCTTGACGGTCACCTTTCCGTCGGGCTTCGTGAACGCCTTGCGCGCTTCGTCGACGAGGGTCTTCAGCGAGCGGACGTTGCCGGTCTCGGGGATGCCCGCGATGAACTGGCCGACGGTGTCGAGGGCGGCGAGGCCATCGGGGGTCTTGAAGAAGCCGGGGACACTCGACTTCAGTAGGACCTCGAAGGGCGTGGTGCCGCCCATGCGGTTGTCGATGTAATCGAGGCCCTGGTAGATCTCGCTCTTCGCGCGGAAGTAGTCGATGAACTTGGTCTCGACCTTGATCTTGGTCGTCCCCCACACGGAGACCGCGAGCACGGCGAGGCTGAAGATCATGACGGCCTTCGGGGCGCCGAGGACGAGGCCGAGCAGCGCCTTGAGGGGCCCGCGCGGTTCGCGGTCGGGGCTGGCGCCGGCGCCGCCCACCGCCTTGAGGGGGAGGACGGTCGCGGGCAGGAAGAGCATGATGACCGCCAGGCTCAGGCCCATGCCGATGGTCATCATCACGCCGAACGTCCGGACGGGGATGATGCCGCTCGGGATGTGCGCGGCGGTGCCGACCATCGTCGCGAGCACGCTGAACAGGCAGGGGCTCCAGATCTCCATCGGGGCCCGCGTCGCGGTGAAGGCCGCGTCCTCGTCGGGGTGCGCGGCGCGGCGCTCGAGATAGCGCTCGATGTAGTAGACCGCGTACGGCAGCGTCAGGACGAAGAGCAGCACCGGCATGTTCGACGTGATCACGGTCGTTTTGCGGCCCATGGCGATCATGAGGCCGAGCATGAGGGCGACGGGAAGGATGCACGAGAGGATGGGCAGCGCCACCCAGCGCGGGCGCCGGTAGATCGCGAGGAACGTGAGCGTAAAGACGCTGAGCGCGACGACCCCGAACGTGACGATGTCGGCCTTGATGTGTTCGCGCAGGACGATGTTGATGATCGGGAGGCCGGAAAGGCGGACGGGTTCGTCGAGCTTCGGACGCCACGCGGCGGCGAGCTTTCGGAGGCCGGCGACGAGGAGGCCGCGGCGGGCGCCCTGCTCCACCACGCTGGCCTGGAACGGCACCTCGATCTCCCGGAGTTTGCGGTCGATCTCCGGCGAGCGCGGAGAGCCCATCAGCCGGTTGCGCTCGGCCTCGATCGCGTTGGCGTCCTCCGGAACCTCGAGGTAGACGAGGAGGGAGAGGTCCTTCGCGTCGGCCGAGAGGAGGTTGCCGCGCGCCTGGGTGTGCTCGACGAGCTCGGCGCGGGCCTTGTCGAGGTCGATTTTGGGATCGAGCCCGCCCTCCTTGTCGATCAGGAACACGGGCACCGGGAAGAGTCCCGGGGGCTTGTTGCGGAGCAGCGGGACGCCGCCGATCGTGAGGACGTTGCGGCAGTAAGGCTGGCGCTGGATGTCGCGGACGAAGCCGGCGAGGAGGGCGAGCGAGCCGGGGGTGAACCATCCTTCCTTGCGGTGGCAGCAGACGATGACGTATTCGTCGCTGCCCCAGTCGGCGCGGGTCTGATTGTAGTACGCGAGGTCGGGATCGGCCTGGTCGAGGAGGACGTCGGTGCCGGCTTCGACGGCGAAGTCGGGGAGCCTGAGGCCGGCCCAGGCGGCGGCGGCGAGGAAGGCGAGGAGGACGGGGATCTGGCCGGCGCGCAGCAGCCGCTGGTACAGGGACATGGGCCCTATCCTAGCTTTCGCCCCCGGAGCTACCACAAACATGACGGGCTTGTTTGTGGTTTTTCGTGGACACTTTATAAGTTATAACTTGACAAGCTCCGGAACCTGCATATACTGTCCCTGTAGTTCAGGGGGAAGAATGAGAGAGGGGCTGGTCCCGCCGGTTCCCGTCGCAACTCCATCCACACCGATTTTCACGTCCGTCCATAAATCTTAGAGGCGAGAGGAGAGAGGGATGAACACCCAGGTAAAGGTCGGAATCGCGGCGGCCATCGTGGCCGCGCTGGTCGCGCTCATCGTGCTGGATCAGAAAACCACCCCGAAGGACGACGCCGGGCCGCGGGCCCCGGGCGGCGATCCCGCCGTGATCGTCGGCACGAACTCCGGCGCCGATCCCGCCTCCACCCGCCTGTCCGAGGAGGAGAGCCGGCTCTACAAGGATGCCGCCCGGCAGTTCGGCACCGACACCCCCAAGCCTCCCGCCACCATCAAGGGCAGCGAGGAGAAGAACGAGAAGAAAATCTCCCCGACCGGCGAAGAGTACGTGATCAAGGACAAGGACACCTTCGACACCATCGCGCAGAAGCACTACGGCAGCAAGTCCTACGCGTTGATGATCGCGGCGGCCAACCCGGACGTGAAACCGACCTCGCTGCGCGTCGGCAAGAAGATCATCCTGCCCCCGAAGCAGGCCGTCGAGAAGAAGGAAGAGGCGCCGGTCGTGAGGGACGTGACGCCGCCCCCCGACGCCGCCCCGAAGACGGACACTGCGCTGAAGACGACCGCCACGGGCCAGAAGGTCTATACGGTGCAGCCCGGCGACACCCTCTCGGGCATCTCGGTGAAAGTCTACAACACCTCCCGCCACTACCAGAAGATCTACGAGGCCAACAGGGACGCGATCGAGGATCCGAACACCCTGCAGGTCGGCCTCAACCTGACGATGCCCGAGCTCCCCGTGAAGGGGGCGAACGGCAGCGTCCCGGGCACCGGGACGGCGGCGACGACGCTGAACCCGCCGCCGGCCGACGTTCCCGCCGGGGCGAAGGTCCACCAGGTGGCTCCCGGCGACCGCCTCTGGAACATTGCCGCCAAGTTCGCGGCGGAGCGCAAGATCGGGATCCTGGACATGATCAAGCTGATCGTCGACGCGAACGTCGAGAAGAAGATCCGCGAGGACGGCTCCAACCTGCAGGCCGGCTGGCAGCTGATCATCCCCGAATAAGAGCGACCCGCACTTTCATCCCAGGATTGAAAAAAGGGCTCCCGCAAGGGGGCCCTTTTTTATTGCCCGGCGGGGGGGTGCGCCCCGCCGTTTCCGTTGGGCGCGGGGTTGTGGACGCCGTTGGCCGGCCTGGCGCCCTTGAGGGCCGCCTTCTTGAGCTCTTCCTTCAGCGCATTGATCTGGACGTTCAGCGCTTCCACGTCGCAGCAGATCCGGTAGATCTGCTCGTTCATGGCATCCGTCTGGTCCTGGAGCGACATATAATGGCGGATCTTCCGCTCCTTGTCGGACTCCATCGCAGCGAGCTTGGCCTGCTTCTCATCCATAACGGGGGAATTTTACCACAGAGCCGAAGTGAGGGTCAACTCCGCCTATTTTGCCAGTCCGCGGCCGACCCAGACCGCCGCCAGCCCGAAACCGACGCTGGCCACCACATAAACGGCTGCCAGGAGGGGGCTATTCCCCTGTGCCAGCCTGTGGGTTTCGTGCCCGAACGCGGAAAACGTCGTAAAACCGCCCAGGACGCCCGGGACGACGAAAACCAGCCACTCGGGCCTCCCCTCGACCCACGGCATCGCCAGGCCGATCAGGAAGCATCCTGCGACGTTGATGGCCAGGGTCGCCCAGGGGAAGGTCCCCGTCAGCGGGGCCATCAGAAGGGAAATCCCGTAGCGGGCGACGGACCCCAGGAAGCCCCCCGCCCCGGCCAGCAGCAGCCTCGTCATTGGTAAAAGACTGGCTACCGCCAGCCTCTCCCTTTCAAACCGTGCTGGCGGGTTTCCCGCACACGGCTTACCGAGAGTCTATCCGATCCGCGCATACACGCCTCCAGGATACCGAATCG
>Ga0137410_10002090_pt1 | contig 13661 bp, 11 predicted proteins | sample CZODoug1_16funga_FD_108878 | JGI IMG/M metagenome (GOLD analysis project Ga0137410, IMG submission 108878) | Vadose zone soil fungal communities from Angelo Coast Range Reserve, California, USA - CZODoug1_16fungal (Illumina Assembly) | ecosystem: Environmental > Terrestrial > Soil > Vadose zone... | reverse complement strand
TGGTTGGCCAGCAGCTGCCTGCACATCGCCTCGACCCGCTGCCACGCCTCGTGCTCGCTGCTCGCCTCGAGGCTCACCTCGATGTACTTGCCGACGCGCACGTCCGAGACTTCGCGAAACCCAAGCGTGGCGAGGCCCTGCTTGACCGTGATCCCCTGCGGGTCGTTGACCACCGGCTTGGGCGTGACTATCACGCGCGCGATCATCGTTCGTTCCTCGGCTTGGGTGGGAACAGCGGCTTGCCCACCAGGCGCTGGTACGCGGTGAGATAGCGCTCGCGCGTCTGGGCCACCACGTCTGGCGGGAGGGCCGGCGGGTCGGATTCCTTGTCCCACCCGGCACGAGTCAGCCAGTCGCGAACGAACTGTTTGTCGTACGACTCGGGCGTCGTGCCCACCTGGTAGGTCGCCGAGTCCCAGTAGCGTGAGCTGTCGGGCGTCAGCGCCTCGTCGATGAGGATGAGGTCGTCGCCGATCAGGCCGAACTCGAATTTCGTATCGGCGAGGATCAGGCCGCGGCGTGAAGAGAACTCCGATGCGAACTTGTACAGCTCGAGGCTCGCATCCCGCAGCTTGGTCGCGAGCTCGTCCCCCAGCTCCTTTTTCAACTGCGCGAAGCTGATGTTCTCGTCGTGCCCGCTTTCGGCCTTGGTGGCGGGGGAGAAGATGGGATAGGCAAGGCGTTCGCTCTGGCGCAGTCCGGGCGGCATGGGCTCACCGGCCAGCGTGTGAGATTCCTGGTACTCGGTCCACGCGCTGCCGGCCAGGAATCCGCGGACCACGCACTCAAAATCGATGCGCTTGGCCTTGCGGACGATCATGAAGCGGCCGGCGAGGTGCTCGCGATGATCCTTCAATGCGGGCGGGAGGTCGGGCACCATGCCAGAGATCAGGTGGTTCTCCTGGAAAGTGTCGGTTTGCGAGAACCAGAAGATCGACAGCTGGGTGAGCACCTTACCCCGGTCGGCGATCCCGTTGGGAAGAATGTGGTCGAAGGCCGACAGGCGGTCGGTCGCGACCATCAGAAGTTGATTCGGACCCAGCTCGTATGTGTCCCTGACCTTGCCGCGCGCGAAGAGCTTCAGCGGCAGGTCCGTCTCGACCATTGCCGGCCCTGCGATCACTGAGCCTTCACGCCCAATCCGAGTCTCTCGTAAGCAAGGTCGGTGTGCTCGAGCCCGACCCAGGGGTCGAACACCTCATCCAGCCGAGGGCCGATCCGCGACATCACGTCCTTGTCCTGCTCGAGGATCGCGCGGAAACCGGCTCCCTGCTCTTCCATCGCCTGCATGGCCGCCTTCTGCACTATGAGATACGCGTCCTCGCGCGAAATTCCAGCATCGACCAGAGCGAGTAGAACACGCTGCGAGAAGACGACGCCACCCCCAAGCTGAAGGTTGCGCAGCATTCTCTCGGGACGAACCTCCAACCCGCGCAGCACCCTGGTCATCTCCTGGGCCATGTAATCCACGGTGGCGCAAGCGTCCGGGAAGATGATCCGCTCTGCCGAGGAGTGGCTGATGTCGCGCTCGTGCCACAGCGCTGTGTTCTCGAGCGCGGTGACAAGGTGTCCTCTAACCACCCGCGCGAGGCCGCATACCCGCTCGGTTAGAACAGGGTTGCGCTTGTGCGGCATCGCCGAGCTCCCCTTCTGCTCTTTGCCGAATGGTTCGAACGCCTCTCCGACCTCGCTTCGCTGCAGATGCCGGATCTCGGTCGCGATCCGCTCCAGCGCGCCGGCCACGAGCGTGAGCGCGGACATGAAGTTCGCGTGCCGGTCGCGGGCGACGACCTGGGTGGAGACGGGGTCAGGCTGCAGCCCCAGCTCCTTGCACACGTAGTCCTCCACCCTGGGGTCGATCGTGGCGTGGGTGCCGACCGCACCGCTCACCCGCCCGACCGCCGCCTCAGCTGCCGCGCGGGCGAGTCGATCCTGCGCCCGGTCGAGCTCCGCCACCCAACCCGCGGCCTTGAAGCCAAAGGTGGTCGGCTCCGCCACGACGCCGTGGGTCCGCCCCGCCATGAGCGTCCGCCGGTGCTGGATGGCGAGCTCGGCCGCAGCGTCTCGGACTGCGGCGAGGTCGCCGGCGATGATCCGCGCCGACTCCATCAGCTGGACCGCCATCGCGGTGTCGTTGAGGTCCTGGCTTGTCATGCCGACGTGGACGTAACGGGCCTCCGGCTGGCCGATGGATTCGTTGACCACAGTCAGGAAGGCGATCACGTCGTGCCCGACCCGGCCTTCGACCTCCGCGATCTTGTTCGCGTCGAAGGTCGCCTGGCGGATCTTCGGCAGCGCCGTGGCGGGGATGCGGCCAAGGTTCGCCCAGGCCTCGCACGCAAGGACCTCGATGCGGAGCCACAGCTCGAACCGGTGCTGGTCAGCCCAGACCGCCCGAATGGCAGGCGGAGAGTAGCGCTCGATCAAGAAAAGTGCCGGCTCCCAATGATCACCGGGGACGGGGAGATTATACCGGCCGAAGGGCGCGGAGCAGATGTAGTGGACGCGAGTCTCGCGGGCCCAAGATGCTGTGGGAATGGGCCCAGCCAGGACCGGGGGCGGGCCTACACCTCGATAATCAAGCCCTTTATGCACGAAACACGTAACCACCGCTCTGAGCGCCCCGTTTGATCGAGCACAGGCTGAAGGGCCAGTGAGCGACCCGTCCCGCGAGGACGAGCGTGAGCTCGTCGAGCTCGCCAAGCGGGATCCGCGGCAGTTCGGGGCGCTCTATGACCGGCACTTTCAGCAGATTTATCGGTTTGTGTATTCAAGAGTGAGGGAGCAAACAGCAGCAGAAGACGTCACTTCGGAGATCTTCATGAAGGCTCTGAAGGCCATGCCCCGATACACGGACACGGGGCGGCCTTTTGCTGCCTGGCTGTACCAGATCGCGGTCAACGCCATCGCTGACCGCTACCGGACGCTCCGGCCGGCGCAGCCGCTCGACGACTTTCACGACCTGTCGGTCGCCGGCCCCGCGCTCGAGGAGCTCGCCGCGCATCGCGACGAGATCCGCCGCATCTGGACGCTCGTCGAGGGACTGCCGATTCAGCAGCGCACGGCCCTGGTGCTCAAGTTTCAGGAGGACATGAAGATCGAGGACATCGCCGTCGCGATGGGCAAGTCCGCCGGCGCGGTCAAGCTCCTGATCCATCGAGGCGTGAGCCGGCTCCGCGAAGATGCCGACGCGCTGAGGCCGGTCGAATGAACGCGCGTCACGACCCGGAGCTCGACGACATCCTGCAGGACCAGGAGCTGCGCCGGCTGGGCGAGCTGCTGAACGCTGCCAGCAGGCCCGAGCCACCGCTTGACGACGCGTTCCGCTCCGGCCTGCGCCGCCAGCTCATGCAGACGGCGTGGGAGATGGGTGAAGGCCGGCCCTCGGTGTGGAGTCGGGTCTTTGCGCCTCCTGGGTTGGCCTGGATCGGCGCCACGGCGGGCTTGCTCCTGATCGCGTCGGTGGTCGTGTTCATGTTCACCCAGCCGGCCGGTGTCAACACGCTCGTCGTCAGCAGCTCGCTGGACGGCACCCACGGCGTCGCCTTGCAGCAGCCGATCCTTGTCTCCTTCAACCAGGCGATGAACCACCAGACCACTGAGGCCGCGGTCCAGATCACGCCGGCCACCAACGTGTCGTTCGCCTGGTCAGCCTCGTCCGACAAGCTCTCCGTCCTGCCGACGACAGGCAACCTGGCCCCGAACACGCAGTACCAGGTGACGATCGGGCCCGGCGCGACGACGGCGACCGGCAAGCCGCTTGCCGCGGCGCAGACGATCACGTTCGTCACGCAGCCTCCCGCAACCCCCGCTCCTTCGCCCTCGCCCACGCCTCGGACGCCTGTCAGCTCGGGCTCGCTGCTGACCGGAGAGCACCAGGTGGCGCCGCTTGGCGGTGGCGCGACGGCGACCGTGCAGTGGTCGGCGGATTCGTCGATTGTCTACTACGTCAACGCGAGGGGCGCCCTGGAGCTGGTGCCCGCCAAGGGCGGAGACCTGAAGATCGTCGCCGCCGACGGCGCTTCGTCGCCGTCGATCTCGCCGGCCGGCGATCGCCTCGCGTACATCCGTGACGGCAAGATCGAGGTCCTCACCTTTGCCGTGGGGACGACGTCGGAGCTGGTGGTCAAGCCTGCCGCCACTCTCGTCGGCTGGGCGAAGGACAAGCTCGTCTGGGCCTCCGCCGACGGCGTGTACACGGAAGGTGAGACCGCACCCACGCGGCTCGCATCGCTCCGGCTTTCTCAGGTCGGCGACGTGGCGGCGGTGTCGCTCTCACCCGATGGCACACACGTCGTATACGGGCTGGACCAGAAGCTGTTCCTGCTCGACCTTGCGACCGCCAAGAGCACGCAGCTTGGACAGGCCGACGCGTCCTTCCACGGCTGGTCGCCAAGCGGCGCCCAGCTGATGTTCACGAGCGGGGACGCGCTGGTCGTTTCAGACCTGCAGGGCAACACGGTGGGCACGCTCCCGAGTGCGGAAGCCAGTTGGTCGAGCCAGGACGCGATCCTGCTGGGCGGCGACACGGACCTGTACCAGGTTCGCCCGGACGGTTCGGCGCTGACGAAGATGGCCAACGGGACCTACCGCTTGCCGACGTGGGCGCCCAACGGCGCGGCGTTCTCGTTCTTCCGCGGAGGCGCCCTGTGGACCGCCACGGCTCCCGCTCTGCCGGCCCAGCCCACGGCCCTCGAGCAGGCCGCGGTGGTGGTCAACTCGTTCATGCAGGCGCGCCAGAAAGGACTGGCGGACCAGGCGACGACCTACCTCGACGACAACGGAAAGCACTCGTATGCCACCGGTCAGATGAGCCTCGTCGTCACTGGCGACCCACGCTTCACGCGGTTCTACATCCTCACTGAGACGATCACCAGCACGCAGCCGGACACCGCGACGTTCGTCGTCCGCCTGGTGCTGACGCACGGAAAGCTCGATGTAAGCGACTTCGAAGAGACGCTGACCGTAATCCGCGACGCCACGACCAGGCAATTCGTGATCGACGACGCGACCGCCGGCGCGCACCGCGACCTGGGCAAGGGCGCCGAGGTCGTTGGCGTGGTCGTCGCGGCCGACAGCATCAAGGTCACGTTCGACAGCGACCTGGACCCCGGAACCGTTTCAGACGGCGTGCTCGTGCTCGACTCCAAGGGCAACAAGGTGGAAACCACCGCCACCTATGCCAACCGGACCGTGACCCTCACCGGCTTGGACCTCAAGCCCGGCGCGCATTACAAGCTCGTGGTTTTGACCTCCGTGCGCGATGTGCTCGGCCACAACGTCGCCTCCGAGTACAGCCTTCAGCTGGCCGGCCCGGCGCTCAAGAACCAGAATCGCAAGAGCTCGGGCGGCGTGACCGCATCGCCGGCGCCGGCGTCGCCCTCGCCCAAGCCAGCTTAAGCCCCTCACCCTGACCCTCTCCCCGAGGGGGAGAGGGGACCAACTCCGATCTAAATTCGCTTCAGGGCGCGCGCGGCGCGGCTCAGCGCGGTGACCGAGCCTGAATGGACGATCTGGCCGGCCAGAGCCGCCTCGAGCGCCTCAGTGAAAGGAAGCCGCAGCACCTCCATGTCCTGCTCGTACGTCTCCGGGTTGCGCTCCGCCTCGGTGATGGATTCGGCGAGGAACATGTGGGCGCGACCGGTCAGGAACGCGGCGCCGTGCACCACTCCCAATGACGTGTAGCGGGCGCCGACGAGCCCCGTCTCCTCAGCCAGCTCTCGTTTCGCGCATTCGAGTGGCTCCTCACCCTCATTGAAAGTGCCCGCCGGCACCTCCCACGACGACTCCTCCCACGCGTGACGCCACTGGCGGACCAGGACCGTGTCGCCGTTGTCGAGATACGGGACGATGAATGCAGAGTCGGGGTTGTCCAGCACCGTGTAAATGGCTTCCGCGCCGTCTGGAAAGCGGATCGTGTCCTCTCGCAGCGCAAACGGGCCGGAGCGCCCGGCGACCTTTGACGAGACGACCTCGAACGGCCGGCCGTCCTGCGGGTGGCGCAGCGTCGTTATCGGTTCACCACGGCTGCGACCGCAGCGGCTGCAGCGGCGATATGCCGGGGGTCGGCTCCGTAGTCGAACGGCGATTTGTCATCCGCCAGCTTCTTGGCCTGGTCCAGCAGCTGTGGGTGCTCTTCGATGAAGCGGGTGCTCAGGTTGCCGGAGCGGAAGTCCGGACTCTCGAGGATGGCGCGGTGATAGCTGATCGTCGTCGCGGGGCCGACCACCACGAACTCACGCAGCGCGCGGCCGGCGCGTGCGATGGCCTCTGCACGATCGCTTCCGTGCACGATCAGCTTGGCGACCAGCGAGTCGTAATTCGGAGGCACGTCCGACCCGGGGCCGAAGCCGGAGTCGACCCGGACCCCCGGGCCGGCCGGCGCAACCCAGCGCGTGATGCGCTTGGGGTTGGGCAGGAACTTGCGCAGTGGGTCTTCGGCGTTGATGCGCATCTCGATGGAGTGACCGGTCCACGTCACGTCGGGCTGCTTGAAGCTCAGCTCCATGCCGGCCGCGATGCGGATCTGCTCTTTGACGATGTCGATGCCGGTCACGGCCTCGGTGATCGGATGCTCGACCTGCAGCCGGGCGTTCACCTCGAGGAAGAAGAACTCACCCTCGCTGAAGATGAACTCCATGGTGCCCGCGTTGACGTAGCCCGCCGCCCGCGCCGCGCGGATCGCCGCGTCGCCCATCGCGGTGCGGATCTCTGGTGTGACAGCGGGTGACGGCGTCTCTTCCATGATCTTTTGATGCCGCCGCTGGATCGAGCATTCGCGCTCACCCAGATGAACGGCGTTGCCATGGCTGTCGCAGATGACCTGGATCTCGATGTGACGCGGCCTTTGTATGTAGCGCTCGATGTAGACGGTTGGGTCTCCGAAGGCAGAGCGCGCTGCCTGCGCGCTGCTCTCGACCGCAGCCGCCAACTCGCCTTCTGACTCGACGACCTTCATCCCGATCCCGCCTCCGCCGCCCGACGGTTTCACCATGACGGGGAAGCCGATCGCATTCGCTGCTGCGGCAGCCGCCGTCGGGTCGATCGCGCCGCTTCCGGGTGTGACAGGAACGCCGTGCTCGACGGCAAGCTGGCGTGCCGCGAGCTTCGAGCTCAGGGCGCGCATCGCGGAAGCGGGCGGTCCGATGAACCGGATGCCGGCCGCCTCGCAGGCTTCAGGGAAGGCAGCCTTCTCAGAGAGGAATCCGTAGCCGGGATGAATCGCGTCGGCGCCGCAATCGTGCGCGACCTTGACGATGCGCTCAAGCTGGAGATAGGACTCGGTGGGCGCCGCGCCCCCGATGTGGTGGGCTTCGTCGGCGTAGCGGACGTGGATCGCGTTGCGATCGGCGTCCGAGTAAACCGCCGCCGTCGGGATGCCAAGCTCGCGGCAGGCCCGCATGACGCGGATCGCGATCTCACCGCGGTTCGCGATGAGTACTTTATTGAAGAGCTTGCTCTTCATCCTTCAATAGACCAGTTTTTTCTTCAACCGACAGCGAGCAGCGGCTGGTTGGGGCTGACGACCTCGCCTTCCTTGACGTAGACAGCGCTGACGCGACCGGCGACGGTGGTGACGATGTCGTTCTGCATCTTCATCGCCTCGAGCACCGCGACCACGTCGCCGAGCTTGACGGCGTCACCCTGTTTGACCGGGACCTTGACGATCAATCCCTGCATGGGCGCGAGCACAGTGCCTTCAGAGTTCTTTGCCGGCGGCGCGGTGGTGGCCCCTGCCGCCGGCGCCGCGCCGGTCGCCGGGGTGACCGTCATGCCGGCGCCGCTGACTCTCACCTTGAAGACCTCGCCCTCCACCTCGACGTCGAACTCCGCGACCGAAACCGGCGGGGCTGCCACAGGTGAGTCCGGGGCCGGCAGAGGAGTCGGAGCCTGCGAGGCCGCGGCAGGCGCCGGCTCAGGCTTTGAGCGATTGGTCTTCGGCTGAGGCCCGCGCAGGTATTCCTGCGCAATGCTCGGAAACATGAGGTGGATCAGCACGTTGTCATCGCTCGGGTCATAACCCAGCTTTCTCACTTGCTGGCGTGCAATCTCGACCTGGGGCTCGAGCAGGTCGGCAGGCCGGATCGTGATTGGCTCCTCGCGACCCAGGACCAAGCGCCGCAGCTCGTGGTCCGCGGGTGCGGGCGGCCGCCCATACAGACCCTGCAGGTAGTCCTTCAGCTCCTGCGTGACCGTGGCGTAGCGGTCGCCGCCGATCACGTTGTAGACGGCCTGCGTCGCGATCATCTGCCGAATCGGAGCGACGAGCGGTGGATATCCGAGCTCCCGCCTGACCCGGTTGGCCTCTTCCATCACCTCGGCGATGCGAGCGCCGGCATTGTGCGCACCGAGCTGGTGGTAGATGTCCTCGAGCATCTGGCCAGGCATCTGGTACCGGAGGATGCTCGCGTCGACGCGGTCGGCGACGGGATTGAGGTGCTCGAGGTGCCGCTTCTTGAGCTCCTCCACGTCGTACTGGACGTCCCACATCGTGTCGAGGTTCAAGCCGGTGTCGTACTCACCGCCCGCCAACGCCGCGACGACGCTCTCGGCCGCGGGCTGCGACGTACCCCAGGCGAGAGGAGAGATGGCGACGTCCAGGATCTCGGCGCCGGCCTCGACAGCCGCCATGTACGCCATCGGAGCCATGCCGCTCGAGCAGTGCGAGTGCACGTCGATCGGTACGTTGACGGCCTGCTTCAAGGTCGTCACCAGCTCCCACGTGGCCTGCGGGCTGAGCAGTCCAGAGGTGTCCTTGATCACGATCTCGTGGCAGCCCATGTTGACCAGGCCCTTCGCAAGCGAGCCCCAGAGCTCGAGGTTGTGAGCGGGCGACACCGCGTAGCTCAGCGCGCCCTGCACCTGCTTTTTGGCCTTCAGTGCTGCCCCGATCGCCGATTCCATGTTGCGCAGGTCGTTGAGAGGATCGAACACACGGAACACGTCGACTCCGGATTTGGCGGCGTGCTTGACGAAGAGCTCGACCACGTCGTCGGCGAAGTTGCGCTTTGAGACGAGGTTTTGGCCGCGGATCAGCGCCTGGATCGGCGTGTTCGGTGTTGCCTTTCGCAGCTTGCGGAGGTAATCCCACGGATCTTCGTGGCGACGCAGCTGCGTCTCGAAGGTCGCGCCACCGAAAGCCTCCATCGCGGCGAACCCGATGGCGTCCATCTTTGCGGCGATCGGGATGATCTCCTCGCTCCTGAGGTTTCCGCCGAGCAGCGACTGCTGCGCGTCACGGAACGTGGTGTCGACCAGCCGGACGCGAGCTTTCTTTTTTGCCATCGATCAGCCCGCGAGGGCCGCACGTTTTTCCGCGTGGCGCCGCTCCACGGCATCATCGGCAAGCCCGAGGATGCGGGCGGCGAGCCAGGCCGCGTTCTTCGCGCCGGCATCGCCGATGGCGACGGTCGCGACCGGGATGCCGGCCGGCATCTGGACGATGGAGTAGAGCGAGTCCACGCCACCCAGGTGCTGGGTGGGGACCGGGACGCCGATCACCGGCAGGTCGCACCACGCCGCCACGACGCCCGGGAGATGGGCGGCTCCGCCGGCGGCGGCGATCACGACTTTCAGCCCGCGCTCGCGCGCCGACGAGGCCCACTCCATCACCCCGCGCGGATTGCGGTGCGCCGAGCAGATCTTGACCTCGTGCTCGATTCCAAGCTCCTCGAGCACTTTGACGCACGATTCCATCAAAGGCAGGTCGGACTTGGAGCCGAGGATGACGCCGACGACTGGGCTCAACTAATCCGCCTCCTGAGCAATGTCCCTTCTGAAAAAAGCCCCCTGGAATCGTACCTGCCGAGCCCCTGAGAGCGCCTTTTCGCGCGCCTCGCGCACCGTGTCTCCGAGTGCGACCGAGGTCGCCACCCGGCCGCCATCGGTCACCAGACCCCGGCCGGGCACGAATCGCGTCGCGGCGTGGAAGATCAGCACCCCGGGCGGCATCTCGGCCAGGCCTCGGATCTGGAAGCCCGTTTTGACCGCGGCGTCGTCGGGGTAGCCACCGGACGCGACGACGACGCCGACACATGCTTGCGGGTTCCACCGCAAGTCGGGGAAGTCCGCCAGCGTGCCTTTGGCGGCGGCCAGCGCCATGGCGACGAAGTCCGTCTGCAGGCGGGGCAGCACGACCTGCGCCTCCGGGTCGCCGAAGCGGGCGTTGAACTCGAGGGTGCGGATGCCATCGCGAGTCAGCATCACGCCGGCATACAGGACGCCTCGAAACTCATCGCCGCCTTCGGCGAGCTCGCGCACAGCGGGAAGCAGCACGCGATCCACCACTTCTTTCACGGTCGCGTCGTCGACCGCCTTGGGTGGCGAGTACGCGCCCATGCCGCCGGTATTGAGACCTTCGTCTTTGTCGTGCGCCCGCTTGAAGTCGCGCGCGGGCGCGAGCGCCACCACATCCTTCCCGTCGGTGATTCCCAGCAGCGAAAGCTCCGGTCCTTCCAGCAGCTCCTCGACCACGATCGTGGCGCCGCTGCGGCCGAACCGGCTTTCCACCAGCATGGCGTTGATCGCGGCATCCGACTCCTCGACGCTCGAGCAGATGATCACGCCCTTGCCGCGAGCCAGGCCGTCAGCCTTGACGGCGACCAGACCGCCCCGCTCTTTCGCCCAGGCTTTCGCCGGCACGGCCTGGGTGAACACCTCGAAGTCTGCGGTGGGGATGCCGGCTCGTTTCATCAGCGCTTTGGCAAACGACTTGCTCGACTCGATGCGCCCCGCGCCGCGGTTTGGACCGAACACGTTGAATCCGGCGTTGCGCAGAGCGTCGCCCACGCCGGCGTCCACCGCGGCCTCGGGCCCGAGGATCACGAGCCCAAGGCGCTCGCGCTTGGCGAAGTCGACGATGCGCACCACGTCGCCGGCCTCGATCGGAACGTTGCGTGCCATGCCACCGGTGCCGCCGTTGCCGGGCGCGCAGTAGACGCGCTCGACGAGGTCTGATTGAACACATTTCCACACCAGCGCGTGCTCGCGTGCGCCGGACCCGACGACGAGCACCTTCATCCGAGAATGCCCAACGCGATCGGAGTGACCACCTGGTGGGCATCGCCCCAGTCGACGGCCTCGACGTTCGACGCGCCGTGCCTCCGCCAGTATTTGTGTCCCCCGGCGCGCCACGTCCCGTCGGGACGCATTCGAGAGCGCAGCAGCTCCAGCGCTTCCTCAGCGCGAGGGTCGCTCAACCTTCCGACGAGGCCGATCGCCCGCAAGCCGTGGAAGTAGTCGTAGTGCCAGTAATGCGGCCAGTGGATGTGCAACCACTCGGCGAGGATGACCTTGCCCGTCCTTTGCGACCGGAAAAGCCGGTGCTCGAGCAGCACCTCGGCCGCGCGCTCAGCGGCGCGCAGTGCATCTTCGTTTCCGGTGGCTCGGTGATATTCGACCAGGCCCCAGATCGGCGCCAGGCTCTCGTGAAACGAAGACCGCCGCGCCTCGGGTCTCGCGTCACAGTTCCATCCGCCATCAGGCCATTGCGAACGCAGCAGCACGTCAACCAGATGTCTGACCCGCGCATCGCGCGCCATGCCGAGCCGGCAGCACACCGCCAGGGCGTTGCCCTCCATCGATGCGTGGCGCCGCTCGCGGCCTGCGACGACAAGGGGCTTTGAAGGCTCTGCGATCCATGCGAGCACGTCGACTGCCGCCGCGCGCGCCGCGCGACTTGTTCGCGGAACACCGAGCTCGACGAGCGAGACGAGCCTCCAGTGGGAGCCTTTCCATTTGCTGTACGGGTGCACCCCAAAACCACCGTTGCGTCGCTGGCCCGACAGCAGTCCGGCGATCGTCGACTTCCGCCACGCCGCTGGAGGCTTGAGCCCTACTCCCACTCGATGGTGCCGGGCGGCTTACTCGTGATGTCGAAGACGACGCGGTTGACGCCTTTGACCTCGTTGACTATCCGGTTGCTGATCCGCGCCAGGACCTCGTACGGCACGCGCGCCCAGTCCGCGGTCATCGCATCCTCGCTTGTCACCACACGCACCGCGACCACGTTGGCGTACGTCCTGTAGTCGCCCATGACCCCAACGGTCTCCAGAGGAGTGAGCACTGCGAACGACTGCCACACCTGCCGGTAGAGACCGTTTCGCTTGATCTCGTCGATCACCACCCAGTCGGCGTTGCGCAGGATCTCCAGTCGCTCGGCGGTGACCTCGCCCAGGCACCGGATCGACAGGCCCGGACCCGGGAAGGGCTGGCGGTAGACCATCTCCTCGGGCATGCCGAGCTCGAGACCTACGGCGCGCACCTCGTCCTTGAACAGGTAGCGCAGGGGCTCGATGAGCTGGAAGCGAAGGCCAGGCGGCAAGCCGCCGACGTTGTGGTGGGTCTTGATCTTGACTGCGGTCGATGCAACATCAGGCGCGGTCGATTCGATGACGTCGGGATAAAGGGTGCCCTGTGCGAGGAAGTCGATGCGCCCGAGGCTGGAGGCTTCGGCCTCGAACACGGTGATGAACTCCCGCCCGACGATGCGTCTTTTCTGCTCGGGATCGATGACGCCACGGAGCGCCTGCAGGAACCTGTCGGTCGCGTCGACATAGCGGATGTTCATGTCGAGGTTTCCGTGCATCACGGCCAGCACGCGCTCGGCCTCCTCCTTGCGCAGCAGCCCGTTGTTGACGAAGACGCATGTGAGCTGGTCGCCCACCGCCCTGTGCACGAGGGTCGCGGCAACCGCGGAATCCACCCCACCCGAAAGTGCACAGATCACCCGTCCTCCGCCGACCTGCGCGCGGATGCTCTCAGTCGCCTCCGCGATGAACGAGCCGGCCGTCCACGATGCGTCGCAGTGGCACACGCCGTAAAGGAAGTTGCGCAGGACCTCGCGGCCGCTCGGCGTGTGCACCACCTCGGGGTGGAACTGGATGCCAAAGATGCCGTGGCCGTCGGTGAACGCGGCGACCGGTGAGTTTCCGCTCGAGGCAAGCGAATGAAATCCCGGCGGGAGCTCGCTCACGTGATCGCCATGGCTCATCCAGACCGGGAGCTCGTCGTTCAGGCCCTGGAAGAGACCGCCCTGCTCGCGGACCGCGAGCAGGGCCGGACCGTACTCCCGCGCGTGGCCCGGATCGACCTTGCCGCCGAGGTGGTGGGCGATCAGCTGCATCCCATAACAGATGCCGAGCACCGGCACCCCTGCTCTCAGCGCTTCAGGATCAACCTGCGGAGCTCCCGGCTCGTACACGCTCGCGGGACCGCCACTGAGGATCAGCCCGACCGGCGCCCGCTTCTTCAGCTCGGACCAAGGTGTAGTTCCTGACACGAGCTCGCAGTACACGTTCGCCTCGCGCACGCGGCGCGCGATCAGCTGGCTGAACTGCGAACCGAAGTCGAGGACGAGAATTGTCTGCACATTCAAGGGGGGGATACCCCCCCTTTCGATGTCCGGGCGGAGCCCGGCTATCGACCCCCCGCCCAGTCCGCCCTTCACCTCTTCTTGTTCGCGGGCTTGGGCGGCCGCGGCGGTCATGGTCAGCTCAGCTCTTCCCCATGCCTACGTGCTGGGCCTGCTGGAAGACCTTGCCCTCCGAGGTGATCGCAGGCGCGATGACCATCTCCACGTGCTGAAACTCGGTGATGTTGTTGGCGCCGCAAACGCCCAGCGCCGATCGCAGCGCACCTGCGAAGTTCTGCGAGCCGTCGTC
>Ga0137410_10002088_pt1 | contig 13664 bp, 16 predicted proteins | sample CZODoug1_16funga_FD_108878 | JGI IMG/M metagenome (GOLD analysis project Ga0137410, IMG submission 108878) | Vadose zone soil fungal communities from Angelo Coast Range Reserve, California, USA - CZODoug1_16fungal (Illumina Assembly) | ecosystem: Environmental > Terrestrial > Soil > Vadose zone... | reverse complement strand
TTGCCGACCATCTCCAGCTGCTTGAACAGCAGCACGCTGAGGTAGGCGGTGCCGAACTCGATGTTGTTGTTGGCGTCGAACAACTCTTCCTTGGTGGGAATCCCGTCGCTGCCGCGCGCGCGTCGGTGCGCCTCCCGGCCGCCGCTCGTCGGCACGAGCTGCATCAGGCCGTAGGCGGGCGCCGAGCTCACCGCGAACGGATTGAAGTTGCTCTCGGTGCGGATGATCGCGAACACCAGGCTCTGGCTCACCTTGTACTGCGAGGCGGCCTTGGCGACGGCGGGCCGGAATTTCTCCGCCTGCTTGTTGGCGAAGTTGGACACCATGGCGATCTCGACGAACAGCGCTTGCTTCGCGCCGGCGTCCGTGGCGACGCTACGGGTCGAAGTCTTGCCCGCGAGCAGGAAATTGGCGAAGCCCTCCGCTTCCGCAGGCTCGTCGATCTCGCGTCCGCGCTGGTCGAGGACCAGGCCCTTGAGGTAAGGCGGCCGATCGCTGGAGAGCTTCACCGCGTTGTCCGAATAGAGATCGACCGAGCGCGGATCGTTCGGCGTGAGCAGGGTGGTGACGATCGCGCTCTTCAAGCTCGCCTTCGGGTCTTTCGCGTCCAGCGTCTCGACCGTGATCCTGCCGGCGTCGAAGTCGACGACGGCGCGGCTCATGTAATTCTGCGTGTACTTCACGTAGGTGGAACGGGTAGGGAGCTTGGTCTCCTTCTTGCCCCAGGTACGGTTGACATTGCCGGTGAGGAAATCCACCAGCCGCTGGTAGTCGCGCTCGACCTGGCGGATGTCGTTGATGAGCGCTTGCGGATTGCGCTCGTAGTTCTGCCCGCTCTGGCTCGCGATCGCCCTTGCCGCCGCCGTGCGGTCGTCGGCGCTCGCGATCTTGCCGATCGATTGCGCCGAGGGGCTGTTGGCGACGGAGAGCGCACGCTCGGCACCGCTGAGCGATTTGTCCAGCTCCGCGCAGCCCGAGAACGCCAGGCCGAGCGCTGCGGCGGGCAGGTAGCGGCGCATGGGGATCAGCGCGGCAGGTAGCTGAGGTCCACCATCTCGCGCACGTTCACCGGCTTCTCCAGCCAGTTCAGCTTCTCGAGCATGAACTTCGACAGCTTCTCGAGGCTGCCGACGTCGACGCGGCCGTTCGGGTCGCGTTTCCAGTCCGAGGTCTTGAGGTAGACCGGGAGCGGCGTGCGCACGAAGCCCGCCTTGTGCAGGTCGGTCTTGGCCTGCTCCATGTTGGCGAGGTAGTACTTGGTGACCGCGACGTAGTCGGCGAGGAAGGCGCGCACCGCGCCGGGATTGGCCTTGAGGAATTTCTCGCTGAAGAAGATGTCGAGCAGCTCGTGGTCGTAGCCGAGCACCTCGGTGGCGGTGAAGAGCTTGCGCAGGCCGCCCTTCGCCATCTCGGCCGAGTAGAACGGCTCGACGAACACGCCGGCGCTCACCTTGCCGGTGCGCACCGCGTCGCCGATCACCGGGAAGCCCATCGGCACGACCTTGGTGTCCTTGTCGGGGACCAGGCCGGCGTTGATCAGGCCGGCGCGCGCCCAGAGGTCGGTGGCGGTCTTGATGCCGACCACGGCGATGGTGCCGCCCTTCAGGTCTTTGACCGATTTGATCGGCCCGTCGTCCTTCACCATGTACTGGGTGGTGAAGATGCCCTGGCCGGCGGCCTCGAGGCAGATGCTCGCCACGATCTTCATGTCGACGCCCTGTGCGTGGGCGAAGATCACCGCCAGGCCCGGCGCGGTGCCGCCGTCGAGCTCGCCGGCGAGGTACGCCTGGAAGCGCTCCGGGTTCGCCTGGAAGAGGATCTGATTGAGGTTGTAGGCCTTGCCCTGGTTCGGCGTCAGGTCCTTGCGCACGCTCATCAGCCACATCTGCTCTTCGGCGGCGAAGCCGCGGCCGAAGCGGATGGTCGGCGGGGTCTGCGCCGCCGCCGTGATGGAGAACAAGACCAGGAAAAAAGAAACGAAGACCCGCATGCGCTCCCCCTAGAGGTAATAAGTTTCGAGCTTTTCCCAGTATACCAACCGGTCGCGCAGCGCCACGAGCGCGCGATCGAGCAGCCAGCCGAGCGCGGCGATGACCACCACCACCGCGAGCATGCGGTCGGTCCGGAGCGACGAGAGCGAATAGATCACGAGGTAGCCCAGCCCGTCGGCCGAGCTGACCATCTCGGTGATGATCACCACGATCAGCGCGATCGGCAGGGCGATGCGCAGGCCGGCGAAGATGAAGGGCGCGGCCGCGGGAACGACCACCCGGCGCAGCGCCGCCGCGCGCGAGGCGCCCATGTTTGCCGCCGACCATAGCAGCACGCGGCTGACCCCGCGCGCGCCCTGGCTGGTGACGATCACGATCGGGTAGAGGCACTCGAGGAACACCAGCGCCACCTTCGACAGGCTGCCGATGCCGAAGACGAAGATGAAGATCGGGAACAGCGCGAGCTTCGGCACCGCGTAGGTGCCGGAGAAGAGCGGGTCGAGCAGCGCCGCGATCCACGCCGAGCGGCCCATCAGCATGCCGATCGTCACGCCGACCAGGGTCGCGAGCGCGAAGCCCGCGAACGCGCGCTGCAGCGAGATCCAGGCTTCGAGCAAGGACTCAGGCCGCGTGAAGAAGAGCACCAGCTCGCGCGAAATCTTCTCCAGCGACGGGAAGATCAGCGGGTTCCACAGGCCGCTGCGGGCGATCGCTTCCCAGGCAAGCAGGATCGCCGCGACGAGGAGCAGGGGCGCGAGGCGCTTCACGCGGGACGCTCCTGCCAGGCGAGCGTCTTCTCGCGCACCAGGGCGAGCAGCCGGTCTCCCGCGTAGCCGAGGATGGCGATGCTGGCGAGCGAGACGTACATCAGGTCGAAGCGCAGGCTGTTCTCGGCGATGCGGATCATGTGGCCGAGGCCCGAGCGGGCGTTGATCATCTCGGCGGCGAACATGACGATGAACGACAGCGCGAGCGAGACGCGCAGGCCGGCGAAGATCTGCGGCAGCGCGCCCGGCAGCACGATGCCGCGGAAGATGCGGCCCGGTCCGGCGCCCATGTTAAGCGCCGCCCAGACCAGGATCTTTTGCGTCGAGCGCGCGCCGTAGTAGGCATTGATGAAGACCGGGTAGAAGCAGGCGAGGGCGATGATCAGCACCTTCGACAGGTCGCCAATGCCGAACCAGAGCATGAACAGCGGCAGCAGCACGATCTTCGGCACAGGGTAGGTGAGGAACACGACCGGGCTGAAGGCGCCGTCGAAGATGCGCGACACGCCCGCGGCGAGGCCGAGCGCGACGCCGAGCGCCGAGCCGATGACGAAGCCGGGCAGCGCGCGCCCGAGGCTCGCGCCGATGTCGGTGTAGAGCTCCTGCGAGCCGAGCGCGGCGAAGAAATGCCTGAGGATCGCGAGCGGCGAGAGGATGTAGTCGGGCAGGCCCCACAGCAGCGATGCAAGCTGCCATGCGAGCAGTACCAGGGCGAGCAAGCCGGCTTTGGCCAGGGCCATCGCCGGCAATTATGCCGGGGGCGCGCGCTCAGCCCGTGGCGTGGCCGAATCCCCCCTGCGCCACGATGTCGATCGCGCGCAGGAAGGCGCCCGGCGGCGGCTCGAGGCCGGAGAGCCAGGCCTCGACCTCGACGACGGAAACGCCGAGCGCGGTGGCCAACTGCTCCACGCCGCCGAGCGTGTCGAGCGCGCGGCGCATGGTTCTCGTGTAGACGGTATCGGGACTCACGGGAGGGACAACGATGCTGGTCCTCGCCCCGGAATGCGTCTGTGCGCTACCGTACAGAGTGCGCAGTCGTTGTAACTCGTTGGCGCTATAATCGAGAGCGCCATGGCACGTGCAATTGCATCGTCGGCGCGGTCGAACTCCATCCTTGCGGCATTGCCCGAGCGCGACTTCGACCGCTTGCGCCCGCACCTCGACAGCGTTGAGTTGCCGCTCGGAACCGCTATCTACGAAGCAGGCAGCCGGGTGCGACAGCTCTATTTCCCTACCAGCGGCATTGTTTCCCTCCTGCAAGTAATGGCCGATGGCGCTTCGGCGGAAATCGCCGTGGTCGGCAGCGAAGGGGTAGTTGGAATCGCGATGTTCATGGGCGGCGAAACCACGCCGTCGCGCGCGGTGGTGCAGAGCGCCGCGCACGCCCATGCCTTGAGCGCCGACGTCCTCAAGATGGAGTTCGCGCGCGGCGGCATGCTTCAGTACCTGCTGCTGCGGTATACCCAGGCCCTGATCACGCAGATGTCGCAGACGGCGGTGTGTAACCGCCACCACAGCGTCGAGCAGCAGCTCTGCCGCTGGCTGCTGATGAGCATCGATCGCCTCGGCAACAACGAGCTGATCATGACGCAGGAGCTGATCGCTAACATGCTTGGCGTGCGCCGCGAAGGCGTTACCGCCGCGGCGAGCGAGCTGCAGCGCGCCGGCTGTATCCATTACGTCCGCGGCCGCATCGAGGTCATCGATCGCGCGAAGCTCGAGCAGCGCGCCTGCGAATGCTATGGCGTTGTCAAGCAGGAATACGCCCGCCTAGAGCTGCTGCGTCAGCAGAAATAGCCCACCCGCGCCGCCCTCGGCGTACACTGGCCGCATAAGTTGTATTAGCAGTCGGCTCTCGACATCGGCGCTCCCCCGGCTTCTGCCGCCAGTCCACTGGAACGGACGTCAACAGGGAGGCGTCATCCCCGCCACAGCAAGAACTCGTCCTGCGAACCGCGTGCTCGCCGCGCTGCCGCTTGGCGACTACCGGCGCCTGGCGCGCGCCCTTCAGCCGGTCAATCTCGAATTCGGCAAGGTGCTGTGCAAGGCCGGCGCAACGATCCGCCACGCTTACTTTCCGCTCGATAGCATGGTTTCGCTGCTCGCCGAAGCCGACGAAGGCGACTCGCTGGAGGTCGGCCTGGTCGGCAGGGAAGGCGTGGTCGGCACGCCGCTCGCTCTCGGCAGCCCGACCTCGCCGGTGCTGGAGCTGGTGCAGGGCGCGGGCAAGGCCCTGCGCATGCCGGCGAAGCGCTTCGTCGCCGAGCTCACGCGCTCGCCGAAGCTGCGGCGCCTGATCGATCACTGCATCCTGCTCAACATGAGCACGGCGATGCAGGTCGCCGCGTGCAACAAGTCTCACGTGCTCGAAGAGCGCCTCGCGCGCTGGCTGCTCATGGTGCGCGACCGGCTGGCGGTGAATCAGTTCTTCCTCACCCAGGATTTTCTGGCGCGCATGCTGGGCGTGCGCCGCGCCGGCGTGAACGAGACCGCGGGCACCCTGCAGGGCCGCTCGCTCATCGGCTACACGCGCGGCCGGATCAGGATCCTCGATCCGCGGGGGCTGGCGGCGGCGGCGTGCTCCTGTTACGCGGTGATCCGGAAGATGGAGATGGCCCGGCACTGAGTCGGCGTCGTCGCCGTCCGGTTCCTCAGACCCATACCTGCAGCACGTAGTCGTACGCGGCCTGCGCGTTGGTCATGTCGACGCGCTGCAGCTTGATCCTGTAGCCGCCCTTCGCCTTCACCAGTTCGTGACGGTAAGCGCCGGCGAAGTGGCGAACATCGTCCCGCCTCAGCTCCATCATGTGGAACCGGCTTCTGACGGTGACTCCCTTGGCGGAGCTCTTTTCGATCACGACGTTGGAGACCACGTGATTGGTCTCCCAAAGCGGGCGCTGCGACCATGCATCCGGATGCAGCACCCGGTTCATGCGCACCGTCATCAGGTTCTTGTCCTCGGCGAAGATCGCCGGCTGGCCGTCCCAGGTCTTGTACTCGGGCGCCGGCGGCATCCAGTAGATGCCGTCCGGCGTGAACAGGTCGATCCAGCGTTGCCACTGCTTGGTATCGAGTAGCTCGGCCTGCTGGTAGAGGAACTGCTCGACCGCGTGTTGATCCTTCATCGTTGCATGTACTTCGCCCAGGCCTTCATCTGGTTGCGCATCGGCGCTTCGGAGGTGCCCTGGTTCGGCGCGCTCGAGATCGTGCCGTCCTTCTCGATGTCATGGCCGTGATGGCGCGCGAGGCTCACCCAGTCGCCGCCATCCGACGACAGGCCCTGGTGGCATTTCCAGAAGTTCTCCAGGTCGTCGGCGTTGATCAGCGTCGCGGGCGAGTTCACCAGGTTGTAGTAAGCGAGCGAGCGGCGGTAGATTGCCTCGGGCGCGCCCTTGAGGCGGAAGTGCCAGATCTCGGTCAGGGTGCGGTCGACGCCCAAGGGCCTGACTGCGCGAAGCTGCTGCAGGGGCGACTGCACCGACAGGCCCGGGTAGACGAGCACGTGGTGGATGTTGACGCCGACGATTTCCTCGAAGCGCTTCTGCCCGTACTTCTTGATCATGATCTTGTCGTAGGCGAGGGTGTCGGGGTCCTGCGGCCGCAGGCCCATGTAGCCGGCGAGGACGCAATGGCCGTACGGGTAACTGATGGTCTGGAAGTTGTCCCACTTGTCGATGGTCACCGTCGCGAACGCCGACAGCATGTGATACGAGAGCGCCTCGCCGCCCTTCGCCTTCTTCGCGATCTGCTTCTCGACATCGTGCGCGGCGCGGCCGGTCGACTGGTGCACCACCGAGGGGTGCAGCGCGTCGATCTGGTTCTCCATGAACAGCTTCCAGTTCGAGTGCTGGATGACGCGGAAGCAGTTCGGCACCACCTCGACCTCGCCCTCGGGCGCGCGGTCGCACATGTCGTCGATGGCGACAATGCTCTTGCCTAAAAAGGTTTTTAAATCGGGGCCATCTTTCGCCAGACTCGCAAAGACAAAACCCCGGTAGCTCTCCATCCGCGCCGCCGGCTTCATGTTGAGCTCGGGGCTTCCCTTGTTCACGCGCGTGCCGGCATAGCCCGACTCCATCATCGGAATGTTCTTCAGCGTGCCGTCGTGGTGGAACTGCCAGGCGTGGTAGGAGCAGCGGAACTGCTCGCCGGTATTGCCGTGCCGGTCGCCGCACATCATGTTGCCGCGGTGCGGGCAGCGGTTGTAAAGGACGTGGACCTTCTTGTCCTTGCCGCGCACCATCAGCATCGGCTGGCGGCCGATCTGCAGTGTGTAGTAGTCGCCGGCCTTAGGGATCTGGCTCTCGTGGCCGCAGTAGATCCACACGGCCTCGTGGATGCGCTGCATCTCGAGCTCGAAGATCTGCGCATCGGTGTACACCTCGCGCCGCACGCGATCGGGCTCGACGAACTTCGAAACGTCTGCGATTCGCTCCTGAAGCATGGGGTTCTCCTCGAAGGGCAATGATAATCTAGCCGCCCCGAGGAGGAACCCGATGTTCCGCATGCTGGCGTTGCTGTTGTTCGCCTGCGCCGCTTCGGCGCAGACCCCGGTCAAGGTGAAGACCAGCCCGGGCGTGCATGCGCTGCCGATCATCGCCGCGGTTTCGCGCGGCTTCTTCGAGCGCCAGGGGCTCAAGGTCGAAGTGTTCTTTACCGGCAGCTCGCAGGAGCTACGCGACGGGCTCGCCGCGGGCGAATTCCAAGTCGCGCAGTTCGCCGCGGACAACGCGGTGGCGATGGCGGCCGTGGCGGGCCATGACGTGGTGATCGTCGCCGGCGGCGACGACGGCATGAACCAGCTCTTCGTGCAACCCGGGATCGCGTCGCTCGCCGAGCTCAAGGGCCAGACCGTGATCGTCGACGCACCCGACACCGCCTACGCGCTGATGCTGAAGAAGATCCTGCTGGCGCAGGGCATGAAGGCTGGCGTCGACTACAAGCTGGTCTCCGCGGGAGGAACCTCGCTGCGCGTGCGCGCGATGCTCGAGAACCGCGAATACAAGGCGTCGATGATGAACCCGCCGTTCACGCTCCAGGCGGAGGCGGCCGGCCTGAAGAACCTGGGGCGCGCGGTGGATTTCGTCGGCCCGTACCTCGGGCGAGGCAGCTTCGCGATGCGCAACTGGGCTGCCGCGAATGCCGACACGCTCGAGCGCTATCTCGCCGGCTTCATCGAGGGCACTCGCTGGGTCCTCGCGGCCGAGAACCGCGAGGCGGCGACCGCGCTGCTCGTCGAGCGGCTCAAGGTGGCGCCGCCGCTGGCCCCTCGCACCTGGGAAGTGCTCGCCGACCCGCGCTCGGGTCTCGCGCGCGACGCGCGCTTCGACATGCAGGGCTTCCGCAACCTGCTCACCCTGCGCGCGGAGATCGAGGGCACCTGGGGCGGCAAGGCGCCGCCGCCCGAGCGCTATGTTGACCTGCGCTATTACGAAGCCGCACTGAGGAGGATCGCGCGTTGAAAGTCATCGACGTCCACACCCACATGCTGAGCGAGGCGTACGTCCGCCTCCTGAAGAAGCACGGCAGGCACTACAGCGTGAAGAAGGTGGTCGGCGGCCAGACCGGCATCCACCGCGACGGCGCGCCGTTCATGACCCTGATGCCGGGGATGTTCGACTACGAGCTGCGCCTGCGCGCCATGGACGCGGCCGGGGTCGACATCGCGATCGTCACGCTCACCAGTCCCAACGTGTACTGGGGCTCACCGAAAACAAGTTTGTTTGCTTCTCAATCAATCAACAATGACATGGCGGAGCAGCAGAGGCGTTTCCCCGACCGCATCCGCTTCATGTGCTCGCTGCCTTGGCAGCACCCGAAGCTCGCGTTTGCCGAGTTGAAGCGCGCCTGCGACGAGCTCGGCGCCGTCGGCGTGATGGTGCTGGCGAACATCGACGGCAGGTCGCTCACCGACAAGGCCTTCGCTTCCATCTGGAAGGAAATCGACCGGCGCGCCCTGCCGGTGCTCGTTCATCCCACCGCGCCGCCGGGGACCAAAGAGCTCGACGTCATCAAGTACAACCTGATCGCCTCGGTCGGCTTCATGTTCGACACCACGCTCGCGGTGTCGCGCATGATCCTCGACGGTTTCTTCGACTGCTACCCGAAGCTGAAGCTGATTGCGTCGCATGGCGGCGGCACGCTGCCCTATATCGCAGGGCGCCTCGACATGTGCTTCGACAACATGCCCGCCTGCCGGGAGAAGATTTCGGCGAAGCCGTCGTCCTACCTGAAGCGCATCTACTACGACAGCGTGGTGTTCACGCAGGAAGCGCTGGAGCTTGCGGTGAAAGTCGGCGGCGAGACCAACGTCCTCTACGGCTCCGACTACCCGCACAACATCGGCGACATGAAGGGTTGCCTGGCGCGCGTCGACGCGCTGCCGCCCGCGACGCGCGATGCGGTGCGCGGCGGCAATGCCGGCCGCATTTTCAAGCTCTGATGAGGACCATCGCGCCGCTTCTCTTCGCGCTGGCGCTCGCCGGCTGCTCCACCTTGCTCGCCAAGGACAAGAACGGCTGGGGCGCGCCCTATGCGGGGACCGAGTGTGCAGCGGACCTTACGCTCGGCCTGCTGGAGAGCCCGTTCACGCTGCTCCTCGTGCCGTTCGCACTCATCGACATCCCGTTGTCTCTCGTCGCGGACACGCTGGTCCTGCCGAAGGATCTCTGGACCGGCCGCGACGCCCGCCGCGACTGCGCGTTCTTCCACATCTGAGGTGCGGACCATGCACAAAGCCGAGCGGCTGCTATTGGCGATCCTGCTGGCATACTCGATTCCGTCCATGGCGCAAGTAAAAGTCATCATCTCCGGCGGCTTCTCCAGCGCCTACCGGCAGGTCCTGCCGGAGTTCGAAAAGACGACCGGCATTTCGGTGACGACCGGGTCGGGCGCGTCGCAGGGGAAGGGGCCGCAGACGATCGCGGCCCAGCTCGAGCGCGGCGTGCCCTTCGATGTCGTGATCATGTCGAGAGAGGGCCTCTCCGAACTGCTGGCCGCCGGCCGCATCGTCACCGGCTCGGACGCCGACCTCGCCACCGCCGCGATCGGCGTGGCGGTGCGCACCGGCGCGCCGAAACCGGACGTCACCACGGTCGAGGGCTTCAAGCGCGCGCTGCTCGGCGCGAAGGCCGTCGCAGTGCCGCAAAGCACGAGCGGCATCTACCTCATCAAGGAAGTCTTCCCGAAGCTCGGCATCGCCGACCGCATCAACGTCAAGGTCGCGGAGCGCGGCTCGCAATCGGCCGGGATGGTCGCCAGCGGCGAAGCGACATCGCGGTGCAGCCCATCAGCGAGCTGATGCACGTGCAGGGGATCGACTACGTCGGCCGCCTCGCGGAGGAGCTGCAGCTCATCCAGATGTTCTCCGCCGCGATCGTGAAGGGCTCGAAGGAGGCCGATGCGGCGAAACGCCTGATCGCGTTCCTCGCCTCCGATCGCGCCGCGGCCGCGATCAAGAGCAACGGGATGGAGCCGGCCGGGAAGTAGATCGATGGCGCGCTACGTCGCCTTCCTTCGTGCCGTCAGCCCGATGAACGCGAAGATGCCGGAGCTGAAGCGCTGCTTCGAGGCGGCCGGGTTCAGCGACGTCAAGACGCTGCTGTCGAGCGGCAATGTCGTGTTCAGCGCCCGTGCGGCGAGCGAAGCCGCGCTCGAGCGCAAGGCGGAAGCGGCGATGGCGAAGCGGCTTGGCAAGCCGTTCTACACCATCGTTCGCTCGACTGAGGCGCTGCAGAAAATGCTGGATGCCGATCCGTTCGCGCGATTCCGCCTGCCGAAGAACGCGAAGCGCGTCGTCACCTTCGTGCGCGAGCCGCATCCGGCGAAGCTGAAGCTGCCGATCGAGTTGTACGGCGCGCGCATCCTCGCCATGCGCGGCGGCGAAATCTTCACTGCCTATGTGCCGAGCGATCGCGGGCCTGTCTTCATGACGCTGATCGACAAGACGTTCGGCAAGACCGTCACCACCCGTACCTTGGAAACCGTGAGCAAGTGCGCGACGGCCTGAGTTACTTGCCGAGCTTCGGCATCACTTCGCGCGAGAACAGCTCCAGCGAGCGCTGCGCGTGCTCGGGCGCGAGGTCGCCGAAGGAGAAGATGCACAGCAGGTAGTTGGCGCTGGTGAAGTGCAGCATCTCGTGCACTTTTTCGAGCGCGGTGCGCGGCGAACCGGTAATGAGGCGCTGCGCGGAGTCCTCGGCGTAGGGATCGGACTTGTGCACGTCGGGCCGGCCATGCTTGCGCGTCAGGTGGTGGATGTGTCCCGCCCATTTCCAGTACGCCTCGAGGCCGAGCTTCTCCGCTTCGGCGTCGGTCTCGGCGATCACCAGGTGCGTCGTCTTGGCGAGGAAGGGCGTGCGGACATGCGCGTTGTGCCGGCCCGGATCGTTGCGGTGCTGCTCCCAGATCTCGCGGTAGCGGTCGAAGAGCGGCTTGACGTCGGCGAGCTTGCCGAGGAACGCGGTGTGGTAGCCGTGGCTCGCGGTGAAGTCGATCGATTCCTTGTTGGAGGTCGGGAACCAGAGCGGCGGATAGGGCTGCTGCACCGGCTTCAGGTGCAGCTCGGCGTCCTGGAAGGCGTAGTGCTTGCCGCGGTAGTTGAGCGTCTTGCTCTGGCACGCTTCGAAGAAGATCTCGAGGGCCTCCCGGTATTTCTCGCGCGACTCGTCGATCGACCTCAGGCCGTAGATCAGGCTCTCGATCGGCGACACGCCGCGCCCGACGCCGAGCTCGAGCCGGCCGTTCGAGAGGTGGTCGAGCATGCAGACTTCGTTGTAGAAGCGGTACGGGTTGTACCAGGGCAGGCAGAAGGTCAGCGCGCCGGCGCGCAGCCGCTGCGTGCGCTGGAACATCGCCGCCAGCAGCAGCGCGGGCGAGCCGTCGATCGAGAGCGGCGTGCCTTGGTGCTCCGCAAGGTAGTAGCCGTGGAAGCCCGCGCGATCGGCCATCGTGGCGAGTTCGAGCTTGTGCTCATAGACCTCGCTCGCCGGGCGCACCGACTCCTCGACCCAGTCGAAGATCCCGACTTCGAGCTTGCTCATGCGTAGTGCCTATTCATTCTTGATTCCGGCCGTCTTCACCGCGCCGATGTAGCGCTCGAGGTCTTCGCGCACGAAGCGCGCGTAGGGCTCGGTTCCGTTCTCCCGCAACTCCATGCCGAGATTGCCCATGCGCTCGGCGGTATCCGGCTCGCGCAGCGCCTTGGCAGCCGCCGCTTGCAGCCGCGCCGCGATCTCGCGCGGCAGGCCGGCGGGCGCCTGCAGGCCGATGACGGTGGCGATGTCGAAGCCGGCGAAGCCGAGCTCGGCGGCGGTCGGCACGTCGGGCAAAGACCCCGAGCGGCGGGCGGTGCTGATGCACAGCACCCGGAGCTTGCCGGACTTGATGTGCGACGCGACGTTAGGGATCCCCGACCAGCCCGATTGCACTTCGCCTCCCAGCAAACCCGCGACCAGCGCGGTGCCGCCCTTATAAGGGACGTGCAGCATGTTGTCGACGCCGGCGCGCGACAGGAACACCGCCATGGTGAGGTGATGGACCGAGCCGTTGCCGGCTGAGCCGTAGGCCAGTTGTTTTGTTTTTGCGATGTTGACGAATTCCTGGAGGGAGCTGATCGGCAATCCGGGATGCACCACCAGCACTGTCGGGACCGCCGCAAGCGCAGTGATCAGGGCGAAGTCCTTGAGCGGGTTGTACGACAGCTTCGGGTTGAGCGCGACGTTGATTGCCATTGCCCCCGAGTCGCCGAGCATCAGGGTGTGGCCGTCGGCCGCGGCGCGCGCCACCTGCTCGGCGGCGACCACGCCGCCAGCGCCAGGCACGTTCTCCACCACGAACGGCTTGCCGAAGGCGTCGCTGAGCTTGGCGGCGAGCATGCGCGCCAGCACGTCGGGGTTGCCGCCCGGCGCCGCCGCGGCGATGAGGCGGACGTTCTTCGACGGCCAAGCGTCCTGCGCGCTGGCGGATGCCGCAAAAACCAGCAATAGCGCGAGTAGGGTTCTCATCCTCGTTTATCCACGAAGCGGGGAGGTTTGACCGCCGCTTCGAAGTCCTTGGCTATGGTGCCACGGGGGAGGAGCGTGACTTCCGGCGATATCTGGAACGCCCTCCGGACCGCTTCGACGGTGCCCTCCCTGTTGGCGTTGCGCTTTCCACGTGGAGGTGCAGCACATCGTTGTCACCGCTGTTGTACACCTCGGCACGGAAGTCGACCACATCAGGGTCGCGGAATAGCGCGTCCTCGAGCTCGTTGTGGTTGATGTTGACGCCGCGCACCTTGAAGAAGCCGACCGTGCGCCGCTCGTGCTTCAACATCGGGAACACGCTCCATGGTCCTTTGCCTTTTCCTTCTGAACTGAAGGACACCAGATCGCCGGAGGACCAGCGCAGGAAAGGTGTCATGCAATTGTTCCAGAGCGGCGTCACCACCAGCGAGCCGACCGCGCCTTCGGGGACCGGCTCGCCGCTCTTCTCGTCCAGCACCTCGCAGTAGAACTGGTCGGCCCAGATGTGCAGGCCGTGGTGGCCGACGCCCTCGCCAGCGACGAAGGCGCCCTCGGTCATGCCGAAATGGTCGAAGACCTCGGCGCCCCAGGCGGTTTCGAGCTTCTTTCTCTTGACGGGGGAAAGCGGCTCGGCGGCCACGATCAGCTTTTTCACGGTGCTGTTTCTCAGATCAAAGCCTTTTGACTCGGCCAGATTCGCGAGATGCAGCCCATAGCTCGCCATCCCGAGCCAGACCGTCGGCTTGAGGTGGTCGATCAGTTCGAGCTGCACTTCGGAGGACGTGTTTGTGCCGGCGCCGCACCACACCGTGCCGATGCCGTGGTTGATCGCGGTGCGGGCGTAGAGGTGCGCCACCGGGTGCACGCCGAGCGGGAAGGAGACGTGCGCGCAGTCCTTCGCC
>Ga0137410_10002082_pt1 | contig 13676 bp, 9 predicted proteins | sample CZODoug1_16funga_FD_108878 | JGI IMG/M metagenome (GOLD analysis project Ga0137410, IMG submission 108878) | Vadose zone soil fungal communities from Angelo Coast Range Reserve, California, USA - CZODoug1_16fungal (Illumina Assembly) | ecosystem: Environmental > Terrestrial > Soil > Vadose zone... | reverse complement strand
GGCAAATTAAAGCGAAATACCCAGCTTCCCGTTCACCTGCAGGTTACTTAAGGTCAGCGCAGGGTGATGCTGACGGGGCAGTGATCGCTGCCCAAAACTTCAGGGTGAATCGCCGCGCTGTTCACCGAGCCGCGCAGGACGGCCGACACCAGAAAATAGTCGATTCTCCACCCGATGTTGCGCGCCCGAGAGTTGGCAAAATGACTCCACCACGAATAGTGGCCGTTTCCCTGCGTGAAGAGCCGGAACGTATCGATGAACCCCGCGTCCACCATATTTTGAAATCCCTTGCGCTCCTCGTCGGTGAATCCCTTTTTCCCGCGGTTCGGCTTGGGATTGGCGAGGTCGAGTTCGGTGTGGGCAACGTTCAAATCGCCGCAAAAAATAACCGGCTTGCGCGTCTCGAGCTGCCTGCAATAGGCAAGGAACGCCGGGTCCCAATGCTTGAAGCGCAGATCCAGCCGGCTGAGGTCGTCCTTGGCGTTCGGCGTATACACGGTGACCACGTGAAAGTTGTCGAATTCGGCCGTGATGACCCGTCCTTCCTCGGCGCTGTCGCGCTGCAGTTCGTCGGCAAAACTGAAGCGCTGCGCAAACTCAGTCGGATACCCGTTGATGACGGCGATCGGCTTCTGCTTGGAAAAAATGGCCGTTCCGGAATAGCCCTTCTTGATGGCCGAGTTCCAATATTCCCGATAGCCCGGCAGGTCGATTTCAATCTGCCCGCGCTCAGCCTTGGTTTCCTGAAGACACAGGATATCCGGCTGATGTTTCTCCAGAAATGACAGGAACAGTCCCTTGCGATGGACCGCGCGAATGCCGTTCACATTCCAGGAGTAGAGCTTCATCGGCAGGGCCCGGCCGCGGATACGATGGTGCGCATCGGATTTTATTGTATTCGCTGGCTGAAGCTCACTCCATACGCGGGCGGCCGGGCGAGCAACACCGGATCCGCGGAGGGTTCGATGCCGGCCGCGAGATTGAGCGGACTGAACATGATCAACTTCTGAGCGGTTGCCTGATCCTTGACGGTTTGCGTCAAGGTAAGGGTGCCCAAGGAGACGAGTTTACGGTCCGGCGGCCACGTCGAGGTTGGGTCGTTGAGCGAGTCACCCTCGGCGGCGACCTGCGCCAACAGGCGAAATTTGACAGGACCTTTGGCTATGCGCTGCGGTAGTTCATCCATCAGATAGTTCGGCGCGGCTTTCGCCGCTTCCGCGTCGCTCAACGCGTGTTCACCGGCGGCCGGAATGATCTGGTAGCGCGCGTATTGGCTCACGCCATTTGCATTGGTGAATTTGAAGGCATTGACCCCATAGAAGGCGAGGGTCGCGAAACTCACCGGAGCCGGCCTCGGGGTGGTCACGAATTTCACCGCCGCCGGATGGGTGCCGAGAAACTTTTCGATGGGGGTGGGCTTCGGTGCATCGGGTCCGCTCTGTCCGGCCGCCTGCAGGAACGCGAGAAAATCCTCCGGTGTTGCGACCGGAAAGCCGTTCGCCGAGATGCTCACGATGTCCGTGGCGGCGCCATCGGGCAGCGTGAATCGGATCGCTATTCCGTGCGGACTGGCGTTGGGATCCGCATCCGGCAGCGTGGGAACGCCGGTCGGGTCGGAAAACCGAACGAGGACCTTTACCGCTTTCGCGAAATGCGGCGCCTTGCTGAACGCCGCAGCGGCCGGGCTGGGCGTGAACGTTCCCTCGACCATGATGCCCTTCGCATGATTCGCCCGAAAGCCTTTGTGCGGACCCTTCGACAGTACGTTGAAGGCGTCCACCAAGGCAACCGGGAGCGGCTTTTGGGCGGGCGCGGGCGCATCGGCGGCGAGGGCGCTGCAGCAGAGTGCCAGTCCCACGGCGATGGGCGGTGCGAAGCGAAGGTTGCGAGAGAAGATCATATTGCCTCCTGCTGCGAAATCGTCGCGAGAGTTTACAACGACGAAACGATCGCCGACAGCCGCGCGCCGTCATGCCATTCGCGTCTTCCGGCGGTTCGCGCTGCCGGATGCGGCCAGAACCTCACATGCCGTGATCGATTGCAGTTTCAGCATGGCAAATTCGACGAAGGCCGATACCGCCGTCGGAATATGCCGGCGGCTGGGAAGGACGATGTTCAGGTCGGCGCCCTCCCGGCGATAGTCCTGCAGCACGTGAATGAGGCTGCCGGCACGCAGATCCGCACCGACCATCATGGCCGGCAGCAAGGCCACCCCCAAGCCGGACACGCAGCCCTTCATCAGGATGCGCGCGCTATTCGCGCTGAATCGTCCCGAAACCTCCACCTCTTCCTCGCCGTTCGGTCCCTGCAGCGTCCAGGTCACGCGGCTTTGCCGGGTCGACACGATCAGACAATCGTGGCGCGCCAGTTCCTGGAGCGTCTTGGGATGGCCTCGGGCCTCCAAGTAGTCCGGGCTTGCGACCAGATTGAAATACTGCGATGTAATTTGACGGAACACGGAGCGCATCTCCCGCGAGCTGCCGGCGCGAAATGCAACATCGATATCTTCATCGAACAAGTCCGCCCGTGCATCGTTCAATACGAAATCCAGGCGCACTCGCGGATGACGGCCTAAGAATTCCGCCACCCAGGTGATGCTGAAGAAATCGAGGAAGTCCGCCGGCGCCGCAACGCGCACCGATCCGCCCGGCGTGTCGCTGCCGTCGACCAAATCCTTGCCCGCCTCCAGCACCCCGTCGACGCCGGGCGCGCAGCGATCGAAGAAAGCCTGTCCGGCCGCCGTCAGCGTGAGCTTGCGGGTGGATCGCTGCATCAGGCGGGTGTCCAGGCCGGACTCGAGTTCGCGTATCCGGCGGCTCAAGGTATTGGGCGGCACGCCCAGACGGCGTGCCGCTTCGGCGAAGCTGCGCGCCCGAACCACTTGGACGAACATGCGCACGTCATTGAGGTCCAGCATCGGCTAAGCAGCGGGTTGCGCACAGGCTTTGGGTTGGCGCGGACAAGCCCCGCTGCGGGGACAGATGACGCTGGCAGTCGAATCCAGCGCATCGGCAATCCAGGAGATGTTGAGGACCTGCGATGCCGCATGGATGTTCGCGGCGGCCTCGGCCGGAATCTTGCCGTCGCCTCCGCCCAGCCGGCACGACTCGGCCACCGCCGCGACCACGTTCTCGCCGTCGAATCCCTGCGCCTCCAACGCCGGCAGCAGGTCGACGCCGACGGACAGCACGTGTACTTCGTCGAGCGCGTCGCGCGTCAGCAGCGAATGACAGCAGTACAGCCTGGCGCGCTTTCCCTCCTGCATCACCGATATCTGCGATTTGGGTTTTTGAATCGCGGGGGTTGCGTTGGGGGCGTCCTTCAACAGGCGGAACACCGCCCAACGCGGGCATGGATCCGACACCAAACTCATGTTGCCCCAAGGCAGAGGGATTCCGTTGCCGCGATAGACCGCGCGCAGAAAGCCGGGAGGATAGGCATCGAAGAAATGCCAGTGCCGGTAGGGAGATACCGCCGTCATCCGGCGCATGACCAGGGCGGCGGTGACGCCGAGCTTGCGGCCGGCCGAAACGCTGTGCGCCTCGCGGATCAAGAACCGGCGAAACGGTATGCGCGGGCATAGCAGGGCGCCCGCGAAGAAACTGCATTCAAAATCCCGCCACGCATACAGCACGTCCTGCGCGCCCATGCCGGCGGCGGAACTCGATGCCTCGCCGTCCCCCGAATGCATGGCGCTGTGGGGCGAGATCGCCCCATCGCCGTTGTGCAGCACCTTGTGCCCGATGAAAAACGCGAGCTCATACTTCAAGCGCCCTTCCTGGCTGCGCAATCGCCGGTTGACCAGCACCGTTCCCGGCGCTTCGAATCGGGATCTGATCAACGCGCCGCCCGCCGGCTGGCCGTCCCGCGCCTCTTCGTCGAACCAATTGACCTGCAGGCCGTGCCGCTTGCAGATCGCCATCAGCACATCGAGGGTCAGGGGCATCTCGCGGCCGCCGCATTCCTCGGCGGCCCGCTCGATGTCGGGGAAATTGTTGTGACGCGTTTCCTGCCAGACGCGAATCAGCAATTGCGCAAATTGCCGACCGGTGGTGCCCGTCTGGGACAACAGTTCCGGCAGCGCATTCTGCAGCAGTTCGTGGGAAAACAGAAAGGCCGGTTCCAGCGGCATCGCCTCGAGGCCGCCGCGTTCGCGCTGCGCCGGGGCCACCTCCACCTCGGTGTTTTCGTCGAGGAACCAGCGCGAATCCTTGCCGAATATGCCTGCCAACATGTGGAGCATCTGCTCCGAGGGCATGCGCTTGCCCGTTTCCACCATGCTCAGATAGGACACCGAGGGCGCCCCGGCCACGTCGATTTGCACGCATCGGGCGGATAGCTCATCCAACGTAAGCCCATTGCGCTTACGCAGCGAACGCAGCTTGGCGCCCAAGAAATGCCCCTGGCGTATCAGGCCTGCCATGAATCCCCCGCTGTGACCATACCGCCCGCTGTGAACATATTACTCGGTTGTGTGAAATTCACATTGTCAAATTTCTATTGTGTAAATATCCTCGCTGAACACTCTAATCTGCGCCCACGTCGCGACGCAAGTTCGCGGACCGTTACCTGCCGAACAGGCCTATTGGGAGACTGATGATGACCGAGTTGAGAGCCCCGGATTCGCGCTGGCATGGCGTAGAACGTCCTTACACCCCCGCCGATGTCGCCCGCTTGCGCGGCTCCGTTCACATCGAATATTCGCTGGCGCGGATGGGTGCGGAGAAGTTTTGGAGCCTGCTGCACAGTAGCCCTGTGGTCGCGGGTCTGGGCTGCATGACGGGCAATCAAGCGGTACAGACCGTTCAGGCCGGGTTGAAGGCAATTTACTGCTCGGGTTGGCAGGTAGCCGGCGACGCCAACTCCGCGGGCGAGATGTATCCCGATCAAAGCCTGTATCCGGTGGATTCCGTGCCCAAGATGGTCGAACGCATCAACAACGCGCTGCTGCGCACCGACCAGATTCATCACTTGGACGGCAAGTCGCAGATCGATTGGCTGGCGCCCATCATCGCCGACGCCGAAGCCGGCTTCGGCGGCAATCTCAACGCCTTCGAACTGACCAAGGCGCTGATCCGCGCGGGAGCGGCCGCCGTTCATTTTGAAGACCAGCTCTCTTCCGCGAAAAAGTGCGGACACCTGGGCGGGAAGGTCCTGGTGTCGACCGCCGAGGCCATCAACAAGCTCGTGGCCGCCCGCCTCGCGGCTGATGTTCTCGACGTTCCGACCGTTCTCATCGCACGCACCGATGCCGATGCAGCGGATCTGCTGCTGTCCGACAATGACCCTCGAGATGCCGCCTTCATCACCGGCCAACGCTCGTCCGAGGGCTTCTTCTATGTGCGACCCGGCATCGAGCAAGCCATTGCGCGCGGCCTCGCCTACGCTCCGTACTGCGATTTGATCTGGTGCGAAACCTCCAAGCCCGAACTCGGCGAGGCGCGCCGGTTTGCCGATGCGATCCATGAAAAATTCCCCGGCAAGCTGCTGGCCTACAACTGCTCGCCCTCCTTCAATTGGCAGGCCAAACTAACGCCCGCGGCCATGAAGGGCTGGCGCGAAGAACTGGCCGCGATGGGTTATCGCTTTCAGTTCATCACGCTCGCGGGCTGGCATGCGCTGAATCTTTCGATGTTCGAGCTGGCATCGGCTTACCGCGACAACGGCATGCTGGGATATTCCCAGTTGCAACAGCGCGAGTTCGGCCAGGAAGCGAACGGCTACCGCGCCGCCAAGCACCAGTCCTTTGTCGGCACCGGCTATTTCGATGCGGTTCAAACCGCCATCAGTGCCGGCGCCCATTCCACCGGCGCCATGGCGGGAAGCACGGAAACCGAGCAGTTCGCGGCGCCCGCGGCCAAATCCGCGCCGCAGCGCGACGTCGCCTAAGGACCCTGGCGGCAATCCATGATCGCCGTGGCCGCGAACAACACAGCCACCGCGAAGGAGCACGCGGCGGCCATCGCCGAACACTTTCGTTCGTACAACGAGGAGTTCGGCCGGATAACGCGGCGCGCGGCGCTCAATTTCCTCGCCGAGGACTGGCAGAGCGCGCAATCCGACGCGGTGGCCCGCATCGAGCTATACGACCTGCGGGTCACCCGATGCGTCGGCGCCATGGGCGATGATCTACGGGAGCGCCGGACCGACGTGCCGCTCTGGTCCGAGATCAAGCGCGCCTACGAGATGCTCGTTGCCCGCCGGCCCGACAGCGATTTCTACCGCACGTTTTTCAACTCCGTCAGCCGCGAGTTGTTCAGCACCGTCGGCGTAAACCCCGAAGTGGAGTTCTGCGCGACCACCATAGGCCGCGCGTCGGGGGCGGTGCCGCTGCGTGTCTATCGGATCGGGGGCTCGTTGCCGGCGGCCGTCCGCGAAATCCTCGCCGATCTGCCGTTCGGAGCGGCGATCGGCGATCAGGACGCCGCCGTCCACCGCATAAGCGCCGAAATCGGGCGCTACTTCGAATCCGGGCGGCAAAGCGGCGCGCCGGAATCCATCGAACTGATCGACCCGGTCTTCTATCGCGGCATGCACGCGTTCGTGGTGGGCCGGCTCATCGGCGACAGCTCCATCACGCCTCTCGTCATCGCATTCACGAATTCCCCGCACGGCGTAAAAGTGGATGCCGTGATGCTGTCGCGCGCCGACGTGGGCTCGCTGTTCGGCTACGCACGCTCGTATTTCCACGTCGATCTTCCGGTCGTCAGCGCCGCGATCACGCTGCTGCGCTCGTTCATGCCCCGCAAGCCCATAGACGAGTTGTACACGGTGTTGGGCCGCGCCAAGCAGGGAAAGACCGAACGATATTTCGCGCTGCAACGGCATTTGAGCACTTCCATCGACAGCTTCGTTCATGCTCCCGGGGAGCGCGGCCTGGTGATGATCGTGTTCACGCTGCCCTCGCACGACCTGGTATTCAAGGTGATTCGCGATACTTTCGGCGCCCCGAAAACCTGCACCCGCGCCGACGTCATGGAGCGCTACCAGTTCGTATTCCGGCACGATCGCGCCGGGCGTCTGGTCGACGCCCAGGAATTCAAGCGGCTGCGCCTGCCGCGGGCGCGCTTCATGCCCGCTCTCGCGGACGAACTGCTGCGCGATGCCTCCTTGAGCTGCCGCATCGAGGGCGACGACCTGATCGTCGAGCACTGCTACATCGAGCGCCGCTTGAGGCCCTTGAATCTCTTCCTGCGCGAGGCCGAGCCTGCGGCAGCCGAGACTGCCATCATCGACTACGGAAACGCGCTGCGCGATCTCGCCTTGAGCAATGTCTTTCCCGGCGATCTGTTGCTCAAGAATTTCGGCGTGACCAGCCATCGGCGCGTCATCTTCTACGATTATGACGAACTGTGCCTGGTGACGGATTGCGTGTTTCGCGACCTGCCGCAGCCCACCTGCGAGGAGGAGGAGACCAGCGCGGAGCCGTGGTTTCACTGCGGGCCGCGCGACGTGTTTCCGGAACAATGGCTGCCTTTTCTGGCGATTCCAGCCGCGTTGCGCGACGTCTTCCTGAAGCATCATGCCGATCTGTTGACGGCCGCATGGTGGCGGTCGCAACCGCCGCACTCGGCGGACGCCGAACACTTTGTTCTGCCGACGGCGCACGCCGCTCCGGCCGCCTAGCCGGATACTCCAGGGGTTCGAGGCTTCGCCGACAGTCCGCGTTGGTGATAACCTGCATTGCCACCGACGAGTCCTATCGACTCGAGATAGCCCGCCAGGCTCCCTTTTTCAAACCTTTCCTAGGACTACTTGCGCTTGATTACCACGTAAGCGCCCGTGTGCAATCCGGCAGCGTCGCACGCTTGACCGGCGGCGGCCCGTCGACGGTGGATCCTCGATGGCACCGGCCGCTTGCGCTGGTGGACGCGCTACACGCGATGCTCGGTAGCGCCCGCCGGGCGCTCGCCCTTATAGTCAGCACCATGACCAGACCGGGGAATAGCGATGAACATTGACGCGATTGCGATTGGCACCCATCCGCCCGAGGACGTCAACGTCATTATCGAGGTGCCGATCGGGGGCGAGCCAATCAAATACGAAATGGACAAAGCGGCGGGAACGCTCGTGGTTGACCGGTTTCTTCACACGCCGATGCGCTATCCCGGCAATTATGGCTTCGTACCGCATACCCTGTCCGACGATGGCGATCCGATCGATGTTCTGGTCGCAAACACCCGGCCCATCGTGCCTGGTGCCGTCATCAACGTGCGACCGATCGGCGTACTGAAAATGCATGATGACGGCGGCGGTGACGAAAAGATCATCGCCGTACCCGTCCCGCGCCTCACCAAACGTTACGAGAACGTCCATGAATACACTGACCTGCCGGCGATCACACGCGAGCAAATCCAGCACTTCTTCGAACATTACAAGGATCTTGAGGCGGGCAAATGGGTCAAATTGATCGGCTGGGGCGATGCCGCCGAGGCACGGCAGTTGATCGTCGATGCGATCGAGCGGACCAAGAAGGGCAAATAGCCGCCCGGTCAACATGCTGCTCAATCGTTCGCGAAAGGTCCTGCGTTCGCGCTGGCTCGCTATTGAAGCGCGGCACAGATGTGATCGGAGATTCTCTTCCAATTCGCCGGCACCCGCAATGCTGACGAGTTTTGGCGCCCGCGCATCACCGCTCGCCCCGCGCCGGGTCCCCCCAAAAGTATCAGTCGCATAATCTCCTTTATCGACAGCGCTACAGACGTGCATGCTCCTGGATCAACTGCTCGACGACGCTCGGATCCGCCGGCGTTGATATAGGAGGCGCCGGATGCGTGACGCGAAGTTGCACTCGCTGGCGCAAATATGCGTAGTCGCCCGGTCCCGGTACGCGCTGGACGCGTGCTTCTAAGTTTCGCTGCGAATCAACAGCGCAACGGGAAATTGATCGAAGAGTTCGCCCGGATTTACGGCGCCATCCGAGCAAGCACCGGTGAAATGGTTCTTCCAGGTTCCGCGCGGCAGCGGCAGACGCGTATCTCCCCAGTCGCCCGCCACCGACATCGTGAACCGCGGCACCACCGCGATCAGATTCTCGCCGCGGCGGAATGCCAGCACGTTTCCGAGATGCGCCCCCTGCGCCACCAGCGGCTGATACTTGCTCCGATCCGAGAACTCCTGCGGCCGTTCCCGCCGCAGCGCCAGCACGCGCGCCGTCATCCATAGCTTCGGCAGGCCCGATTCCCAGTCGCGCACCGCTTCCGCCGCGGAGAGTTCGCGGCAGCGACGCAGCAGCGCAGACCGCAGCTCGAAATCCACCGGCCGGCGATTGTCGGGATCGACGAGGCTCAGATCCCATAGTTCCGTTCCCTGGTAAAAATCAGGCACTCCCGACACGATCATCTTGATGAGGGTCTGGGACAGGCTGTTGATGCGGCCGGGAAGCACGAGAGGCTGGATGAAGGCTTCGAGGCTTGCGATGAATTCGGGCGTCTGAAAGACGCCATCGACGAAGCCGCGGATGTTCTCTTCGTATCCGGTGTTCGGCTCATGCCAGGACGTCCGGATCTTGGCCTCGCGGCAGGCCTTCAGCATGTATTGCCAACAGCGCTCCTGAGAGATGGGCCACGCGCCGATGAGCGTCTGATACAGGAGATACTCGGCGTGGCGGTCCGGCGTCCGATTCTTCCAGGCGGGCGCGTTCAGCTGCGACCATGCGTGCAACGCCTCGGACCAGCGATCCGGGACTTCCGAGAGAACCGAAATTCGGGTCCGCACGTCCTCGCTGCGCTTGTTGTCGTGGGTCGACGTCGCGAGCATGTTGTTCGGCCAGCGCTCGCTCAAGACATGGCAGAATTCGTGGAATTTGTCGGCCGAGATTCCGACCAGCGAGGGTTGGGCGCCCACCTCGTTGCACGACACGAGGCGGTCGAAGCAATAAAAGGTCGTGTCTTCCACACCCTTGGCCATGACGGCCGGCGCCAGCTGCTGCCATTGCGCGATGAAGTCCTCGTCGAGTTCCTCCAGATGCGGTTTCGTGAACAGCGACAGGAGAAAGTCGAAGGCCGCCGCATCGATGTCCGTCGAACCGATGCGCGCGCTCTGCACCGCTTCAGCCACCACGCGCCGGTCCTCATCGTGCAGCGTCTCGGCGGTGCGGTAGGTTCGATAAACCCCCAGCGCCACGGTTACTCTGGCCAGCGCTTCGCGCAGGTGGCGCGGGCTGATGTCCCGGGTGCGCCAGCCGGCGCGCGCGCTCTTGATGGCGGCCACCGCCAAACGTTCCAAGTCGGCCGAAAAGGTCGAGTCGACGATTTCCCGCTTCTTTTCGCGGACCAGTGCGGCAAAATTCACGGGATGGCCCGTGAAATCGGAGTACGTCGCCGTGAGCCCGTCGATGCGTTGATCGTCCATCCAGAGACGATTGACCTTCGCGAGAAAGTCGTAACCCACCGTACCGTCGATGGGCCAGTCGTTCATGAGGCGCTCGTCGTTTTCGAGAATCTTCTCGACGTACACGCGCCCGTCGGGCAGGAAGAGGCGCAATCTCTTGAAATAGGTCAAAGGGTCCCGCAGGCCATCCGGGTGGTCCACTCGAAGTCCGTCCACCTCGCCGCGCGCGACCATGGTCTCGATGCGTGCATGCGTTGCGGTCAACACCTGCGGCAATTCCATCCGGATGCCGGAGAGCGGGCCCACGTCGAAAAAGCGCCGGTAGTTGGTGAGCTCGCCGGCTAGTTTCCAGCCGTGCAGCACGAAGAATTGCAGGCGCAGAATGGCGTCCAGCCGTTCCGGGTCGTTGTTCAGGCCGGTCACCGCCGCTTGCAGGCGGCCGCCGCGGTTCGCCTCGGCCAGCAATGTTTTCGCCCTGCCCGCATGCAGCCGGTACAGCGCACGGTCCGCGTCCGTGGGCGCTGCCCGCTGCAGCAGCAGCTGAAGTTGATGGAAGCACGGGTCGCGCGGCGTATCGGATGCGGGCGCAAGCATCTCGCCCCACGAGGCGGGGGCAAGCGGCCATGTATTGTCGAAATGCCTTAAGCGAGGAAGTCCGTCCTCGGCTTCCAGCACGAGTTCGCCGGCCTCCAAGGCTTCGCCGTAGGCCCGCGCGAGCGTGCACAGATGGACCCGAAACGGCTGGGCGGCCGGGATCTTGACGTCGAAGAAGGCGGCGTAAGTGCTGAATGGTCCATGGGCGAGAAGGTCATCCCACCACGGATTGTGCTGGGAGGCCGACATATGATTCGGCACGATGTCGAGGAGTATCTTTAGTTCGTGGGAGCGTGCCGCAGCGACGAAACGCGCCCATGCAGCCTCGCCCCCCAGATCGTCGCTGATTCGGCTGGGATCGGTGACGTCATAGCCATGCCGGCTTCCCGGCACCGCCTGCAGGCAGGGCGACAGGTAGACGTGGCTGACGCCGAGCTCGGCCAGGTACGGTAGGACCTCGCCCGCAGCATCCAGTGGAAATCCCGCGTGCAGCTGCAGACGATAGGTGGCGACCCACTTAGCGCTCATGGCTCAGCAGGACGAACGATCGAGGTGCCATTTCGACCATCCGGTTTCGCTTCACGACTTCGTGCTCCAGGGCCAAGTTCGGGCGCGCCGTGTCGAATGCCACCTTCCAACCGGTATGATACAGCTGATAGGAAATCCGGAAGGTTACCGGTTCGTGATGCGCGTTCAGCAGCAACAGGAAGTCCTTGTCCTGCGCGCACCGTCCCTCGCTGTCGCGAATCTCCGGTGCCATCCCGTTGAGAAACATGCCGAGCGTGCGCATCCACCCGCCGACTTCCCAATCGTTGGCCTCCATGCGCTTGCCGTCCGCCCGGAACCAAACGATGTTCTTGTCCGGGTGAATCGCCTCCGCGTCGTTGTGATAAAAGGCGTAGCGATGAAAGTTCGGATGCTGCTTGCGGTACCGGTTCACGCGTTGCGCAAACTCGAGGAAATTCTTCCGCCGATCATCCAAGGTCCAGTCATACCATGACAACTCGCTATCCTGGCAGTAGGCGTTGTTGTTGCCGAGCTGCGTCCGCGATAGTTCATCGCCGCCCGACATCATGGGGACGCCCTGCGCCAGCATCAACGCGCACCACAGGTTTCGCTTCTGACGCTCGCGCAGTTCGATGATGCCCGCATCGTCGGTGGGACCTTCCACGCCGCAATTCCACGCGTGATTGTCGTCGGTGCCGTCGCGGTTCTCCTCGCCGTTCGCGTCGTTGTGCTTCTGCTCATAACTCACGAGGTCTTGCAGCGTGAAGCCATCGTGCGCCGTGACGAAATTGATGCTGGCCGACGGCGGCCGGCGCGTCGTTTCATACAGATCCGCGCTGCCGGCCAGGCGCGTCGCGATTTCCGAGTGAAGACCCATGTCGCCTTTCCAATATTTGCGGACCGTATCGCGGTACTTGCCGTTCCATTCCATCCAACCCGGCGGGAAATTGCCGACCTGGTAGCCGCCGTCGCCCAGGTCCCAGGGCTCGGCGATCAGCTTGACAGGCGCCAGCGTCGGGTCCTGATAGATCGTGTCGAAGAAGGCGCCAAGCTGATCGACGTCCTTGAGTTCTCGCGCCAGCGCCGACGCAAGGTCGAAGCGAAACCCATCGATGTGCATTTCCGTGACCCAGTACCGAAGACTGTCCATCATCAGCTGGATGGAGTGCGGGTGTACCATGTTGAGCGTGTTGCCGCAGCCGGTGTAATCCATGTAGTGCCGCGGCTCGCCGTCAACCACGCGGTAGTAGGCGAGATTGTCGATACCGCGAAAAGACAGCGTCGGGCCGGCATGGTTGCCTTCGGCCGTATGGTTGTAGACGACGTCGAGGATGACCTCCAGGCCGGCCGCGTGCAGGGCGCGGACCATCATCTTGAACTCGCGCACCGAGTCGGCCGTCGAGTGCGCCGGCGTGTAGCTCTGCTCCGGGGCGAAGAACCCGAGGGTGTTGTAGCCCCAGTAATTGCGCAATCCCCGATCGGCAAGATGGCGGTCGTTCAGAAAGTAATGCACGGGCATCAGCTCGATCGCGGTCACCCCCAATTCCCGCAGATGATTGATGACGGGCTCGGACGCCATTCCCGCGTAAGTTCCGCGAAGACCCTCGGGGACCCCGGGGTGCAGCTTGGTCATGCCGCGCACGTGAGCTTCGTAGATAAGCACCTCGTGCGCCTGATGGGAGGGGCGCTTCTCCCCGCTCCAATCGAATCTCGTGTCCGCGACTGCGGCCAGCGGCGCGAATGGTGCGCTGTCCCGGTCGTCGAAGGCGAGGTCCCCGCTCGGATCTCCGACCTTGTAACCGAACAACTCGTCCGCCCACTCAAGCTGGCGGCCGATCACTTTCGCATAGGGATCCAGGAGCAGCTTATTCGGATTGAAGCGCAGCCCCATCTCGGGTTCGTACGGCCCGTGAACGCGGTACCCGTACAGTTGGCCGGGTGCGATGCCGGGCAGGTAGACGTGCCATGCGCCGTTGGTCCTTTCGCGCACGCGAATTCGCTGTTCGTTCTGCCCGGCGGAATCGAACAGGCACAATTCGATGTATTCGGAGCTTTCCGAGAACAGCGAAAAATTGACGCCGTGGCCGTCCCAGGTGGCGCCTCGAGGAAAATGCGACCCCGGTGCGAAACCAAGCGGCGACGACCAGGAATCTTGCGCCGCGGCCCCCTCTCCTTGGGATCCCTCGAGCGACGTGGTGGTGTCGGCCACTTAGACTTGCGCGGCGGGATTCACGGCGTTCCTG
>Ga0137410_10002081_pt1 | contig 13676 bp, 13 predicted proteins | sample CZODoug1_16funga_FD_108878 | JGI IMG/M metagenome (GOLD analysis project Ga0137410, IMG submission 108878) | Vadose zone soil fungal communities from Angelo Coast Range Reserve, California, USA - CZODoug1_16fungal (Illumina Assembly) | ecosystem: Environmental > Terrestrial > Soil > Vadose zone... | reverse complement strand
GCGTGGGGAAGAGCGCCGTCGGAATTTCCATCACGGCGTACTCGGTGCCGTTCACCTTCACGCGCCCCTGTCTCGGAGGTCCGCGCCTCTCGATCCAGAATCCGTCCGCGCTGGGCGGCTTCCAGTGCACGTCGCCGATGACGTCCACCCGCGAGTAGAGCCTGAGCCGCAGCGTTACCTGCTGGTTCCAGAAGACGCGCGCGCGGTCCACCGTCGCCTTGACGAAGATCTCCGGAGTTCCCGAGGGTGCAGTCCCGGGGGGGAGATTGGGCCGCAGCGGGGTCGGCGCCCGCGAGGCCGCGGCGCGGGACACAGTCAGAGTGAGTGGAGAGGATGCGGCCTGCTCGCCACCCACGGCGACATGGAGGGACGGGATCTTCACGATCCCCTCGCTTCGTGGGATGAGCCGGTACACGGTAGTGGAGGTGCGCGTGACACGCCCGTTGATCATGGAGAAGTTCTGCGCCGTTCCCGCGCGCTCCACCGCGACGCCGGGGGGCGCCGAGAGGGGGACGTCCGGAAGGTTGAGCCCCTCGGAGCGCACCTCGACGGTCAGCGTCGCGGGCTCACCGGGCGCCACGCGGTCTGTGTCGAGCTTCGCCTCGATCGAGAGCTTTCCGCTCGGCGAGGTATTCGGCCCGCCCTCCCGCGGGATGAGCGCGAGCAGAATCGCCACGAGGGCGAACCTCCGGATGCCTCTACCAGTCACGATTCCCCGTCTCCTGTTCCGGCTGCCCCTTCCCCTCCTGCCTCCGCGCCCGGCGCTCCGATTCCAGAGCCTGGAGCCAGCGCTCCGCCTCCTCCTTCGTGAACTCGCCGGCGCTACCCCGTGGCGGCGGCGCCTGACCGCGGTCTCCACGGTCTCCGCGCCCGCCCGGCTCGGGTTTCGGCAGAGAACGCTCCGATCCACCGGGCGTGGGAGGGCCCTTCCCTCCCGAGGGCGGACTCCGCCGATCGGCCGGGGTGGGCTGCCGCAACCGGCGCAGCGCCTCCTCGAGGTTCTTCTTCGCGTCGATGTCGGAGGGCCTGACGCGCAGCGCCTCCTTGTAGGAGCGCGCCGCCCGCGCGTAATCCTTCGCGCGCATCGCGAGGTTGCCGAGATTGTAGGCCGCGGCTTCGCGCGGCCGATCGCCCCGAAGCCTCATCGCCTCCTGGAATCGCGTGGCGGCCGAGTCGGCCTGTCCCTTTCCGAGCAACGCCAGACCCTCGTCGTAGGGAATGACCGAGGCTCCTGGAAACTCAGCGCGTCCTTCCCGGAGCTCGCGGAGCGCCTCGTCGAACCGGCCGGCCTTCAGATCGCGCACGCCGCGCCGGGCGGGACCACCCCACTCGTATCCCGCGCCGCACGCGGTCAGCGCGAGGAGAAGCAGGGCCAGCAGGCGTTTCATCGAAGTCTCCGCCTTGGAATCAGCCGCTCCGCCACGAGGAGAAGACCCGCCGCCGCCGCGAACCATGGGAAGCGCTCGTCGTAGGCGCGGATGGTTCTCCCCTTCGCCTCGTAGCTTCCACCCGACCGGATGGGATCCACGAGTCGAAGCCCCGCGCGTCCCGTTCCGTCTCCGCGCTCGTAACGGCCGCCACCCTCTTCCGCCAGGCTCCGAAGCGTCCGCTCGTCCATCCGTGTGATCACGACATGACCCTGCGCGTCCCGCTTGACGCCCCGAACGACGCCGGTCGTGTCCACCACCGGTATCGTCGTGCCCTCCGGCGTGCCGAGCCCGATGGTGTAGAGCTTGGCGCCCGCCCGCTTCGTAACGCTCAGAGCGCGTCGAGGATTGTCGGTCAGATCCTCCCCGTCCGAGAGAAGCACGATGGCGCGGGGCCGGTCCCCCGGACGGTTCAGGAGACGGGCGGCGTGCTCGAGCGCGTCACCCAGATCGGTTCCCTGCCGGTCGAGGTCCCGCGTGCTCGCGGTCTCGATGATGGAGGCGAGGCCTTCGCGGTCGGTGGAGAGCGGGCTCACGATCCGGGCCGAGCCCGCGAACTCCACGAGTCCGATCTGCGACCCCTCGAGGGCTCCGAGGAGCGCGAGGGCCTCCCGCTTCGCGGCGCCGAGACGGTCGGGGCGCGCGTCGCGCGCGTCCATGCTGCGCGAGAGATCGAGGGCGATCACCGCGTCCACGCCCTGCGAGGTCGTGGTCACGAGCCGGAATCCCGCCTGCGGCCGCATGAGCCCGAGCACGGCGGTCGCCGCCGCCAGGAGAATCAGGAGCGTTCGCCAGAAACGAGCGCGCGACCCGGCCTCGCCACTCAGCGCTCGAAGCGCCTCGGGCTCCCCGAGTGAGCGCTCGGTGCGGTACCGCGCCCGCTCGGCCGCGAGCGCGAGCAGCGCCAGCAGGAGGACGCCCCAGAGAAGATGGACCAGCTCGGGGGAGGACCAGCGCATCAGGGATACCGCCGCAAGAGTGTGAAGCCGACCAGGAGCTCCAGCCCGAGGAGACCGAGGCCGATTCCCAGCGCGAGCGGCCCGACCTCGGCCCATCTCGTGTAGGAACGCGTCTCCACACGCGAGGGTTCCAGAGCCCCGATCTCGCGATAGACCTGCGCCAAGAGCTCCGCGGAGGTCGCGCGGAAGTAGCGTCCTCCCGTCTCCCTCGCGACCGCTTGCAGGGTTCCCTCATCCCCCTCCGACGCCACCCACACGTAATGGCGGCCGAGCAGCGGATCGTCCACCGGGAAGGGTGCCGCGCCCTGCGTCCCCGCGCCGATGGCGTAGATCCGCACGCCCACTGCCTTCGCGAGCCGGGCCGCAGTGACGGGGTCGACCGCGCCGGCGTTGTTGATCCCATCCGTGAGCAGGATCATCACCTTGCTCTTCCCCGGCACGCGGTGGAGGCGCTCCGCGGATTGCGCGATCGCGGCGCCCACCGCGGTCCCGTCCGGCAGCTGGCCGAAATCCAATCCGTCGATGAGCGACGAAAGGCCATCGTAGTCGAGGGTCAGCGGCGAGATGAGCTCGCTCTGGCCCGCGAACGCCACGAGGCCGATCCGATCTTGCTGCCTTCCGCGCACGAATTCCTTCGCCACCTGCTTCGCGACGTAGAGCCGGTTCTTGGGTCGGAAATCCTCGGAGCGCATGCTCCCCGAGATGTCGATCGCGAGCATGATGTCGATGCCCTCGCTCACGACCTCACGCATCTCCCGTCCGGCCTGGGGGCGCGCCGCGGCGATCAGAAGGAGCGCCACCGCCAGTGGACGAAGCCCCGGCCAGAGTCGCGCGGCCGGCGCCCGGATGCCGGCCGTGGGAGGAAACGCCGAGAGGCTGGAAACGCCCAGCTCGGGATCGCGCCACGCGGGCTTCCGCCGCGCGAGCCAGAACGCCGCGAGGAACGGGATGAAGAGGAGGAGGTACCAAGGCTCCATGAAGCGCATCGCTAGAGCTTCCCCGAGACCGATCTCGCCTGCCGCACGATCGATCTCGCCTCGGACTCCTCGTCCTCGAATCGAGCGAACTTCGCGAGGTCGGCGCGCCTAAGTGCTTCGATCAGAGCCTTCCGGCCCTCCGCGGACACGCCCGCGCGCCGCTTCAGCTCGCGGTCGAGCTCGGTCGTGGTGAGATCGGTCGCCGGCACGCCCGTCGCCGCCGCCGCGTACGCGCGGAGCGCTTGCGCCAGACGCTCGTAGAACACGTCGCGAGGCAGCGCCGCGACCTCGCTCTCCAAGGTATCGAGCGAGCGAGCGAGGATCGCCTCGGGAGGCTCGGCGGGCGCGGGCGCCTCCGGCGTCTGCTTCCTGCGACGCGACTTCAACCAGAGCCGGAGAAGGAGCGCGGCCAACGCCGCGAGGAGGAGCACACCTGCCGCCATCATCCCGTAGTCCACCGGGCGAAGCGGCGGCATGATGGGCCCTCGGTCGGGCCGGATCATCCCCGTGGCGGTCTGGGTGAGCGAATCCACGAAGAGGGTATCGTGCGGGAATTCCAGCGTGTCGGTCCGACCGGCCGACGTCGCGAGGAGCGCGGCCTTGGGAAGCGGGATCGCGCCGATGTCAAACCCGCGAAGGAGAACCTCGCGCGACCACTGGAGCCCCGCGGGGGTTTTCGCCTCGATTGGAGGCCGGGACGCGTCGACCTCGAGCGAGGCGGGAGGCCGTTCCATGATCGCCGTGTCGGCGCGCGCTCCGGTGCCGAGCGTGGCCGTGAGCCGCCACGCGATCGGATCGCCAAGGGTGCCGCGCGCGGGTGAAAGCTCGCTCTTCAGGCGGACGTGGATCTTCTCCACGGTCTCCTCGCGCTCGACGATGCGGCGCGGAGCCGTACCCTGCATGCGGCCGCATCCCGAGAGGAGAAGGATCGTGCAGGCGGCCCCGGACACGAGCCTCGCGCGATGAGCCGTGCCGCGCGGCTTTCGGTACGCAAATGCTTCAGCGACCATTGCGCGGCGCGCAGCGAGAGGTTGCGTGTCCGGGGCCGCCGTGCAGGAAGACATTGCTGCTCTCGCGATCAGCGCCGGTAGGCGCGCCGCTCGAAATGGCGGACCAGCTCGGGCGCGACGGGCGCGTCGCTCATCACGCGGATCCGCTCCGCGCGCGCGCGAAGAAGCGTCTCTCTGAGGGTACGCTGGCGTCGGGCCTTGAGCGACCGCCACTCTCTCCGGGCCGCCGATACTCCCAGGTCCACCACGCGGGTGGAGCCGGTCTCCAGATCCCGCAGGTGGAGCAGACCGCGCTCCGGGATCGACTCCTCGAGAGGGTCCTCGACCTCGATGGTCACCAGCTCGTGCCGCCGAGTCAGCAGATTCAGTGGGCGCTCGAAGGAATCGGCGAACCAGTCGGAGATCAGGAAGAGAACGGCGCGCCGTCTCAGGACGCGGCCGAGGAAGCTGAGCGCTTGATTCATGTCGGTTCCCGTTCCCTTCGGCTCGAAGGCGACGAGCTCGCGGACGATCCGGAGCGAGCGGGAGCGGCTCTTCGAAGGAGGAAGGTAGAGCTCGATCCGGTCGGTGAAGAGGAGGAGCCCGACCCGATCCCGGTTCCGGCTCGCGGCGAGCGCGACCAGGGCGCCCGCCTCGGCCGCCGCGTCGCGTTTCGTCCGCTTCCGGCTCCCGAATCGGAGCGATCCGGAAAGATCCAGCGCCACCACCACGGTGAGCTCGCGCTCCTCGTCGAAACGCTTCACGAAGGGATTCCCGTGCCGGGCGGTGACGTTCCAGTCGATCGATCGCACGTCGTCGCCCGGCACGTACTCGCGCACTTCGGAGAACTCGAGCCCCTTTCCCCGGAAGGCGCTGCGGTACGCGCCGGCGAACACCTCCTCCACCGCCTTGCGGCTTCGGATCGTGAGCCTCCGGACCTGCGCCAGGAGCTCCGGGGTGATCACGGGACCTCGACGCGGGCGAGAATGCGGCGGACGACTTCGTCCACCGGCACGCCCTCGGCTTCGGCCTCGTAGGTGAGGAGGATGCGGTGGCGGAACACGTCGGGCGCGATCGTCTTGATATCGTCGGGCGTCACGTACGCACGCCCGTCCAGAAAGGCGAGCGCGCGGGAGCCGCGCGCCAGGGCGAGCGTCGCGCGCGGAGAGCCGCCGTACTGGATCAGCGGACGGAGATCCAGACCGAACCGCTCGGGCTCGCGCGTGGCGTGGACGAGATCCACGATGTAGTTCCGAATCCGGTCGTCGAGGTAGATGGCGTTCACGGAGTGCCGCGACTTCAGAATGGTCCCCGCGTCCACGACCGGCTTGGGAGGTTCGGGGGGCTCGCCCCCCATGCGGTCCAGAATGAGCGCCTCCTCCTCGGGGCTCGGATAGCCCACGCGGATCTTCAGGAGAAAGCGGTCCATCTGCGCTTCGGGCAAGGGATAGGTTCCCTCCTGCTCGATGGGGTTCTGCGTCGCGAGCACCCAGAAGAGTCCGTCGAGCGGATAGGTAGTATCGCCGATCGTGACCTGCCGCTCCTGCATCGCTTCAAGGAGCGCGCTCTGCACCTTGGCCGGGGCGCGATTGATCTCGTCGGCGAGGAGGATCTGGGTGAAGACCGGACCGAGCTTCGGCGTGAAGGAGCCCTTCTTCGGATCGAAGATGAGCGTCCCCGTGAGGTCCGCGGGCAGGAGATCGGGCGTGAACTGAATCCGGTGAAACGACGCGTGGATGGCCTGTGCGACCGTCTTGACCGCGAGCGTCTTGGCCAGGCCGGGCACGCCCTCGAGCAGGAGGTGGCCGTCGGCGAGCAGGCCGACCAGGATCCTCCGGACCATCTCCCGCTGGCCGACAATGACCGACTCCACCGCCTGGAGGAGCGGGGTCACGAAGGCGCTCTCCTCGCGGACCCTGGCATTTCGTTCTTCGACGGTGAGTTGGGCCATCAGGAGGTAGAACCCTGCCTTACAGGCCGCGGTTCACGTAAAGAGGAAACGCCCGGCAAAGCTCCTCCACCTGCGTCCGGATCTTCTTCAGGGCCGCGGGCTCGCCGCGATACCGGAGCGCCTCGTCGATCCATCCGGCCAGCTGGAGAAACTCCGCCTCGCCCAGACCGCGCGTGGTGACCGCGGCGGAACCGATCCGGATTCCGCTCGTCACGGCGGGCGGGCGAGGGTCGTCCGGGACCGCGTTCTTGTTCACGGTGATCCCGGCGTCATGGAGCGCTGTCTCGGCGTCGGCCCCGGAATATCCCGCTTCGCGGAGATCCACCAGCAGCAGGTGGTTGTCCGTGCCCCCTGTGATGAGGCGGAAGCCGCGCTTCGTGAGCCCGTCCGCGAGCGTCTTCGCATTCAGGACTACTTGCTTGGCGTAGGTCTTGAATTCGGGCGCCTGGGCCTCCTTGAAGCAGACCGCTTTGGCCGCGATCACATGCATCAGCGGCCCTCCCTGCATGCCCGGAAATACCGATTTGTCAATCGCCTTGGCGTATTCGTTCTTGCAGAGAATGAACCCGCTCCTGGGACCCCGCAGTGTCTTGTGCGCGGTGGACGTGACCACGTCGGCGTATGGGGTCGGGTTCGGATGGACGCCCCCGGCGACGAGGCCGGCCACGTGGGCCATATCGAAGACGAACTTCGCGCCCACCTCGTCGGCGATCGAGCGCAGCCTCTGAAAGTCGAAAAACCGCGGATAGGCGCTCGCGCCAGCCACCAATACCTGGGGTCGGGCATCGCGCGCGAGCCTCAAAACCTGATCGTAGTCGAGGAGCCCGGTCTCCGGGGAAAGGCCGTACTGGACCGCCTTGAAGAGGATGCCCGAGAAGGACACCTTGTGCCCATGCGTGAGGTGCCCGCCGTGCGCGAGCGCCATCCCGAGCAGCGTGGAGCCCGGCGGCATGAGCGCGAGATACGCGGCCAGGTTCGCCTGCGCTCCGGCGTGCGGCTGGACGTTGGCGTGCTCGGCGCCGAAGAGTGATTTCACGCGCTCGATGGCGAGCGATTCCGCCTGGTCGACGAATTCGCAGCCGCCGTAGTAGCGCTTCCCCGGGTAGCCCTCGGCGTACTTGTTGGTGAGGGGCGAGCCCATGGCTTCGAGCACCGCCTCGCTCACGAAGTTCTCGGAGGCGATCAGCTCGAGGGTCTGCTGCTGGCGGCGGACCTCCGCACGGATCGCACGGTCGATCTCGGGATCGACCGACCGGAGCGACGCTTCGCGCGGGGCGGCCGCGGCCGAACCCAGTTTGGATGTCATCGGGGAATCGCCTACCGCGCCTTCTTGGCCGCGCGTTGCACCTTCCCGCGAGGCTCCACTGGGAAGAGCCAGCCGTGCCGGTCGCGCCCGCGGCCCTCCACGATCTCGAAGAACGCATTCTGGAGCTTGCGCGTCACCGGACCCACGGCCCCGGTGCCCACCGGAATCCGATCGATCTGGGTGATCGGCGTGATCTCCGCGGCGGTCCCGGTGAAGAAGACCTCGTCTGAGATGTAGAGCATCTCTCGCGGGATCTGCTCTTCGCGGACCTCGAGGCCCATGTCGCGGGCTAGCGTGAACATGCAATCGCGGGTGACGCCCGGAAGGATCGCGTTGGCGATGGTCGGGGTGTAGAGCGTCTCGCCCCGCACGAGGAAGATGTTCTCGCCGCTTCCCTCCGCGACGTAACCCCAGACGTCGAGCGCGATGCCCTCCTCGTAGCCGTCGGCCACCGCTTCGAGCTTGATGAGCTGGCTGTTGAGGTAGTTCGCGCCGGTCTTGGCCATGGCCGGAAAGGTGTTCGGGGCCTGTCGGTGCCAGGAGGCGACGCGAACCGAGATGCCGTGGTCGAGCGCGTCCTTGCCCAGATATTTGCCCCAGTTGAGGCACGCGATGGCGACGTCGATGGGAACGCCGGTGGGATTCACGCCGAGCGTCTTGAATCCGCGATAGACGACCGGGCGGATATAGCACGCGCCGCCGCCGTTCGCGCGGACCGTCTCGCGGATCGCGTGCATGAGATCTTCGTATCCGTACGGACACGCGATGCGGGCGATCTTGCAGGAATCGAGCATGCGCTGCACGTGGCGGTCGAGGCGGAAGACCGCCGTGCCGCCCGGTGTGGCGTACGCCCGGATCCCTTCGAACACGCTCGATCCATAGTGCACGACGTGCGAGAGAACGTGGATCTTCGCGTCCTCGTATGGGACGAGCTTCCCGTTCATCCAGATCAGGCCGCCCGATTCACGCGCCATCCCCTCCTCCTTCCGGCGTGGTTTCACGATTCGCTCGACCGCCGCACGCCTTCGCGCCGCTCGACCGATTCCCGGATCACCGGAACCCATCCCAGGAGATGGCTCCGGATCCGGTTATAGGTGTCCCGATATTGATCGGCGCTGCCCCCCATCGGGTCGAGAACGCCGTCCGAGGCGGAAGCGCCCTGCGCGGCGCCCTGCTCGGTAATGAGATGGATCCGTTCTGCGGCATCGGCCACGAGGCCGCGCGCATAGGCGACGTGATGCGGCTCCATGCCCAGGATCAGGTCGGAGGCGCGGATCAGCGCCGGCGTGAGCGCGGTGGACCGGTGCCCGGAGAGGTCCACTCCGCCCTCCGCGCCCACCTGCACGGCGAGCGGCGTCGCGGGGATTCCGTCCACGGCGCCTGTGCCCGCGGAGATCACGCGGACGACTCCGGCCAGGTCGTCCCCGAGCAGGGATCGCAAGACGGCCTCGGCCATGGGGCTCCGGCAGGTGTTGCCGGTGCAGATCACGAGTACCTGATACATGGACCCCACTTCAGGCAAGAGGATACGAGGACCTACTGAAGAAAAGAGTCTAGGAGCCGTGGTCGGCACCGTCAAGTGCGCCTTCCGCCCAGCCGTACCGCTCCCTCGCGGAGCACGCGCACGCGATCCCCTTCGACGAGAGCCACGGTCGAAGGCGTTCCGGAGAGAGGGCCCTGATCCACCACCAGATCCGCGTACTCACTCGGGAATCCCTCGGGCACGATCATGCCCGGCTCCCCGGGCCGGTTCGCGGAGGTGCTGATCACGATGCCGCCCGTTCCCGCCACCGCGGCGCGGAGGAACGGAGTCCCCGGACACCGCAGCGCGATCGTCCCGTCGGGATTCCGCATCGAGTCGGGAACCGAGGGCAACGCGCGCAGGACCAAGGTGAGGGCTCCGGGCCAATGCGCCGTCGCCAGCTCCGAGGCGAGCTCGTTCGGCTCGGCCCAGTGGCCCATCTCACTCGGATCGCCGATCAGGCCGATGAAACCCGCTTTCCCTTCCCGCGGCTTGATGGCTAAGAGCCGCTCCACCGCGGCGGGATCCTGGGCGCACACGTGCAGCCCATAGACTCCCTCGGCGGGAAGAAGCGCCACGCCCCCGGCGCGCAGCACCGAGGCCGCGTGCTTGGCCACCTCGCGCCACCGCGATTCGGGTGTCAGCACGAGGCGCTCCACGCGACCTAGATCCGAGCGACCGTCAGAGGCGCTCGCCACGCGCGAGGCGCGCCTTGAGATCCTCGAGCTTGAGGCTCAGCCCCCGGTCCGAGAGGGCGAGGATCTGCACGGCGAGCACGGCGGCGTTCTTCGCGCCCGCCGGCCCGATCGCCATGGTGGCCACCGGAACCCCGGGGGGCATCTGGACCGTGGAGTAGAGCGCGTCCACGCCCGAGAGGGGCGATCCTCCGAGCGGGACCCCGATCACCGGCATCGTCGTGTGAGCCGCGACTGCCCCCGCGAGATGGTTCGCCATGCCCGCGCCCGCGATGAAGACCTGGACGCCTTGGGCGGACGCATCGCGGACCAGATCCCGGACGCGGTCCGGGCTCCGATGCGCGGAAGCCACCTCCATGCGGGAAGACACGCCGAAGCTCTCGAGCACCTTCGCCGCTTCTTCCATCGCCGCGCGGTCCGAATCGCTTCCGAAGAGGATGAGGACGGTACCCTTCTCGCTCATGAGCCGAGCCTCCCTGGTTCGAGCGCCGCCGCGATGTCGCGCCGGTACTGCATCCCGTCGAAGCGGATCCAGGAGACGGCCTCGTACGCCGCCTCCCGCGCGCGCGCCAGCGTCTCGGCGCGCGCGGTCACGCCGAGCACGCGGCCGCCGCTCGTGACGAAACGGCCGGCGCGGCGGTCGACCCCCGCGCAATAGAACCGGATCCCGTGGGGGCGCGCGTGATTCAGGCCCTCGATCAGCTGCCCGACGCGCGGCTCTTTCGGATAGCCCGAGGCGGCCAGAACCACGCACACCGCCGCGCCCGCGTGGCGGATGAACGAGCCGTGTCGCTCCGCGGGGATTGAGCCCCGCGCCGCGGAGAGAAACAGGGGCAGGATGTCCTCATCCAGGAGAGGCAGAACGGCCTGGGCCTCGGGGTCTCCGAAGCGCGCGTTGATTTCCAGGATCACCGGGCCCGAGGGAGTGAGCATGAGCCCGAAGTAGAGGATGCCGCGGTACGTGAGCCCCCGGGAGCGAAGCGCTTCGAGGACCGGATCGACGATGCGGCGCGCGATCGAGACCGCCTCCTCCGGGCTCGGCGCGCGTGCCGGAGCGTTGGCGCCCATGCCCCCCGTGTTCGGACCTCGATCGCCGTCGTAGGCGCGCTTGTGATCGCGCGCTGGCGGGAAGAGCATCCAGCGCTCCCCGTCCGTGAGGACCAGGAGCGACGCCTCCTCGCCTCGGAGAAAGTCCTCGATGACGAGGATCTTTCCCGATTCCCCCAGCTCTCCGCGCTCCATCCAGGCCGCGATGGTCTCGAGCGCCTCGCTCTCGCGCTCCGCGACGACCACCCCCTTGCCTGCCGCGAGCCCGTCCGCCTTGAGCACGATCGGGTAGGTCGCTCCCGCGAGGAGACGCTTCGCCTCGGCCGCGCTGTGGGCGAGCCGGTACGGAGCGGTGGGTAGATTCAGCTCTTGAAGGAGCTGCTTCGCGAAGCTCTTGCTGGACTCCAGGCGCGCCGCCGCGCGAACCGGGCCGAGCGTGGCGATCGATAGTCGCGTGAGAGCGTCCGCGAGCCCCATCGCGACGGCCGAGTCGGGTCCGATGACGACCAGATCGGGCATCTCGCGCTCCGCCCAGGCCACGATGCCCGCGAGGTCGGTAGCGCGGATGGGAACCCGGATCGCCTCCGGCTCCATCCCGGGATTTCCGGGCGCCACGAACACGGCGGGATGCTCGGGGGACTCGTGGAGCGCGCACACCAGCGCGTGCTCCCGCCCTCCGCTTCCCACCACGAGCACTTTCACTTCGCCTCGAGCTCCTGGCGGAGCGCCATCTGGATCTTCTCGGGATGCGCGCGCCCGCGCGACTGCTTCATAGCCTGTCCCACGAGGAAGGCGAACGTCCGCTCCTTTCCCGCCCTCACTTCCGCCGCCGGACCTGGATTGGCCGCGATCACCTCCCGCGCGAGCGCGCGGAGGGTGGCGTCGTCGTCGATCGGGAGGAGCCCCTGGCTCTTGACCAGCTCCTCGGCGCCCTCGGGCCGGGTCAGCATCAGCTCGAAGAGCTGCTTTCCGATTTTCCCCGAAATCCTGTCCTCGGCGATCATCTTCACGAGCGCGCCCAAGCGGTCGGGCCGGATCGGAAACGCCTCGATCGACTGCCCCTGCTTGTTCCGGACCCCGTTCACCTCGGTCATGATCCAGTTGGAGGCGAGCTTCCCGTTGCCCGCGCGTCGCGCCACCTCCTCGTAGTAGAGCGCGAGTGAGCGTGTCTCGGTCAGCACCTCCGCGTCGTACTCGGGAAGGCCGAAGTCCCGCGCGAGCCGGTCCCGGACCTGATGGGGCAGCTCGGGCAGGTCCGACCGCACGGAGTCGACCCAACGGGGCTCGAGATCGAGCGGCAGGAGGTCGGGCTCGGGGAAATAGCGGTAGTCGTGCGCTTCCTCCTTGCTTCGCATCGGCTCCGCGGTCCCCTTGTCTGCGTTCCAGAGGAGGGTCTCCTGAACGACGCGGCCGCCGGACTCGAGGGTCGAGATCTGACGCGCGGTCTCGAACGCGATCGCGCGCTCGACGTTCCGGAAGGAGTTCATGTTCTTGATCTCGGTCTTCGTGCCGAACGCGGTGCTCCCCCGGGGACGCACCGAGACGTTCGCGTCGCAGCGGAGGCTTCCCTCTTCCATGTTCCCGTCGCACACGTCGAGGTACATGAGGATCTGCTTCAGGCGGGTCAGATAATCGTAGGCCTCCGCTCCGCTCCGGAGCTCGGGCTCGGAGACGATCTCGATCAGGGGCACGCCCGATCGATTCAGATCCACGAGCGTGGTCGTCACGCCCTCGCGACCTTCGGGGTGAATCGACTTCCCCGCGTCCTCCTCGAGGTGGATCCGGACCAGCCCGATCCTCCTCCGGGGGCCCTCCGCGTGGACGTCCACTCCGCCTCCCGCGCAGAGCGGTCGGTCGTACTGGGAGATCTGGTATCCCTTGGGAAGGTCGGGATAGAAGTAGTTCTTTCGAGCGAAGACGCTCCGCCCGGCGATCTCCCCCCCCACCGCGAGCCCCGTCATGACCGCGAACTGCACCGCCCTCTCGTTCAGGACCGGCAGCGCGCCGGGTAGCCCGAGACAGACGGGGCAGACCTGCGAGTTGGGCCGCGCCCCGAACTTCGTGCTGCACGAGCAGAAGATCTTCGACTCTGTCTTGAGCTGGGCGTGAACCTCGAGCCCCACGACGGTCTCGTAATCGGTCATGCCCGCGCCCCCGCGGCGATCGGCGGCACGCGAAGGGCGTCCGTGTTCCGCCGTTCCCAGGTCCGCGCCACCCGGAGGAGCGTGCCCTCATCGAATGGCCGCCCGACGAGCTGCATCCCGATGGGCAGGCTCGATCGTGTCATGCCGGCCGGGAAGGAGAGCGCCGGCGCGCCGGCCAGCGAGGCCGGAATGGAGAAGATGTCGTTCAGGTACATCGCGAGCGGATCATCCACCTTCTCGCCTAGCTTGAAGGGCGGCGTCGGCGTGGTCGGCAGCAGAACGGCGTCGGCGCGCGCGAGCGCGTCCGTGAAATCCTGCCGGATCAGAGTGCGCACTTTCATGGCACGGAGGTAATACGCGTCGTAGTAGCCTGCCGAGAGCGCGTAGGTGCCGAGGAGGATCCTGCGCCTCACCTCGCGCCCGAACCCCTTGCCTCGCGTGACCGCGTACATCTGTTGCAGATCGGAGGTGCCCTTCGCGCGGAATCCATACCGCACTCCGTCGTAGCGCGCGAGATTGCTCGACGCTTCGCTGGTCGCGACCAGATAGTAAATCGAAACGGCCATGTCGGTGAGGGGCAGTGAAACCTCAACCGTCTCAGCGCCTGCGGCCTTCACTGCGGCAATCGCTTGGTCGACAGCCTTGCGCGTCTCGGGCGT
>Ga0137410_10002079_pt1 | contig 13685 bp, 11 predicted proteins | sample CZODoug1_16funga_FD_108878 | JGI IMG/M metagenome (GOLD analysis project Ga0137410, IMG submission 108878) | Vadose zone soil fungal communities from Angelo Coast Range Reserve, California, USA - CZODoug1_16fungal (Illumina Assembly) | ecosystem: Environmental > Terrestrial > Soil > Vadose zone... | reverse complement strand
GACCGACGCGGTGGTCGCCGCGCTCGCGCGGCGCCAGCCGGCAGGCGGCACCTTCCATATCGAGGACATCCAGGATCAGGTCGAGCTCGCGCTGATGCGCTCCGGCGCTCACGAAGTGGCGCGGGCTTACGTGCTGTACCGTGAAAAGCGCGCGGAGGCGCGCGCTCAGGAGGCGGCGCAGAGAAAAAAACCGGCGCAGCCGCAGCTGAACGTGGTCGAAGACGGCGTGCGGCGGCCGCTCGACATGGCGCGGCTCACCGAGCTGATCGCCTCGGCGTGCGAATCGCTGGGTGACGGCGTCGACCCGGCCCTCATCCTCGGCGAGACCCTGAAGAATCTCTACGACGGCGTGCCCGCCGACGAGGTGCGCAAGTCCGTGGTGCTGTCGGCCCGGGCGCTGATCGAGAAGGACCCGGCGTACAGCTACGCGAGCGCCCGCCTGCTCCTGCACACGATACGGCGGGAGGTCCTGGGCGCGGAGGTCTTTCAGGCGGAGATGGGCAAGCGCTACGCCGAGTATTTCCCGCAGTTCGTGAAGCGCGGGATCGAAGCCGAGCTCCTCGACGAGCGGTTGGCGAGCTTCGACCTCGAGAAACTGGGCGCCGCCCTCGACGCCTCGCGCGATCTCAAGTTCGGCTACCTCGGGCTGCAGACGCTGTACGACCGCTATTTCCTCCACGTCCGGGGAACCCGGATCGAGCTGCCGCAGGCGTTCTTCATGCGCGTGTCCATGGGACTGGCGCTCAACGAGATCGACCGCGAGACGCGCGCCATCGAGTTCTACAAGGTGCTGTCGTCGTTCGACTTCATGAGCTCGACCCCGACGCTGTTCAACTCCGGGACGACGCGCTCGCAGCTTTCGTCTTGCTATCTCACGACCGTGTCCGACAACTTGGACGGTATCTACGAGGCGATCAAGGAGAATGCGCTGCTCGCCAAGTACGCCGGAGGGCTGGGCAACGACTGGACCCCGGTGCGCGCCCTCGGCTCGCACATCAAGGGGACGAACGGCAAGTCCCAGGGTGTGGTGCCGTTCCTGAAGGTGGTCAACGACACCGCGGTGGCGGTCAACCAGGGCGGCAAGCGCAAGGGCGCGGTGTGCTCGTACCTCGAGACCTGGCACCTGGATATCGAGGAGTTTCTCGAGCTGCGCAAGAACACGGGCGACGACCGCCGCCGCACTCACGACATGAACACCGCCAACTGGATCCCCGACCTGTTCATGAAGCGGGTGATGGAAAACGGCGAGTGGACCCTCTTCAGCCCCTCGGACGTCCCCGACCTGCACGACAAGGTCGGCAAGGCGTTCGAGAAAGCCTATCTCGCCTATGAGAACCAGGTTGCCAAGGGCGAGTTGAAGCTGTTCAAGACGCTTCCCGCGACGCAGCTCTGGCGCAAGATGCTGTCGATGCTCTTCGAGACCGGCCATCCCTGGATCACGTTCAAGGATCCCTGCAACCTGCGCTCGCCGCAGCAGCACGTGGGCGTGGTGCACAGCTCGAACCTGTGCACCGAGATCACCCTCAACACCAACGACAGCGAGATCGCGGTGTGCAACCTCGGGTCGATCAACATGATCGGGCACATGAAGGTCGACGCCGGCAGGCCCGTGCTCGACCACGAGAAGCTCACGAAGACCATCTCGACCGCGATGCGGATGCTGGACAACGTCATCGACATCAACTACTACGCGGTCAGGAAGGCGCGCGATTCCAATGTCAGGCACCGCCCGGTGGGCCTGGGCATCATGGGGTTCCAGGATTGCCTGCACCTGCTCCGGGTTCCGTATGGCTCGCAGGAAGCCGTCGAGTTCGCCGACCGCTCGATGGAGGCGATCGCCTACTTCACCTACTGGGCGTCCACCGAGCTCGCCGAGGAGCGCGGCCGCTACGCGTCCTACCAGGACTCGCTCTGGGACCGCGGCATCCTACCGCAGGACACGCTCGGGCTGCTCCGCGAGGAGCGCGGCGGATACGTGGAAGTCGACGCCAGCGAGACGATGGAATGGAAAGCGCTGCGCGAGCGCGTGAAGCGGCACGGCATGCGGAACTCCAACTGCATCGCGATCGCCCCGACGGCGACCATCGCCAACATCATCGGGGTCTCGGCCTCGATCGAGCCCACGTTCCAGAATCTGTTCGTGAAATCGAACCTGTCGGGCGAGTTCACCGTCGTGAACGAATACCTCGTCGCCGACCTGAAGAAGCTCGGGCTGTGGGACGAGGTCATGGTGGCCGACCTCAAGTACTTTGACGGAAACCTCGCGCGCATCGACCGCGCGCCTGCAGAGCTGCGTGGCCTGTACGCGACGGCGTTCGAGATCGACCCGGTATGGATCGTCGAGGCCGGAGCGCGGCGCCAGAAATGGATCGACCAGTCGCAGTCGCTCAACATCTACCTCGGCCAGGCATCGGGTAGGAAGCTCGACGAGACCTACAAGCTCGCGTGGCAGCGGGGACTGAAGACGACTTACTACCTGCGCACGATGGGCGCGACGCATGCCGAGAAATCCACGGTTAAGGCCGGCCAGTTGAACGCGGTGCCCGAGGGCGGCGCGCTGGCCGCAGGAGCCGCGGCGGCTCCGCGGGCCGCGGCCGAGCCGGAGATCAAATTCTGCAAGGTAGACGATCCGGAATGCGAAGCCTGCCAGTGAGGACGCAGGAAAATAACGAGGAGGAGTTAGATGCTTAGTTTCGACGACATCGGCGCCGAGGCGATCCCGGGGCTGAACCTGCAAACGGTGAGCGGGCTGATGCTCGCGTCGCCCGCCCCGGCGGCGGTCGCGCACGACCGCTATTCCGCCGGCAACCGCGACCGGCGCGTGCGCGTGGAGGACAAGCGCATCATCAACGCGCAGGCCGACGTCAACCAGCTGGTGCCTTTCAAGTACAAATGGGCCTGGGAGAAGTACCTCGCCGGCTGCGCCAACCACTGGATGCCGCAGGAAATCAACATGAGCCGCGACATCGCCCTGTGGAAGGACCCCAACGGGTTGACCGAGGACGAGCGGCGCCTGGTGAAACGCAACCTGGGGTTCTTCGTCACCGCCGATTCGCTCGCCGCGAACAACATCGTCCTGGGCACCTACCGCCATATCACCGCACCCGAGTGCCGCCAATACCTGCTGCGACAGGCGTTCGAAGAAGCCATCCACACCCACGCGTATCAATACATCGTCGAGAGTCTGCAGCTCGATGAAGGGGAGGTCTTCAACGCTTACCACGAGATCAAGAGCATCCGGGACAAGGACGAGTTCCTCATCCCCTTCATCGACACGCTGACCGATCCCTCGTTCAGGACCGGGACGCCGGAGGCCGATCAGAAGCTGCTGAAGAGCCTGATCGTCTTCGCGTGCCTCATGGAAGGCCTGTTCTTCTACGTGGGCTTCACCCAGATCCTGTCGCTCGGGAGGCAGAACAAGATGACCGGCGCCGCCGAGCAGTACCAGTACATCCTGCGCGACGAGTCGATGCACTGCAATTTCGGCATCGACCTAATCAACCAGATCAAGATGGAGAACCCCCAGCTCTGGACCTCCGAGTTCCGCGAGGAGATCCAGGGGCTGATCCGCAAGGCCGTCGAGCTCGAGTATCGCTACGCCGAGGACACCATGCCGCGCGGGGTGCTTGGTCTCAACGCACCGATGTTCAAGGAGTACCTGAGGTACATCGCGAACCGGCGTTGCCAGCAAATCGGCGTCGACGTGATGTTCCCGGGCGCGAGCAATCCGTTCCCGTGGATGAGCGAGATGACCGATCTCAAGAAGGAGAGAAACTTCTTCGAGACCCGGGTCATCGAGTATCAGACCGGGGGCGCGCTCAACTGGGAGTAGGCCGGCCGCCGGCACGAACGAGCCCATGCATCGCGTGACCGAGTGCAAGGCGTCGCGGGACTACAAGCTCTGGCTGAGGTTCGAGGACGGTCTGGAGGGCAGCGTGTTTCTCGGCAACCTGCTCGACCTCGGCCCCTTCAGCGCGTGGCGCGACGTGGACCAATTCTGTCGCGCGGCGGTGGACAGGGAGGCGGCGACCGTCGTCTGGGACGGCGGGATCCAGTTCGACCCCGATATCCTGTACCAGGATCTGCTCTCCAGCAGGGCGGCGAGGGGATTCAATGCGTCGGGACTTCTCGGCGCTTGAATGGCCCGTGCCCGATGGCGGGCGCGGGTGGTTGTAGTTCTCAACGGAGGCGACTATGGCAAAGAAGAGAAAGGCTAAGAAGGCAGCAAAGAAGAAGAAGAAGAAGAGGGCAGCAGGAAGGAAAGCGAAACGGAGATCGCTGAAGAAACCCGCGAGAAAAGCCGCCGGAAAGAAGTCGAAGCGAAAAACGGCAAGGAAGGCCGCGACGAAACAGGCAGCAGCGATGGCGGGATCGACGACGACGGTGTCTTCGATGGCGACGACGCCCGAAGGGGCGAAAACAGCCCTGAACCCCGCAGCCGCATGGCCCTTTCCGACGGGCTCCAGGCCCTGATGCGGGTGACGAATCAGACTGCGCTCGGCCCGGGGGAATAGGGCCTCGGGCTGAGCAGCAGGCTTGCAGGTAGTCCCGTTCTCGACAGCGTGCATAGTTAGCGTGCGCTCACTACAAGTGGGATGTGGGGTAGGCAATTTGGACTACCAGACCCCTCGATCCGTCTTGGATCAGATGATGTTAAGTGCCTATTTGAAATAGGTTTTCTGAGATGATCTGGCCTGGGCTGGAACTACGAAACGCTCCGGGAGGCCATACAAGGGTCACTACTTGCTTGTAGGGGCTATGCAGTCACACAAGGAGGTGCAATGAACACCACCTGGACTAGGCAGGATTTGCTGGGGCAGTTCGGAAAGACAGCCGCCATGCTGCATCACGGGCTGGCGCTGATCGGGCTGGTCGCGGTGCTGCTGGTCATCGCGCGGGGCAAGACCCTGTTCTTCGACGAGCAGCCCAACCGCTCGGCGACGATGGGGTCGATTCAATACGACGGCACCGGCTCGTTGTTCGAGGGGGCACAGGAAGCCGACGGGCAGAAGTACCGCGCGCTCGCCGCCTACGTGTCCCGCCGCTACCGCATCGCGCCGGACGTGACCGAGGTGTTCGTCGGTGCGGCCCAGGAAGCGGGTCGAGAAGTGGGCCTCGATCCCCTCCTGATTCTCGCGGTCATGGCCGTCGAGTCGCGGTTCAATCCGGTTGCGGAGAGCCTGGTCGGCGCGAAGGGTCTGATGCAGGTCGTTCCGCGGCATCACCTGGACAAGCTGATGGCGCACGGCGGAGCCGAGGCGGTGCTCGATCCGGCGACCAACATCGCCCTGGGCGCCCGGATACTCAAGGAGTACATCCGTCGCACCGGAAGCCTCGAGGCCGGCTTGCAGTTCTACAACGGCGCCCTCGCCGATCCCACGAGCCAATACGCGCAGAAGGTGCTCGCAGAGAAGGAGAGGCTGCAGCAGGCGATGCGCGGCCTCGTGCGTCCCGGAACACGCAACTCGGTGTAGCGGTCCGATCTACGCCCGGGCGCGGCCCAGCACCCGGGCGATGCTCTCGACGCCTTCCTCCAGGTCCTCCAGCGAGCGCGTGTAGGCGAAGCGCACGTGCCGCTCGGGACCGTTCGATCCGAAATCCAGTCCCGGCGTGATCGCCACGCCCGCTTCCTCCAGAACCTTTAGCGCGAACCGCGCACTGTCTCCGGAGAATTCCTCGCAGCCGGCGTAGATGTAGAACGCACCCTCCGGCATGAGGGGAATCCGGAAGCCCAGGCGTCGCAGCGCGGGCACCATGTAGTCGCGGCGCCGCCGGAATTCCTTTCTGCGCTGCTCGAGCACGGCGAGAGTCTCCGGGCGGAACGCCGCGAGCGCGGCGTATTGCGCCGGCGCCGAGGGGCAGATGAACGCGTTCTGCGCGAGCTTCTCGATCTCGCGGACGTGGGACTCGGGCGCGACGATCCAGCCCAGCCGCCAGCCGGTCATGCAGAAATACTTGGAGAAGCTGTTGACCACGAACACGTCGTCGGCCAGCTCCAGCGCGGTCGACGCCTCGCCGTCGTAGACGAGCCCCTGGTAGATCTCGTCGACCACGGTGAATCCGCCCAGGGACCGCACCGCGTCGATGATCGAACGTAACTCGCCGCGCGGTATCGAGGTGCCGGTCGGATTGGACGGTGACGCGAGGAGCAGGCCTCGCGTTGCGCGAGTCCAGATCGAGCGCACGTCCGCCTCGGTCGGCTGGTAGCGGCTCCCCTCATCAACCGGGATTGCGCGCGGTCGGCCCTCGAACAGCCGGACGAAGTGCCGGTTGCAGGGATAGCAGGGGTCCGGCATCAGCACTTCGTCGCCCGGGTCGACGAGCGACCCCAGCGCGAGCAGGAACGCCCCCGACGCCCCGGCGGTGACGACGATTCGCGAAGGCGGTACGGTGACCCCTAGGTGCTCGCGATAGTAGTCGGAGATCGCCTGGCGCAGCGGGGGGAGTCCGGTGGAGTCCGTATACCCGAGGCGCCGCGTGCGGATCGCCTCGACCGCGGCGTCGGCGACCAGCGGCGGCGCGGGAAAATCCGGCTGGCCGATCTCCATGTGCACGACCCGGCGTCCCGCCGCTTCGAGCTCGTGGGCGCGGTTCTGCACGTCCATGACATGGAACGGCTCGATTTCGGCCATGCGTGCCGCGAGAACGAGGTTCGCCTCGCGTTTCATTGCGCCCACCGGGCGGTCGCGATCTGTTTTTCGCGCATCGGAGGATTATGCCGAATTCGGCTATCATGCGGCCAGCAACAAGACCTCTGCCGCGACTCTCCCATGGAAGACATCCTGCGCAGGAGCGCCCTGGAGTATCACCTCCGGCAGCCGCCCGGGAAGATCTCGGTTACGCCCACCAAGGGCCTGGTGAATCAGCGCGATCTGGCGCTCGCCTACACGCCGGGCGTGGCCGCGGTGTGCGACGAAATCGTGCGCGACCCCGCCGAGGCGGGCCGCATGACCGCGCGCGGAAACCTCATCGGCGTGGTCACCAACGGGACGGCGGTGCTCGGGCTCGGTGCCATCGGGCCGCTCGCGTCCAAGCCGGTGATGGAAGGGAAGTCCGTGCTCTTCAAGAAGTTCGCCGGGATCGACTGCTTCGATATCGAGATCGACGAGCGCGATCCGGACAAGCTGGTCGAGATCATCGCGGCCCTCGAGCCCACCTTCGGCGGCATCAACCTGGAGGACATCAAGGCCCCCGAGTGCTTCGTGGTCGAGCGCAAGCTGCGCGAGCGCATGAAGATACCGGTGTTCCACGACGACCAGCACGGCACCGCGATCATCGTCGGCGCGGCGGTCCTCAACGGGCTGCGCGTCGTGGGCAAGGATATCGGAGCCGTGAAGCTCGTCTGCTCGGGGGCGGGCGCCGCCGCCCTCGCGTGCCTCGACCTGCTCGTCAGCCTAGGCCTGAAGCCGGACAACATCTGGGTCTACGACATCAAGGGCGTCGTCTACGAGGGGCGCAGGGAGGAGATGGATCCGAACAAGGCGCGCTACGCGCGCCCGACGAAGGCGCGCTCGCTCGACGAGATCATCTCGGGGGGCGATGTCTTCCTCGGCCTGTCGGCGGGAGGCGTTCTCAAGGAAGCGATGGTGGCGAAGATGGCTCCCCGGCCGCTGATCCTCGCGCTCGCGAATCCCGAGCCGGAGATCATGCCCGACGCCGCGAAGCGCGCCCGCCCCGACGCGGTGGTGGCGACGGGACGCTCGGATTTCCCCAATCAGGTGAACAACGTCCTGTGCTTCCCGTTCATCTTCCGCGGGGCGCTCGACGTCGGAGCGACGTCGATCAACGAGCCGATGAAGCTCGCCGCGGTGCGCGCGATCGCGGACCTCGCGACGGCAGAGCAGTCCGATATCGTGGCTGCGGCGTACGGCGAGCAGCCCCTGCGCTTCGGGCCGGATTACCTGATCCCCAAGCCCTTCGACCCGCGGCTCATCGTCAAGATCGCGCCCGCGGTGGCGCGGGCCGCGATGGAGTCGGGCGTCGCCACGCGGCCCATCGCCGACTTCGAGGCCTACCACACTCAGCTGACGCAGTTCGTATACCACTCCGGCCTGATCATGAAGACGATCTTCAGCTCGGCCAAGGAGGGCCCGCGGCGCCGGATCGTGTTGTCGGAAGGCGAGGACGAGCGCACGCTGCGGGCCGCGCAGGTGGTGGTCGACGAGGGGCTGTGCAAGCTGATCCTGATCGGCAGGCCGGGCGTGGTCGAGCGGCGCATCGAGCGCAACGGCCTGCGCATCCGCCCGGGAGCGGACTTCGAGCTCGTCAATCCCGAGTCCGACCCGCGCTATCGCGAATACTGGACCGAGTACCACCGCCTGGCAGAGCGGAACGGGGTCACGCAGCAGTCCGCCCAGACCGAAATGCGCCGGCGGCATACGCTGATCGGCGCGATGATGATGCACCGCGGAGAGGCGGACGGCATGGTCTGCGGCGCGGTCGGCACCTACGGCGATCATCTGCAGGACATCGGCCGCGTCATCGGATTGCGCGCCGGCGTCCGGAATTTCTACGCCATGAACGCCCTGATGCTGCCGAGGCGCACGGTTTTTATCTGCGATACCTACGTCAACCTCGACCCCACGGCGGAGCAGCTCGCAGAGATGACCGCGCTCGCCGCGGTCGCGGTGCGCCGTTTCGGCGTCGTTCCCAAGGCAGCGCTGCTGTCGCACTCCAACTTCGGCACGAGCGACGCGCCCTCCGCGCGCAAGATGCGCGCCGCGCTCGATCTCATCCGCTCGAGCGAGCCGGGCCTCGCGATCGAGGGGGAGATGCACGGGGATGCGGCCCTCAACGCGGAGTTGCGGCTCGCCAACTTCCCGCGCTCGCGGCTCAAGGAGGAAGCGAACCTCCTCATCATGCCGACACTCGACGCCGCGAACATCGCGTTCAACCTGCTCAAGACCGCGGCCGGCGATGGCATCACCATCGGCCCGATCCTCCTCGGCACCGCCAGGCCCGTCCACATCCTCACCACCTCGGCCACGGTGAGGCGCATCATCAACATGACCGCGCTCACCGTCGTCGACGCCAGCGCCTTGAGCGAGGAGGCCCGGTCCGGGGCCTAGCGCCCGGCCCGCCCGCGATGAGCCCGACTCCCGAGCCCACCCGGTCCAAGATCGGGCTCGTCCTTGCCGGGGGCGGCGCGCGCGCGGCCTATCAGGTCGGCGTGCTGAAGGCGGTGCGGGAGCTGCTTCCGACGCCGGAAAGGAATCCCTTCCAGATCCTGTGCGGGACCTCGGCGGGCGCGATCAACGCGGCGACGCTCGCGGTGTACGCCGACCATTTCGGCACGGCGGTGGACAAGCTCCTCGCGGTCTGGGAGAACTTTCACGTCCACCACGTCTATCGCTCCGATCCGATCAGCATCGCGCGGATCGGCGCGCGCTGGGTCGCCGCGATCATGCTCCTGTCGCGCAGCAGTCCCGAGGCCCTGCTCGACAACAGCCCGCTCGCGGACATGCTCACACGGAGCCTGGAGTTCGGCCGCATCCAGGAGAATATCGACAACGGCGCCCTGTACGCCGTGTCGATCACCTGCTCGGGGTATTCCTCCGGCCAGAGCGTTTCCTTCTACCAGGGCGGGCCCGACACCACGTCCTGGGAGCGCACCCAGCGCGTCGGCGCGGCGATGCCGATCCGCGTCGAGCACCTGATGGCCTCCGCCGCCCTGCCTTTCATTTTTCCCGCGGTCAAGATCAACCGCGAGTACTTCGGCGACGGGTCGATGCGGCAGATCGCGCCCATCAGCCCGGCGCTGCACCTCGGCGCTGACCGGGTCCTGGTGGTGGCCACCGCGAGACAGGACGCGCTCGCCGAGCCTCCGCGCGTGCGCGCCAATCTGTACCCGTCGCTCGCGCAGATCGCCGGGCACGCGCTCAACAGCATCTTCCTGGACAGCCTCAACGTCGACATCGAGCGCCTGCAGCGCATCAACCGCACCATCGCCCTCATTCCGCCGGAGAAGCTCCGCGAGGCCGGGCTGCCGCTGCGCCAGATCAAGGTGTTCGTGATCTCGCCCAGCCAGCCCATCGAGCGCATGGTGGTGCGGCATGCTCCCGAGCTGCCGTGGACGGTGCGCTTTCTCCTGCGCGGTATCGGCGCCATGAACCGCAACGGGTCGAACCTCGCCAGCTACCTGCTGTTCGAAACGGGCTACTGCAGGGCGCTGATCGAGCTGGGCTACCAGGACACGATGGCGCGGCGCGCGGAGATGCTGGAGTTTCTGGGCCCGCGACCCTAGACTTGAAGCCTGAGCCAGCCGCCGCATGAGCCAGCCGCCGGATCCGCTTGAATTCCTCAAGAGCCTGTGGGGTCCTATGGGGCTGCCGATGGCGGGCCTGAGCGCGCCGAGCGCGGGCATGAGCGAGCTGGAGCGGCGCATCGCCGAGCTGAAGTCGGTCGAGAACTGGCTGAACATGAACCTCAATGTCCTGCGCATGACCATCCAGGGGCTGGAAATGCAAAAGGCGGGCCTCGCCGCGATGCAGAGCGCAGCGGGTGCGACGCCGAAAGAAGGCGAGACTCCGCCCAAGAAATGACGCGCGTCGAGCGCACCCGATCACGCTAGTCCACTCAAGGAGAGGCAATGCCCAAAGCGATTCGCATCCACCAGCAAGGTGGTCCGGAAGTCCTGAAATGGGAAGACGTCCAGGTGGGCGATCCCGGTCCGGGCGAGGCGCGCGTGCGCCACAAGGCCTGCGGCCTGAATTTCCTCGATGTCTACCAGCGCTCGGGCCTGTACAAGATCGCGCTGCCGGCGGGGATGGGCAACGAGGGGGCCGGCGTGGTGGAGGCGGTCGGCGCGGGCGTCACCCACGTCAAGGCGGGCGACCGCGTCGCGTACTCCGGCGGCGCCTCCGGAGCGTACTCCGAGACGCGCGTCATGCCGGCCGACCGGCTGGTCCCGCTTCCGGAAGCGATTTCCTTCGAGACGGGCGCTGCGATGATGCTGAAGGGCCTGACCGCGCAGTACCTGCTGAAGCAGACCTACAAGGTGCGCGCGGGAGAGACCGTGCTGTGGCACGCGGCGGCGGGCGGCGTCGGCCTGATCGCCTGCCAGTGGCTCAAGGCGCTGGGCGTCACCGTGATCGGCACCGCGGGGTCCCCCGAGAAATGCGCGCTCGCCAAGGCGCACGGCGCCGACCACTGCATCGACTACCGCAAGGAGAACTTCGTCGAGCGCGTCAAGGCACTCACCGGCGGCAAGGGCGTGCCCGTGGTCTACGATTCGGTGGGGAAGGACACATTCGCGGGCTCGCTCGACTGTCTGCAGCCGCGCGGACTCATGGTGAGCTTCGGCAACGCCTCGGGCGCGGTGACCGGGTTCGAGCTCGGCATGCTCGCGGCGAAGGGCTCGCTCTACATCACGCGCCCGACGCTGGTGACCTATACCGCGAAGCGCGACGACCTCGTCGCCGGCGCGAAGGATCTGTTCGACGTCGTCTCCTCGGGCAAGGTGAAGATCGAGATCAACCATCGCTACCCGCTCAAAGACGCCGCGCAGGCGCACCGCGACCTCGAGGCGCGCAAGACCACGGGGTCGACGATCCTCATCCCCTGACGCGTCTGATGGGCGAGCTCGCGAGCATGGGGATCGCCGGCCTCTTCCCCGAGATCGAGCCGCGCGCGAGCGGCATACTGCGGCTCGACGCGCTGCACTCGATGTACTGGGAGGAGAGCGGCCGGTCGGACGGCATCCCCGCCGTGTTCCTCCACGGCGGCCCGGGCGCGGGCAGCACGCCCAGGCACCGGCGGTTCTTCGACCCGGACGCCTACCGCATCATCGTCTACGACCAGCGCGGGGCGGGGCGCTCGAAGCCGCTCGGCGACCTGCGCGACAACACCACGCCGTGCCTGGTCGCCGACCTGGAGGCGCTGCGCCGGCATCTGGGCGTGGAGCGCTGGCTGGTGTTCGGCGGCTCCTGGGGCAGCACGCTCGCGCTCGCGTACGCGCAAGCCCATCCCGAGCGCTGCCTCGGCCTGGTGCTGCGCGGGATATTTCTCTGCCGGCGCAGCGAGATCGAATGGTTCCTCTACGGGCTGCGAGCGGTCTTTCCGGAGCCCTGGGAGAGATTCTCCGGATTTCTCCCGCAGGCGGAGCGCGCCGACTTGCTGAAGAGCTATCACCGCCGCCTGGTCGACCCCGACCCCGCGGTCCACATGCCGGCGGCGCGCGCGTGGAGCGTCTACGAGGGCTCTTGCTCGACGCTGCTCCCCAGCCCGGAGACGGTGGCGTATTTCGCGGGAGACGTGGTGGCGCTGGGGCTCGCGCGCATCGAGGCGCACTACTTCGTGAACGACATCTTCCTGCCCGAGAACGCGCTCCTCGCGAACGCGCACCGGCTGCGCGGGGTGCCGGGCGTGATCGTCCAGGGGCGCTACGACATGGTCTGCCCGCTCGTGTCAGCGCACGAGCTGCACCTCGCCTGGCCGCAGGCCGAATATCGCGTCGTGCCCGACGCCGGGCACTCGGCCTGGGAGCCGGGAATCCTGGGCGCGCTGGTCGAGGCGACCGAGCGCTTCAAGCGTACGCGCTCGTTCGCCGGCTGAAGACGAACGAGGGCGAAAAAAAACGCCGCGCGAGCGCGGCGTTTTCGGTGCGAAGAGCGGCGGTCAGATTCCGAGAATCTTCATCGCCTTGCCCAGCGTGTCGACCGACTCCTGGTGCTTGCCGGCCTTGTGCAGAGCCTCGCCGTCGGCGCGGTACTTCTTGACGTCGGTCATTTGCTGCGCGGACAGCGTCGGGTTCTTGGCGAGCGCGTCGTCGATCTTCTTCATGTCGGCGGGGCAATGGAAGGCAAACGCGGAAGCGCTCGCGAGCATGAGCGCACCAAACAGAGCTGCAAGACGGGTCTTCATCCAGTTCTCCTTTGAGGGTATCGGCCTGTAAACGCCGACGGCTGCGAACGTATTCCGCCGACAGGATAGCCGGGGACGCGCGCCAAGGCAATTTCAGGCGCGTCGCCGCGCGGCGACACCCCCCGCGCGTAGAATAGACGCCGCACCGATCACGCCACATGACTTCCCCCGACTTCGCGTCCGACGAAACCTGGCTGCGCTCGCGCTTTGCCGGGCACAGGAACGTCGAGCCGGTCACCGCCGGCGATGGCCACCTGTGGCGCAGCGATCGCGAGATCCGCCCGGCCGCGGTGCTCGTGCCGGTCGTGAAGCGGAATGAAGGCCTGACCGTCCTGTTCACGCGCCGCACCGCGCATCTCCACGATCACGCCGGGCAGATCAGCTTTCCCGGCGGGCGCGCCGAGCCCGCGGACTCCGGCCCGGCGGAAACAGCGATGCGCGAGACGCGCGAGGAGATCGGGCTCGCCCCCGGCCGCGTGGAGGTGCTCGGCGAGCAGCCGCACTACATCACCGTGACCGGCTACCGCGTGACGCCGGTGGTCGGGCTGGTGACTCCGCCTCTGGACCTCAAGCTGGACGAGTTCGAGGTCGCCGAGGTGTTCGAGGCGCCGCTCGCCTTCCTGCTCGACCCGGCGAACCACCAGCAGAACTACGTGCAGTTCGACGGCCGCGAGCGGAACTACTACGCGATCCCGTACGGGCAGTACTACATCTGGGGCGCGACCGCCGGCATGCTGATGAACCTGCACGCGTTCCTGACGGGCCGATGAGCCTCCTCTCCCTCATCACGGCGCTCCTTCTCGAGCAGTGGCGGCCGCTCGCCG
>Ga0137410_10002076_pt1 | contig 13700 bp, 14 predicted proteins | sample CZODoug1_16funga_FD_108878 | JGI IMG/M metagenome (GOLD analysis project Ga0137410, IMG submission 108878) | Vadose zone soil fungal communities from Angelo Coast Range Reserve, California, USA - CZODoug1_16fungal (Illumina Assembly) | ecosystem: Environmental > Terrestrial > Soil > Vadose zone... | reverse complement strand
TCGATCTCTTCGCCCCGCTGCAGAGGCACCGTCTACGCAAGCAAGGCACCCTCGTTCAAGTGTTCGAACCGGAGCTCGGCAAGCTCCACAAGAAGGTCCTCGCCCTCATGCAACTCCCGGTCTTCGCCTTCCGTCTCAAGCCGTAGCCGGCTGTGGTGCGATATCGAGTGCGATCTCTGCGGAAAGTAGGATCAGTGCCAAGACCCACCACAAAAACTCGAACAATACTATGACATGGACTGCCAAGGCCATTCCCTTGGTCCACTGGACCATCCCTGGTTTATTTGGGGGGTTAGACGCCAGCGGAGCAAGGCAGGTAGGAGCTTCCACAAACGTTATGATCCCGAGGAATCCGTAGAGGACGATGAGGAGGAGAACGAAGATAACTCTTCTCCCTATGGGCAACCGGGTTGCTTTCTCCGGTTTATCCTGATCGTCCATGAGAGGCCCCAGCACCTGCTTCCAGTTTATTGCGTTAATCGGAATCCTTCATTTTGCCCCTGGACTTGGGTACCGACGCGATGGCGTGAAAACCTCCAAACATCGTCCTCTGTACTTTCAATCCCGTCGGGTCCGCAGGAAAAGAGCTCGTATTCACCAAGAGTAGGCGAACCGGACAATCTTTATACATATTTGGTATTCCATGGGTCTATGAACTGCCTTTTATCGCGTGCTAGGTATGGCCCTTTCCAACTCATCGGGGACTTCCCTTGGAGCGGCGGTTCGATGAGCAAATCGAGGCCCAGGTCGCTGCCCGGAAAGTAACCCATCTGCGATTTGAACGCAGTGAGCGCAGGGTGGATGGCAGCCAAATCCTTCTTTGTTCTGGCCAATTGCGGGTCCGAGTTGGTGCTGCGTCCAGTAAGGAAGGCCCTTCTACTATCCCGGGATCTGCGGGTCGCGGGTTCGCCCTGAAAAACCGCTGTCTCCTTCCTCTTCATCCTTTCGCCCCCCTCTGGAAGGCTCTATCCCCGGGGACGAGATTCCTTTTTCCTGTCCCAACTCCCGGTCTCAGGACACTGGTCTAACGAGGGGACATGGTGTCGAACGACGCGTTGAAGGAACTCCTGGGATTCCGATCCGAGCTGCTCGGATTCATCCGGGCGATCCTCCGGAATACCGCGGACGCCGAGGATCTCTTCCAGGAGACCTGCCGCATCATCCTGGAGAAGGCGGATCAGACCCCCGCGATCCTGGACTTCCGCGCCTGGGCGAAAGAGATCGCCCGACGGCAGGTCCTTCATCACTATCGCGTTCTGCGGATGAGGAAAACATCCTCGGTTCCCACGGAGGAGATGGCGGAGCTCGTGAGCGAGGTCTATCTGAAGCATTCCCCGACGCCTGAAGAACTCGCCGAGGAATCGGCGGCGCTTCGGGCCTGCCTCGAGGAAATGCCCGAGAAGCAGCGTCAGGTCATCCGCCTCCGATTCCTCGCCGGCCAGGGCTACGACGTGATTGCCCGCGCCATCCAGGGAAGCGAAGGGGCGATCCGTCGCATGGTCGCCCGCACCCGACTCCTCCTCGTGGAGTGTGTCCGGCAACGGCTGGGCCTTGCGGGGAGGGGGAACTGAAGATGGACCGGGAAAAGTTGAAGGCCGAGATCCTGCGCTACCTCGACAGCGACCTGAGCCCCGAGGAAGAACGCGCGCTGATCGCCGCCATTCGCGGCGACCGGGAAGCGGAGGACCTCCTTGCCGAGCTCATGCGGTTCACGGGCAACATCGCGTCGGTGCTCTCGGAGTCGGCCAGTGAACGGGACTCGAAACGCGATCTGGACGGACGCCCCGCCCGCAGCCGGGCCGGAATGCAGCGCCTTTCCCCGACTCCCGGCCCTTCCGTCGTGACGGGACTGCTCGTCGCCGCAGGGATCGCGGCGGCAATCCTGATCGCGGTGGCCCTCTCCGGGTCCGAGGAGCCCCCGCGCAAGCCGAAAGCCCCACCGATCGTGAAGCGGGAGGAACCGCGCGAAGTCCCGCCGCCTCCGATCCCGCTTCCTGAAAAGAAGGCGACGCCTCCGGAGCTGCCGCCGCTTCCTCCGGCTCCGAAGCCGGACAAACCGTCTCCGACCCCGGCGCTCGAAGTTCCCAAGGCGCCGTTGGAGCCGCCGAAGCCCCAACCGCTTCCGGTTCCGCCCCCCGCGCCGCCCCAGCCGGAACCGGCGGCACCCCGCACAACGAAGGCGGAAGTCGCGATCGCCGTGCTGGAAGGCATCAAGGACGACGTGGTCGTCAAGGGCGACGGTGTGAAGACGACCGCGCGCGAAGGCCTGTCGCTGCTCGCCGGCCAGGGGATCGAAACGGCGCCGGGCGAAGCGGCGGTGACGCTCAGGCTGACCGACGGCACCCGACTCGACCTTGCCCCCGACACGCGGATCGATCCGATCACCAGCCGGGAAGGAAGGAAGTTCGACCTGGTCCAGGGCATCCTGTCCGCGGACGTGAAGAAGCAACTTCCGGGACAGGCGCTGGTCATCGCGACGCCTCACGCGGAAGCCCGGGTGATCGGCACCAAATTCACGCTGACCGTCAAAGGAGACTCCACCCGGCTGGACGTGCAGGAGGGCCGGGTCCGGCTGACACGCCTTTCAGACGGGGCCTTCACGGAAGTCGGACCGGGGTTCTTCGCGGTCGCGGCAGCGGGACCGCGTCCGACGGCGAAGAAAGTCCCCTCGCCGAACCCCAAACTCCTGCTGAGCGAGGACTTCGACAATGCCGCCGGCTTCGACGCTCGCTGGCAGCTGCTTGCGGACGGTTTCCCCTCGTCGTCCCGTGGGAAACTCGACATCGATCTCTCGCCGCGTCCCGGGGATCCGTATGCCGCCGGGGGCTGGCATCTTCCCGGCGGTGCCCGGGTGAAACAGGGGATACCGCTTCCCTTCCGGCTCTCGGTGGACGTCGAAGTCAGCGCCCGGCACGACAACCTGAATGCCCTCCTGGCGATGGTGCCGGCATCCGCCAAGGGCGGGGTCATCAAGAACGAGCTCGCCGTGAGACTGCGCGGCTCCGAATACGCCGTCCTGGTCGAGAACAACAAGATGAAGACGGCTGCCGCGGCCGGGGCCTTCCCGCTCAAGAGCCGCTGGGTCGTCGAACTCGACCGCCAGGAACTGCGGTTTTGGGCCGATGGAAAGGAAATCGGCCGCCAGGCTCACGGACTGACGATCACGGAAGACTACAAGATCGAGCTTCAGGGACAGGCCAAAGCGGATGTGCCCGCCGGGGCGCGGGTGGCCTTCGACAATCTGAAAGTCGAAGTCCTGGAGCGCTAAGCGCCTTCATCAGCAGCAGAGCGGTCGGGGCGGCTCTGCGCCCAGGCTCCCGATTTTTCCGTCAAAAACGGCCGCGCTCAAAGTCTGTCCGGAGATTCGCGACTCAAGGAGGAAGATCGATGAGAACGATGACGTGGACTCTCGCGATCCTGTTCGCCGCGCTGGCGTCGAGCGCCGGCTGGTCCCAGGAGCTGATCCTGGACGATTCCCTCCGCGGCGGCACCCAGGGCTCGTCGAACGGCGGGTCCTTCGCTCCGGACGGCTGGCGCGTGACCGGCAAGAACGACTCGATCCTCTGGCATATCCCCACGGTCAGCCAGGGCGTGGTCCAGTTCTCGGTCCGCGGGATCATCGGCAACGACAGCCGGCCCGAGGGCAACGACAAGAACGAATTGTTCCACATGTACGACTGGACCTACAACAACGCGGACACGGTCTATGACGGATACCGCAACGGACCTTACAAGCACTACATCCGAAAGACCAACATGCTCGATGCCGGAAAGACCAATTCGATGGAGATGGAGTTCAAGATCACGTCGGACGACCTTGAGCCGGACACCGCGGTGCTCTCCTGGGATCCGAGCCATCCCTATCAGTTCCGGGAGGAGTGGGGTCCCGACGGGGGAGGGCATACCGTGTTCCGCGTCTCCCGGGACGGCGTGCTGATCATGACGGCGACGGTGCTCGGGACCTGGTCGCCCGGAGGCCACGCGGTCCGCATCGCGGCCAGCACCCGCGCGCCGCTGTACCCGGACTTCGGGGCCCCGGTCGACGCCGTCTTCAGCGATCTCAAGGTCTGGAAGACGAGCGGCGGGGTTCCCCCGCCTCCCCAGGGTCCGGTCGGAGTCCCCAAGCTCGGCCTCAGCGGCGACCGGCTGACGATCAACGGCCAGCCGGCCTTTCTGCTCGGCGCGAGCTACTTCGACGCGATCGCCTGGCGCACCTCCGACCTCAACGAGTTCGCCAGCCGCCGCTTCAACATGATCCGCCTCTGGTGCGACTGGGACGCGCCCAATGGAAAGAGCCTGCTGGACTCCGACGGCAACCTCGTGCGGCGGCAGACGCTGATCGATCTCGTTCATGCCGCGGGACAGCGGGGACTGGTCGTCGACGTGACGATCTGCGCGCCGGAGGGGAACGCCCGAAGCGTCGCCGCCCGCGAGAATGCGGTGCGCAGCGTCGTTTCCGCGCTGGCCGGCGAGCCCAATGTGTACTTCGACGTCATGAACGAACATGCGCATCCCGCGGGCCCCGCATCGCATTCCGACGTCGCCCGCTTTTTCAGCGCCGCCCGGGCCGCGTGGTCCGGCGCGATCCTGACGGTGTCGGACAGCTATGTTTTCAGCGGTTCGGTGGACACGGGCCACGTGGATGCCGAACTCAACGCCGGCACCCAGATGATTTCCCCTCATATGGAACGGACCGGCGACTGGTGGTCCCAGACCGGGAATCGCGTCCGCGCTCTCAAGACTTATCTGGCGTCGAAGAGCCGGAACATCCCGGTCCTCCTGGATGAGGACGCGCGTCGCGGTCACAGCGGGCTCAATCCGAGCCGGGACGAGTTCTTCGAGGCGGCCCGGGAAGCCCGCGATGCCGGAGCCGCCGGCTGGGTGTTCCATACGGATGCGGGATTCGACCTCGCCGCGTCGAGTTTCTTCGACGCGCTCGATTCCGTGGAGCACGAGGTGGTGGATGGTCTTGCGACGGTCCTCTTCGGCCCCGGCAGCGGTCCCCCGCCCGTCGGCGGAGGGGCCTCCCTTTCGTCGGGATGGGAGGACGGCCAGCCGTTGGGGAACTCCGATGTCGTGCTCTATTCGAAAGATGTGGCGGGTCCCTTCAATACGATGAGCCCGCCTCCCGAGTGTTCGCGCCGCTCGGGGGAACAGCAGCATTCCGGAACGAACGCCCTGATGATCTCGGGAACCTCGAACGCCGCCTACGCTTACTGCTACTGCAAGGTCTTCGACGACAACATTGCCATCCAGGCGGGCACGAAGCTCAAGTACTGGATCTGGCATCAGGGCACGCCGAAGGTCGCGGTCGACGGTCAGTTCAGCGACGGTTCGACGATCCGCGACGGCGGCTTCAAGGATCAGAACGGCGTCTCGATCCACCCGGGCCTGCGCCCCGATCCGATCGGCAGCTGGACGTATGTCGAAGTCGATCTTTCCTCCGCGGCGGGCAAGACGCTGGATTTTCTCACGATCGGATTCGACAACGGGAACAACGGGTTCACGGGCTCGTATCGCGCCTATGTCGACGACTTTTCGATCGGCGCGGAGACGACAGCGCCGCCTCCTCCGCCCCCGCCGCCTCCGTCGGGCACCTTCGTGACCGTCACCGGCCTTTCGACGGGCGGACCGACTGCGCTGGCGTCGGCACAAGTCAACGCGCTGCCCTACAGCGACCGGAGCTACACGATCGCGAGTCTGTCGAGCCGGCTTCAGGGAGGCGTCCTGGTCCGCCTGCCGAACAGCGACAAGTACAATCGCTCGACGAACTACCTCACTCTTTCGGTTTCGGAAGAGGCCCTGGTGTACGTCTGCTATGACCGTCGAGGCTATGCGGTCATGCCCCGCTGGCTGGACGACGAGGCGTTCTGGTCCCTGAGCGCCGAATCGCTGTCGACCTCGGACAACGCTTCATCGCCGATGCCGGTATTCGTGCGCCGGGCGCCGGCGGGATCGGTGACCCTGGGAGGCAACTGGGAAGGGAGAGACACCGGCGCTCAGAGCAACTATGTCGTCATCGTCCAGCCCGCGTCGGGGAGGAGCCTCAAAGCCCTGGCGGCCATCCCCTCCTATGCCTTCGTCAGCCCGGGGGACAGCGACGGTGACGGGCTGAGCGACGCGTTCGAGCGGTCGGCCGGCCTGGATCCCTTCAACGCCTTTACGAAGGCCAGCGGCGTTCCCGACGAGGTCGCGCTGGCCCCCTCGGGAAAAACCTACTTCGAAATGCAGGCCGGCGCATCCTCGCCCCGGAGCGGTTCCGGAGGCGGAGGATGCGGTCTGACCGGAATCGAGGTCCTGCTCCTCCTTTTCGTGGTTCGTGGATTGAGAAAGTTCTAATCTGGAGGCGATGAACTGCGGACGAGTCGCGGGGACGGGGGCGGCGCTGGTCGTCGTCGGCGTCTTCCTCTTCCTCCTGGGCGCCTTCGTCTGGACGAACAACGCCCGTCACGGGGCGATCTCGCCGGCCGTCTACGGGGGTCCCTGCGTGAGCATCGCCGGCGTCGTGCTGCTGATCGTGGCCGGCATCGGGGCCTGGAAGGAGGGCTAAGTCAGCGCCGGCGTCATGGACGGGCGGCGACGGCGGACGAAGCGGGTGTTTGAGGCGGAGGACTCTTCCGACGGAAACCGCGGATTCAGAGCCTGCTCAACCGAGGCCAGGAGCTTAGCTCAGTAAGGAAGCCCCTTCTACTATCCCGCGACCGGCGGGTCGCGGGTTCGCCCTGAAATACCGCCCCCTGTCTCCTTCCTCTTCATCCTTTCGCCCCCTCTTCCCACTTCCTCCCCCCTCTGGAAGGCTCTATCCCCCAGGGGATGTTTCCCGGTCTTTGGCGGTCTTCAAATCCATACAGACTCCGGTCTTCTGGAAGCGGTTCGAATCCCACCAGTGTCCCGTGATTTCCAACTCCGCATAAAGTATATCCCCTTGAGAGCGGCGAAGAATGCGGCATCTTGCGGCTACATTGGGTGCAGAGGCGCGAGAACGGGGGGACGCCACAGCGGGGAGTCAGGGTCTCGATCTGGCTTTGGGCCGTCGTCGAGAGCCGGATGAGCGCGTTCTTCAAGCGGTCCCACGGGCTGTTTTCGGTTCGACTCACCTCCCCGGATGGGATATTCTCACAAGATGCCCGGACCGATCGTCGTCAGGTTCACGATGACGAAGGCGGAGTACCTCGCCGCTGTTCGTCAGCATCTTTTACGGTCCAAGACCATCCTGTTAACAAGCGCATTCTTTCTCCTATGGATGGGCCTGCCGTTTCTTACCTACATCTCCTGTCTCGGACTGGGAACCCTCCACTCGTTTTCCGCAGCAGAGTTCGTGTGGCCTGCCGTCGGCCTCTCCATGCTAGTGCTATTGTGGGGATGGTCGCCCAGCGCTTCCTACCGGAAGATGAATCCGGCACTTCGTGATCAGGAGCAGGAGTATCGGTTCACCGAGGCCGGGGCCGAGATCCGAACGGGCATCAGCGAGGCCAAGCTGGAGTGGAGAGTCTGGACCCGCTTCAAGGAGACACCCCAGTTCTTTATGCTGTTCCCCAACTCCGCCGTGGTGCAGATTCTTCCGAAGCGGGCCTTCGCGTCGCCGGATGATCTGGCGTCGTTCCGCATGATGCTCCGGAGCAGAATTCCCGCCCGCTGATGACGAACCCGATGACGTTGGATCTTGATGGGAACTCCTCGATCCGGTATTATCCGCATACAGGGTTAGTACCGTGTACACGGAGGTACCCATGGAAGAAAAAGCCACCTCGCTCCGGTGTTACTCCAGGCTCGCCAATATCCTTTCGGAACGAAAGATGACCGTGGCCGACCTCGGGCGCGCCCTCGGTCGCCGGGGGATCCGGGTCAATCCGAAAACCCTTTATCGCCTGACGGACCCCACGGCCCCGATCGAGCGTCTGGACATGGCCGTCGCCGGGGAGATCTGCAAAGCGCTCGAGATTGAGATCTCGCTGCTCGTGTCTTTTGAGTCAGGCCGGCGGGACACGGGCCTCCAAAGGCTCGCACTGGCAAGACAGAGGCGATTGGATGTTCTTCTGGAGCGGCAAGCAGAAGGCAAGTTGGCCGCGGGGGAGGAGAAGGAACTCGCCAGTCTCATCCAAGAAGCCGAGCAGCTAACCCTCCGGAATGCCCGGACGCTGGCCCGGTCGCGGCACGCTGCCGCCCGAACCTAAGAACTCTTCGATAGGAACGGAGAGAGGGTGGCGCTCAGACGGGACGTGATTCGGGGCCGGGCCAGGGCGAGGTGCGAATACTGTCATCTTCCCGAGGCCCTCTCGAGCGCCATCTTTCACATCGAACATGTCACTCCCAAGTCCATGGGCGGGACGGACAGCGAGGCAAATTACGCATTGGCTTGCCCCCGGTACAAAGAGCGCAAAGGCGCCCAGATCAACGCACGCGATCCCAAGATCGGAAAAGCGACGCCTCTCTTTCACCCCCGCCGGAACGTGTGGGACAAGCACTTCCGCTGGAATTCGGACCACCTCAGGATCGAGGGGCGCACCGCAATCGGCCGGGCCACGGTGTCGGCATTGGGCCTTGACTCCCTGACACGACAGCAGTTGAGATTGATCCGGCGGGATCGGTTGGCCGATCTCTTCCCATTCGATTAGACCCGGCACAAGTCAGACTTTGACCCGGACCTGATTGGCTCAAGGGTGACGAGCCGCGGATGCTCCTGGACCGAGAGGTCGTCCTCCGGATCGCCCAGTGGCCCGGGGGGAATCAGCCGAGGCGCGGAGAGAACCCCCGCCGGAGCTTCCGCGCCCGGACCCGGCCACTTCGAATCGTCAGGTAGTCGAGGTCTACCGGTGCCTGCTGGATCGCCTTTCAACGGAGCCAGTAAGGAAGCCCCTTCCTCTTCATCCTCTCGCTCCCACTCCCCACTTCCTCCCCCCTCTTCAATGCTCGATCCCCCGACGCCTATATCGCGAGGGCCGGGGACTTCGCGAAGCCGATCCTGAAGCGGCTGCGCGCCCTGGTGCACCGGGGCTGTCCCGACGTGGTCGAAACCCTGAAGTGGAACGCGCCGGCGTTCGAGCATCGGGGGATGCTCTGCCTGATGGCGGCCTTCCAGCGGCACTGCACGTTCGGGTTCTGGAAGCATCGGCTTCTCGCGAAGCGTGTGAAGGGTCTGCCCACGCGGGGATTGGAGGCGATGGGACAGTTCGGGCGACTGAGCTCGGCCGCCGACCTGCCCGCCGACAGGACAATTATTGCCCTGGTGAAGGAGGCCGTGCTCCTGAACGAGCTCGGCCTCAAGCCGAAGCGCCGCGCGGCGCCGGCGAAGGACCGCGTGCTGAAGATCCCGGGCTGCTTCATGAAGGAGGTCCGGGCCGACCGGAAAGCGCTCGCGACCTTCGAGGGCGGGAGCTATTCGTTCCGGAAGGAATACGTCTCGTGGGTGACCGGGGCCAAGTCCGAGGAAACCCGCGACCGGAGACTGCGGACGGCCGTTGCCTGGATGGCCCAGGGCAAGGTCCGGAACTGGAAGTACGAGAAGTGAGCTAAGGCAGCGAGTATTTCGAGAAGAACTCCCACATCACCTCGCTCGCGTTCACGTCCCGGCTCACCTTCCCCAGCACCTTCTCGGCGCCCGCGGGCATGCCGGGCCAGGTGTGCCCGCCGCCGAGGATCTTGTAGAAGACCACCGGCGCCGAGCCCGCGTAGGTCCAGCGCTCGACCGTGGTCCCGTCGTCCGGAGCCTTGTCCTCGAGCTTCTCGACCTTCGGGTCCTTCGCGCAGCCGTTCTTCTCGGCCCACCAGCGGACGCAGTCCTCCGCGCCCAGGGAGACCTCGCGCTTCGAGATGAAATCGGTGCCGTCGTAACCGATGAGCTGGTCTTCGGTTCCGTGGAAGCAGCAGACGGGCACCGCGCGCTTCGGCTTGCCGACCCGGGCGACGACCTTGTTGATCGTGCCCGCCACGGGAGCGATCGCGGCGACGCGTTCGGCGTACTCGATGGCGAGGGCGTTGGAGAAGTACGCTCCATTCGAGATGCCGGTGAGGTAGACGCGCTTGGGGTCGGCCGCGCCGGACTTCACCAGGGCGTCCATCAGGTCGGAGATGAACTGGAAGTCCTTCCTGCCTTCGCCCGCGTTCCAGTAGCGCCAGACGCGGTTTTCGCCGTCGGGGTACGCGACGATGAAGTCCTTCCGGTCCGCGAGGACGCTCAGTCCGCTGAGGCCCTCGGTCTGCTTGCCGGTGGACGCCGAGCCGTGGAGGGCGACGACGAGCGGGCGCGCGTGGGCCGTCCCGCCGGGGACGTGCAGCCGGAACGAGCGCCCGTCCTTCCCGACCTTCAGGACCATGTCGCGGGTGCCGGGCGAGCTCAGGTCGAGGTCCTGGGCGCGGGCGCGGCCGCAGGCGAGCAGGGTGAAGGCCGCGGCGGCGAGCGGGACGAGGGCGAGTCGGCTCCGGATCATACGGTCCTCCTGTTCATCCATACGGATCGCCGGGCGGAGCGTCCCCGGAAATGCAAAATGGAATTACCCCCCGCCCTAGACCAGCGCCGGATAGTCCGTGGTGCCCTTCTCGGTGCCGCCGTCATAGGTCTTCGGGTCCGAGGGCGCCCGCGCCGCGTCGTTGCGGAAACGCCCCCGAGGTCAGGGTTCGAGATATAGAGGCGCGCGAACGCGGCCGCCTCGGCCACCCCCTCCCGGATCATCCCGGCCGCCTTCTCCTTCGTCATCCCCGCCGCGGCGATATCGGTTCCCTTGAAGTGGCCGCGCAGCTCGCGCGCGGAGGCGGACTTCCACCCCGGCCCGCCCTGCTCCTGGTCCTGCGCCAGGGGCTCGACGACGTGGACGTACGCGAGCTTCAGGGCGGAAAGCGCCTCGAGCGCCGCGCGGAAGGTCGAGACCGGGTCCGAGTCGCTCATGCCGTTGAAGGTCCCGGAGGGCGAGAGGCGGACGCCGACGCGCGCCGGCTCCCACGCTCCGGCGACGGCCGTCGCGACCTCGCGGAGAAAGCGGATGCGGTTGTCGATGCTCCCGCCGTAGGCATCGCTGCGCTTGTTGACGCCGTCGCGCAGGAACGGGTCGACCAGGTAGCCGTTGTCGCCGTGGATCTCGACGCCGTCGAAACCCGCGGCCTTCGCGTTCGCGGCCCCGCGGGCGTACTCGGCGACGATGCCCGGGATCTCGGACGTCTCGAGCGCGCGGGGCACGGGATAAGGCTTCATCCCCTCGGGAGTATAGAGCTGGCCGGGGATCGCGAGGGCCGACGACGACACCGGGAGGTCGCCGTTGGGCTGATGGAGCTGGTGTGAGGAGCGGCCCACGTGCCAGAGCTGGAGGACGATGCGGCCGCCCGCGTCGTGCACGGCGCGGGTGACGGTTTTCCAGCCCTCGACCTGCTCGGGGCTGTGGATGCCGGGCGTGTTCGGATAGCCGATACCGCGCGTCGAGACCTGGGTGGCCTCGGTGACGATGAGGCCGGCGGTCGCGCGCTGCCGGTAGTATTCGGCGACGAGCGGCGTCGGGACGTTGCCCTTCCCTGCGGGGTTCCGGGTCATCGGCGCCATCACGAGGCGGTTCGGCAGCGCGAGCGCGCCCGCCCGGACCGGCGTGTACAGGATCTCGTCGCCCATGGATCGCCCTCCCTGAAGATCTTCCCACAGGAACGCGGACCCTGTCCGCCGAATTCCGACGCGCGGCGGCCGGCCGTCGCCGGATTGTTAAATGCCCCCGTTAAACCTTGCTCGTGGGGTCGCGAGACGCGAGCTTTTCGACTCCGTAATGCGCAGTATGACGCCGTGAAGCCAGAACCGAAGCCGGGCCCGGGACGACGGTCGATCTTCACCGACACCACCCGACGGGTCCGGGTGGAGAACTTCGAGGACTGCTGGGCCTACACGCAGACCCACGACGGCCCGATCCTCGGGAACGAGAAGGACCTCGTGGTGGAGAATCGGGATCAGGATGTTCACAACGCCCACTTTCTCCCCTTCCAAAATAAGGAGACTAACGACGTCCTCCGGGGTGCCGGAACTTCCATCCGGCGCCAATTTACTGAACCGGAAAGAGGCATCAAGGTGAAGTGCGATGTTCAGCACGCCGCCAAAGGTGACCGGGGATTTTGGGCGACGGGCTGGATCACTGTCCTGCCTCATCCTTTTTACACCGTAACGGACGATCAGGGTCGCTTCGAGATCCAGGGGCTTCCTCCTGGCAAGCACACAATCGAGGTGTGGCAGGAACACTGCGTGCCGGCCTTGAAAGAGGTCGAAGTCAACCCGGGCCAGTCCTCTGTAATGGATTTGACGTTGGAGGTGCGCCCTCCGAGCGTCAACAAGGTCTGGGATGCCGCTCCCGGGGACCAGACGTTCAAAGCATTTCAAGACAAGGCGATCGAAGTCAGCGGGCTTCTGGATCTCAGGGCCGAAGCACCACTTCGCGGAAGCCGGAAGGTCGTGATCCTCAGGGCAGGGAGAAAGACAGCCTTATGTACCCTGGCCCCGGGGGTCGAAGAGCAGCTCAAAGACTTCCCCCATGAGGCGGATGTCACTTTCCGGGGGATTTTCAAAGGAAGGGTGGAATCGGAATCCGCTCACTTCGTCATGGAGGACTGTCAACTCTCGGAAGCACCGGGGCAGAAGTTCTGGAAGTGATCTCGAGTGGCGAATCTCCGACTTTCAGGCCGGGCAGGGTGCGCGGAGCACTCGGCTTTCGGCTGGGCGATAGGCGGACTGATCCTTAGCAGGCTACACCGACGGAAGTAGAAGCAACTGGGGACGATCAGACGGGAAGAAGAGTCAGCCCCTGGCCCTGTCGCTCACCGCCCAAATTGACCCCTTCTCTCGCCGCCGCCGACAGTCCTATGGACACTATCTACCGAGTGGGGGCTGAAACCCCCACCCGCGGCCGTGATGGGTCTTCCCCGAGCTTCTGCGCATGCTGCACGATGAAGACTGTCGGAAAGCCGTATGAGGGAGAACCTCCCGCGGGGGTCGAGGATGGAAACGGCTTTGACTCCTTGTTCCAAGGAGGGGTAGGATAGGCCCATGGCGACGACCGTCAAGAAGCTGACCTATTCAGATTACGTGAACTTCCCAGCGGACGGATTTCGCCACGAGATCATCGAAGGGGAAGAGTTCATGACGCCCGCGCCCGAAGTGCCTCATCAGCGAGTCGTGTCCCAGTTGGTAGGCTTACTGAATGGTCACTCTCGGAAACATCGGCTGGGGGACGTGTTCCCTGCGCCGATTGACGTGGTTCTTGCACCCGAGGACATCGTCCAGCCGGATGTCATCTTCATCTCGGCCAGCCATGCCGGGCGCATTACTCAAAAGAACATCCAGGGAGCGCCGGACCTCGTGATCGAGGTCCTTTCTCCGTCCACCGCCTCTGTAGACCGCGGCCGTAAGCTCGCGCTCTACGAACGCAGTGGCGTTGTTGAATACTGGATTGCCGATCCGGTAACCGGAACGATGGAAATCCACGAGTTCGGGAGCCCGCGCCGCACTCGAGTCTACAAGGATGATCAATCGTTCGAGACCGCGGTCCTCCCGGGTCTTGGCGTCCGCCTGGCGGATATCTTTTAGCGGCACCAACCTCCCCAAGCTCTCCGTACTAAGAGCGTATCCCGGTAGCCGATTCTGATGGCGAAGGAACCCTCCCGCGAGGGAATTGCTCGACCATGGAGCCGGCCACGAGCGAGTCGACGAATGCTGCGGGCCCAGTGCGGACAGATCGTCC
>Ga0137410_10002073_pt1 | contig 13714 bp, 24 predicted proteins | sample CZODoug1_16funga_FD_108878 | JGI IMG/M metagenome (GOLD analysis project Ga0137410, IMG submission 108878) | Vadose zone soil fungal communities from Angelo Coast Range Reserve, California, USA - CZODoug1_16fungal (Illumina Assembly) | ecosystem: Environmental > Terrestrial > Soil > Vadose zone... | reverse complement strand
GCGATTGCCAAAGGGCATCACTACATGACACTGGTGTGCGACCTGCAGCAAGCGACGATCGAGTACATCGGCGAGGGGCGCAGCGAAGAAAGCCTGGCGCCGTACTTCGCTGCCTTCGAACCCAAGCAACTCGCGCAGATCGAATCGGTGTGCATGGACATGTGGCAGGCATACATCAGCGCGGTTCACAACGCGGTGCCGGCAGCTGCCGACAAAATCGTGTTCGATCGCTTCCACATCATGCAGCAGGTGCTGGAGGCGCTGGACCACGTGCGCCGCAAGGAGAACAAGGCGCTGAGGACCGAAGGCGATGAGCGGTTGGTCAGCACGAAGTACCTGTGGCTGCGCTCGCAGGAGAACCTCACGGATGCGGCCGCCGCCCAGTTCGCGGCGCTGAAGGGTGCGACGCTGAAGACGGCGCGCGCTTGGGCGCTGAAGGAAAGCCTGCGCTCGCTGTGGGACTACACCAGCCGTGGTTGGGCCGAGCGCTTCTGGCGCCGCTGGTACTTCTGGGCCACTCACAGCCGGCTCGCGCCCATGATCGAGAAGGCGCACATGATCCAGCGTCACTTGCACAACGTGCTGACCTACTTCACACACCGCGTCACCAACGCCGTGGCCGAGGGCCTGAATTCGAAGATCGCCACCATCCAGAAGCGGGCTTGTGGCTTTCGCAATCGCAATCACTTCAAGATCGCCGTGTATTTCCATTGCGGTGGTCTGAGCCTATATCCGCCTGCCTTGACCCCCAGAAATGTCTGAAGGACCACATTTCATTTGAATACCGACGCCCACCGAACGAGCCGCTGCGCGGCTCGGGAGTCCGCCGGTCAACTTCGACGTCAGGCCTCATAGAACACCAGACGCGCGATGTCTCAATACGCTGTCAAAGCGCTCTCGGCAGCCACATGGCCGGACTTCGCCGCACTTGTCGAACGGCACAACGGCGTGTGGGGCGGCTGCTGGTGCCTGGAGTTCCATCCTGAGGGCAAGGAGCGTGGGGCGCAGCGCCGAGAGAACAAAGAGTGCCGCGTCAGAGAGGGGACGGCACATGCCGCTCTGGTCTATGCCGGAACCACATGCGTCGGCTGGTGCCAATTCGGCTCCCCGGTCGAGCTTCCTCGCATCAAGCAACTGCGTGCCTACCAGAAGGACCTCGGTGTACTGCCCGACTGGCGCATCACCTGCTTCTTCGTCGACAAGGAGTACCGGGGCAAAGGTGTGGCCGAGGCCGCTTTGGTCGGGGCTCTGCAAGAGATCGCACTACTCGGTGGTGGCACCGTCGAGAGCTACCCCGAAGACATCGAAGGTCGCGCAGTGTCCGCATCCTTCCTCTACAACAGTCGCCTCTCCACGTTCGAACGCCACGGCTTCAAGCGGGTACGCCGCCTTGGCAAGAATCACTGGGTTGTTGCCAAAGAAGTCGCGGCGGACCGAAGGTGAGGCCTGACCCCGGTTGCTCTACGCGTACCTCGACTACATGGGTGAAAGTCTTCTTGGGGCAGGCCTCTTCACCTACGTGCTCACGTTCAGCAACGGTCGACTGGGTATCCGTGCAGAACGTGATGCAAGATAGGCGCCCACCCGAGAGCCTTTCATGCCAGCCACCGCCAAGATCACCGATGCCAATCCCACCGTTGCCGAGATGGAGATGTGTGTCGCGCGATTTCGCGCGCTTCGGCGTGGGTTCAAGAACGTCGGATCGGAGCGGGCGTACTTGATGGGCACGGCCAGCGGGCACGATCCTAGAAACATCGACTGGCCTGCGCAAGTCCGTGCCGCGGCCATGGCCGTGGGCGTCAAGTTGCCATAGGTTCTTGCATGATCGCCCCAGTCACTTCGTCGAGCCGGTCGCCCGTTGATGAGTTACCCATGGTTAGCAATAGAGTGGCCCAGCGCCCTAACTATTCATTGAACATCGACGCCCACCGAACGAGCCGCTGCGCGGCTCGGGCGTCCGTCGGTCAATTTCGACGTTAGACGCCAGATCCTCACATGCCTCAGGTCACTGTTCCACTTGGCGTCTTCGTCGAAGCGTTTTCGGTATCACCGCTGCAACGCTGGGCTGGGCTCTCGCCCTGGGATCTGACAAGCCAGTCCGAGGCTGTGGTCCGGCAACTGCTCGACGCTCTGGTGGCGTCGGAGTTTCACGTCTCGAACGAGATCGCCGTTCACAGCACTGCGAGCATCGAGCCGGGTGCCGTTCTCAAAGGCCCGCTGATCCTTGGGCCTCTGTGCTTCGTTGCCTCTGGTGCCTACCTTCGGGGAGGGAATTGGGTCGCCGAACGCTGCATCTTCGGTCCTGGCGCCGAACTCAAATCCTCGTTCGTCTTTCCAGGCACCAAGCTCGCCCACTTCAACTTCGTTGGCGACTCCATTCTCGGCAGCAACGTAAACCTCGAGGCCGGTAGCATCATCTGCAACTACCGCAACGAGCGCGCCAGCAAGGAAGTTCTCATTCGCCTCGGTGAGCGGCTGCATTCAACCGGTTGCAAGAAGTTCGGCGCTGTTGTCGGCGACCATAGCCGCATCGGCGCCAATGCTGTCCTCGCGCCCGGGACGATGTTGGCGCCAAGCTCTATTGTTCGCCGAGCGTCTTTGCGCGACGATGAACTCCCACCCACATGAAGTACGTCAAACCGCACCGGGACCCCCATGAGACGCACGTGGACGATCATCGGAGTTGGCGATGTGCCTGGTAGCTTCAAGTGGTACCAGTCGCTGCTTGGTCTGCCGGAGACCGCCCCCGCCCACGACTACTTCGGTCAAATCCTCGACTCGGATGGAACGGTCTTGCTCTGCCTGCATGAGTGGGGTGCCCACGAGCATCCCTCCTTGATGAGCCCCGATCACGCTCAGCCTGGCAACGGCCTCCTCTTGTTTTTCCGTATTAATGATTTCGACATGGCGTTGCTAAGGGCACGCGCTCTCGTCGCTCGGCTCGAAGAGGAGCCCCACGTGAACCCGAACACGGGGACTGCGGAGTTCTCACTCCGAGATCCGGACGGGTATTACGTCACGATCAGTGCGCTCGCTGCGGCCTGACATTTCATTGAACGCCGACGCTCGCCGGTCAACTACGACGTCAAGCGTAAGGAGGTATGACCGTGCGCAAGGCTGTCTGCAGCTGCCTGCCAATACCTGCATTGGTCGGCTGCCCCCAGGTGTCGCCGCCAAGCAGCGCGGCCTGACCCTTCACTGGAGCGGACCTCCACCGGCGTGGCACTTGGGCCACCAGGCTCTCAGGCTTAGCATCCGCTTCGCGGGCCAAGCGCCATGCCGGCGTCGGCCGGCTCAAGCGTTAGGCGTCTCTCACAATCACCATCACCCCCCGAAGGAGAGTCCGAGTGATCACGGCTATCACCACATTCCAGTTGCCAAAGCCCATCACACGCGACGAGGCACGAAAGATCTTCCTGAGCACCGCGCCGAAATATCAAGGCGTAGCTGGTCTTGTCCGTAAAGTCTATGTCCTCTCCCAAGACGGGACCACAGCCGGTGGAATCTATCTCTGGAACTCTCGCGCCGAAGCCGACGCCATGTACACCGAGAGTTGGAAGGCTTTCGTACGGGAGAAGTACGGTACGGATCCTTCTGTCACATACCTCGAGAGCCCGGTCGTGGTCGACAACCTTACGCACGAAATTCTTTCGGATGAGTAGGTGATCTTTTACGTGCGGCTGCTCACAGCACCAACGCAGACGCCTAACGCCTCCATCGAGGGGACGGCCAACAGCTGGCTTCGCCATCTGTTGGCCGTCGCTCATGTCAAACGTTACGCGGCCCCGCTTAAGGTTTTCGCCGCTGGCGGCATCTCGCAAGCGGTGCCGAGTTGGAGGGTACGTGGTCGATCACAACCTTGAAACCGCGCCACAGGTTTATGCGCGACTCGGCGGCGTGCTCTACCTGATCATTATCGTCGCCGGCCTCTTCGGGGAGGCGTTCGTCCGGGATGGGCTCATCGTTTCGGGCGATGCGACGGCCACGGCCGCCAACATCAGGATTTCCGAGTTGCCGTGGCGCGTCGGTATCGCTGGCAACCTCATCCATCTGGCATGCGCCGTCGCTTTGACGCTGATCTTTTTTGTGTTGCTCAGGCCGGTCAGCAGGAATCTCGCTTTACTGGCGGCATTCTTCGATCTGGTATCGATCACCATCGAGGCCTCCAGCAAGCAACATCTCGTCGCGGCATTGTTTCCACTGGGGAAGGCGGGCTACCTAAAGGCGTTTGAGCCGGAGCAACTCGATGCCCTGGCATACCTTTCGATCAAGTCGCATGCATACGAGTTTGGCATCAGCCTCATCTTCTTCGGCTGTGCGTGCCTTGTTATTGGCTACCTCATCTTTCGATCGGGGTACCTACCCAGGTTTCTGGGCGTTCTGATGCAGATCGCCGGCTTGAGCTATCTGACAAATAGCTTCGCACTGGTTTTGGCCCCCAAGATTGCAGATCTGTTGTTCCCCGTGGTTCTGGTTCCTGCCTTCATCGGAGAAGCGTCGCTTTGCCTTTGGCTCATCACGAAGGGCGTAAACGTCGAGAAATGGAACTTGAGGGCTGGTTGGAATTCCGTTGGCAACACAAGAGCCGGAGTCCGAGGTTGAAGACTCGACGGACGATCATTGTCAAAGGCCGCCAGGAAGCTCGCGATGCGCCGCCTGACCATTCGCTGAACACGTACCCGCACGAGACGAGACGCTTGGCGCCTCGCGCGTCCGCCGCTTGACTTCGGCGTTGGGCTGCATCGCGAATCAGAGCACTCTCGAATGCCTGCCTTCGGCGCTGGCTCAGCTGCCTTGCTTGATCTGGGAGCGTGTAGCAGTGTGTCGCGTTACGACGGTGCGCTTGGCCGCGCTCTTGTTGCGCGATGCGGCTTTGTTCGTTTGGGGCTTTGCCGATGAGGATGTCGGGCGGCCAGACGAACTGTCCGTGGCGACAGCGGCAGCGTCGTAGTTGCATTCATTCCCGGTGGCGTCCATGCCGCCGTTGGCGCCTCCTGAACAGTCGTGGGCGTGGGCCGAGAACGTGAAAAGCGTCCCAGCGATGATGGAAATCAGAAACTTTGCGCTCATGCCTGCACTCCGTTCGAGTCGAGCCCGGAAGCTTCGCCGGGCGGCAGCACGCAACGCGCGCGCCATGACTCAACATTGCCCCGGCATCCACTACGCGTCGAGGCGGATATTCCGGATCGGACAGGTCGAATATTTACGCGCGGGTTGTTCGGGTGATGGACTGCACTACGTCGATGTACCGGACCGAACCTGCCTGCAACGCATCGACAAACGAAACACCGAGCGCCCCGAAGGATCGCACCACCTCACCAAGGAGGACTTTGTCCACATCTCGTCATTTTTCGAGTCACCCGAGCAGGGAGAGGGCTTCCAGATCGAGATTCACGCCGCCGCCGGAGCCTGAGCACACAGGAGACGCAATACTGAAAATCGAGGAACCTTGGGGCGACAACAGTCGGTTTCACGTTAAGCGCCCGTCCACCGGCACCGGGTGCAGAATTGGAACTGGTCAAAGAGCACTTTCGCTCCTACAGGCCCTGGCCGTTCCGATCCACCACCACTACCACGCCCTCCAACAGGTGCACGCATGAAACACCTGCCAGTCACCCTCGCCGTCGGCCTGTCCCTCCTCGCTTCAGCATGTGCGGACCCAGTGGTTCGCCAGCAGGATCTTGACGTGTGGGTTGGGATGCCTGTCGCAGCGCTCGACACCCAAACTCTGTTTCGCACTCTTTCCATGATCCGAACCATCACGGACAGCGGAATCGAGATCCGGAACTACGCCAGCGGGAGAGGCTTTGCGTCCTGTGCTGGCTCCGCAAGCGCGATTGCAGTCGGTTCATACGTAAGCGCAGATGCCTTCGCGAATTGCACGAGCGGGTGGGTCGGCTGCAACAACATCTTTCAGATCAAAGACGGCAAGGTCCTGGAATACGCGCCGACCGGCCGCTGCTACACGAACGAATCGGTGTGGCCAAAAAATCGAGACATGCAGCCGAAGGCAGCCGGTGGGGTCTGACCCTTCACTCCGGCCGACCTGCCAGCGACTGCGGCCTCCGCACGCGGCTGAGCACAAGCGTTGACGGCATCAGAAGGGTTGATGCATCAATGAAAATATTTATCGCCGGCGGGACGGGTGCGATCGGGCGTGTGCTCGTGCCGTTGCTCGTGAACGCAGGACACAAAGTCGTCGCGCTCACCCGCTTCGCAGATCGCACCGCGCAACTGGGGCAAATGGGCGCGTTGCCGGTGGTCGGCGACGTGCACGACGAATTGCGCCTCGCTCGATTGGTCGCGGAATCCGAGGCGGAGGTCGTCATCCACCAGCTCACGGCGTTCGGAGCCAAGCATGGTGATCCCTATGCGGAAACGATCCGCGTGCGTATCGAAGGGACTCGCAGCCTCATAGCCGCGGCGCGCGCGGCCCGGGTGCGTCGATTCATCGCGCAGAGCATTTCGTTCATGTGTGCGCCGTTCGGTAGCGGCCTTACCGACGAAGAAACTCCGCTCTATCTCGATTCTCGTCCGGCAGTGCGAGCTCTGGCGGAAGCCATCGCGTCGCTCGAACGTCAAACGCTGGGCGCAGGTGGAATGTCCGGTACCGTCCTCCGGTACGGATGGTTCTACGGCCCCGGTACCAGCTACGACCCGGAAGGCTCCATTCCGACCGCCCTTCGCAAGAGCACGCTGCCCATCGTGGGTGCCGGTGCCGGGACGTATTCGTTCATCAATCTGCGTGACGCTGCTGCGGCGACGGTCAAAATTCTGGCGTACGAAGCACGCGGAATCTACAACATCGTTGATGACTCGCCAGTTCGATTGAGCGAATGGCTGCCGATCGCCGCGAAGCTTCTCGGTGCACCGGCACCAGGCCAGATGGACGAAGCCTTGGCCCGTCAGCAGCTAGGCGATATGCGCGTTTACTACATGAATGAACAGCGCGGCGCATCGAACGCAAAGGCCAAGCGCGAATTCAATTGGCAACCGGCTTTCCCTTCTTGGCGAGCCGGGTTTGAGGCGCTCTATCTGAATCACTCTCGGGAATCTTCCGATGCCGCTTAACCGGAACGTTGGGACGGAACAGGAGTGGCCAGATGCCTGACATTGCATTGAACGCCGACGCCACCGAAGGAGCTGCTGCACGACTCGGGCATCCGCCGGTCAACTTCGACGTTAGGTCGCACTGAGACGTCAGGGCTCGCATGGACCCGAAGCTCCCGATCCGCAGCATCGATTACACGGTCATCTTCGCGCGCCAGATGCCCGCTATGCGCGAGTTCTATGGAACCACTCTGGGCTTTCCCTTGCACCGGGAGCTCAGCCCTGGGTGGATCGAGTTTCGCGTCGGCTCGAACATCCTCGCGCTTACCGAACATGGCGGACGCTTCGATGACCCATCGCTGCCGATCGGGGCCCTTTCATTGCAGCTTGCGTTCCGGGTCGCTCCAAGCGAGGTCGCAGACTGCGCCACTGTCCTTGCAGATCGCGGAGTGAAGATCATCTCAGGGCCGACGGACCAACCGTTTGGGCATCGCACGTTGTTCTTCCGTGACCCGGACGGCAACGTCTTGGAAATCTATGCTGAGATCGAGCAGCAGAACGCCACGCTAGGTGGCCGGACGCAGCCGTGAACATCAAGCTAGTCGCACTGCGCTTGTTGACTTGCCTCTGCTGGACGACTGGCGTGCTTCCGTCGGTCTCTGTGGCACAACTGCCAGGGACTCGCGTTCCAGGAGGATGCGATGTGCCAGTGACAGCCCGGAGCAGCGAGGTCGGTTGCTATTTGACGGCAACAGAGACGCTGGGCACCTTGCCGCCTGATGACCTGTTCTGGCATCTCTACGAGTATCCAACCTCTTCTGCCGCACATTCAGCGAAACCGCAATCATTCGGTACCGTTGTCGAGTCTCTCGGCAAAGTGTGGCTCTACGCTATCGCGGCTGAGGAATGGCGCCCGGGTAGCGGTCAACGTGTAGCTGTCATTGGTCCGCTGCGAGTCAAGCCAGCGGCGCAGTACACCGCTCGCTACATGGAAGCCGTATTTCCGCCTGGAATGCAAACGTCCGTTCACACCCATTCCGGACCTGAAGCCTGGTACCTGCTGAGTGGGGTGCAGTGTTTGCAGACGCCCGACACCGAGAGCATTACTCGAGCAGGTCAGGGCGCAGTCGTCCCCGTGGGGCCGCCGATGGTGCTTACCGGAATGGGCACTGAAATGCGTCGCTCGGTCGTGCTCGTGCTTCACGATACGAGTCAACCGTGGATGACGATCGCTGCCGATTGGAAGCCCGCCGCTGCTTGTTCGCTGCAACCACGCAAATGAGACGGACGCGCTCACGGTGTCGCCCGACAATCGCCGCGACGGCAGAGGCGCCACGAGGCCCAACATTTCATCGAACGCCAGCGCAGGCGCGAATCGCGTTGCGTGCCGGTTAACCCGACGTCAGAAGAATGCGCTCAGGTCACTTTCGTCCGTCCGTCCAACACCCTTCTGGAGTTACCCATGCCGCGAGAGATCATTCACACCTCGAACGCGCCCAAGCCGCCGCCCACCTATAGTCAGGCGGTCAAGGCGGCGGGCCTGATCTTTGTCTCTGGAACCGCGCCACATGATCCAAAGACAGGCCAGATAGTCGGGACCACGATCCAGGAACAGACAAGGCAATGCCTCACGAACATCGAGGCCATCCTCCTCGCCGCGGGAAGTTCGCTCGAGAAGGTCGCAAGCGCTACGGTCATCCTGGCTGACGAGGACGACTTTTCGGGCATGAACGAGGAATGGCTCAGATGGTTCCCTGCGAATCCTCCTGCCCGGCAAGCGGCCAAACTGCCAGTACGCATCGCAGGTATGAGAGTGTCCATCGCCGCAATCGCAGCGGCGTAGCCCTTGCCATGACATTCGAAGAAAAGCGCGAGGCGGCACTCAGGCTTCTTGAATCCAGCGATATCTGGCGCAGCAACTACGCGCCGCCGCTGCTTCGGTTGCTCTGGAAGCTCGGGGTGAAAGTGCCTCCTCCGCATTTTGTCGGGTTCGCAGCAAATTTTGTTGTCACCGGTCTTTTCTTCGGTGTCGCCTGGGGTTTGCTGATGTGGGCCTTTCTCTGGTCACATCAACCTACGCTGCGTATGGTGGCTGGCGAAGCGACGCTGGCAGGCTTGCTGTTTGGCCTGTGCATGGCGAGCTACTACCGCTATGCGGCGCGGCGAAACAAGATTCCTCTCTGGAAAGAGTTTCAACCCGGCTCCCATGTGTCCTAACGCACCTGACATCTAACTGAATCCGATGCAGTGGCGCTTTGCGCCTGGACTTGAGCATGACTATGAGTCACAACGAATGGGAGGCGCGCGTAGCTACCGTTTGGGAGCGCGCCGCCTCGATGCGAGGCGAAGATCTCGTCCAGGCAATCGATGCACTTGCCGATGAGCGGTCGTCCGGCGACGGGCTGGCATTGTTTGAGCGTGCCTGCGCACGGGACACTGCAGGAATTGAGGCGGAGGCTGAGCGCTACTACCGCGCCGCTCTGCTGACCCGGGACCTTGATTCATATCGTCGTTCACGCGCCGTCATCCAGCTGGCAAGCACTCTGCGCATCCTCGGCTGCCTCGAGGAAAGCGAGCATCTTCTGGTGGAAGAACTGGATCGACATTTGGAGGCCGGAGAAGAACGACCACTGCATGATGAGGCGCGGGCAATTCTCGCCCTCACGTATGTGGCCCAGGGGCGCGCTACGGAAGCTGCGGGCCTTGCCTTGTGCACTCTCGCGCCACGCTTGTCCCGGTACAACCGTTCGATCTTCGGGAACGCTTCGCGCCTGGTGAGCAAGACGTGGACATGATCGCGGCTTAGACAGAGGCCGTCCCATAAGAATGACAGCTTCGCCCGAGGCCGCGGTTTGCGAGTTGTGTACTCCGGAAAATGTCGTCCTGGAGAATGAACTCGCGTACGTCCGCCATGACAACAATTCGCTCAGCCGTGGACACCTGCTCATCATTCCAAAGCGCCATGTCGCCAGCTTCTTTGACATGACTACCGAAGAGCAGTCGAGTGTTCTCGGTCTTTTGAATCAGGCGCAGCGTCTCGTCCAAAACGATCATTCGCCGGACGGCTACAACATTGGCGTGAACGTCGGAAAGGCCGCGGGCCAATCGCGCATGCACGTGCACGTACATCTGATCCCGCGGTATGCGGGCGATGTTGCTGATCCACGCGGTGGAATCAGGTGTGTACTGGCGGGCCGAGGGCAGGGTGCCTGACATCCCATTGCCCGCCGCTTGATTCGCTGTCAGCCGTCAACCACCGCATGCGTCAGCACATCGCCTTTCTTCATACCTCGCCGATTCACGTCGAGACCTTCGACCGACTCGTGTACGCCGCCAACCCTACGCTGCAGGTAGAGCACGTCGTCGCCGAGGAACTCCTGGCAGAGGCGCAGCGGGTCGGCGCAGATGACCCGGCTTTGGTCGAGCGCGTACACAACGCCATGGTCAATGCGGCCTCAACCGGAGCCGCCATTGTTGTCTGCACATGCTCGACTGTCGGAGGCGCCTCTTCGACGGGGCATCCACTTGGCGGTATGTCGGCTGATTGCTGAAGCAAGCGCGCCACGCCTACCATTTCGTTGAACCCGGACGTCCACCGAGACGAGCCGCCTTGCGGCTCGGGCGTCCGCCGGTCAACTTCGACGTCAGGCCTTCGATCGCGCAGGCCAGGACATACAGAGGTAAAGCATGAGCATTCCCGTAATAGAGCAGGCCAGGATCCAGGCTCGGGTTTTAGTTCCGCTCGTAAAGGCCCTGCAGGCAGAACTCGGCGAGGAGCGAGCGAACGCCATCGTTCGAAAGGCGCTGGGTGACATGTATCGAGACCTGGGCGAGAGGTGGTCGCGGACGCAGGGGACAAGCAACCTCGGCGACAGCGTGGCGGCGGCGTTCGACAGCTTCGCAGCGGGAGACGCTCTTGATTACGACGTGGTCAGGCAATCGCCGGACGCCTTCGAGATTAACGTCACCGGGTGTCGCTACGCGCAGTTCTACAACGAACTGGGCGCACCGGAGCTGGGATTCCTGCTGGTTTGCAGCTCGGACTTTCCGATGGCCGAGGGTCTCGGTCCCGACATAAAGCTCACGCGCACGCAGACCATCATGCAAGGGGCCAGTCACTGCGACTTTCGCTACACGCGTAAGAAGAGCGACCAACAACTCCGAAAACCTTGAGGTCGAGTAGACCTGAATCGGGCCTGGTATTGCAGATTGCGGGTCCGGGAATGCATGAGCCAGTTACTTCTGTGGGGTTCGCATGATCGTTCGAAAGGGCCAGCCGGTTGTGAAGAAAAGAGACGAGCCTGGCTTCGGTGCCATGGAGACGGCTCGTTACTCCGACTTTGGAGGACTGAAGCATTACGGGGCCTATGTACAGACGCTTCGTCCGGGAGCGGTGTCATCAACACGGCATTGGCACGAACAGGAGGATGAATTCCTGTACGTGCTGGCCGGGCAGGTGACCATTGTCGAGAACGACGGAGCGCACACACTTGGACCCGATGATGCGGCCTGCTGGCCGGCAGGCGTAAAAAACGCGCACCATGTCATGAACCAGTCGGCCGAACCATGCTCGTACCTGATCGTCGGCACTCGGCTGACCCACGACATTTGTCACTATCCGGATGTTGGGAAGACCCTGTACACCGAAGGTGAGACGTGGCGTATCGAGGACGCATCCGGTCAGGTGCTCAAGTCCGGTCGTGTCGAGCCTGACCTGTGACACCATTTCAGCACGCGAAAATCATCCGACGAGGTGCCCGATGTCTTCCCGAACAGCCTCTTGTTGCTGCGGACAACTGCGCATTCGGGTCGAGGGCGAACCACGCGGCGTTGGCATTTGTCACTGTCTCGCATGCCAGCACAGGACCGGCAGTGTCTTTGCAGCACTGGCCAGTTTCTCCGCTCCGTTCGAAGTCTTCGGTACCTGCACCGAATACGTCCGCGTCGGCGATCAAGGCGCCAGGTTCATATTCAGGTTCTGCCCGGTCTGCGGAACCACCGTCTTCCACACCGAAGAAGGTCACAATCAGTCTGTCGGTGTTGCCGTGGGTGCGTTTGCCGATCCCGGCTTTCCGGCGCCTCGAGTGTCCATCTACGACAGCCGCAGGCATCCGTGGGTCCAGTTGCCGCCGGGCACGAGGACGTTCAACAAAGATCCCGCTTGATCACAACCCCGGCCCGCAGCATTGAAGGTGGACGCTCGCGAAACGTGCCGCTGGGGCGCGCGTGCCCGTCGACTTCGACGTCAAGGCTTTGTAAAGGACCCCCGCCGTGCCTGAGACCCAACCCGCCGACCACGCGTTCATGCTCAAACACTGGGAGCGATTTCATGCCGAGATGAATGCAGTCGTATCCCGCTGCATTGCGCTTGAACGTTATGCCCTGCTGTCAACCGGGGCCATCTGGACGTGGCTTGCGACGGCAATCGACTCGGACTGGAATCCGGCCCTGAAGTGGCTGCCGTTGCTCTTGAACGCGTTCTTCGCGCTGCGCGCCATCGGTCTGTCGCTGCGGACACGCGAGATCACTTCGTATCTGGCCGCGGCGGCGAAACACTTCTCTGTGCCACCGGAACTCGCGCTCGAGAATGCATATAAGCCTCGCCGGCTCGAGAGGCTCACTGTCTGGGCGTTCTGGCCCCTGCTCCTTGCAGCGACCCTGGTCCTGCCTTTTTTCTACATCGAGCGCCCGGCCGAGGCCGACTGCGGCGACCGCCAGGCCCTGAAATCCCTGACGCGCACATCCGCGAGCGCGCTTGCAGTGGAAGTAGTGCCAATCAACGTCAGCATGCGCGAAGCCGGTACCTCGCCACGCGCAGCGGCCCGTTAGCGTGGCGTCAGGCTGCATAGCCGCATCTCCGGCCTTGACACTCGATCGCGTTGCTCTTACATCGGAGGTCATCGCATGAAAACCCCGCGAAGCCTTCTTGCACTCACGGCAGTGAACCTTGCGCTCCTGGTGCTCGCGCTCGCGCAGCAAGTGCACCCAACGTTTGCCCAGAGCGAGCCCGCTGTTCTGCGGGGTCGCGCCCTCGAGATTGTCGATGCGCAAGGCCGTGTTCGGGCGAGCATCAACGTGCTTCCGCCCGGCAAGTCAGCGAACGGCGACCAGTCCTCGGAGACGGTGTTGCTCCGACTGAGCACCGCGCTTGGGCGCCCGACCGTCAAGATCGCTTCATCGGAGCCGGCCTCGGGCTTGAGTTTTGCCGGACCAACGGGCACGCAGAACACCTACCTGATCCTCGAGGCCAAGGGAACGACCACCTCGCTGAAACTTAAGAGCGAAGATGGCCGCGAACAGGTCGTTCGGCCATAACAGCGGCCAGGCCATTTGCGAAAATGACGCCAAACACCTCATTGAACGCGGACGCCGGTCGAACGAGCTGCCGCGCGGATCCCACGACCGCCGGCCGATTTCGACGTCAGGCCTCTGTTTCGTCGTGCGCGGAAACAAACCTCACCTGAACAAGGACCACATGGCGCGACCAACGGTGCTAGTCATCGAAGACAACGTCCTGAACGCAAGGCTGGCGGAATCCGTTTTGACCGACGCCGGCTATCGAGTGCTGGTCGCGACGACGGGCGAGCAGGCCCTGCCGATGTTTCAGGCGTGCCAGCCCGACGTCGTGCTGATGGACATTCACCTTCCGGGAATGGATGGCCTG
>Ga0137410_10002070_pt1 | contig 13723 bp, 13 predicted proteins | sample CZODoug1_16funga_FD_108878 | JGI IMG/M metagenome (GOLD analysis project Ga0137410, IMG submission 108878) | Vadose zone soil fungal communities from Angelo Coast Range Reserve, California, USA - CZODoug1_16fungal (Illumina Assembly) | ecosystem: Environmental > Terrestrial > Soil > Vadose zone... | reverse complement strand
GTCGTGATCGACACGATCCCCGCCGTCAGCCAGGAAGCGACCTGGGGATGGTGGAACAATTCCGGAACGGCTTGAGTTATCCCCTCTCGCCGGCGATCGTCACGCCGCCGTCGGCGACGATCATCTGCCCGGTGATGAAGGAGGCCGCCTCCGAGGCCAGGAATACGGCGATCCCGCCGATGTCCTTGGGCTCGCCGAGGCGGCGCAGCGGCGTCAGCGCCTCGCGCGCCTTGCGCCGCGTCTCGTCCTCCCACAGCGCGCGCGCAAAGTCGGTACGTATCAGCCCCGGCGCGATGCAGTTGATGCGGATATTTTTTGGGCCCCACTCGCAGGCGAGCGCCCGGCACATCCCCGCTTCCGCGGCCTTGGAAGTCGCATAGAGACCGAGCTGGCTGCTGCCGCGCAGCGCCGCGATGCTGGAGATAATGATCATCGCCCCGCCTCCCCGCTCGGCCATTTTCGGCAGCACCATGCCGGCGAGCCAGAACACGCTCTTGACGTTGGTCAGCATGATCTTGTCGAAGGCTTCGTCCGACGCGCTGGCCATCGGCCCGAACACGGGATTCGTCGCGGCGTTGCACACCAGGATGTCCACGCGGCCCCATTTGGCCATCACGGTATCCACCAGCTTGCCGACCTCCTCCTTGCTGCCAATGTTGCAAGGCACCGCGATCGCCTTCTGGCCGCGCGCGGCGAATTCGGCGCGCACACTTTCGCACGCGTCGGCCTTGCGGCTGGAGACGACGACCCTGGCACCGGCGTCGGCCATCTGTTCGATGATCGACTTGCCGATTCCCCTCGACGAGCCGGTCACCAGCGCGACCTTGTCCTTGAGGCTAAACATGGGTCGTGACGGGTCAGGAAATGCGGCGCAGGGAATGCGCAGGCGGTTCCGCTTCCACGCCTGCGCTCGCGCCGGGCATGAGCAGATAGCGACGATCGAGCTCGGCCACGCTGCGCACACCGAGCAGCGCCAGCGTCCGGTCAATCTCCTCACGGAAGATGGTGATCGCGCGTGATGCGCCCGCCTCGCCTGCGGCGGCGACGCCGTAAAGCGGCGCGCGGCCAACCAGCACGGCGGCGGCGCCCAGCGCCAGCGCCTTGACCACGTCCGTACCGCGGCGCACGCCGCTGTCGACCATGACGGTGAGCCGCTTGCCGGCCGCGTCCAGGATTTCCGGCAGCATGTCGATCGGCGCCGGCGAGCCGTCGAGGTTGCGCCCGCCGTGGTTCGACACGATCACCGCGTCGGCCCCGCAATCCGCGGCCTTGACCGCGTCCTGCGCGTTCAGAATGCCTTTCACCATCAGCGTTCTCGGCCACAGCTTGCGCAGCACGCGCACGTCGTCCCAGTTGAGGCTGTCGTTCTTGAGGATCGATTTTTTGAGCGTGCGCGCCATCAGTCCATCCATGACCTCGGGCGGGTAGTTCTCGAAGCGCGGCATGCCCGTCACGAGCAACTGCCGCAAAAATACCTCCACCAGCCAGCGCGGGCGGCTCAGGACGTCCGCCACATTGCGGGCGCTGAACCGGATCGGCACGTCAAAGCCGTTGCGATGGTTGTATTCCCGGTTGGCGGGGGCCGCCCCGTCCACCGTCACTATGAGCGCCTCGAACCCGATGCCTTTCACGCGCTCGACGATCTGGTGAGACAGCGTGCGGTCCGACCACATGTAGAGCTGGAACCACAGCCGCCCGCCGGCCTGCTCCGCGATCGTTTCCATGGAGGTCATCGCGTTGATGCCCACGGTGAACGGAATGCCTGCGGCGGCGGCGGCGCGCGCTATGGCAACCTCTCCCCCGTAGGAAAGCAGGCCAGCCGTTCCGGTCGGCCCGACCACGATCGGCATCGGCTGCTTCTTGCCGAACAGCGTGATGGCCTGGTGCCGATCTGAAACGTCCACCAGCGTGCGCGGCTTGAAGCGGATGCGCTCGAATGCAGCGCGGTTGTTGCGCAGCGCCGATTCGTCCTCCGTGCCGCGGTCCACGAACTCGAATACGCCCTTCGGCAGCCGGCGTCGAGCCATCTCCCGCAGGTCATGGATGTTGTACGCCCCTAACGTTTTATCTTTCATATTTTCGCTTTCGCTTCGAACGGCGTGATAAGTGATAGGTGATAAGGCTCCCGCGCTGCGGAAAGTTACGTTCGCCTCTCTCCTCTCCCCTTTTCCCTTTAGACCGTCGCCACCGGCGTAACCGGCGAGCCTGCAGCGCCGGGCAAGCGCAGCGGCGGCGCGGTTAACAGGAAACGGCTGCGGCGGTTCTCGCGCAACCAGGCCGCCAATTCCGTCACGTACCACAACTCACCGAGGTGAATCCCAAGCTTGACCAGGCAGTGTTCGTGCAGCGGCAGCGCCGGCCCGCGGTGCGGCAGGCGCGGGTCCGCGCCGAGCGTCGACGAGCGCTCCACGGCGAGATTGTCGCTAGCGATCGCCGCCAGCCCGGTGTCGCCGATCCATTCCAGCAGCTTCTTGTCGTATCCGTCCATCACGGAGCAGGCATGGCGGATGGACTGGTCGAGCTTGCCATTGGCGTCCCGTATCAGCTGGCCGAGGCCGGTATGTATGCACACGATGTCGCCCTTCTCGACCTTGACCCTGTCGGCCTTCATCACCCGATCGAGCATCTCGTAGGTCACCTCGACGCGCTTGTCCCCGAAATGGTGGCGCAGGTCGATCATGACCCCGCGCCCCTGCACGCCGGATTCGGCCATGTTGGCGATGCCGAGATTGATCGCGCCGAGTTCGCCCTGGGTACCGCGGCCGGCGCCGTCGACGATCTGGTAGCCGTTGTAGAAGACTTTTTCCGCCTGGCCGTCGCCGTCCGCATCGAATTGCGTGCCCTTGTGCGGGAAGCCGTCCCAGTGAGTCGAATACTGCGTGTAGAGCATCACCGCCTCGTCCGAGCCGACGTCGGTGAAGCGCGGGTCCACCTTCTCGAATGCGAGGTTGAAATACGGCAGCCCGTCGCGCATGACCGGGTGAAAAACGGGCGGCAGACGGGCGGCGTTGAGGACGTTGCCACCGGGCCGGTCGAGCGGGTGGCAAAGGCAGAATACGCGGCCGGTCTTGACCTCTTTCAAGGCGCGCAGGCGGCGCTCCTCGGTGAGCAGGTTCATGCGGCCGCGCTGATCATCGTCTCCGAATTCGCCCCAGGTCGAGCCGTCAGGGCGCTTCTTCCAGCGTTGGGTCATGGGATTCCCGTTGCGGAAAATCACCATGATAAACCTAAGAGGCCGTATCGAAATGAACGATACGGCCCCCAATGTAGGGGAGCATGAGGGGAGCATCCCCTCATTCCATTCCTGGCTCTTAGAACCCCTGACATCTGAAACGCTCGCGTTTCCATATGTCAGGGGTTCTAAATCGGCAATAAAAAACCCCGCCGCGGCGGGGTTTCTTGTCGGGATGCGGTGTTTGCTATTGGTCCGACTTGTCCTTGGTGCTCCACCACAGGTAGATGAAAAAACCGGCCACGATTCCGACGAAAAGGATGCCGAAGAGCACGACATAGACCGTGGACACGGTTTCGGGCGGCGCGCTCTTCGCATCCATTTCGCTCACGGCGGCCAGAACCGGAAAAGACATCAGGAAGAAAATAACCGTCGATAGAATTTTCTTCATATCGCTCCTTCGCTTGCTAGCGGGTCAATGGCGGCCGGGGCGGCCGATTCCCGGTTCCGGCACGGCCGTGATGCCGGAAGCTGGCTGTATTCCGCAGAGGAGATTACGGCGGCGCGCTTACGCCAGACTTACGTGAAAATTATGTGAAAAAACCCCGCCGCAGCGGGGTTTCTGACGAGACCAGACTAACTGCTACTTGCCCGACTTCTCGCCCTTGTCGGTCATGAAGAGATAGATGAAGAAGCCGACAATCGAGCCAAGAAAAATGACGCCGAAGATCACGACGTAGACCATGTCCACCGTTTCCGCCGGCGCACTCGCCGCGTCCAACTCCTTGGCGGCGAGAACCGGGAGAGACATCAGGAAGAAAATAGCTGCGGACAGAAGTTTTTGCATATGGCTCCTTCCTTTAGCGCGCACTCGCGCGATCAACGGCGGCTGGGCGACCTTCTCCCGGTTTAAGCCGTGCTGATCGCCGGGAGATGGCTTATTGAAAGTGTCAGTATCATACGCCGCACTTACACCAAACTTGCGTGTAAGTCCGCATAGTGGCACGATTTTTACTGCAAACTCCACGGTAGTGCGACGGCCAGTCCGCATGACGAAATCCCGCACGCGACCGCCATTTTTCTCTCCACGACGCGAGGGAGTAAGATTCGCATTCCACAAAAATGGATTCCAGCCTTGCTGTTAGCTGGCCGCAAAAACAGGAGGAAATCATGAAAATTCTGCAATGCCGTCTCCTTGCAGCCTTGTGTCTGGCCAGCGGCGCGTTGGCCATGCCCCACATGGCGTTTGCTCAGGCGTTCCCGTCCAAGAACATTCAGATGGTCGTGCCGTACACTCCGGGCGGCTCGGCCGACCTGTTCAGCCGCGTGATGGCGCAGAAGCTCGGTGAAGCGTGGGGCCGCAACGTCATCATTGATAACCGGCCTGGCGCGAGCGGCATGATCGGCACCGAACTCGTCACCAAGGCCGCGCCCGATGGACACGTGCTCCTGGGCCATACCTCGTCCTACCCGGCGACCGCCTCGGTACGGACGAAGCTGCCCTTCGACCCGGCCCGCGCCATCATCCCGGTTGCGATGACTGCGCGCGCGCCGATGCTGATCGCCGTGCATCCGTCGGTGCCGGCAAAAAACGTCAAAGAGCTCATCGCTGTTGCAAAAAGAACCCCCGGCGGACTCAACTATGGATCGTCTGGCACGGGCGGCAACAACCACTTCTCCGGCGCGTTGTTCGCTTCGGCCGCAGGCGTCAAGATGACCCACATTCCCTACAAGGGCATCTCCCTGGCCGTTACCGGTCTGGCATCCGGCGAAGTCGAGGTCGTCATCTCCAGCCAGGCCGCGCTGGCACCCCAGATGAAGTCGGGCCGCGTGCGCATACTGGCGGTCACGAGCGCGGAGCCCTCCCCGCTGTTCCCCGATCTGCCGGCCGCGTCTAAGGCCGGTTTGCCGGGCTACAGCTACGAGCTGTGGTGGGGGATCTTCGCCCCGGCGGGCATGAGCGCCGAGCGCCTCGCCTATATCAACGCCGCCGCCAACAAGATACTGGCGAGCGCCGACATGAAGAAGGTGATCGCTAACGAGGGCGCGGAGCCGTGGCCGCTCACGCCGCAGCAACTCGACGGGCTGCTGATCAGGGAAATCGACCGCTACCGGAAAGCCGCGAAGATCGCCGGAATTCCCCCCAGCGACGACTGACGAGTGACATGATTCATAAGGCGGAAGGCGGAAGGCGAAAGGCGGAAGGGAAAGAGCCAGAGAACAACGTCGACTGGGGTTACTTTCGCCTTTCGCCTTTCGCCTTTCGACTTGTTTATTCCGCCTTCCTCCTTTGTTGCGCGCTGGCTGCATTTTCTGCCAGCGCGCAACAGTACCCCGCGCGTCCGATCCGCCTGATCGTGGGATTCACAGCCGGCGGCGCGACTGACCTCTCCGCGCGCTTCGTCGCGCAAAAACTGTCGGAGACGATCGGCCAGCCGGTGGTGGTAGAAAACCGGCCCGGCGCCGCGAGCACGCTTGCCTCCGAGGCGGTTGCGCGCAGCGCCCCCGACGGCTACACGATGCTGCATGCGAATGCGACCGTTGCCATGCCCTCGCTGTTCGCCAAGCTGTCATTCGATGTGCGCAAGGACCTCGTGCCCGTGTCGCTGGTGGGATACGGCCCGCTGGTGATCGTCGCCCACCCGTCGCTGCCGGCGAAGACCGTCAAGGAACTCATCGCTCTCGCCCGGCGCAAGCCCGGGATGCTCAACTACGGCAGCGCGGGAGTCGGCAGCATGACGCACCTCGGGATGGCGCTGCTCATTTCGATGACGAAAGTCGACATGGTGCACGTCCCGTACAAGGGCAGCTCGCAGGCCGCGGTGGGCCTCATCACCGGCGACGCGCAGATCATGTTCAGCGCGCCGGCGGCTGTCATTCCCCAGATGAAGGAAGGACGGCTCCGCGCGATCGCGGTCTCCGGCACGACGCGGAGCCTCGTGCTGCCCGACGTGCCGACCATCGCCGAATCCGGGCTCCCCGGCTACGATGCGACGTCCTGGTACGGTTTCCTCGCGCCCGCCGGCACGCCGCGCGCCGCCATTTCCAGGCTGGGCGATGAAACCATGAAGGCGCTCACCGCCGCCGACCTGAAAGAACGGCTGCTTGGGCAGGGCGTAGAACCGGCAAAGGGCGGCGTGGAAGAGTTCACCGGCTTCCTTGCCGCAGAGATCCTCAAGTGGGCGCAAGTCATCAAGGCCGCCGGCATACCGCCGCAGTGACAGCGGGCGGGCTGACGCCGGTGATAGGGGATAAGGGATAGGGTTGGTACCCGCTGCGCGGGAGCCTTATCCCGTATCCCGTATCCCCTATGCCCTATCCCTTATCACGCAGCTGACAGCAGGAAGGCGGAACAAAAACATGAGCATGCAATACAAGCTGGCGCGGGTCGGCGATCTCGACATTCATTACGACCTTGCCGACTACACGGTGCCGTGGCACGAGACGCCGCCGGAAACCATCCTGCTGTACCACGGCTACGCCCGCAACATGCTGTTCTGGCGGCCGTGGGTCGCGCCGCTCGCGGCGGATTACCGCGTACTGTGGTTCGACGCGCGCGGATGCGGCGAAACCACCAAGCCGCCGGCCGGCAGCCGGATGTCGTTCTCCCAGCTCGCGGGCGATGCGGTCGGGCTGATGGACAAGCTCGGCATCGAGCGCGTGCACTGGGTAGGCGAATCGTCCGGCGGCATCGTCGGCATGACCGCCGCCCTGGAGCACGCCAGGCGCCTCTCGACGCTGACATTGTGCGATACCCCGTTCAAGCGCTCTCCGAACATCCAGACGACCTATACCTTGGGCGAACCCACGCGCGCAACCGCCTTCGACAAATACGGCGTCGGTGGCTGGTGCCGGCAAACGCTGTCCTATCGGATCGACACCTCCAAGGCCTCGCCGGCGCTGTGCGAGTGGTACATCGCACAGATGGATCGCACCCCGAAGCATTGCGCCGTGGCGATGGACGGTGCTGTCGCCGAAGGCGATGTCTGGCCGCGCCTGCCGGAAATCAAGACGCCCACGCTCATCCTGTCCGGATCGAAGAGCCCGATCGCGCAGGCGTCGGAAGTCAAGGCGATGCAGCAACGCATGCCGACGGCGAAGCTCGTTGCGTTCGAGGGATACGGCCACGGCGTCAACATGACGGCACCTGAGCGGTGCGTTGCCGAGCTGCGGAAATTTCTCACCGCCCAAGGGGCGCGATGACGCAGTAACGAGGTGACGCCGCCGTCACGCGGCCTTCGCTTCCGCCTTTCGCCTTGCGCCTTCCGCCTTGCTCTTCCGCTGCCATATCAGCCATAGCGTCGCTGCAAGCGCCACGACCAGAAACGGCAGCGAGCCGTAGTTGACCGCGTGCCAGCCGCTCTTGTTGAGCAGCAGGCCGGAGGACGCGGACGAGATCGCCATGGTCACAAAAACCATGAAGTCGTTCGCGGCCTGGGTCTTGGCGCGCTCGGCCGGCGTATGGCATTCCGTCAGCAGCGCCGAACCGCCCACGTACATGAAATTCCAGCCCACGCCGAGCAGGAATAGCGCCACCCAGAAATTGAGCAGCTCGGTGCCAACCAGCGCCGCCACGATGCAGATGAACAGCAAGGCGATGCCCGCGAGGATGACTTTCAGCACGCCGAAACGCTGGATCAGCGAGCCCGTAAAGAACGAGGGCCCGTACATCCCGATCATGTGCCACTGGAGCACGAACGCCGCGTCGTGAAAGTGATGGTCGTGGGCGCGCATCGCCAGCGGCGTGGAAGTCATGAAGAGATTCATGATGCCGTAGGACAGCATCGAGGCGAGCGCGGCCACGATGAATACCGGTTGGCGCATGATCACCGACAGCGGCCGGCCCGTTTCCTTGCGCTCCTTCTCCGACAGGCGGGGGATGTCGAGGCGCGTCAGGAACAGCATCGCCAGCAGGCTGACGAAGATCAGCGACAGGTACGAGCCGAGATAGACATGGTCGGCGTCGAGATCCACCGTGTGCTTCGCCAGCTCGGGGCCAACGATGCCGCCGACAATGCCGCCGGCGAGTGTCAGCGAAATCGCCTTGGCGCGGAAATCGATCGCGGCGGCATCGGCGGCGGCGAAGCGATAGTACTTTCCAAATGCCGTATACATGCCCATCACCATCATGCCGGCGCACAGCAGCCAGAAATTGGCGATATAAATCGCCACGGCGCAGGTCGCGGCGGCGAACACACCCATGGCGGTCCCGCTCTGGAAGCCGGCCCGGCGTCCGATCACGCCCATCAGCAGAGAGGCCGGCACCGTCGCGATGGCCGAGCCCAGCACGTAGCAGGTCAGCGGAATCGTGGCGAACGACTTGTCGCTCGCCAGGGCGAAGCCGGCGAGCCCGGTGACCGAGATCAGGGTGGCGCCGGTCGTCTGCAGGGTCGCCTGGCAGCCCGACAGCACCAGCACGTTGCGGTGTTGCGTTTCCATCATCCGGACGCGGTGAAACGCGCGGCCGCGAAAATTATCCAGGCGCAACTATACAGCAGGGCCGCACGCGGCTCGCGCGGCTCATCCCCTGCTATCATCCGGCGACAGGCATGAAGGAGCCGGCCATGAACGCCAGAACGAAATTGGATAGCACCGTCACCCCGCGCGGCCGCCAGATCGCCGCTTACGTGGCGGGCGCCCGCGAGCGCGAATTTCCGGCCGACGTTGCGAAGGCCGCGATCACGGCGCTGGTCGATTACATGGGCGTCGCCGTCGGTGCCGCGGACGATGCGCCGGTGCGCCCGGTGCGGCGCGTGGCGGAAGCGTGGGCCGCGCGCGGCAACGCGCGCATCTTTCTCGGCCCGCTCACCACGCCGGCGCTGGCGGCGCTGGTCAATGGCGCCATGGCGCACGCCATGGATTATGACGACGCCCACCAGATGGGCGCCGGCCATGTCAGCTGCCCCTGCTGGTCGTCGGCTCTCGCACTGGCGAGCCATCTCGGCTCGAGCGAAAAGGAAACGCTCGCCGCATTCATCACCGCGTTCGAAGTGATGGCGAGACTGGGCGGCGGCGGCCCGCAGGGCGTGGGGCGCAACCTTCATCGCCGCGGCTTTCACCCGACTTCAGTATTCGGCCGTGTCGGTGCAGCCGTGGCGGCATCGGTGCTGATGCACCTGGACGAGGCGCGGATCGAGCGCGCGCTGGGTGCCGCTGCAACGACGGCCGGCGGGCTGATCGGGTCATTCGGAACCCATGCCAAGCCGTTTCACGGCGGCAAGGCCGCGATGGACGGCATCCTCGCGGCGCAACTGGCGGCGGAAGGCTTTGAATCCGCCACGCATCTGCTTGAAACGGAGAATGGCCTGCTCGACGCATTCATCCAGGACCGGCGCGTCGAGGTCCCGCCTATGGATTTCGACGCGCGCTGGGAATTGTTGCGCAATGGGTTCAAGCCGTACGCGAGCTGCCGCGCGACCCACGCCTCGATCCAGGCCGCGCGCAAGCTCGCACCGCGGCTTGCCGGGAAGAAAATTACCGGGGTGCACGCGAAAATCCATCCCAACGCGGTCGTGACGGCGGGCAAGTTGAACCCGCGCACGCCGCTCGAGGGCAAGTTCAGCGTACCGTTCTGCATTGCTCTTGGATTGCGCGGCTACCGCGTGGTGGCGCCGGACTTCACCGAAGCGACGTTTAGAAATACCGACGTGACGGGATTGCTGCCGCTGATCCGTCTCGAAGTGGTCCAGGAGCAGCCGCAATACGAAGCACACCTGGAAGTCCAGGTCGAGGGCGAAGCGAGCCTGCGCGCCGATACCGAAATCGTGCTGGGACACGCGCAGAACCCGATGAGCGATGCGGATTTCGAAGACAAGTTCCGGGGGCTGGTGGAACCGGTCCTCGGCGCGCAGAAATCCGCGCAGCTTTACGCAATGCTCAACCAGTTCCGGCAGCCCGGCAGTCTCCGCAACATCATGGGGTTGCTCGACGGCAGCACGCGCCGGGCCGGCTGACGCGCAGCCCGCAGAACTCGATAGTCAGGAAGGAGCCGTATGCGAATGATGCTTCAAGGCACCGCCGTCAGCCTGCTGTCCCTGCTCGCCGGGATGTGCGCGCCAGGGTCAGCCGCAGAGCAGCCCTACCCGGCGAAGCCGGTGCGGTTGGTTTCACCGTATGCGCCAGGCGGCGGCAGCGACACGCTCGCCCGCGTCATTGCCCAAAGGCTGACCGAAACCTGGCCGTACCCGGTGATCGTCGAAAATCGCCCGGGCGCGGCCGGTAGCCTGGGCGCCGAGCTGGTCGCCAAGGCAACGCCGGATGGTTACACGCTGCTGGTGACGCCGAGCGCGGCGCTGACGATCAATCCGCATCTCTATTCCAACCTGCGCTACGACACGTTCAAGAATTTTGCGCACATCACGGCGGCGACCAACTCGCCCTACTACCTCGTGGTGCATCCCAAAATTCCGGCGAACAACGTGAAGGAGCTGGTCGCTTACGCGAAAGCGAATCCGGGCAAGCTTAACTACAGCTCGTCGGGCAACGGATCCTCGACTCATCTCGCCGGCGTGCTGTTCAACAATACCGCGGGCGTGGACACCCTGCATGTGCCTTACAAGGGCGCGGCGCCGGCGATCGTCGATCTCTTGGCGGGAAATATCCAGATGCGGTTTTCCAGCGTCGTGCCGGTGCTGCCGCACGTGCGCAGCGGCCGTCTGCGCGGCCTCGCCGTAAGCAGCGCGAAACGCTACACGCCCCTGCCCGACGTGCCCACGATCGGCGAATCCGGTTTGCCGGGCTACGTGGTCGAATCCTTCTACGTGGTGGCGGCCCCGGCCGGCACGCCCAGGCCCCTCGTCGCGAAGCTGAACAAGGACATCGTGAGCAGGCTGAAGGAACCGGAAATCATCGCCCGCATGGTGGCGGACGGCGCGGAAGTCATCGGGTCGTCCCCCGAAGAAGTAACCCGCTCGCTGCGCGAGGACTACGCGCGCTGGGCCAAGCCGATCAAGGACTCCGGCGCCAAGGCCGACTAAAAGTGCCTAACAAAATGAAACATCTCAGCTTTGCTCCCCTCCTTTTCAAGGAGGGGTGGCCAGTAGGGCCGGGGTGGTTGAGAGTGGAGGCTCGCCTGTCCACCACCCCGTCGCTTCGCGCCACCCCTCCTCAACGAGGAGGGGAAATAATTTTGATAGGTGCTCTGAGGGAATAGCAACATGGCAAAGCGAATCGTAATGGTCGGCACCGGCGCGCTGGGCGGCTACGTCGGCGGCTACCTGGCGCACAACGGGCAGAACGTGACGCTGATCGACATGTGGCCGGACAACATCGAGACCATCCGCGCCCGCGGGCTCGAACTGGACGGTGTCACGCCGGAAGAAAAATTCACGGTCACGCGTGCGAAACCGGTCCATTTCAAGGACCTTTCATCGCTCGCCGGGCAGCCGCCGTTCGATATTGCCTTCATCTCGGTGAAGTCCTACGACACGGAACGGATCACGCGCGCGATCCATCCGTACCTCGCCCGCGGCGGCTACGCGGTGTCGCTGCAGAACTGCATCAACGAGGAAACGATCGACGCCATCGTCGGCCCCAGCCGTACGCTCGGCGTCATTGCGTCCATCATCTCGGTGGAGCTGTACGAAGCGGGCCGCATCCGCCGCATGGCGGCCAAGGGCGGCGCGAAGCACACCGTGTTCCGGGTCGGCGAGATGGATGGCCGCCCTTCGGAGCGCGCGCAGGAGCTCGTGTCGTTTTTTTCGCTGATCGACAGCAGCAAGGTAACGGCCAATCTTGGCGGCGAGCGCTGGACGAAGCTCATCCAGAACGGCATGCGCAACGGCGTCTCGGCGGCGAGCGGCCTCACCGGCAGCGGCTGCGACCGCGACGACGTGCTGCGTCGGTTCGCGATCCAGCTCGGCGGTGAAGGCGTCCGCGTCGCGCAGGCGCTCGGTTACAAGCTGGAGAAGCTCGGTGAGCTGGCGCCGGACCGGCTCGCGCAGGCGAGCGCAGGGGATGCCGGGGCGCTGGCGGAAATCGAAGCCATCATGGTGGCGCGCACGGCCTCGAACCCCCGCGCCGGCATCCAGCGCCCGTCCATGGCGCAGGACATCGCCAAGGGCCGGCGCACGGAAATCGAGTTCATGAACGGCTACATCGTTGCGAAGGGCAAGCAGGCCGGCATCCCCACGCCGGCCAATGAAAAACTCGTGGACGTCGTGCTTCGCGTCGAGCGCGGCGCGCTCAAGCCGTCGCCCGGGATTTTTAGTTCATAGCGGCCTGCACGAATGAAAAAAAGGGGGCGATGCCCCCTTTTTTTTCGGCCCGCGTTACCGTGGCACTTCGGGGCCCACGGTCAGCCGCCGCATCTGCCGTCGGTAGCCGTGGTAATCGTTGATCGCGTTGTGCAGCGTGCAGCGATTGTCCCAGAGCGTAAGCTGCCCGGGCTCCCAGCGCACGCGGCAGGTAAACTCGTTCTCGACGCAGCGGTCGTTGAGCCAGTCGATCAACGGCTTGCTCTCCTCTTCGGTCATGCCGTCGAATCGGAGCGTGTGCAGCGAGCTTACGTAGAGCGCCTTTTCCCCGGTTTCGGGATGCGTGCGCACCAGCGGATGCTTCGCTTCGATCGTGTCGGCCTGGTCGGCATTCTGGACCGCCATGGTCTGGATGCGACCGTGGTGCGCGGCGCGCGGGCCGCCGCGCTTGTGCTTGAGCCCGGCGCTGCTGATGCCGACCAGGCCGTCGATCAGTTTCTTCATGCCGTCGGACAGCGAGGCGTAAGCCGCGGCCGTGTTGGCGTACAGCGTGTCGCCGCCCTTCGACGGCGTCTCCAGCGAGTACAGCAGCGTCGCGCGCGGCGGCTTGTCGAGGTACATGGTGTCGGTGTGCCAGTCGTTGCCGAAGTTCTCGCGCTCGCCCTTCTCCTTGATCACCTCGGTGATATAGGGATAGCCTTCCATGCCTTTCGCGAACGGGTAGTAGCACGGCTCGCCGAACTTCGCGCCCACCCGCATCATGTCGTCGAGCGACAGGTCCTGGCCGCGCACCGCGATGACCTTGTATTCCAGGAACGCGCGGCGCAGCTCGATCCACATCGGGCTGTCATCGCGGTCCTTCAGGTTCGCGCCGTAGACTTCGGCGCCCACTGCCCCGGCGATTGGGCGCACTTCCATGGTCTGGTATTCCATCGCCCCCTCCTCTTGCCCATCGAGCCAAAAGTATAACCGCCGGCCGCCGCCGCAGGCTGGCATAATTCTCCACGGCCCGCCGATTTCAATATGTGGGCTCGCACAATCGTAACGGGGAGGCACGCATGGCATCCTGCTCGAAGCTCCTTTCAGCAATCCTGTCCGCGGCGCTCGCATCATCCGTGTGGGCTCAAGGCTATCCGGCAAAACCGGTTCGAATCGTTGTTCCGTTTGCGCCCGGCGGCGGCGTGGATGTGACCGCGCGCATCCTTGCGCAGCAACTCACCGAGCGCACGAAGCAATCGTTCGTGGTCGAGAACCGGACCGGCGCGAGCGGCATCATCGGCACCGAGTTCGTCGCGAAGTCCGCGCCGGACGGCTATACGCTGCTGGTCGGCTCGCAGACTACCCAGGCGGTGGTACC
>Ga0137410_10002069_pt1 | contig 13726 bp, 9 predicted proteins | sample CZODoug1_16funga_FD_108878 | JGI IMG/M metagenome (GOLD analysis project Ga0137410, IMG submission 108878) | Vadose zone soil fungal communities from Angelo Coast Range Reserve, California, USA - CZODoug1_16fungal (Illumina Assembly) | ecosystem: Environmental > Terrestrial > Soil > Vadose zone... | reverse complement strand
TGGATCCGCCGGCGCAACTGTCTCGAGCTCTTTCATCAGATTACGGACGCGCTCATCGGTCGGCGGCGGAACAACAACCTGAATTTCGACATATTGATCGCCACGTTCACCGCTGCGCGCGCTGGGCACGCCCTTTTCTTTCAACCGAAGTGTCTTGCCGCTGTCGGTTCCCGGCGGAATGCGCACAAGAGATCGCCCGTCGATCGTTGGCACTTCGATTTTTGCGCCGAGTGTCGCTTCCGAAACCGTCACCGGAATTCTTGTATAAAGATCGTTTCCGCGCCGTTCGAAAAACTCATGCGGTTTCACTACAACGGAGAGGTACAGGTCACCCGCAGGGGCGCTCATGGTTCCGGCATTGCCTTTGCCGGGAACGCGCACGCGCCCGCCATTTGCCACACCCGCGGGAATGCGCACGTCGATCGTTTCGTTGTGCCGCACACGCCCTTCGCCGCCGCACGTTTTGCACGCGGTACGCAGTTTGCCGGTGCCGCCGCAGCGATTGCATGGCACGTTGAATCGCATCTTGCCCGCGGCTTGCTGAATCGTGCCGCTGCCGTTGCACGTCGGGCAGACTTGCGGCGTCCCCACCGCGCCCGTTCCGTGGCAGGTTTGGCAGGAATCGAGCCGCGTGATCTGAATTTTCTTTACAGCGCCGCGAACCGCGTCCCAAAAATCAATTTCAAGGCGGTATTCGAGGTCCGCACCCTCTTCGGCTTCTTCCCGCACACTCGTGCCGCCGCGCCCGCCGAAGAACGAACTGAACAGATCGCGAAAACTCCCGCCGCCCGCACCGGCACCGCTGCCGCCGCCGAAGTCGAAGCCTTCGAAATTGAAGTTTACGTCGCCGCCGGCACCGTCCGGGCCGCCACTGTATCCGCTGGGCGGCGCGCTATCGCTGTAAAACCCGTACTGGTCGTACATCTGCCGCTTCTTCGTGTCGGACAGGACGTCATACGCTTCCTGCAACTGCCTGAATTTCTCTTCGGACGCTTTGTCGCCGGGATTCAGATCGGGATGGTATTTTCGCGCCAGCTTGCGAAACGCAGTGCGGATATCTTTCGCGGACGCCTTTCGAGATACGCCCAGCAGTTCGTAATAATCCGTTTTGCTCGTCGTTGGCATTTTTCAGCTCATATGCGTAGGGGCACGAACGCTCGCGCCCCTACGATTACTCACAACTGACAACTTGCCTTCAATTTGAACTTCAGTTCGGGCGCTTCGATTCGTCCACGTCCACATACTCGGCGTCAATTACGTCGCCGGGTTTGTTCGGGTTCGCTTGCGAACTTCCCGCACTGGAGCCGCCTGCGCCCGCGCCGGCCGCTCCTGCCTGCTGTGCCTGCGCAGTTTCCGTTGTCTTGTAGAGCGTCTCTGCAAGCTTGTGCAGGGCGCGCTCCACGTTCTCGGTGGCTGTCCGCAACCGCGCAGTGCCGCCTTCGTTAATCGCTTTCTTCGCGTCTTCGAGCGCTTCCTCGGCGGCCTTCACATCCGCTTCGGGCAGCTTCTCGCGGCTGTCCTTGAGCGTTTTTTCGGCCTGATAAACCAAACCGTCGAGACGATTGCGCGATTCAACCTCTTCCATGCGCCGGCGATCCTCTTCAGCGTGCGATTCGGCTTCGACGCGCATCTTTTCCGCTTCTTCCTTGGTCAAGCCGGTCGAAGACTGAATCGTGATCTTCTGCTCCTTGCCGCTTGCCTTGTCCTTTGCGGAAACGTTAAGGATACCGTTCGCGTCGATGTCAAACGTGACTTCGATTTGCGGAACGCCGCGTGGAGCGGGTGGAATCCCGTCCAGCTTGAATGTGCCGAGCGAACGATTGTCTTTCGAGAATTTGCGCTCGCCTTGCAGAACGTGAATCTCCACGCCCGGTTGATTGTCCGAAGCGGTCGAGTACGTTTCCACTTTGCGAGTCGGAATCGTCGTGTTGCGCGCGATCTGCGTGGTCATCACGCCGCCGAGTGTTTCAACGCCCAGCGAAAGCGGCGTCACGTCGAGCAGCAGGATGTCTTTCACTTCGCCCGCAAGCACCGCGCCCTGTACCGCAGCTCCCACCGCGACTACTTCGTCCGGGTTCACGCCCTTGTGGGGCTCTTTCCCGCCGAAGAAGTTGCGCACAAGTTGCTGTACCTTCGGGATGCGGATCGAACCGCCGACGAGTACGACTTCCTGAATGTCGCTCGGCGAAAGCTTCGCGTCTTCGAGCGCCTGCTGCACCGGCTTCATCGAGCGGTCCAGCAAATCGCCGATCAATTGCTCGAGTCGCGTGCGCGTCAACTTTTCCTGCAAGTGAATTGGGCCGCTCGCCCCCGCCGTGATGAACGGAAGATTGATCTCCGTCTCCATCATTTGCGAAAGCTCGACCTTCGCTTTTTCCGCGGCTTCTTTCAGGCGTTGCAGCGCCATGCGGTCTTTGCTCAAGTCAATATTGTTTGCTTTCTTGAAGCCGTCGATCAGCCAGTCCACGATTCTTTGATCAAAGTCATCGCCGCCAAGGTGCGTATCGCCGTTGGTGGACTTCACCTCGACGACGCCGCTGCCGACTTCGAGAACGGAAATATCGAACGTACCGCCGCCCAAGTCATACACTGCAATCGTTTCGTCAGTCTTCTTGTCGAGGCCGTACGCCAACGCGGCCGCCGTCGGCTCATTGATAATGCGGACGACTTCGAGGCCCGCGATTTCGCCTGCCTGTTTGGTCGCTTGCCGCTGCGCGTCGTTGAAGTACGCCGGAACGGTGATGACGGCCTTGGACACTTTTTCGCCCAGGAAGTCTTCCGCGGCTGCTTTCAGCTTGCCGAGAATCATCGCTGAAATCTCGGGCGGGCTGTACACCTTCCCGGAAATCTCCACGCGCGCGTCGTCGTGCTGGCTTTTTACTACTTTGTATGGAACGCGGCGGCTCTCTTCGCTGACCTCGTCATAGCGCCGTCCCATAAACCGCTTGATCGAATACACGGTGTTTTCCGGATTCGTGACGGCCTGCCGCTTTGCTACCTGTCCGACCAGCCGCTCGCCGGTTTTCGTGATGGCCACCACCGAAGGCGTCGTCCGCGCGCCTTCCTGGTTGGGGATAACTACCGGCTCGCCGCCCTGCATTACCGCGACCACCGAGTTCGTCGTTCCCAAGTCAATTCCAATAATCTTGCTCATAATACTGGTTCCTCTCTCCGTGCCTAGCCCGTAGTGGCGCGCAACCAGGAGTAGGTAACTGGGTCACGCCCCGTGACGTAAGCTCAATGTCTCGGCGAGTATACAGGTTGAGTGTATTGTTGTCAAGTTTCTTTATAACAATGCTATTTTATTGAAAAAAAGCACCTTAGCCCTTCTTCTCACCTGTGGGCCATGGAATCGAACGCAAGGCGCCGGTTTCCCAGAGCAACCTGCCCGTGCTAGCGCCATCCAACCTTACTATAACGTCCCTGATTATCGTTCGGCCGGTTTCGCGCTACAATGCCGTGCCTCGGCATGTCAGGAACTGACTGTTTTAGGAGGATTGCTTGAGCCGCTCGTACCTCGCCCGTTTGACGTTCGCACTCATCTTCTTGTCGGGTGCATTGCTCGTCGGTTGCAACAGCCAATCGCAGTCGGCGGACAACCGGCCTGCCTCTTCGGCCGCCCCGCAAACGACGACGGGATCCACGATGCCTGTGTCAACGCCTGCACCACCTCACCCGGCTGAAACTGAGGCTGCGCCGGTTCAGGCAGCGCCGACCAAAGCGTCGCAAGCGAGCGCACCGCAGATTGCGCCTGCGCCCGCGTCCACTGTTGCCGGAATTCCGGACGTCGATCCGCACAAAACGCGCGGTTCAAAATCCGCGCCGATAGTCATGGAGACATTCAGTGATTTTCAGTGCCCGGCATGCAAGCAGCTTTACCTGGGCACTTCACGGCAGTTGAACGACAACTATGTGGCGACCGGCAAAGTATTCGCGATTCACAGAGACTTTCCATTGCCGGGCCATGCATATTCGCGCATTGCCGCGCGGTATGGCCGCGCTGCTGCTCAGCTTGGCCGCCTCGAGCAAGTGGAACAAGTTCTCTTTGAAAACCAGGAAAAATGGGAACAAACGGGCGATGTGGACGGCACGGTGGCGAGTGTGCTTTCTCCCGCCGACATGACTAAAATCCGCGCGCTAATTAAGAATCCAGCGATCGACGCAGCCATCGAAAAAGATTTGGCGCTCGGGCGCACATATTCTGTCAATCAAACGCCGACCACTATCATTCACTACAAAGGCCAGACTTATCCGGTGGTCGGCATCGTCAGCTACGACGTCCTTCACCAGTTTCTCGATCAGCTTCTGAAGCAGTAGCGAGTCCGCCGCGATGATGCAATCGAGCCCCCTAAACCTCCGCCGGACCGTAGTACTGCTCGGCCGACTGTTTCTCGGCGCGACATTCGTTTACGCGGCATATTCAAAAATCCTTCATCCAACTTTCATCCTGCATCCGTGGTTCGCGTTCAAATTTGCCGTACAGGCGAATCTGGCGAATTTCGCGGGTGAAGTGGAGACGTTCAAGTTCGTATCCACGGCAAATGCCGCGCTTCTCGCCCACGCTCTTCCGTTTATCGAATTGGCTCTTGGACTACTGCTTTTGATCGGTTGGCGTGTTCGCTACTGGCTCACGGGTGTGTCACTGCTGCTCATAGTTTTTCTTTCGGTGCTCACGCGCGCCTACCTGCTGCGTCTCGACATCAAAGACTGCGGCTGCTTTGCAACGCCGGAGCCGCTCAATGGCATGACGCTGGTGCGAGACAGCGTTTTTCTCGCGGCTGCGCTGCTGTGCACCTACTTCGCTTTTGTCGAAGCCCGCAAGCCGCACCCTTGGGCGGCGCCATCGTAGAACGCAGCTTCAGGCATCCCGGACTGACTCAGGCCTGAAGGCGGTTTAGTGGGTGGATGCCGCCCGGCTCTTCGTATCCGGCGGTCTGCGTTGTGCGCCGCCGGGGTAGGCCCTATTCAGTCTGTATTTGTCGGCGATCACGTAAGCGATGCCAGCGACGAGCGACAGCCCAAGCAGAACCCAGGCCATTCCCACGACCGTTCCAATCACGGTCCGGTACATCTCCAGAACCCAAAACTCCTGGGTCAACTGCGCCAGCATCGCGCCGCGATTGAAGGACGGAGCCGCGAGGTATTCCTCAAGAATTCGAACACGCGCCCCTGCCGTCACGCCGGCGACGACAAGGGTGAAGAATACGTAGCGGGTCCACGCAGCTGCGGCTTCGTCGTCCAATAGCTTCCGCAGGATATTTTTCACTGGCGTCCAGAATAATCACGCGACAAGGAAGGACAGAATAAAGGCAGCTGCGAGCGTTGAGAGGAAAAAATTGACAAACATAATGCTCCGACTCCTAGCACTTGGGATACGTACCTCGCGAGGTAGTATCGCACATCCGCGCAAACGAGGAAAATTGAACTCCTCAGTAAGCCATCGAACAAGAAGGCCGGTTTCCGTTCTGCATCTCGGCTCGCGTTCTAAGCTAAAATGAAGTTTCATGCTGAGCCTTCCCCCGATCACCCTCCGTCTTCGCGGCTGGAAACTGATTGACCGCGTTGCGCTGGCGTTTCTTCTGTTTTGCGCGATTCTGCTCGGTGCCGGAGCCGGGTTGCTCTTTGTCTATGCGAGCGACCTGCCGGAAATTCACGCGCTTGAAACCTACCGGCCCAATGTTGTCACGGAAGTTTACGCGGACGATGGGCAACTCGTCGGGAGCTTTGCTCTGCAGCGCCGCATTCTCATGACGTATGAGCAGTGCCCGAAAATTCTCTTCAACGCCGTTACTTCCATCGAAGATCAGCACTTTGAAGAGCATTGGGGCATTGATTTTCCGCGCATCGCCGGAGCGATGGTCCGCAACGTGATTCATCGGCGCATCACCGCCGGAGCAAGCACCATCACGATGCAGCTTGCCGGGAATCTGTTCCTCGATCGCAGCGACCGCACCTTTCGCCGCAAAGTTCAGGAGATGCTGCTCGCATTGCAAGTCGAGCGGCGTTACACCAAACCGCAAATCTTCACCATGTACGCGAATCAGGTCTATCTTGCGCATGGCAACTATGGTTTTGCCGCTGCAGCGCAGTTCTATTTTGGCAAGTCCGTCACCGATTTGAATTTGCAAGAAGCCGCTTTGCTCGCCGGCATGGTCAACGGACCGAAGTTTTCTCCTATCGCCAATCCTGAAGCCGCGCTCAATCGCCGCAATCTCGTTCTGCGCCGCATGGAAGAAGAAGGGAAGATTTCTTCCGCGGACGCGGCCAACGCCAAGAAGATGCCGCTCGGCTTGCATATTCAATATCCGCGCAACGACCTGGCACCCTATTTTTTTGAAGACATTCGCAAGTACCTCGAAGCCACCTATGGCACCGAGGCCGTTCACGAACGAGGTCTGCGCGTATACACCACACTCAACGTAAAGATGCAGCGCGCGGCGAATCAGGCTATTCGGGACGGTCTTCACTCGTATGATCGCCGTCACGGATGGCGCGGCGGCTTGCCCAACCTCATCAAGGACAATCTCGGCAAACTCGACACCTACGAAGACGACGATTGGCGCCACGCGATTGAAAAGGGAAGCTACGTCACCGGGCTCGTCGTGGCTGTTGACGATAAATCCGCGACGATCAAGATTGGCCAGTATCGGGCGCTGCTCTCCTCGCAAGACATGATCTGGACCGGCAAGAGAAAGCCCAGCGAGCTCTTGAAAGCCGGTGACCTCGCGCAGTTTTCCATTCAGGAGCTTCGCGAAACAACCGCTCGCGTTCAGCTTGAACAACAACCAACACCGCAAGCCGCCATGATTGCTATCGACAATCCGACCGGTGAAATCAAAGCTATGGTCGGCGGATACAGTTTCGAAGATTCGAAGTTCAATCGCGCTACGCAGGCCGTTCGCCAGGTTGGCAGCTCATTCAAGGTCTACGTTTACGCAGACGCGCTGGAAAAAGGATTTACGCCGTTCGACACGATTCTGGACGCGCCGTTTAGCACCATGAGCGGCGGCAACCTCTATTCGCCGCGTAACTACGACGAGAAATTCGAAGGCAACATTACGTTGCGCCGCGCGCTTGCTGGTTCACGCAACGTCCCCGCCGTGAAGCTGGCTGAAAAAATTGGCATCAGCACGGTCGTTGACGAAGCGCGCCGCTTTGGCATCTCCACGCCGCTTCCGCCGTACCTTCCGCTCGCGCTCGGCGCCGCGGACATGAGACTTCTCGAACACGTCTCTGCGTTCACCGTTTTTCCCGACGACGGCATTCGCATCGACCCACACATGATTCGCCGCGTCGCCACGTACGATGGCGCATTGCTTGAAGAAGCGCATCCCGCGATCCACGAAGTGATTTCTCCGGAAGTGGCCCGGACGATGACAGCGATGCTCGAAGAAGTGATTCAATTCGGCACCGGTATCGAAGCAAAATCGCTCAAGCGTCCCGCTGCGGGAAAAACCGGCACCACCCAGGACTATACCGACGCTTGGTTTGTCGGTTTCACGCCACAACTCACCGCGGGCGTTTGGGTCGGCTTTGACGACAAGCAAAACTCTCTCGGTAAGAAGGAGACTGGCGCTCGCGCTGCGCTGCCCATCTGGACCAGCTTTATGCAAAACGCCCTAGCAGGCGCGCCGGCGCTCGATTTCGCGAATGTTACCCCGCTCGAACAACAGGTCACTGATCATCCCGTGCACGTGGATACGCCAGATACTGCGCCTACCGAAGATGAACCGTCCGCTCCAAAAGTAAAGCCGCCAGCTGCGCCTCCCGCAACGAAGACCACTGCGGGAAACACAACTAGCGGCCAGCGCCCGTAGCGCGTTCCTCTGAGAAAACTTACAGCTTCTGTACGACCACGTTCAGCGACGAACTTTGCACTGACGTGAAGTTAGCTGTCGCCGGATTCAGCGAAAGCGTAATCTGCCAGAGCGAGTGGCCCGCGGCGTCGGTAAGGCTCAGGTTCACATTCATCGTACCCACCAGCCCCAGCAATTGCGGTGACGCGACCAACAAGCAAGTCGCCTGGCCAGACGCGAGTGGCTGCTTGCCGCCCATGGTCGAGCTGGTGGTGACGATGTTGTAGTTCAGAGTGCCGCTGACTGGTGTTCCATCCGGATACATGAAGTTGAGTTTCAATTCCGGAGCGCCAACGGTTTGCGTGATTTCGATTGCATTCACCTTGGCGTTGTTCACCAGGCTGTCGAATTCGATCGTCGCTTTTCCATCGGTCACGATGATGTCCGCGCCTTTCACCAACGCGGTGTTCGCGCCAACTGCGGCGTATATATCAAGGTTCTGAAAAACCGCATTGCCTTGCATTTTTACGTTGAATACACGGCCGCCAATTTTCTGCGCCCCGCCAAACGTTTCCGCAAAATAGAGATTCACGTGGTAGGAACCCGCCGCGACGGGGAACGAGTACACAAGCGGCGTCGTCAAGTTCGAAGTGTAACGGCCGTTCTGATAGAGCGATTGATCCGTTGTTCCGGCGACAGTTGCCGTGATGTTGCTCACCAGACCGCCGCTGTATCCGCCGTCCGCCTGCCAGACTCGCGCTTTCGCGTCCGTGTACGCCTTGCCTCCACTATTGATTCGAATCGCCGTCTGCGCCGGAGCCGCAACGGGCCAACTTCCCAAAACCAAAAATCCTATCAACAAACAAAATTTCTTCAAGCTTCCTCCTCGAAGCATAGCTTCTCGTGTACCTACAATTTGTGTGCGCGCAGCGAGGGGGTTGGTGTCTGAGGGGACCCGCATGCACCTGACTTAGCCACTTTACGGACTGCAGAGAGACGCCACAACTGTCCCTCGGAACCAAAAGCGGACAACTGTAAGTGCGACTGCACACCTGTACCAACGTCTGCACCAGACGCGGCTGATAGCCCTTTGAGGCAGAACTAGGACAGCGTTCTTCGTTCGAAGATTTTTAGAAAGGATCCCAACCTAGCGGTCGCAGCGGGACGATCTTGCCTGAGCTCTCCGCCAATTTTATGGCGCGTTGCTTCGTAACTCTGCCGATTTCCGTCAATGCGACACCCCGAAACGCTTTCGGCACCCGTTTTCGGTCGCGATCGGCCACGCAGAACAGAAGTTCGTAGTCGTCGCCGCCGTGCAGCGCCACCTGTGTTAGCTCCCTCGGAGACGATTTCGCGGGAAACTGTCCTGCCGCGACAGGAATGCGAGCGAGTTCTATTTCTGCGCCAACCTGGCTAGCAATGCACATCCGCGTCAAGTCCGACGACAGTCCGTCCGAGATGTCCATCATCGCCGTCGCCAGCCGGTTTGTTGCCAACCATTTTCCTAATTCAATCCTCGCCTCTGGACGAAGATGCTTGCTTAGGAGCGGACTACGCGGTCCCCCGCCAACTTTTCGAAGTTGCCTGGCCATCTTCAGCCCTAGCTCCGCCTCGCCTAGTCTTCCGCTCACAAAAATCCGATCGTCGGGCCTGGCGCCATTCCGCCGGACGGCTCTTCCATTTCTCACCTCGCCGAGTACATTAATATTGATCAGCACTCGGTCGTTTCGCGTGGTGTCCCCGCCGGCTATCGGGCACTTGAGCCTTCTCGCGGCCTTTATCAGCCCCTGCAGGAAGCCATTCAGCCAGGTTTCAGCGCAACTCGCCGGAAGGGCCAAACTCAAGAGGAAACATCTGGGATCGGCGCCCATCGCCGCCACGTCACTCGCCGCCCGCATCAGGCATTTCCACCCAACGGCCTCGGCCGGATGCCAATCTCTCCAAAAGTGTGTGCCCTCGAGAAACCAATCCGTCGTCAAGATGGTGTCGAATCCCTTCTTCGGCCTCCAAATGGCTGCGTCGTCTCCAATGCTCACCTCAACGCCGGATTTTCTTGCCGGACGGCCGCTCGTTCGCGCTGCGCGCGCAATTTCACGCACGATGGACTCTTCGCTAATCGTCCTTTTGCCTTCCATTTTCGCTTGTTCCTCGCCTTGCTTGGCTTCGCAAGTATATGCCGCTTCAACCTGTCCATTCGTACAGTGGACAGGAATTCACAGCCTGTCCCAAATTAGGCCAATTAGAGGGTTGACCCCAACATTCTTCAGAACTTAATATGGACGAAGGTCGCGAACCGAGACTCACGGTTTAGATTGCGTGTAACACACGGCCATCCAGCGGCTGTGGTTCGACCAGGGTGTTCGGGAAGTCCTTTAAGTTCAATCGCGGGCAGAGAGCAATCTCCCGCATTCGAGATAGAAATCAAGGGCTGAGGGGCCATCAGTGATCAAGGGCAAGAATTATACAGTTTTTGTCGCGTCCACTCCGGGGCATCTCCGGAAGCTGGTCGTGCCTGCCTACGCCCTCGTCAGCGTCGCCGCCCTTGCCGTAGTCGGCATGCTCACCATTGTGATTGGCGTCAGTTCTTATTCGCGCATGCTCTGGAAAGTCGGCAATTACAATGCAATGCGCCATGAGCTGGAAACCGTAAAGCAGCATTCGCGCCAATTGCAGACAACCGTCAACGATACCAATCAGCGCCTCGATTCTTTGCAGTCTCTCGCCACTGAAGTCGCCATGACTTACGGCGTCCTCCGCTATCACCCGGTTGCCTTCGACGTCTCGGACAATCCCGTCACGCCGGAAGACGCTTTCGATCAGTCCGTCGAGCAATATACCTTTCTTAAGAAGAATGCCGCCGCAATTGCCATCTCCGCAGGTGGCTTGCGCTTGCTTCCGTCCTTCAGTTTTGCCGATTCCTCTTATACGCCTTCGGTCTGGCCCGTACTTGGCCACATCACCGATAGCTTTGGCGAACGTCTCGATCCCTTCAGCGGCGAAGGCGCATTCCATACCGGCGTTGACGTCGCATCTGATTACGGCGCACCGGTTCACGCCACCGCCGACGGTGTCGTTACGATCGTCGAAAACCATGCCGGCTACGGCCGCCTCGTAGTCGTGGATCACGGTTTTGGTATCACCACCTGGTATGCACACATGTCTGCGTTCGCCACGATTGCCGGCTCCCGCATCAAACGCGGCCAGGTCATCGGCTATTGCGGCATTAGCGGCCGCTCCACCGGCCCGCACGTTCACTACGAAGTCCGCATGAACAACGCACCGATCAACCCATGGCGCTACATGAAGGCCACACCCGCCGGCGATTGATTTCTTTTTCTCCCTGAACTTTTCTTAATTTCTGGCCTGACCGGGCAGACGTTTGTCTTGGTGTTAGGGACGGCGGGCCGGCATTTTCGGCCCGCCGGCTTTTTTTTCTTTTGATGTGGCCGCATTGCTGGACGTCGGCGTTTCTTTCCCGTTCGCCGGTTGCACGTTTCGCAACGTCGTGCCCACGGAAAGCCTTGCCCAAGCCTCCTGCGTAACCACCAGAGTCGCTCGTACCGATTTACTATCGCCCCGATCGAGCTTCGTCACTTCCACCGAATTCAATAGCTGCACGTACGCTTCACGTTCAGCCGGGTCCATCTGCTGCCGCAACTTGGGATCGTTCAGTCCCGCTTGCGCCATTAGGGTGATTCCATTCAAAAACTCCGCCAGCTGCCGCATCGATGCTTCGTTCGGGCACTCGCCTTCGATCACCGCACGAAATGAGTCGCCTTCTGGTTTGCCCGCCACGGAGATCCACAGCAACTGATTCAACAGCCCTGCCAGTTGCGGCGAAGAAAAACCGCCCGGTGTCCGCGAACTCAAGACGCCTCCGATCGCGGCGTCCTGCCGTATCAAGGCAAACACCGGCGTTCCAGCCAATCGCCCGAATCGCTCCATCCATTCTGCATGGCCGGTGTTACTTGCGCCCGAAGCGATCTGCGCGCTTATATCATTGCCGTCAGTGAGCGCGATTCGCTCGTTCGAAATAAATTCCATGGAAACTTCTCGCCCCGGCTCGCCGGTTGCAACGTGGAAAATCTCGCGCCCCCCGGCCTGCTCGCCCCGCCCGCTCTTCCGCAAATACGTTTCAATTTTCTTGCGGTCAAACCTTCCATCTGCCAGCGCAAAATAATTTTGCTTCGCGCCGTGATTCGTCACGGCGATTCCCACGCGGTCCAAATCCTTTTCGTAATCGAACCCCGTCTCGCTCACAAATTGTTTGTATTCCGGATCGGTCGTTGCGTTTCCCGTTGCGCTGGCGCCCAGCATCGTCAGCGCTTTCAGAATTGCCGCCCGGCGGAATTCCTCGATGTCCACATAAATCACAGCCGACGCATCGGCCGGCAGCGCGCGCAGCAAGCTTTCGCGCGAATTTCCCGTCGCCGCGAAGTGCGCGTAGCCGAAGTAAGCTCCCAGTGCGGCGACTATTCCCACTGCAATTCCAGCGATCCATTTCTTCCGGCTCATTGTGCTCCTGACGAAACTCTATCTTACGTTATCTCGGTTTTCGCGATGCATAGCCTTCTCGGTGAGCCGAGCGGCCACTGGCAACCCGCCTCTTTTCTGCGACTTATCAACAGGTTTTCATGCTTAGTTTCCGGCCTTGCCTTCTCCTCTAACTTACTGTTATAATTAGCTTTAGTGCCGTTGTAGAGAAGAGCACCAGCCGCCCCTTTTCCACAGACTTGGCGGCCCTACTGCTGGCACAATTTTCGCCCCCTTGCAATTCTTATGCCCCTTCTGCTATTCTTACCCGGTTTGAGCGACGCTGGCGTAGCTCAGCTGGTAGAGCATCTGATTTGTAATCAGAGGGTCGGGGGTTCAATTCCCTCCGCCAGCTCCACCAACTTCCGTTGGTTGTCGCCAAATTTTGTAGGGGATTGAGGCGCGGGGCGGATCCCAACATTAAAATTGAACGGGCTGGTGTCTCTTGACACGAGTCCGTTTTGCGTTTCCGCGCGAGTCAATTGTCAGCACGCGGATCGCTAATCTCGGGACACGATTTTGCGTCCCAAGAAGTTTCTGGGACGGGTGGGTGAGTGGCTAAAACCAGCAGACTGTAAATCTGCCGCTCCTTGCGGGCTACGAAGGTTCGAATCCTTCCCCGTCCACCAGGCTCCAGGCGTCCAGCCGCAAGCAGTTCGCGGCTCTTGTTTTCAAACCGCAGGGCAATCGCATGAGCGATGTTCGGTAGCGGCTAAATTGCGGCGGAAACGCCGCCGAGGCAAAGTGCGCCGAGTTGCCGGTAGTTTCGTCATCTGTAGCGGGGGCCGTAGTCGTGGGAATGGGTTTGGCCTGGGTAGCTCAGTTGGTAGAGCGCGTCCTTGGTAAGGACGAGGTCACCGGTTCAATCCCGGTCCCAGGCTCCAGTTTAGCCTGAGCGATTTTTTCGCGAGGCTATCGCGGTTTGCAGTTGCGTGAAGAGTTTTCGTTGAGGCGTCGGGTTTGTTTCACCGGGCGGGGGTAACTCAACGGTAGAGTCTCACTCTTCCAAGGTGATGGTTGCGGGTTCAAATCCCGTCCCCCGCTCCAAATATTTGCAGTGATGGCATTTTGCTGTTTGAACTGATTTGACGCGAGGACAACGCAATGGCCAAGGAGAAATTCGAGCGCAGTAAGCCGCACGTGAACATTGGGACGATTGGTCATATTGACCATGGCAAAACGACGCTGACGGCGGCGATTACGAAGGTGTTGTCGAAGCACAACCCGAAGGTGACGTTCCGCGCGTTCGATACGATTGACAACGCGCCGGAAGAGCGCGAGCGCGGTATCACGATTGCGGTTTCGCACGTGGAGTATGAAACGGCGAACCGGCACTACGCGCACATGGACTGCCCGGGCCACGCGGACTACATCAAGAACATGATTACGGGCGCGGC
>Ga0137410_10002065_pt1 | contig 13751 bp, 14 predicted proteins | sample CZODoug1_16funga_FD_108878 | JGI IMG/M metagenome (GOLD analysis project Ga0137410, IMG submission 108878) | Vadose zone soil fungal communities from Angelo Coast Range Reserve, California, USA - CZODoug1_16fungal (Illumina Assembly) | ecosystem: Environmental > Terrestrial > Soil > Vadose zone... | reverse complement strand
TGGATGCTTGTGCGGCATCAGTTTCGTGCCGTCCGGCACCTTGACCCTGACCACGTAAGGACCGGGTTCCGTGGGATGGCCTACGACGACCGCCAGACGAGCCCCGGGCGGAAACGCCGGGAATGGCTTCCAGTCGATGTCTTCGGGCAGGATCACTCTAAAATCTGCCTGATCAGGTTGATGATTGCGGGTCATTGGCCCATCCTTTCCTGGTGAACGCGAGTTTGCCGTCAGGGGATCAACTTCGCGTCCAAGGTGATAGCGGCGTTGAGAACCTTGGACACCGGACAGTTCTTCTCTGCCTCGCCGGCGAGGCTAGCAAATGCCGCCTCATCAAGGTTCGGTACTTTTGCGCGCAAAGTCAGTGCCGAGCGACTGATGCGGAATGCCTGCCCGTCTTGATCAAGCGTAACCGCGGCCTCGGTCGAGAGCTCCGTCGGCGTGAAACCTGCGGCCTGCAGACCGAAGGCCAGCGCCATGGTGAAACAACCGGCATGGGCGGCGGCGATCAACTCCTCGGGATTGGTGCCTTATCATTCTCGAACCGAGTCCTGAACGAATACGGGGTATCGGCGAGCACGCCGGAATCGCTCGAGAGGCTGCCGCTTCCGGCACGGCCAGTGCCCTGCCACATCGCTCTTGCTCTACGGATCATGCGTTTCTTCCTGGCTAATCCTTGGTTGCTTCAGGTCGATTGCTTCAGCTCCTTGTGCACGAGCTCCTTCGTTGAACGGCTCGCGTCGGACGTACTGTCCGCTTCGCAGTACTCGGCTCCGATCCTCGTCAGCCGCCGAGCTGCGACGTGGCATTCGATGAACGGCATGTGTCGTCTCCTTCTTCAGACTTGCGACGAGGTCTTTGTCGTTGGCGTTGCCTTCGACAAATTCGGGAAGATCCTTGCCATGCTCGACACAATTGATCCCGCGGCCCTCGCGGATCACGAAAAAGATATTGTCCGGCGGCTCGTCCGTCGCCTCGCTGACGACGCGAAGCAGGCCAGCCGAAAGCGCACGTTTCTGCTCGTCGGTCCGGCCGTAGCGCATATCGCATGAAATCATTGGCATGTTTGTCTTCCTCTCTGGTACGATCAAAAATTATTGGAATGTGTGGCGAGTGGCCGGGAAGACGGCTCTAGGACTGACCTTTGCGAGAAGATTCATCAGGTCCTGGATCGAATGTTGGTCGAGGTCGGAAACCAATTCGATGATGTCGTTTCGAAGCGTCGCATCCGCAAAGGGTTCGCTTAGCCAGTTGAATTTCTCGACCACTCGTTCCCACGAGAGCGGGTTCTGGAGACCACCTTCGTAGTCGGACTGCTCGCGATCAAAGATTTTCCCAGTCTTGGTCCGGATGGTGATGCGGGTGCCGAGTTCGCGCGGATATCTTGCCGTGAGAATTTCGTCCGGGTGGATCTCGACTTTGGCCAACAGCGCCTGCACGTCGTCGGTCCGGATACGCGATGGCTCGAGCTGCGCCGGTCCGACCGCATCGTCCAGAAGTGCTGCAGCGATTAAATATTTCAGACTGTAGTCCGCCTGCTCTTTGGTCCACGGTCTGTCCTTGGGACCGAAGGCGCCGCCACCGGCGATGTCGAAGCCGGATTGAAAGATATCACACAGGACGCTCTCGATGTCGTCTGCCGTCAGGCCGTTGTCGCGTTTGAGTTTGAGAACGGCTTCCAGCACGGGTTGACCATGGATGAGCGAACAGTACTTCTTCAGGACAGTCTGCTCGATGATTTCCAGGGACTCGTCGGACCAATCGACATCGACCTTCTGGTCAAACATCCTCTGCAGCCCGTTCGGGCCTTCGAACAACCCCGATGGTCCGGTAAAGCCGCGCTTGGCGAGCGATGCCGAATAAATCGCGCGCATGCCCGTCATCCCCGGTGAAAACCCCTTCCATTGCGAGACCGGCTCTACATGGACGCAGGCGAGCGAGACGTTGTCGACAGTTGCGATCGATATCGCATGCGCGATCTGTTCTTCCGACAATCCAAACAACTTTCCCGTGCCGGCGGCAGTCGAGATCGCAAGCTGGATCGCGTGATTGAAACCCTTTGCCATGACAGGCACCATGGCGGTGAACCTGCACTGGATCTCGAACGCAATAGCAAGCGCGAGCATGAACTCTTCGCCCGAGGCTCGCGCATGTTCCGCCGCCGCGAGGATGGTGCCGAAATTGTCTCCGGGATGGCACAGTCCTCCCGGAGACATATAACTGTCGAGCAAATCGACGTAGCGGACCAATCCCGAATTGAACAGCGCGGCCTGGTCGGGCGCCGTCTTTCCACCACCGATTAGCGAGCACGAGCCGCCGGAACGATATTCCGCGAATTGTTCGCGCAACGCCGCGAATGGAGCACCCGGCAGCGCGGCGATCGCGCAACCGAGGCTGTCGAGGATGTTGCGCTTGAAGAGCTTGCGGATGTCCGGCTTCAGAGCCCTCGCCGAGGCGCGATTTGCAAAGGCGGCGATCGCGTTGACTGCCGGAACCGAAATATTGGCGTTCATATTCATGCTGGTGACCCAATACGTGCTTTGGCTTGCAGGTCCGTCGACAGCTCTCCTGTCAGAAACTGCGCCCAACCAACGCCGAATGACCAATCTTCATCGGCATTCGTTACAAAATTCTCGATGACAGCGTCCGGGGAAATTCCGCAGCGGGCGGCAAGTCTTTCAACCAGCAAGCGATAGAATGCTTCCTTCATCTCGCGGCTTCGCGGGCGGCTTGTGACTTGAAGCAGGAGCACGTGGTCCGACCGGACAAATCCCAAACCGGTGTCTTCCACGATCATGCGAGACCGCTTGTGCTCGTGCACGACCTGGTAACGGTCGCGTTTCGGCACTTGGAGAGTCTCGATCAGTACGTCATGAGTGATATCGCGAATTTTTCTGACGTCCGATTCCGAACGCCCCTCGATGAGGTCGAAACGTAAAAGCGGGATCGGCGTTACTCCTTGTTGACGCACTGCATGACGGCAACCGACAATCTGCTGCCATGCTTGTGTAAGTAACGCCCCCGCATGGAGCTGATCCGGCCCTTCGCGGTTGCTAAACATGCTGTGGTTTCTCGCTTATGCCTTGATGAAGGCCAATACCTCGGCATTGAACTTGTCGGCCTCTACCTGGGCCAGACCGTGCGAGCCGCCTGCAAAGACCTTCAGCTGCGCGCCCTTGACTATTTTCGCGGTCTTCTCGGCTGAGGCCTTGATTGGAACGATCTGGTCGTCGTCGCCGTGAATGATCAACGTAGGCTTGTCGATCTTCCTGAGGTCGTCGGTGTAGTCCACTTCCGAGAATTCGCGGACACAGTCATATTGCCCCTTGATGCTACCCTGCATGCCGTGCAGCCAGAACGCGTTGCGCAGCCCGTCATTGACCTTCGCGCCTTCGCGGTTGAATCCGTAGAACGGCATTGTCAGGTCCTTGTGGAACTGTGAGCGGTCGCCAGCCACGCCTTTGCGGATGCCGTCCAACACTTCGAGCGGCGTGCCTTCGGGGTTGGCCTGTGTCTTCAACATCAGCGGCGGCACGGCGCCGACCAGCACCACCTTCGCGACCCGGCTCGTGCCATGACGACCGATATAGTGCGTGACTTCGCCGCCGCCCATCGAATGCCCGATGATAATGATGTTCTTGAGGTCCAGCTGGACGATCAATTCAGCGAGATCGTCGGCGTACTGGTCCATATTGTTGCCCTCCCAAGTCTGGTCGGAGCGACCATGACTGCGGCGGTCATGGGCAACAACCCGGTATCCATGCTGACCGAAGAACAGCATCTGATTGTCCCAGGCGTCTGACGAGAGCGGCCAGCCGTGCGAGAAGACGATCGGCTGGCCCTTTCCCCAGTCCTTGTAGAAAATCCTCGCACCATCCTTGGCCGTGATCGTTCTCATCGAGGGTGTTCCTTTTTTGGCTGGTACATTGGAGGGCGTCGCTGCACTGGAGGCAGATGACAGAGCCAGCGGAGCCGATATGGCCACGCCGGCGAGAATAGCGTCCCGCCGACTCTTCGCGGCGCGATTGGGGGTTGATTGCGACATCGAGGGATCCTTTCGAACGGTAGGAATTTTTATTTGTAACGCGATTTAATCGTGCAGAATCCAAACTGGTCGCGCAACGCTGCGAACGGCGCTCCCGGAAGCGCAGAGATCGCCCATCCCAAGCCATCTAGAATGTTTCGTTTGTAGAGCTTGCGCGCGTCGGGCTTCAGCGATGTCGAAACAGCTCGGTCGGCAAAGCCAGCGATGGCATTTACCGCAGAGGGGGACGTCGAATTCTTCTTCAGCATGAGAGCATCCTTGGCCGAGTCCAATGCGATTGATCTTGTTTTTGTCGCGCGAAGGAACGTGCCCCCATCAATTGCGATCATCAAACGAATAGATTCGAGATGGCAATCTGTGCTGCAGATTGCTCGGCCTACGTTGGAAATCGCCTGATCAGTGAGCCGACATCACGTGACGAAATCGAGCGAAGTGTAGTCATCCAAGAGCCGATTTCATCAATTCTGGCGATTGGGCAATCAATTATCGTCGCCACTCAAGTAAGGCTGCGTTCTGGATCCGCATACCAAAGCGTCCGCAGCGCCGAAAGCGTGTCGTTTGCGTCTACTGAAAAGGAAAATGAATCTCAATCTACTGGTTGGACGGTCGCTCTTATTTCGCGCCCAACGCAGGTCTCGGAGTTCAGACAGGAGAAAAGGAGCCTTGCCTTCGTAGGGTCGGCAGCGACCTCTTGTCCAGATCCGAACCTAGCGCGCGGCCTAACCCGATCTGTATCAGACCCCCACTTTTCTAATTCGCGAGGTCGCGTCCTGGTGAGCGAGCGGCACAGGGACATCGCCCGGAGACCTAACCCCGTTGCACCATGTACCGTCTCCGACGGATTCGGCTGCTACATGCAATTCAGTGGCCGGTCGTACAATCTGAAGGAAGGCCGAGAGCGCACTGGACACGTAGCCGTCCGTGCGCCGAATGAACACACTCTCCAGCTCGGCAAACTCGGGGTCCAGTTCATGCACCGCGACCTGGCCGTCCCGCCAAGCCGCGGCGACGATACCCTTGGGCAACAAGGTGATCCCGACGCCCGCGGCCACACAGCCCAGAATCGCTTCGAGCGAACCGAATTCCAGAGGCTGTGCAACGAGTATTCCAGCCTTGTTCAACAGGTTGTCCAACCTCATTCGATATGAACAACCAATACTGAAGACAATGGTTTTCAGTTCGTTGATCGATGGAAGATCTTCAATGCCCCGAATTGAGCGAGAAGTCACCAAGACAAGCTCTTCGCGAAACACGCTCTCCTGTTGCAGATCTGGATGGTCGACCGGCCCCGCAACAATCGCGCCCTCAAGTCTGCATTCAACAACGTCCTCGATGAGACTACAGGTTGTTCCCGTCGTGACTACGGGACGGACCTTTGGGTAGGCTTTCGTAAAGCTTACGAGTATTAACGGGAGCCGAAGCGCCGCAGTCGTGTCCAGGGTGCCGACTTCCAGCACACCGCTCGGAACGCCGTCATCCCTTGCAGCGGCCTTGGCGTCGCTAAGCAGCCTGGATATGCGTGCCGAAAAGGGGAGCATACGGCGCCCAGCGGGAGTGACCTTCACGCCGCGTGCATGCCGCTGGAATAGAAGGACACCAAGCTCGCGCTCCAACGCCCTCACTCGCGCAGTGACATTGGATTGCACGGTGTTCAGCTCAGCCGCCGCTCGATTCATGCTGCCGTGCCGGGCAACTGCCTCAAAGACTTTCAGATCGGTTGCGTCCATAACAAGCCCCAATCTTCAAAAGTGACGGGTTCGGCATTAACGCGCTTGAACGAATGGTTATCATGATCGAAGCTGCTCGTTTTACAAAAGACTCAATCCGAGTCTCTTTCGAATTTCGAGCGGCGGACAGCGATGGGCTATGACGAGGTATCTCCAGGATGTGTCGTCAATGCTATACATTTGGGTCGTTCAGAGCGTCGAACGCCGTCGACGCTTACACGTGAAGTAAGGTGGCGACTAGGTACTCACGAGCCGGAGAACCAGTTGTAGCCCTGGTCCTCCCAAAAGCCGCCCGGATAGATATTCGTCACCTCGATCGCCTGCAGGTTCTTCGCGCTCTTGAAGCCGAGCTTGGTCGGAATACGCAATCGTACCGGTGCACCCCATTCCGGTGTCAACGGAGCGTCTTCGAAGTCGACTGCGAGAATAGTTTGCGGGTGCAGTGCGCTTGGCATGTCAAGGCTCGTCGAGTAGCCATCAAAGCACTTGAATGCAATATAACGCGCCCGCACATCCGCACCAATTCGGCGAAGAAAGACATGCAATGGCACTCCGCTCCATTGACCAATTTGGCTCCATCCTTCGATGCAGATGTGCCGAGTGATCTGGCTTTGCTGCGGGAGCGCCAGTAGGTTCTCAAGGGTCCAGGGCGTTTTATCAGAGACTAGGCCGGACACGTCGAGGCGCCACTGCGCAGGTACGGTGCGGGCCTGCCATTCCGGATAATACGCATTGAAGCGGAAGGGCTTGGTGATCGCGCTCGCCGGATAGGTCTCGGCTAGTCGATTGGGATTAAACAGGGCCGCCTGCACCCGGTCGTCGAACTCCAGCATCGCCGAAAGCGCCGCGTCCACGCCGGAATGAGTGGAAAGATCGCAGCCTGTCAGAAGTGTCAGGGCTCCCAACGAGAGTCCCCCTTTAAGAAAGCGCCGGCGGCCGAGCTGCGCCAATTCCGGCGCGACGTCGCTGGCACGCACAGCTGCGCGTCTTCGGCTCATCGCACGCCCTCTCGTGGCGCACTGTCCAGCTCGGACCGAACCGGAGCGAGCATCGAAACGAGCGTGCGCGGGAACAATATGACAAGCGCCAGGTGTATGATGAGAAAGCCGACGATCAGAGCCATCATGGTCAAGTGGATTGTGCGCGCCACGGGGTAACCGCCGAACAGGCCGGTAAGCCAGCCGAGCTGGACGGGCTTCCAGATCGAGAGTCCGGTAACGACCGCCAGACAAATCACGATGATCACTCCCATGTAGAGCAGGCGCTGCACGCCGTTGTAGGAGCCGAGCTGGTGGCCAAGCCGAAACTGAAGCGCATCGTCCAGATCGCGGAGTATGATCTTTGGCCGAGGGGGTAGAATGTCACGACGGAAGTGGCCAGAGAGAATCCCGTATGCTAGATAGGCAAGGCCATCGGCGAAAAGCACCCACATGGCGCTCAGGTGCCAGGCAATGCCGCCGCCTAGCCAACCGCCAAGCGTCATCCACCGCGGAAAAGTGAACGGCAGGAGCGGCGAGGCATTGTAAATCTCCCAGCCACTCAAAATCATGCAGATGACCGCGGCAGCGCCGATCCAATGCATGATTCGAATTGGCAGAGAATGAGCAAGATAGTTGCGCCGGGGGTCCATTTCTGTTCTCTCCTTCCGTTCGGGAGCGCATCTGCAGAACTTGTTTCACAGCGCTCCCGGGGAATTTAAGGGCACTCTCTTCAAATCGGAGGCGTGGCGCCGTTGACACCTACAAAAACCGCGGCGGCGCTTACCTTACCGTCCTGCTGGACGGCATTGATGAAGACGACCTTGCCCACTGTCACATCGGACTTGCCGCCGGGCGCGACCGTCACGACAGGCGCTGTCGGCGGCACGAGGACGATCTGCTCCCCACCCTTGTAGGTCACCGTGATCTGTTTTGCGCCGCCGGAAGCGTCCGCGCCTGAAACGGTGCCATTCGTCATGGTGCTCGTTACTGTCCCGGCACCAGCCGCTGGCACCGCCACCGCGACTGTACCGTTCGTCATCGCGCTGGCCGTGGTGCCCCCGCCCGAAAGCGTCGTATCCGGAACCGGGTCCCAGTTGAAGTGACCCTCGGACGCGCCCTTCATCGCTGGAGGAAAAATCAACACTCCAAGCGCCACAAGCTTGTCGCCTATCGACTTCGTGGCGGTTCCGATGTAGCCGCCAGGATCGATATGATCGAGGCTTGATTTCGTCACTGTAAGGTAACCCGTGGCGCCGGTCAGATAGACCGCCTCATCTGTTCCGCTCGTTGTGTGAACGACGAGCACGTTATCGCTGATGGATTTGACAGTGCCTCGCACACGCTCAGGTACCGGCGCCGCGAACGCCGCTGTGGAAGTTCCGACGATGTTGACAGCAATGACAAGTGCGAGAAGGCGGGACATGATGTGACTCCATTCGCTTTTTGACCGATGTTTCACGCTAGGCAGTGACTGGTGTCGCCATCAAACGCTTTTTCGAGATAGCCATATCTTCTCTGGAGATTGGCGGACTGTTGACTCCGCGTTGTGGCAGGTGGGGGGTAACGAGACCCCGTTGCTGAATGAGGTATCCCTGTCATTCAACCATCCAAAGTCGAGGATTGCGTTGAGTTTCTCAGATCGTCATTTCCAATGCTCCGTGCTTCTGCTCGGACGCGATGATGTCGCTCATCTAGTCCGTTCGCGTTGCGAATATGGAGAAGCGTGATCCTTGGGAGGCAACAGAGCTGACATCGATGCGATGTCCGAGCACTTCGATGGCGCGGCGCACGATGAATAGCCCGACGCCGAGCCCGTCACACCGAGTGGAATCGAGTCGAGTGAACGCCTCAAAAATTCTTGAAAGCTGCTCACCCGTGATACCGATACCCGTGTCGCAAACGTCGATGCGCACGTTTTCGCCCGAACGGCGGCTGCCAATGAGAATCCGGCCATTGGGCTCGGTATATTTTATGGCGTTACTGACGAGATTTCGGAGGACGCCATTGAGCAGCACCGCATTGCTCATGACGGACGCGCCAGTGGGGCACACACGGATGTCAATCCCCTTCTGCAACGCGCCTTCCACATTTTCATAGCATGCTTGCCTAAACAGCGGTTCGAGCGCGACGGGCGAAAGCTCTGCCTCCTTTGAATGCTCATAGAGCCGAACAGCCCCCAGCAGTTCATCGAGCAGCCCATTGAGGCCGTTGATCGCATGCTGGCCCATCTGCAGCAGACGTTGTTCGGATTTGGTCCGAACGCCCATGCCGAGAAGATCGTGGGAGCTTTGGATGATTTGCAATGGCTGTCGAAGATCGTGGCCGGCCATGGCGAGGAGTACGGCCTGAAAGTCAGTGGTCCGCGGTGGGTCTGCCCTGCCCGCCATTCCCAGGGTTGCTGGCTGCTCGGTCGCCCGCATGACGCCAATTCCCCTGGCGTCGGTGACAATCGCAAGCCGTCTATTTGTGTCAGTCATGATATCCTCACTTCCAGCCAAGGGCTCTGGATGACCCGGCTGCCGGGAAGAGAGTTGCGCAGCATCCGCGCGGAAGCGAGTTTAGTGTTGTAAGGCGGTGTAAATGGTCACCTTCGCGCGTAAAATCTTGTGTTGGACCTCTGGACAGTCGGAGCCGCAATCCATCGATCTGGATTGCAGCAGCTGATGCGATTTTTCAAAAATCGGACTGATTTCGAAGAATGATGAGCTGAACGATTTGATCGCCGTGGGCTGAGAAGTAAAAGGTGAGCGCAAGCGGATCGGGCAACCCTCGTTTGTCGTAGTTGCCATCGATGTTTGCCGTCAGGATGAAATGCCCGTAGTGCTCCATTATTTTGACGACGTGCATCGTCAGTCTTTCGCCAATGATGTCGCGCGCTGCCCATTCCCTGATGGCCGACTTTCCCCAGTAGTCGCGCAGCTGATCGTTAACGAGTGCATCGTCTGCGAAAGCGGCCAGCAGCCCGTCGAGATCGAAGCTGTTTGTCGCTTTGACATAGGCCGCCACGAGCGGCGGAAGCGCGGGCGCCGGGACTTGCGGAAGACGCGAAGGGGACATGATGGGCCTTTGAGGTCGTGGAATGCGGAGGGCCGCTTTGCACCAACGATGGCCGACGGACGGCGCCCTGGCACGTTGTATCTTGTAAAGCGCTGAAAATCGGGCAGTCGGCTCGGCCTACCGGCGTCGCGCTTGATCTGCGGCGATCCGAGGTCTTCACCCCGCGGCTGCGGAAAATGCCGAGCATTCTCTGAAGGCCAGTGGCATCTCGGCGCCGTGCGATGGCCAGGCTACTCCCGCTCCGCTTGGCCGAAGGAAATGATGAACTACGCCAAATCGTCGATCAGCTGCCGCGCGATGCGAAGGTCCGCCGTTTCGAATCCTTCGGTGAACCGGTCATAGACCGGAGCGAGGGTGTCGCGGGCCTGGTCGCGCTGTCCGTTCTCGGACAGCAAGCGGGCCAAGGCTGTCGCCGATCGCAGCTCCCAGGCCAGCGCGGACTGCTCTCGTGCCACGGCGAGCGACTGCATCAGGCAGTCCGCGGCTGACGCCCAGTCCGGCCGCGGCATTGCCGCGAGAATTTGTCCCTTGATCCGCAGCAGTTCCGCCATGTCGAACGTCTCTCCACAACTGGCCGCGCGCGCGACGGCTCCGTTGATGGTGATCAGCGCCTCGTCGAATTGTCCGGCCTTCCACAGGCCTTCCGCCAGCGCGCTGGTGAAAACTGTGGCGAGGATGTTGTGCTGTTCAGCACGCAGCGTTTCTAGCGCATCCCGCAACAAAATAAGGCCGGCTGCCGCTTGGTCACGTATGACGGCGAGTTGGCCTCTTAGCGCCATGCCGACGGCGCGATACGGCGCCAACGAGTATCGCCCGGCATACGCGATCAATCGTTCGATGAGGTCCGCGGCTCGTTCCAGATCGCCGCTCCAGAGAAAAACCGGTGCAGCATAAATCAGCGAGATGCAGACCGAAACCGGGTGATCACGACGCTCGGCTTCGTCGATGGCCTGTTGCGCTATTCTGAGCGCCTGATTTGAAAAGCCGCGCAGCCACAAGGCACGGGCGAGGGCAACCAGCGCGCGGATACGATGATCGTAGCCAAAGAAATTGGCATTGAGCTGGCCCAGCTCGACGGCCTTGGCCATACCGGCTTCGCAATGGTGTTGTGCCTCAGCCTGATTTCCGACCAGATGTTGAGAAACTCCGAGCATCCAGTCCGACATGACAAGGCCAGCCGTGTTTGCAGCTGCCCGAGCGAACGCGACCCCTTGCTCTGCAACAATCAATGCGCCGCGGAAATCGCCAATTCGCGTGAGGAAAATGTTCAGACCGGCAAGAAGCTGCAGTTGGTCCCTGTCTTCGAAGGTTTCCGAAAGCGCTATTCCGCGCTCGATTGCGGCGCGAACCTCGTCACCGTTTCCCTTGCTGAACATCGACGATAGCGCCAGGGCCTCCTGGAGAATCATCTCCCCTCTGGTCCCGCGGCCGGCGTCGTCGAGACCGGCCAGCGCCTGCTCGCACCAGTTCCTGCATTCGTCGAGCAGCGACAACCCCACGAACAATGGCGCCGCCCAGGTGGCGAGTTCGACACCGACGGCGACGTCGCCATGGCCCGAGAATGCCCATTCGAGTGCCGTTCGCACATTTCCGATGTGCGGGGCATATCCGGAAAGATCATGCGCGCCAAAGGTCGATTGGATCGCCTCGTCGTGTTCGAGATAATTGGAATAGTAAATCGCATGGCGCCTGGCGGCGTTGTCCGCATCGCCAAGTTCGGCAAGTTTGCCTGCGGCATAGGCCTGCGTGGTGTCGAGCAGTCGGTAGTATGTCGATTCGCCGATGGAGGTCGTCGATATCAGCGATTTCGCAACCAGGCTCGCCACCGCATCGGCGACGTCCGGGTCGTTCGCAGTCGTGCCGGCGACCGAGAGCGCGGCTTTGAGCGTCAAGACCCCGACGAAGACCGATAATTTGCACAGGACCAGCTTGTCGCGTTCCTGCAGCAGGTTATAGCTCCAGTCGAGCATCGCGTTCAGTGTCTGGTGGCGCGGCAGCGCAGTGCGCCGGCCCTGCCATAGCAGCTTGAAACGGTTATCGAGCAGTTCTGCCGTTCCGCGGATACCATGGGAGCTGACGCGACTAGCCGCAAGTTCGATGGCAAGCGCAATTCCGTCGAGCCTGCGGCATATCCGAGCGACGATCGGCGCGTCGGCATCGCTCAACTCGGAGCGATTGCCGCTTGCAGCCGCGCGCTCCATGAAAAGCTGCACGGCCGAAAATGTGAGCGCTTCGGCAGCTGTCAGGCCGACATGGTTGAGGGGACGATCGAGCGGATACAGCAAGTGAACATGCTCACCTTCGACCCGCAGTGCCTCCCGGCTGGTTGCCAGGATGTGCGCTTGCGGCGCCTCGCTGACAACAGGTTCGGCCAATGCCGCCGCTGCATCGATCACATGCTCGCAATTATCGAGCACAAGGAGGACCCGCCTCTCGCCGAGAAAGGCCAACAAACTCAGGAAAGGATCCTGAGCTTGCATCATGAATCCGAGCGCCGATGCAACCGCCGTCGGCACGAGACCGGGATCGGTCAGTGCTCCCAGATCGACGAAGAAAACCGCGCCCTCGAAATCATCAATCAACTCGTGGGCGATGGAGACTGCGACGGTTGTCTTGCCCATGCCACCCGGCCCAACGATGCTGACGAAGCGCTGGGTCATCAGCTGGGCCGACAGCGCGCGGACAGTATCGTCGCGGCCGACCATTCGCGTCAACCGCGCCGGCAGTTGGCGGAGCCGATCGCTGACAAATGGCCGGGCTTGCGGGGCTGATCGTTGGGACGCCGATCGTGTCACCGGAGCGACGAAACAATAACCCCGACCAGTGACATTTGCGACATAACGGGCGCCATCGCGCCCATCTCCGAGCGCTTTGCGAAGGCCAGAGATATGGACGCGGAGGTTGGCCTCCTCCACAATCACGTCCGGCCAGACTCGCGAGATCAGCTCCTTGCGGGTGACGACTTCTCTGGTCCGCTCGACCAGAGTGATCAAGATATCGAGCGCGCGGCTGCCCAGTTCAAGCGGCTCGTCCGCTTTCTCAAGCCGCCTTTCGGCCATAAACAGGCGAAATGGGCCAAATGAAGCGACGTCATTCGTTCGTAGGTTGTCGCCATCACCCATACGCGCGTGTCCGCTTGCTGACCTCGAGGCGGCCGTCGGAGCTGCGCGACATCCCGGCGCGCCCGCCTGTGGTGTGGGCCTTCGCCGTGTACAGCACTTTCTCCAGTCGGTTCATAACGTCCTCCTTCATGAAGAGCCCAGGTGCCTGGACGCCTTGCAAGACCCGGTCGCGATAGGCAGTGACTGGCATCGCCATCAAGCGCTTTTTCGAAATAGCCGTATCTTCTCTGGAGATTGGCGGACTGCTTAGTCCGCGTTCTCGGCTTCTGCTGATTGCGTAGCATGGCCACACCGGATCGATTCAGCGCCGCTGATTGACGGTGGCAAAGCTTGGCTCCTGGTCTTATCGCCGCGACAGATACGGCGTTCAGTTCAAATCGCTTCTCTTGGACACACCAAATTCATACGCTCGATTTGTAAGTCGAACTGAAAGAAACCGTCATGAACCAGTTGCACTCGATTCAATTATTGAAAAGCAGTCATCCGGTCATGCTTGCTCTCATGGATGTCGGTGCGCGCGTTGCGCGCGCCGCTTTTCCGGACAACCAAGGAGTACTCCCGTGAATCGCTTCGAAAAATCGACCACGGCCCAACAAATCCGGCTCGAGCGGCGCTTGCCATCTTATTGGCGAGTTACGTTCGATCATCCGCCGCTCAATATTTTCGGACCCGAAACGATCCCGCAGCTCAACGAGATCATCGTGGCGCTCGAAACCGATGAGCATGTGAAGGTCGTTGTCTTCGATAGCGCCGTCGAAGGCTTCTTCCTCACGCACTATAACTTCCTCGCGCCGCTCGAGGACTCGACAAGCCTGCCTCC
>Ga0137410_10002064_pt1 | contig 13758 bp, 15 predicted proteins | sample CZODoug1_16funga_FD_108878 | JGI IMG/M metagenome (GOLD analysis project Ga0137410, IMG submission 108878) | Vadose zone soil fungal communities from Angelo Coast Range Reserve, California, USA - CZODoug1_16fungal (Illumina Assembly) | ecosystem: Environmental > Terrestrial > Soil > Vadose zone... | reverse complement strand
CGCGTTTCGTTCCAAATCGGTTGGTTTCCGCCGGGAAGATCAATGATGCTCAGCCGCCGCATCCCCAGCGCGAGCCCCGGCGCTCGCGGATCGTTTACAAGAAAGCCGTCTTCATCCGGCCCGCGATGCCGCATCGCTCGCGCCATCGCCCGCACTCGCGTCTCCGCATCCAAACTTCGCGTGACGAATGCGACACCGCAAATTCCGCACACTTTATTGTTTGATCTCCGGAGCCCCGAAAAATGCGGCCCCGGCGCGTGCAAAGTGCGCGCGCAAATGGAAGCGGGCGATCTTTAACCTCCGGTCCGCATACCAGGCCATCACTTCCCGCACCATCAGGAAGAACAACGATCCCGCGATAAAAACACACAGAACAAAAAACGACTCTCGCTCGAGCAAAAGGCTCCAATCCAGCGCTTCATCCCATCCCGAATAGATCTTGTCCAGAATCGCCCTAACGTGGAGTCCTTGCAGCGGCAATCGCGCAATCCGGACGTGCGCGAAAGTTGTGTAATTGTAGACCGCCGGATAGTCCGGCACCACGCTCGTCGCCTGCTCCAATAGCGCAGGGTCCTGCAAATCCCGTCTCGTCAGCATTTGGCCCTGTTTGTCGCGCATCATGATTCGATACGTCGGGTCCACAATGACCCATTTTTCATTGAGCAGCACTTCGGCCACAACGTGCTTTGTCGTTCGCTCGGGCGTCAGCAGCAGCAGTCGCCTAACATTCAAGTCCGAGCTTCGTGCCAGATTCAAAAATGCGTTCGTCGCGGTTCCGCAAACGGACAAGAGTTGTTTGTAGTTGAGGGTCGTTTCGGGGTCTCTTTGTGGCAGCGCATCGGGGTTTACCGCGATCGCTCTCGGCGGGCCGCTTCTCATCCAGCTCAGAATCGCTTCCACTTTTTGCTCGGGCGTCGCCGCCGCAGGCACGATCGCATCTGAAAACCCCTTCAGATACTGACGGACGGAATATTCCCATCCTGCCGAGTACACCATACCCGCAAGGCACAATACCAAAAGCGCGTTCGTCGCTCTCCAGACAAACTTAAACACAATATGTTTTCCGTCGGCCAACACCTGCCCCACACACGTGATTCTCCAACCCTTACTTGTTTTCTGCAAGCTTTCTATATAGCGCTTCCGTCTGGACTACCGGCTCTTCCCACCCGATTCTTGCCGCTGCACCAATTCCTTGGGCCGATAGTCGTCCTCGCAAAGCTCCATCCTCCAGCAGTGTCCTCAAGGCGCGAGTCAATTCCTTTTCGTCGTGACGAATAATCAGTCCAGCCTCTTTCAATAGCGGCGCAACTCCGCAGTTTTCCGTCACAATTACCGGTGTTCCTGCTGCCGCCGCCTCTGCCGCCGTGTTCCCGAAATTTTCGTTCTGTGACGGCAGCACAAACACGTCCGCATCGCCGTACCCCGCCCACTTTTCCTCGCCAAAGATCGCTCCGGTAAACTGTACCCGTTCGGCGATTCCCAGTTCTGCGGCTTTGCTCCTCAGCTGCTCTTCCATCCCTTGCTCGTCCGGCCCCGCATACACCAGCAGCACCCTTTGCTTTTTCATCTCTTCCGGTAATGCCGCAAAACTCTTCAACAAAAGCTCCGGACTTTTTTTCTCGCTCAATCTTCCAAGAAACAAAACGACCAGCGCATCCTCCGCAATCTCTTTTGCCTTTCGAAAAGTCCCTCGTTCCGGAATGCGTTCCGGCTTCACCACGCCGTTTCTTCGCAATTCGATTTTCCCTTTCGGTACCCCACCCTCGGTCAACTCCCGCTTTTCCTGCTCCGAAGTCGCAATCACGCGCGACGCCCCCTCCAGCATCTCTTTTCCATATAAGGAGTGATACAGCCTCTTTAATCGCACATTTCGCACAATCGGCACAAACATCCCGATCGGTTCCACGACGTACGGCAGTTTCCGTTTGCGGCAAGCCTTTGCCACTGCCGGCCCCAGCAAATCGTACAGCCCAAAAATATGAGCCACATCAAATTCGCTCAGTCTTTCGTGCAAAAATCTTCCAACCGCAGGATTCCAGCTCGTCGCGCGATATCGCAGCCAGGTCGGCAGGTAAATCGCATTCACCCCTCGATCTTCGCGCGTCCATCCGAACGCTGACTGCTTGAACTCTCCTGCCTGCGCCATCCCCGCTATCCGTTTCTCCACTCCCCAATCCGCCGTCACCACCGTAAGTTCATTCCCGCGCTCCGCAAGCCCGCGCGACAGGGCTTCCACCTTCGCCGGTGGCCCGCCAAATTCATAAAACGGAGCGTAAGACTCCGTCACATTCAGGATTCGCATAACTCGCGCAGGATTTTTTTCAGTGATTTCGCGAAGGCGTTGAATCGAAACTCATTCTCCACGCGTTCCTTACCCCGTTTTCCCATTGCACGCGCCATTTCCGGGTTCGCCAGCAGCGTTTCGATGGACGTCGCGAGTTGCACTGAATCGCCGTGCTGTACCAGGTATCCAGTTCGTCCGTCGTCAATCACTTCCGGCGCGCCGCCATGGGCTCCGGCTATCACCGGTTTTCCGCAAGCCATCGCTTCCAGGTACACCAGCCCGAATCCTTCGCCGCGGCTCGGCAGCGCAAACATTTCGCACGCCGCATAGCACGCCGTCAATTCCGCGTAACTCAGGCCGCTCAAGAAATGTACATGCCGCCTCACGCCGCTCTCTTGTGCCAGATGCTCCAGCTATTCGCGATCGTCGCCCTTTCCCACCGCAACCAGGTGCAGCTCCGGCCAACGCGGAAGCAATTTCGGCAGCGCCGTAATCAGAGTGTCCATTCCCTTATAGCGTTCGTTTGTTAACCATCGCCCCACTGTCAAAATCACGTTGCCCGTCGGAAATCCGTCAGGTGTTTTTGCCTTCTCCGAACTCGCGACCAGCGCCTCAAATTGCGGATCAAGCGCCCACGGCAATACGCGCAGCCGCTCCGCCAAAACGCCCTGATCCGTTTTTACGTAATCCGCCGTGTATTGACTCGGCGCCAGCACCAGATTCGCCTTCTGCAAAGCCTGCCGCCGCATTCTCGGCAGCGGCTCCCAAACTTCCACGCCATGCGTACAAACAATCGAGTTCATCCGCGGCGCCACAAATTTCATCAGCCGCACGACTGGCGCCAGATTCGGATGCCCCGCCAGCACCAGTTTCGCTTTGCGCCGCGTCGCCTTCAGCGCCGCCATCGCAAATTGTCCCTTGCCGCGATCGCATCCCGTGAAAACAAATTCGCGCCCGCTCACCGTCATCCGGTGCAGCTCCGGAGAATCGTTCAGGCTCAACAGTCGGCACTCCATCCCGCGGCTCGCCGCAAATTCCGTCATCACCGCGGCCATGTGGCGCCCTGCGCGTTGCACGCCGCCCGGCGCATCCAGTTCTGGAAATAGTCCGATCAGCACGCGCAGAGTCTGCCTTGTGCTGCGCTTCTTCGCAAGCATTTCGCGCGCTTTTTTCTCGACGTCATCGCGAGTCTACAAACTTCTTCAATTCCTCAAACCGCTCCACATAGACATCCGCCGGATGCGCCACTCGATCATGCGCTCCAAATCCAAAGTTCACGCACACCGCCGCCATTCCTGCATTGCGCGCCGTTTGCACATCCACTTCGGAATCCCCTACCATCGCTGCGTCACGCGCCGCGATACGCAATTCGCTCAAGATCCAGTGCGCCCCTTCAGGGTCCGGTTTTTTCGTCTCAAAACTGTTCCCACCATAAATGCACCGGAAATACTGCGCCACGCCAAGCTCTTCCAGAATGCGCACACTTATTTTCACCGGCTTGTTTGTCAGCACGCTCATCGGAAGACTCTTCAGCTCCGCAAGCGTTTCTTTCACTCCCGGATACAGCCGCGTCTCATCCAGTTTGTGCTCTTCGTAATGCACCAGGAAAAAAGCCAGCGCCCGTTTCAATTCTTCTTCGTTCGGATTTCCCCCCAGCGATCTGCGGATCAACGTCGGCGCGCCGGAACCCACATAGCCCGTCACCAGCTCCGTCGGCAGCGCTTCACGCTTCAATTCGCGCAGCGTCGCGTTCACACTGTTCACCAGATCCATCTTCGAATCGATCAGCGTCCCATCCAGATCGAAAATCAGCGCTTTCACCTTCGGCTCTTTTTTTGCATTCATATCCATAAATTGTAATACGCGAGTCGCAAATTTCGCCGCCCTTCGCGTACACTATTAGTTTCAGTTGGATTCAAAATCCGCCCCGGAGATCCCATGGCTCAGGTCTTCCCATTCCGCGCCTTTCGTTACAACCCGGAGGTCGCGCCTTTTCAAAGGGTCCTCACGCAGCCTTACGACAAAATTTCTTCCGAAATGCAGCAGAAGTATTACGACGCGCACCCGCAAAATCTAATCACTGTCGAAAAAGGGAAGGAATTTCCCGGCGATGCTCCCGGCAACAACGTCTATTCGCGCGCAGGCGCCGCATTCAAAGACTGGGAAGCGAAAAACGCGATCGTTCAGGATCCCGCGCCGTCCTTTTACGCTTACACGCAGGAGTTCACCGTGCCCGGCACCTCCGAGCGTCGCACCCGCCGCGGCTTCATCGGCGCCGGCAAACTCGAAGAGTATTCTGCAGGCATGATCTTCCGTCACGAGCACACGCTCTCCGGCCCCAAAGCCGACCGCCTCGAGCTTCTTCGCAACACCCGGACGCACACCGGCCAGCTCTTTTTGCTCTACTCCGATCCGCAAAAGCGCGTGGATGCCATTCTCTCCGAAGTTGAAAAATCCGCGCCGCCTGCCGCCGAAGTTCACGATGAGTACGGCGTCACGCATCGCCTCTGGATCGTTTCAGATCCGCAAAAAGTTTCCGCAATCCAAACCACAATGGCCGATCAAAAGCTCGTCATCGCCGACGGCCACCACCGTTACGAAACCGCGCTCAATTATCGCAACGAACGCCGAGCGCAAGTTGGCTCAACCGATCCCAGTGCTGCTTACGAATCCGCAATGATGACCTTCATCAACACGCGTAGCGAAGGCCTCGTCATCCTCCCCACGCATCGGGTCGTTGCAAACGTCCACGATTTTTCCTGGGTTTCCGTCCGCCGCTATCTGGAGCCGTGGTTTTCGACAGAAGTTTTTGCCTTCGCAGACGACACACAAAAAGAAACCGTCCGCGCCAATTTCCTCTCGCGCCTCAAATCCGCTGTATCGCAACGGGCCATCGGCGTCTACTCGGCCGCGGGCGATGGCCAGCGCGCCTTCTACTTGCTTGTCCTGCGTCCGGGCGCGGACCTCGCGCAGCTTCTTCCAAACGTTTCGCCCCGCCAGCGCGAGCTCGACGTCGTTCTGCTCCACGAAGGAATCCTGGAGCCGGGGCTCGGTATCACGCCGCAATCCGTCACCAAGGAAGCCAATCTCACTTACGAACGCGAAGCCGCCAACGCCATTGCCGCCGTCGATTCCGGCAAAGCGCAGCTCTCTTTCTTCCTCAACGCATGCGACGTAGAAAAAGTCGTCGAAATTGCCACAGCCAACGATGTCATGCCGCAAAAGTCCACGGACTTTTTCCCTAAGCTTCTCAGCGGCATCACCATGTACCGCGTTTAGCCCCTTTCAAAAGTAAAAGGCGCTCTGACCGCGTCGGAGCGCCTTTTACTTTTTCAAGACAGCCACAACAAACTTCAGAAGCTTTGGCGATAAATCAAATTTTGTGGCGCGAGGCCGACAAAGTTACTTGAAGCTCGCCACAGCTTCCGCTTCGGTATTGAACACTTCAAATACGGTCAGCAGTTTCGTGATCTGCAGCACTTCCTGGAACTTCGATCCCAGGTGGCACAACCGCAGCGAAGCGCCCTGCGACTTCGCGCTGTGATGCGCCGAGACCAGCGTGCCGAGGCCCGCGCTGTCGATGAACGTAATGTTGTCCATGTTCAGGACGATCTTTTTCCGGCCTTCCGCCAGCAGGCTCTTCACTTTTTCCCGCAGCGCGTTCGATTCTTCGCCGAGCACGATGCGCCCATCCAGAGCTACCACGGATACGCCGTCCACTTCGCGATTCGTCATCTTTAATGCCACGTTCGTTTCCTCCTCATTCTTTGGAAAGCCATTCAATTCCGGAAAAAAGTCCGGCGGCAACCGTATCCGGAGCCAGAAAGCATATCAATTTTTCTGCCGGGCTTGTACTAAAGCCCATACAAAATTCGTGCCGAAGCTGCCTCTGAACTGCGATTCTCAGATGTAATCGGCGCAGGACATGTAATAGCCGCACAGATTGCAGATCAGCTTGCACCGGCGAGATTCGAGCCTTTGCGAGCACACGGGGCAATAGCTCAGAGCATACTCCCCTCGCAACTCGGCGCCAGTCTCCTCGGACGCACCGGGCTGGGGCACAACCGGCTCCGGCGAAGACTGCACTAGTTCAGCCCGAGCACCTAACTCGCCCAAAGGGAAGCGCTTCACGGTATGTTCCACGGCGGGTAGCGTTATAGCACAAACTCGCCGCCAGGGGATAGGGGACGGGAAGGGCGGGGCGGGTGCCGCGGTGCGAAGTGAGACATGGCACGCGACAATTTTCCTTAGAGCGTCTGAATTTCTGACAGTTCAAGGCGGTTTCGGCCCTGGCGTTTGGCGGAATAGAGAGCGGCATCTGCCTGGAGGACGAGCCGGCTAAAATCCGGGGCGCGGGTTCCGACGAAGCCCGCAAGGCCAAAGCTGGCGGTCACCGTGAGGCTATTGCCATCAAAATCAAATTGCGTTGCTTCAATCGCTGCCCGGACGCGGTCGATCACGATTTTAGCGTTCTCTTCGGTTGTGTGCGTGAGAACAAGAAGGAATTCTTCGCCTCCGATGCGGCCGCAAATGTCACTCTGTCTGGAGTTGGTTTTCAGAATTCCAGAAAATGTCTTTAGAACAGTATCGCCGGCATCGTGTCCGTATGTGTCATTGACAGTTTTGAAGTGGTCTAGATCGGCCAGCGCGACCCAGAAGGAAAAACCGTACCTTGCTGCCCCGCTCAGTTGCCTCGCCGCCCAGTCATCAATAGCGCGCCGATTGGGGAGGCCGGTCAGGGCGTCGGTGAGGGCTAGTTCTTTCAGGAGCAGATTCTTGGCTTCGATCTCCCGTTGAAGTTCAATAATTCTGAGTCCCACTCCCACCCGCGCTATTAGTTCTTCGTGGTGAAAAGGTTTTGTAAGGTAATCGTCGGCCCCCGCCGCCAATCCCTCTACTACACTCTCCTTCTCGGACTTGCCGGTCAGAAGAATGACGTAAGTGTAGGATGCGTGCGCTTTTGACCGAATGTGTTGGCAGATTTCGAGGCCCGTTCGATCGGGCATCACCCAATCGACAATCATAAGATCGGGATGATGCTCCGCGAATAGTTCGAGCGTCTCGCGCCCGCTCTTGGCGAAAATCAGGGAATACTGACTCTCATACAGCGAGTGCTCAACGAGTTTCCGGGACACCGGCGAATCGTCCGCCACCAAAACCTTGATCGGCCTTCCGACAGCTTTCATTTGCTCCTCACAATGCTTTGAAGAGTTTTGGTAGGCACGGGCTTCAAACTGCCTCCGCACTAGAGGTCCAATCCGTGGGAGGGAAAACGACCGGCCAGAAGCTGGGAGCCGGAAACTCAAATTCAAATGCAACGGAAAAGCGTCCATCTTGCAATCCCTCCGCGCGCAAGACCGTGCCTGTGGCAGCTTTCTCGGTTCCCGGGTTGTTGAGAATTATGTGCTGTCCTCGGAGCAATTCCATGCCGACGTCTAGCAAGCCGCCGTGGGCATTCACGACTAGGCTGTAGCCCTCAATGTTGATTCGCTTCCCGTCCGGCATTTTGGCTGATAGTTGAAGGGGGACGCGGAGCACGACGCGCTCGCTCCTGCGCCGATTTCTTTCGTCCAAGGTGCTAGTAGCCTTATTGAATCCCGATTTGGTTGTGTCCGCTGGCATGATGCTCCATTCTTCTGATCAACGGGTATCGGTGGGTTACCCGAGACTCATCCTCAGACTCATGACTGCGACGCTCTCATCAACGACAAGGTAGATATCCGAATGGCTTTGAAAGTGAGTAGCAGATTCCTGCGTAAGGTGGGACCTAACCAGGAAGAAACTGGTCGGTAGGGCCACATGGAGAATAGAATTGTTCTCATTGCCTGGCCCAATGCCGCTGGCACTTTCCTGAGAAGCCCTTATATTGTGAACAACCTCACTCTATAAGTGCTTTGCGCTCATTACCTAGAGATTAATTTTCTCTGATGAACAAACATATAACAGTGACTTTTACTCTATTGATAATGGAGAGACAGTTGCGGTAAGTCGAAGGATTTACTTCTGTGCAGGTTCAGGCATCACGTAGCCGGACTGAGCGGGCAGGCCGGCGCGTTCGAGCTGAATCGTGACGTGATCGATGCCGAACGTGTCGTGCACTTTTTTCCGGATGGCGGAAAGAATCGTTTCGCACTCGTCCATATGCATGTCCGGAACGCGGGCGTGGCAGCTCATCGCGTTGTGGTCGCCGCCGAGCGACCAGATGTGCACGTCGTGCACTTCCACCACGCCGGCGACGGTCAGAATCGCGCGGGCGACTTCTTCCACCTGCACGTTTTGCGGCCGCCCTTCCAGCAGAATGTGCGCGGAGTCGCGCAAAATTCCGATGCTGGACCAGAGAACGAGCAAGCCTATTGCGAGGCCAAGAATCGGGTCGATCCAAGTAAGGCCGGTGTAGTGAATCGCAATCGCGCCGCCGATGATGGCGATGTTGGAGAGCGCGTCACCGAAATTGTGAATCAGGATGCTGCGCAGGTTCAGGTCTTCGTGGCCGCGCATCACGGCGAGTGTGATGCCACCGTTCACCGCCAAAGCCGCGACCGAAGTCCAAATCATCCAACTTTCGACTACAGCGACCGGCGCGCGCAGTCGTTCGATCGATTCCCATCCGAGCCACGCCGCTAGCAGCACCAGCAATACTGCGTTCGTGAACGCTGCCAGCGTTCCCGCGCGATGGTAGCCATAAGTCTTGTCCCGGTCCGCAGGACGCGCCGCCCAGCGCATCGCCAGCCAGGAAATGCCGAGCGCAGGCACATCGGAAAGGTTATGCACAGCATCATTCAGCAGCGCGACGCTGTGACCGAGTAAGCCGCCAAAAACTTCCGCCACCACAAGGCCAAGCGTTGCCAGCATGGCCCAGGCCAATACGCTGGGCTTCAGCGGAGGGTGAACGTGGCCGTGGCCTTCATGAGAATCTCCATGAGAATGCCCTTGAGCATGTCCATGATCGTGAGAGTGGCCGGCCTGCGAAGGTTCGTGCATGAATCCCTAGTTTATGACAATTCGCGAAAGTGGGTATTGCCGCCGCCTGGCGAGTTTCGAGCGTTGTTAGGCAGTTTGACACTACAGCCTTGCGAACCGATTGACGCTGGTTGCAACCGCTGCGAGTATCGAAAGAGCTTCCCCGGTTCCCGCTTTCATGGCGGGGAAGAGAACGTTTCCAGGGGCATAGCGCGAAGAAATGTCGGTCCCGGTCACAAAGCTAAGTTTTTGGGGTGTGCGCGGTTCCACGCCGACGGTGGATCCCGCTACCTGGCGCTATGGCGGAAACACGCCGTGCCTCGAACTCGTCGCTCCGGACGGGACACAATTCATTCTCGACTGCGGGACCGGCTTGCGTTCTCTTGGCTCCCGCTGGAGCGTGCCGCAATCCGGCAGAAATCCCGAAACGCACATTCTCGTCACCCATTATCACTGGGATCACATTCAAGGAATTCCGTTTTTCGCGCCACTCTATGCGGAAAACAATTCATTTCATTTCTACAGTTTTCGCTCGAAGTATCTGGGCCGAGACAGTCTGAAGCAGGTTTTCGAAACACAGATGGCCATGCCGTATTTTCCGGTAGATATGTCTGCGATGTGCGCCAAACGAGCGTTCATGGAAGTGGCCGCGGCCGAAACGTTTACGATTGGCGAAAACAAGATTACGGCGCGCGATTTGAATCATCCGCAGGGCTGCCTCGGATACAGAATCGAAACGCCCGCCGGCACAGTCGTCTATGCAACGGACAACGAGCCCGGGGATCCAAAATTCGATCTCGCCCTGCGCGAACTGGCGCAGGGCGCGGACATCTTTATTAACGACGCGCAGTACACTCCGGAGCAGCTCGCGACGGTTCGTAAGGGCTGGGGGCATTCGACGTGGCTCGAAGGCGTTAAAGTCGCTCGCGATGCTGGCGCAAAAACTTTGGTGCTGTTCCATCACGATCCGGACTCGACAGATCGTATGGTGGACGGATTGTTGCGGCAGGCACGCGAAGAGTTCGACTCGGTTTTTGCGGCGAGCGAAGGAATGGTGATTACGCTCGGCTCGACGGAAAACAAGATGGAAGCGCATATGCCGGGAACGCGAACGGCGCTGCGGCGCGAAGCGCAATTTCGCGCGATGGTCAGCGGAGTTACGGAGAGCGGGCAGGAGTTTGAAGAAGAAACAATCGTGCGTGATCTTTCTCTGCAAGGCGCCCTGATTTCGCTGCATCACACGCCGCGGCTGCAATCCGAATTGCAAGTGACGATGGAAACGCCCGGCGAGGATGGAACGCACGCGATGAAATTGCGTGGTTACGTGGTCCGCGTGGACAATGGTGCGGAAAAAGGGCACAGCGCCGTCGGCGTCGTTTTCACGGACTAGGTTTCCTTAGGAAAAAAAAATCAGAAAACAATTACTTGAGGGACTCGATTTTGGCGTTGAGATGTTCCAGCGCCGCTTCGAGCGATTTGCGATGATTCGGGTGAGTGGCCGTCTCGAGATCCGCAAGAATATGTTTCTTTGAAAGCTCGAGGCCCAGGCGTTCGCGCTCTCTGTCCAATTGATCCTGCGTCTTCTGCGCTTTTTCGTTCGGGGACTTTTCTACTTTGTTAGCTTCCACTTGGGATTCCACGTCCTTGCTTTCCCAACCGCGTGCCATGCCTCTATTCTGCCACATGCGGTTGCGAAAAACGGTGCAGAAAAACGATTAAGTTTCCGGGGTCTTTCAGGCACCTGCGGCGCGCGTTTTGGCCCTTTGCGGAGGAGCAGGACGCACGAACGTGCGAATAGCAGCTTCGGCGCGGCGGGCGTTGCGTTCCCCGCGAATTCCGCGGAAAGAGAAAGTAGTTTCGTCTACCGCCGACGTAAGCACAAGGAGCCAGGAATTTTCGAGGCGCTGGAGAAATACCGCAGTGACTTCCGCCGTAGGGACGACTACAGCCAGTTGAAGATTCGGTTTCATCGCAAGGATCTGGTTTTCGCCGACAAAAATCTGAACGGGAGAAGGAACCGGTTCGCCCGAGAAAAAGTCTGCGCCTTTCAGGATGATCTGGGCGCTGGGAGCGCGGTGCGGTTCGAGTTCGGGTGCCACTTCAGTTTCGGTGGAGAGAACCGGGGGAAGAAGGATGGAAGTGAGAAACATTCCGAGGCCGAAGATGGAGGCAATCCAGCTTTGGGGAAGAGCGAGCGGAAGAAGAACGAGCGAGGCACCGCAAATTCCGAGGGAGAAACGGAAGAGGAACCAGGAACGCTGACTGCGACGCGGCTGAATCTGGCGGGGGAGCTGTTTGGCGGCGGTCGTAACGAGCGCGCCGAATTTCGATTGGGGCTGCGTTTCTTGAGTTGGGGAAGTGCTTACGGTCTTGCTCATGCTGGGCTTGCGTAAGGTGCGCTGAAGGTATGTTAGCAGGAATTCCAGCCGATGGAGGAGTTGCTTGTGGAGTAAAAGTGAGGAGTTATGGAAGAATGCACGAAACCGAGCGGTACGGTTTGAAGGAGGGGAGAATTGCGATGAAGGTTCTCTGCGCTCTCTCACTTTTGTTTTGTGTCTGCGTGCTTCCAACTCCAATCATGAATTCAGAAACGCCGCAATCGGATGACGCTTCGAAAATTGTGGCGATGGAGAATCTATGGAATCAAATGCAGTTGAATCACGATGCTCCGGCAATGGAGAAAATGCTGGACGACGATTTTGTGCTGACAGATTATGATGGAAGTTTATTGAACAAGAGCCAGTTTCTGGATTCGATCAAGGACATGAGCGTGAAGCTAGCGATGGAAATGTCCGAGGGAATGAAATTGCACCAGCACGGGACGACGGTGGTGATTACGGGTGCGACGCGCGAGAAGGGAACGCAGAATGGAAAGCCGTTCACGCATAGCGGGCGGTTTACGGACACCTGGATGAAGAAGGATGGAAGATGGCTTTGCGTGGCGAGCCACCTGGGTGTGGTCAGCAAGTAAGGAAAAAACACTGAGAACATTGGGCGCAAACGAGTCACAGGGAAAAGGGTAAGAAAAACGAGCATCAACTCTATTAAACAAAGTACTTGACAACGCCAATCGAAATGGAGTAATTTGGGATTGCGGCGGAGAAGGTTCGGAAGGACAAGACCAACATGATCAAGCGAATCGCTGCCATCATTGGCATTTTTGGGTGTACGTGTGTCGCGTGGATGATTTTGGGGACTTCGATTTTTTACCGGACGGACAATCTGGGGTCGGTGTTGTCGTCGCGCGTCGGTTCGACTTGGGGAACGGCGCAGGAGCAACGGCCTCCGTCCGTGAACTACTACACGGACGAAGTGAAAACCGTGACGGTGGAAGAAAACGGAAAAAAAATTGAAAAGCAGGAACATTACAGTGCTCCGCATTTTGTGGCACTGGACTCGAGTCATCTCGGTGCCGACTTTCAGATTGACTACCGGCAAAAAGGCCTGCTGTGGTTCAGCACTTACAAGGTAGCGTTCGATGGGACATACACGTTCAAGAACCCGATAGGGGCCGATGAGATTTTTACGATTCGGCTGCCATTGCCCGCGAAGCAAGCTGTCTATGACAACCTGGAACTTACGCTTGATGGGGCGCCGCTGAAGCTGAACTACAGCGGAGCGGAGGTATCCGCGAGCGTGCGCGTGCCGGCAAGTGGGACGGGAACGCTAAGGGCGGGATACCGGTCGCAGGGATTGGATAATTGGAGCTATCAATTCTCGAATGGCGAAGAAGTGGCGCGGATCAACGATTTTCGTCTTTTGATGAAAACTAACTTTGGCGGCTTCGACTTTCCGGAAAACGCGCTTTCTCCGACAGAGAAGCACGAAACAGCGCAAGGATGGGAGTTGAAGTGGGATTACCAGAACCTGGTGAGCGGATTCAATGTGGCGCTGAAAATGCCGCAGAAGTTGCAGCCGGGGCCGCTGGCGGGAAAGATTTCTTACTTTGCGCCCGTGTCATTGTTTTTCTTTTTCTTTCTGATCTTTATTTTGTCCACGCTGCGCGGGAGTGATTTGCATCCGATGAACTACTTCTTTTTGGCAGCGGCGTTTTTTGCGTTTCATTTGTTGCTGGCATACTTGTGCGATCACATTTCGATTCATGCGGCGTTTTTTGTGTCGTCGCTCGTGTCGATTCTGCTGGTGGTGAGTTACCTGCGACTGGTGGTTAATTTGCGGTTTGCGCTGTTGGATGCAGGGCTCTCGCAGCTGATTTACCTGGTGCTGTTTTCGTATGCGTTTTTCTTTGAAGGATTCACCGGGTTGGCCGTGACGATCGGGGCGATTTTGACGCTGTTCGTGGTGATGCAGATGACGGGACGGATCCAGTGGGCGGAGAGGTTTGGGAAGGGGAGCGCGAGGCCGCTCGGGAGCTTGGCAGGAAGCTGAAGGACCTGCCTAGCGATTAACGTGTTTTCCTAACGCAGAGTTTGCAGAGGGCACAGAGGAGAGGCGCACGGCTTTTGCCCTGCGCCCTTTTTTTAATGTCAGAAATTAACTAGAACTCATCTCAT